>Ga0070724_10000501_pt1 | contig 28114 bp, 25 predicted proteins | sample tdDd001_FD_67278 | JGI IMG/M metagenome (GOLD analysis project Ga0070724, IMG submission 67278) | Marine sediment microbial communities from the Atlantic coast under amendment with organic carbon and nitrate - tdDd00.1 | ecosystem: Environmental > Aquatic > Marine > Coastal > Sediment | place... | reverse complement strand
TTCTCGCCTGCCGCAGCTTCTTGAACAAGGCCAGTTTCCTCTGCAATCGCTAGTACTTCAGCTGCTTCTGCAACACGGTCATAGCCAACGAATTCAGACGTTACATCATCCGAAAGTGCACTAAATGCATCATCTTCCCAACCCACTTCTTCACCATTGTTCCTTGCAGAACGAGCACGATCACGTTGTTCTTCCATTTCTCTTTTGAAAGCGTCTTCATCAACATCCATGCCCTTCTCATCTAGAATTTCTTTTGTAAGATCTAGAGGGAAGCCAAAAGTATCATATAGTTTGAATGCATGCTCTCCAGAAAGGTGTTTTTCACCCTTTTCTTCAAGCTCTGCAATGTAGTCTTTTAATATTGAAAGACCTTGATCTATCGTTTGCTGGAAACGCTCTTCTTCAATAAGAAGAATCTTTTTAATATAGTCGTGACGCTTCACAAGTTCTGGATATGCTTCTCCAGAAACTTTAATAACCTCGTCCACTAAATCTGTAAGGAAAGCGCCTTCTATTCCAAGCATTTTTCCATGACGAGCCGCTCTACGAAGCAGTCTTCTTAGAACATAACCACGGCCTTCATTGTGCGGCATAACGCCATCGCAAATAAGGAAAGAACAAGCACGCATGTGATCAGTGATGATTCTGATTGATATATCCGTTGCGCGAGTTTCACCGTAAGCTTTACCTGAGATTTCAACAACTTTGTCTAGAATTGAACGGATTGTATCAACCTCAAAGATTGAGTCAACATCTTGCATAACACATGCAACACGCTCAAGACCCATACCTGTGTCTATATTTTTTTGAGCAAGCGGCACATATTCACCTTGCTCCGTTCTTTCAAACTGTGTAAATACATGATTCCAGATTTCTACGTAACGATCACATTCACAGCCCGGTTTACAATCTTCATGTCCGCAACCGAATTTTTCGCCACGGTCAACGTAGATTTCAGAACAAGGACCACATGGGCCCACACCAATTTCCCAGAAATTATCTTCTTTTCCAAGACGGGTGATTTTTTCTTCAGGAACACCAATGACATCTCTCCAAATAGCAAAAGCTTCGTCATCTTCAAAGTATACAGATGGCCAAAGTTCCTCAACTGACATTCCTAAGTTTTCTGTAAGGAATTCCCAACCCCATTTGATAGATTCTTCTTTGAAGTAATCACCGAACGAGAAGTTTCCTAGCATTTCAAAGAATGTACCATGACGAGACGTGTAACCTACGTTCTCTATATCGCCTGTACGGATACATTTTTGACAAGTCGCCATTCGTACTTCAGGTGGCTTTTCTGCGCCTGTAAAGTAATTTTTAAGCGGTGCCATACCAGCATTTATCAGCAGTAAGCTCTTATCATTCTGCGGTACAAGCGGATAGCTTGATTCTACATAGTGACCCTTCGATTCAAAAAACTCAAGGAATCGACGGCGTATCTCATTGAGACTCATTTTTTCCATTGATTTGCCCTCCATTTAAATATGTATTTCATATTATATACAAAAACAAAAAACCTCTAAAGTAACTATCTGTAGGGACGAGCGCACTCGCGGTACCACCCTACTTATCGTTTCCGATCACTTTAGAGGTTAAAACCTAGCCTGAATTATTGATGCAAACGATGAAGTGTATTTGCATCGCCTTGCGTAAATACTTTGGGCTTAGCATTATAACGTATGCCATGCGCCGCATCCTACACAGTCATAGACCTTCGGAAGTGGGGCTCAGGAGTTGCTTCAAGCTTGCGTGGTCGTCTTTCAGCAAACGCGACCTCTCTATTATACAGCTTTACTTATCTCCTTCATTGCCTTTTTATTGCTTTTCAGTTGTTATCAGCTAATTATACCACAAAACTAAAATGGGAAAACCCCTAAAATTTATTATTTACTATTTTAGTGGACCTTCAATGGTCGCCCCACCCAGAAGCATCTCTTCATCGTAAAACACAACGGCTTGACCTGGCGTCACAGCACGCTGCATGTCTTCGAACATGACTTTAACTTGACCGTTTTCATAAGGTTCAATCGTGCATTTTGAAGCTTTTGCACTATATCTTACTTTTGCATAAGCATCTATTTTTCCCTCAAGCTTCTCAAAAGGAATAAAGTTCGGATTAGAAGCATAAAGTCCTTGCGAGAATACTTTTTTGTTTATACCAAGAACAACTTCATTTGTAAGTGCGCGTATTTCAACAACATACATTGGTTGACCGAACGTTACACCTAAACCTTTTCGCTGTCCAATCGTATAGTAGATTATGCCTTTATGCTGACCTAAAACACGACCTTCTGTATCGACAAAATTACCCGGTCGTACAGGTGCACCCATGTTTTCACGCACATAACGTGCATAGTCGTCATCTGGAATAAAGCAGATTTCCTGAGAATCACTTTTTCCAGCAGCGTTTACATCAAATCTTTCTGCAATCGCTCTAACCTCAGTCTTCGACTTCATGTCTCCAAGCGGTGTCAGGATATGCTTTAACTGATTCTGATCTAAGCTCCAGAATGTATATGTCTGATCCTTTTTATCTTCTTCTGAAAGACGAACAACATAACGTTCAAGTTCTTCATCGTATTCAACCTTACTATAATGACCTGTAGCCACATAATAAGCACCTAAGTCGTGTGCCTTTTTAATAAGCGCATCGAACTTAACATACTTGTTACAGGCTATACAAGGATTTGGAGTTCTTCCCTGTTTATACTCATCTAGAAAATAGCCAATGACTTTTTCCTTGAAAACCTCTTTGAAATTGACAACGTAAAATGGGATATCAATTTTTTCACATACTCGGCGAGCATCTTCAACAGCAGATAGACTACAGCAACCACCTTCTTTTTCAACGAAGTCTGCATCACTGTCATCCCACACTTTCATGTGAATTCCTATGACATCATAGCCCATTTCTTTTAATTTATAAGCTGCAACTGTGCTATCCACACCGCCACTCATACCTACTACTACTTTTTTCTTATCTAACATTTTAACGATCCTTTCAATTCTTTAAGTTAAGAAGATTAAAAGTCTTCCGTTGCTGTTTGGTATTGAAGAAACACACTTATTTCTTCAATACCAAACGATCTAAAACCCTGTCAAACTCTGACAGGGTTTTTATGACTCTAAGTGAGTCTTAATTATTATACTTTAGATTTTAGTGCGTGACCAGTTTAATTAGTACTGGATATCTACGTGATCGTGATGATCTTCTTCTTCATTAGGATCAAAGCCTTCAAGCTCTGGATAGACCTTACCTGTCTTTTGAGCGTAATCATAAACTGCTGCTTTGATTGCTTGCTCAGCAAGAACTGAACAGTGAATCTTAACTGTAGGAAGGCCACCTAGTTCAGAAATTACAGCTTTGTTTGAAAGATTAAGAGCGAACTTCACTGTCTGACCTTTAATAAGCTCTGTTGCTACACTTGAACTTGCAACAGCTGAACCGCATCCGAAAGTTTTGAACTTAACGTCTGTGATCACTTCGTCTTCTATTTTAAGATAAATTTTCATAATATCGCCGCATTTAACATTGCCTACTTCGCCAACGCCATCTGCATTTTCAATAACTCCAACGTTTCTTGGGTTCGTAAAGTGTTCCATGACCTTTTCAGTATACATGAAAGCCGCCTCCTTATTTGTTCAGCACCACTTCGTAAAGTGGTGACATTTGTCTTAGTCTATCAACAATGCCAACTAGGTTCTCTATTACATAATCCACATCTTCTTCTGTTGTAAAATCGCCAACAGTCAATCGAAGTGAACCATGAGCAATTTCATGAGTCAATCCAATACCTAGAAGAACGTGTGAAGGATCAAGCGATCCAGAAGTACAAGCTGATCCACTACTACCCGCAACACCAACTATATCAAGGCTTAGAAGAAGTGATTCCCCTTCAATAAACTCGAAGCATATGTTGACATTACCAGGATGTCTTTGTGTAGGATGGCCATTATATTTTGTATATGGAATTTGGTCCATAATACCGTTTCTTAGTCTCTCACGAAGTGCTACAAGTTTTTCAATGTGAGAATCAATGTTTTCCATTGCGATTTCAACCGCTTTAGCAAAACCAACGATTCCTGCAACGTTTTCTGTACCAGCACGACGCTTACGCTCTTGAGCACCACCATCAACATATGGTCCGATTCGAACGCCTCTGCGAATGTACATTGCACCAATACCCTTTGGGCCATAAATTTTATGACTCGAAACGGATAGCATGTCAATATTCATTTCATCAACGTCAATCGGTGTGTTGCAGAAAGCTTGAACAGCGTCTGTATGGAATAGTACACCTTTTTCTTTCGCAATAGCACCAATTTCTTTAATTGGTTGAATTGTACCGATTTCATTATTTGTAAACATTATAGAAATCAGAATTGTTGTATCTTTAATTGCTGCTTTTAGAGTATCAAGACTGATCATACCGAACTCATCTACGTCAAGATATGTAACTTCGTAGCCTTCTTTTTCAAGGACTTCACATGCATGAAGAACTGCATGATGTTCAATCTTAGATGTAATGATATGATTTCCCTTAGACTTTAACGACTTAGCAATACCTTTGATTGCCCAGTTATCAGACTCAGTTCCACCAGCTGTGAAGTAAACTTCTTCGCGCTTTGCTCCAATCGCGTTAGCAATTGTTTCACGTGCGTTATTTACAGCATTTTTTGCGTCACGTCCAAAACTATGAACACTTGACGGGTTACCAAAATCTTCTGTGAAGTAAGGAAGCATCGCATCCAGCACTTCTTTTTTCATAGGTGTTGTTGCGGAATAATCCATGTAAATACGTTTTTTCATGAATACGTCCCCTTTCTAATTATAAGCCGTTTCGGCTAGAGGCATTTAAAGTTCTCGTCTGCCATTGCTTTTAAGTTTGTCATTCTATTATGATCATCAACCATATCGCTAAGTGTGATCGATGTCACAACCTGATCAATACTGTCTTTCATTTTTTCATATATAAGTCTTGTCACACAGTATTCTGCATTATCACAAGACGAATCTTTTTCATCTTTTACGCAATCAGTTGGTGCTAAAGGGCCTTCAAGTACAACTAGAATGTCCTTTACAGTGATTTCATCAGGCTTCACGTTCAGCAAGTACCCGCCTTGTGCACCTCTGACACTACGAACAAATCCAGCTTTTCGAAGTGGAGAAATCAGTTGTTCCAAATAATTCACCGATACACCTTGTCTGGCTGCGATAGTCGTTAGCGAAACCGGATTTTCTCCGTAATTCATCGCCAGATCAAACATGGCTTTCAGTCCGTATCGCCCTTTTGTAGATAATCGCATTTAATCACCCTCCGTTCAATCCCGACTGTTTTACTAGGAATTCATCCATAGTATAATATAGGCACCTGACATTGTCAACACTTAAACAAAGTTTTTTGCATATGATCATAACTGATCAAAAGCCGTCGTATCAATTGATAACGATTCTCACCGACGGAATATTATGCTGTTCTCAGTCCTAAAGTATTATACCAGTATTGAGTTTATATGTATATAAGTTTGTCGGATATAAAATATTCATATATAGAACCGTTATAATCGTTGGACTTACCAATAATTCTTACTAAAGATTTGCCGGTAAGCTGCCGATATATATGCTAGATAGAAAACTGCACATTAATGATTGTCATGAATTGTTATTATGTTAGTTTCATTTATAGTACTATTATAATTAGAGAAATGTGTATAAGGGGTGCGGCCTATGGATCAACAAAAATTACAGGAACTTTATAAATTGCACGAAAAGGCAAAACGAATGGAACGTCTTGGGAATGATACCGAAGCGCTTTCAGTTTACTTGCAAATACACGAGAATTTTTTCGCAAACACGTCCGACCTCTATGAGCGTCCAGCGGTTATACTCGAAAAGAAGCATCGATTTGAAGAAGCCATCGAGATGTGTCAAAAGGCCATTGGTCTTATACAAGAGGAAAAAATATCTGGTACAGTCGAACAATTTGAAAAAAGAATAACCCGTATTAAAGAAAGAATGGAAAAAGAAGCACCCGCTGCTTCGACAGATAAAAAGAAGCGTTTCAGGTTCTCTTTCAATCCTAAAGAATGGAAACTTAGCGACTGGGTGAAAGTCGTCGGGGTAATCATCATCTTATGTGCTGGCCTATTCTACTTAGTTCCAAGTTCTCAGTATGAAGATGTATACATTGACATGTCTGAGATGGAACGAGAGTCTGAACTCGAAGGCAGTATTTTTACCGAGGAAGATGATCCTGGATATAAAATCACTCAAAGTATGATTGATATCGCTAAGACTGTGATTATCAACAACACCGATGTTATTGACGCAAATATCGCACCGCAAGATGGTTCTATAGGATTTGGGATAATTACAAGTCCTGGCACATCAAAAGATAGATCAGAGACACTTGCTGTTGAATTTATAAAGGCTCTTTCTGCAGTGGCATCTACTGAATATGAAGATTTAAGCGGACCAAACGCTCTTACTCTTGGGGAGTTATATACACACTACGATCTAATCATCGCTGTTGGTGATAGCCCAGACAACATTATTGCAAAAGGTACAAAAAATAAAAACGCCACTTTAATTCAGTGGCGAGATTAATAATCTGGATTTAGTATATAGCGAGATGATTAAGCTAAGCGGCTTCGATCATCTCGTTTTTTTCTGTAAAATTGTTGATCCACTTCCCTTTCTTAAACCGTGTGTAGGAAAGCGCAAGCTTTGCAAATTCTTCAGTAGCTACGAGTAAATATACAATTTCAACATTCCACTTAAAAATGACAGCACCCACATAACAGAGCGGTACGCCAATAACCCACATGGTGAACATTTCAATTTTAAGGGCTCCTTTAGCATCGCCGCCACCCCTTAATATGCCGATTATGAATAGTATTTCGAGGCCTCTAACTGGCATTATTACCGCAGTTATAAAGAGGAGAAGTTTTGAGGATTCAGCAACACCTTGGGAGACATTAAAGAACGACATAATGCTTTCTGTTCCAAATCCCACGAAAAATGACAGTATAATGGATACTGCGAAAACCACTTTTAGAAAATACCAAGACGCGGAGATGGCTTCTTCGTAAGAACCTTCACCCACCAGACCGCCGACCATCACACATGCAGCGCTTGAAATTGCAACAATTGCAATCATAAACAGTTGTTGAATTGTTGTCATTATTTGAATAGATGCAATAGCACCCGTACCAATTCTTCCATACAACATTGTATAAACAATCATACCAAGAGCCCAACATAGATCATTAAGTACAACTTGAGACATTGGGACAAACACTTCTTTAAAAGCACGGCTATTCCATACAATCAATTCTTTTATACGAAGAGCAAGGGTTTTATCAAACGAATAAACAGAAATAAGAATAACAAGCATTTCTGTAATCCTTGCAATAGAAGTTGCAATTGCAGCACCTCTTACACCAAGTTCCGGCATACCTAAATTTCCGTAAATTAAGCCATAATTAAGCACAACATTTATGAGAAGGGCGGAAACGCTCGCAATCATCGGAATTACAGTTTTCCCTATACTACGGCTCGCCACTCCAAATCCACCTGAGATAGCAAATGGAATGTATCCAATTATAACAAGTCTTAAGTAAGATGCACCCAGATCAATAACAGAGCTATCCGAAGTAAACAGACTCATAAATCTCTCAGGAATCAGTCCACCGATCAGTACAAATATAAGAGCTAGACCAATACCCAGTTTCACTTGTAATGAAGTAAACGCTCTTATTCTAGCTATATCTTTCCTTCCCCAATACTGAGATATAAGTACACCCACTCCTGTGAATATACCCATAGCCAAAATACTAAATAGCATAAACATCTGATTTGTAATCCCAAGAGAGGCAATTGCTGACTCTCCTAATTTCCCAATCATAATGGTATCAATAAGGTTAACGGAAGCTGTAATTAATGACTGAACCATAATTGGTACAGCTATAATTAACATGTTTTTCGTAAATGATGTCTTATTCAATGATGTGCTGTTCAAAACAATCTCTCCTCCACGCAAAAAATCCACTTAGAACCCGAACGAAAGGTTTTAAGTGGATTTTCTTCACTTTAATTGAATTTAATTTATAATTTTGCTCGATGCTCATGCTTCTTTAGCATTCACACCAACATACTAGCACTACTCTTCGTCCATGTCAAACTCAATTGCCTCAGGCTCTGGAAGATCATCACTGTCTTCTTCAGCCTCTTTACAGCAACCGCCTACCATGTCTTTACCCATTTCAACAAAACGCATTGTTTCGTCTTTAATATCTTCAATTGTGTCACGGCCAGGCTTAGGTGCTAATACAATACCCGCAAGAAGTCCCATTGCAGTACCAATGAGTAAACCTTCCATAAACTTTAGTCCATTCGTACGTTTTCTAATCCGATCCATCTCTTCAAACTTTCTTCTATGCATACTTAACATATTTATCCCTCCAATTTATAAGCTTCTTATCTTATCTTCTACCACTCTTTACCTACATACAAACAGTTGTCTAGCAATAGGCATTTTAGCGTTTAATAGATTTCTGGTCTTCTGTGTTTTAGTAGCGGAAGGCCTTTACGAATTTCTTCACATTGTTCTAATTCCATATCTACAACCAATATACCTTCTTCTTGCTCCAAATTACCAATAATTTCTCCCCAAGGATTTGTCACCATAGAATAACCATACGCTACGTAATCACTGTGCTCATCTCTTGCTGGTGAGCATAAAGCTACAAACAGTTGATTATCTAAAGCTCTAGCGCGTGCTGTAAGCGCCCAATGAGCAGGTCCAGTTGTCATATTAAATGCAGCCGGAACAATAACAAACTTGGCACCATCAAGAGCCATAGCTCTAAAAAACTCTGGAAATCTCATATCATAACAAATGGCCACACCAAATCTCCCAAAAGGAGCGTCAATCATCGTATAGGAGTCTCCAGCAGATAAGGTTTCAGATTCCATAAACCGAATACCACCTGGAATGTCTATATCAAACAAGTGTACTTTTCTATGAGCACCTAAACACTGGCCTTCAGGGCCAAATGTATATGAAGTGTTGTATATATTGTCGTTCTCAATTTCAGGTATACTACCCCCTACGATGGTGATTCCAAATTCCAGCGCCCACTTGGAGAGTTCATTATATGTTCCAGTTCCACGTTTTTCACTATATTCTCTAAAATACTTACTTGAGTATGGACAATTGAACATTTCTGGTAAGACAACCAACCGTGCACCCTGAATCGAAGCTTCTTTGATCATTTCATAAGCCTTTTTTATATTTGCTTTTTTATCGTCTACAATTTTCATTTGGCACAATGCAATCTTCATAATCAACCTCCGATTTTTATAATAAACAATAACTTAATCATTATTTTTTATCTTTAAATAAAGAATAACAGAAGTTCTTTTGTAAAACATACATTTGGGTACAATTATAATAGCATTTATCTTTATATCGAAAGGAGCACTATATGTGTACTTTATTCTTTGCCTATAAGGTTCATGATAAATACCCATTCATTTTCATGGGAAACCGTGATGAGTTCTATGATCGTCCTTCAGTGCCTGCACATTTTTGGGACAGTGATCACTCAATTTTGGCAGGTGTTGATGAAAAAGAAAAAGGCACTTGGACAGGCATAACAAAGAGTGGACATTTTGCGTTCCTCACAAATTACCGTGACTTTTCTCTGATTAGAACCGATACCATATCACGAGGGCATTTGGTTAGAGATTATTTGATTTATAAACCATTTCCACAGAAATACTGTGAAGTTATATCTCTAAAAGCTCATAAATTTAATCCGTTCAACCTTATTGTTGGAGATATGCATGAACTTTCTTATTACTCAAATATCGATAGAGAAGTTCAAATACTACCACCTGGCGTCTACGGACTTAGTAATCACCTGCTTGATACACCTTGGCCAAAAGTAGCCACTGGTAAAATGGTTTTGAAATCTATCATCGATAGACACGAAGACATAACACCAGAGTCTTTATTTAATATACTTGATGATACAACCATCCCACCTGACAACATGCTCCCAGACACCGGGATTGGCCTTGACCTTGAAAGACCACTTTCAAGCACATTCATCGATATTCCAGCAAAAAACTATGGTACAACATTTCAAACGGTCATTCTCGTCGATCGCGATCACCACGCTGTTTTTATGGAAAGAAGCCGAGAACCTGATGGAAGCTGGCATCTTAGAGAACACGAATTCGATATCGATTCTTAAATATTAGGAACGCCAATAAAATAAGGCAGCTGAGACCAGAGTCAAAACTCTAATCTCAACTGCCTTTTACTATTGTTCCAAACTCATGTCAAAACTGTATTTATACTTCCGACCATTTGTAATAATGTTAACGGTGTACTCGCCAATTTCTTCAAGTTCAAGCTCAACTTCATGTATCGATGTAAAGAAGTAACTATTTTGCTCAAATACTTCTTTCTCATCAGCCAATATTTGTCCTGATGGCGAGCTGATAATCACACGTTCACTGATCTCTTCATCGTATGACTTGTAGTTCAATGCGAGTTCAAAATAACATGGACCCATTTTAAAGAATACATTTCTCACCTTAATATAATTAAACACGCCATCTTCAAGCTCGTGCACTTCATCACATAATACACAACTTAATAACTCAGTCACAATATACCTCAATTCATACTTTTATTTTCGAACAAGCACCTTTTCCACTTTACCAAGCGCAGGTATTTGTGAAACTTCTGCAGGATCTAGATACCTTAGCACTATAATGAGTACACCGTAGATACCAGCTCCAACACATACTGAAATAATAGTTAGTATTTTCCCAGATATGACGCCTGACAATATCACACTTGTTAAAACAAGCCCAATTCCCATAGCAGCAACTGAGATCATTGGCTTTTTCACCAATTTCATAATATGAACATCATAACCAGTCAGTTTCTTTATTGAAATTCCATTTAAAATCGTTGTCACCACATATGCTGCAATAACAGCGTAACCAGCACCCATCAGACCAAATTCAGGATTGCTGACAAGTAGCAAGTTAAGTGTAATTTTCACCACGACACCAACTAACATATTAATAACAGGTACAACGGGTTTCCCAATCGCATTTAATACGTTCGTTTGGATTTGAGAATAAATAATAAACACCAGTGAAACTGCAAGCGGCACCAACACGTCGCTTCCGATCGTTGATGAGAATATCAAACCCACCAACTGTTCTGATAAAATTGCAATGCCTACAGCCGCTGGGAATGCCAGCAATGTGCCCATTTTCATGCCCATTCCAATTCGTCTATGAACAACATCAAATTCTTTGAGTTCCCACGCTTTTGCCACAAATGGAACTATACTTGTACTTATTGACAGTGAAATAATCAACGGAATATTCATAATTGTATTTGCTCGTGAATAACCTCCGATTAATTCAAGAGCCTTGTATGTATCTCCCGTTAAGTCTGTTAGCGTTGCAGGTAGCATCACTGAATCAACCAAACCCATTATCGAAATGATGGCACTCCCCATAGCAATGGGAACAGCCATGCTTAAAAGTTTCTTTAAAATTTCCATTTTTTCTGGACCTTGTATCGACTTATCTTCAACAATAATATGTCGTCTATGCGACCAGAATGTAATGAGTAAGTAAACCGTTGCAAAAAAACCACCCGCTGCGGCACCAAATGTTGCACCACCAACAGCAAGCCCAATATCGCCATACGTCTTCATAAAGAACCACGTTAAGCCAATACCGAAAACAACACGAGCGAACTGCTCAATAATCATTGATATGCCCGTTGGTACCATATTCTCATGACCTTGAAATAAACCTCGAAAAGCTGACATTACTGAAACAATAAGAGGTGCTGCACCAAGGCCAATTAAACCCCAATACGTTTCCTGCGGCCATCTAAATAAGGCAATAACATAATGTGATCCAGCAAATAGAATAATCGTCATGACAAGTCCAAACGCTAAAAACATTCCAAAAGCCAGTTTGAATGTCATCCACGCATGTCCATCGCGGTTTGTAGCTCTATACTCAGCAATTTGTTTCGACAAAGCCACCGTTAAACCCACTGATGACATCGCTATAAATGCAGCGTAAACAGGATATAATATGTAATAGAGGCCTTGGCCTTCTTCCCCAACCAAGTAATCAAGGGGAACTTTAAAGAATACTCCAAACGCTCTTGATATAAATCCCAAAATCATAAGGATCAAGGAGCCTCTTATAAATGATTGTCTTTTCATACTGTATGCTCGTCTCCCAACCTTTTCTCAACTTAATTAATGATGTATCTAAAAATATGAATCTTTATAAGTATAAGGTATTTTGGCTAAAAATGTGTAACAAAAAGATGAACGTCAGCTGTTAACTGACGTCCATTACCATACTACTGCTCTTTTTTAGCATTTCGCTTGCGAATAAACCAAATCGTACCAAAGCCGAATGCTATGAGTGAAATACTGATAACCTGTGCCATACGAAGAGGTCCAAGCATTAAACTATCTGTTCGAAGACCTTCTATAAAGAATCTTCCAATTGAATAAAGTCCTAAATAGAGTAAGAAAACTTCTCCATCAAATTTCTTTTTATCTCTGTATTTCAGTAGAATTCCAAGTACAAGCAAGTTCCAAACAAACTCGTAGAAGAATGTTGGATGCACTTTTTGTCCTTCAACCATTATGCCCCAAGGTAAATCTGTAGGACCACCATGCGCTTCTGAGTTAAAGAAGTTCCCCCATCGCCCGATAGCTTGACCTAAAATGAGTCCTGGTGCAACAATATCTATTAACTTTAGAAAATCGAGTTTCTTTATACGTGTATATATCCAGCCCGCTAAAACACCAGCGATAACACCACCGTGAATGGCTAGCCCGCCACCACGAATATTTATCATTTTTAAAATGTCACCTTGATAATACGACCAATTAAACAAGACGTAATAAATTCTAGCACCAATAATTGCAGACGGCATACAAATAATAACCAGGTCAATGATTGTATCTTCTTCAAATCCCAATTTCTTAGATCTTTGAAGAATCAATAGTGTTGCAAGCATTAGCCCTGTCGCTATAAATATTCCATACCAGCGAATTTGAATGCCAAACAGTTCAAAAGCTATTGGATCCATTTGATCCTCCTATTCTACGACTGATAGTACAACATGTTCTGTCTTAAGATGACGTTTTAGCGTTTCTTCAACAAATTCAGGTTCGATAGTTTCTAGAAGACCTAAATAATCAAACAAATCCATTCTTTTCATGAAATAGGAAACAAATGCACCAGCTACATATTGAACAGAGTTAAATGCGCTCAAGTAACGCCCAATGGCCTTTCGCTTAACACGTTCAAACGCTGAGTGATCAATGCCCTCTAAATGAATACGTTCAATTTCCGCTTTTACTGCTTCAGCAACTTTTTTATACTCAGCAGACTCGCCGCCAAACATAACATGTGCATATTCCATCCCATTCGAGAACTCGTAATAAAAAGAAGCATTTATAAGACCTTCATCATAATTTTTAGAGTAGAACGAAGATCCTTTTCCAAAGTGCATATCGAGAACCAGCTTCATGGCAATTGTTTTCTTCAATGATTCAGTACTATCTTTGAGTGGTAAATCGTCTTTGAATCCCAATTGGAATAAAGGAACAGGTACATCCATTTTCTGAACGATTTCACTCTCCAAAACCCCTTCAGGCTCTTTTGGTAAAATCAATTCAGGCAACGATTGTCTTGAGCTATAGTCTTCCGTGATATTCTGATCAACGACTTTTAGCACGTCTTCTAAATCAAGATCTCCAACTACAAATAGAATCATATTCTTTGGAATATAAAATGCGTCATAACACATTTGCAGCTGTTCACGTGTTGTTGCATTAACAGATTCAACTGAACCTGCCACATCTTCACGCACAGGATGGTTTTGATACATCACTTTAAGCGTATTGAAGTACACACGCCAATCTGGATCATCATCATACATTTTGATTTCTTGACCAATGATGCCTTTTTCCTTCTCCACATTTTCATCAGTTAAGTGACAACGTTGAACAAATCCCAAAAGAAGTTCTAAACAATTTGAAAAATTATCAACCGTTGAGAACATATATGCTGTTGAATTGAAGTTCGTATAGGCATTCACACTGGCACCCAATTTGGAGAATTTATCAAAAATATCTCCATCAGATTCTTCGAAAATCTTATGCTCTAAGAAGTGAGCAATTCCCAGTGGCATATCTTGAACTTTACCGTCTTCCATTTCGAATTTATTATACATAGCTCCGTAACGCGTTGCAAAATATGCAAACTTCTTCGTGTAACCCTTTTTAGGCATAAACTGAATTTCAAGACCTGAGCTATGTGTCACTCTATATACGCTTTCATTAAGAAGGGCATCATGCCTCTGCTCTACATTATAATTATTCATGTTTAGCGTCCCCTTCCTTCGCAAGAAAATAGATCATATCCAGATCAATATGATTTCCCGCTTCAATAATTTCTTCTTTTGTCACAAGTTCTATTCGACCCAGTAATCCTTCTAAATCAAATTCTCGTCCACTGAGTTTCTGAGAATAATAGAAATTCATGAATGAATTGGGATAATCAGATATTGATCGAATTGCACTTGTAAGAGCATCCTTAGCAATCTTAATCTCATCATCATCAAACATTCCTGATTTCATATTATCAAGTTCAATATTAATAAGCTTCAGCGCTTTTTCTTTATCCTTCGCTTCAATACCGGAACCAATCAACATAACACCTTTGTATTTTTCGATTCTAGAGAATATATAGTAACATAGCGACTCTTTTTCACGCACATTCTTAAACAATTTTGAGCTCGCGCCGCCTCCGAGTATATTAGAGAACAAAACACTCGCATTGTATAGCGGATGCGCAAAAGATAAATTTGTTCTATAGCCTATTGTAAGCTTCGCTTGACTCACATCAAAATGCTCCGTAATTTCACGAACATCAGATACGGGCACATTTGAAATTGAATCAGGTATAGAAACCACTCCATCACGAACGATGTGGAAATGTTCCATGATCATATCCCGCGTTTTATCAAAATCAATATCTCCTACAACCACAACATCAATCGGTGATGATTTAAGAACCTCTTTATAATGATCAAATAGGTCTTTGTTGGTAATGCTTTCAAGCATCTCTATTGTTCCGTACTGATGGAATCTAAATGATTCTGAGTCACACATGTTTTCAATACATTTATCTATTGCATAGACCATTTTATCATTCACAAGGCCCTGAATTTCTTCTTTAAGATTTCGAACTTCATTCGCAAATACATCTTCCTTAAATAGACCATTCTCAAGATTCGGCTTATTTATAACCTCATTAATGATGTCAAAGCCTGACGCCAATACGTCTTTGTCAGGAATATGTCTCTCATTTGGAAGTTGCATTTTAAATTGCATTGCGTGCAGTTCGCCATATTTATTAACATCACACGACAATATTGCGCCGTACAATTCGTCGAGTCTATGATTTAATGCTCGAGATGTTGACCACGTCTTCGTTCCTCTTTCTAAGATTCGTGTCAAAAGAGTGTTCATTGTCGCTTCTCTTTCGTCCAAAGGTCTCTTAATATAAACACCCATTAAGTCCGTCTTAAACTTATTAGAACGGATGAGGTGAAGTTTCACTTGATCCGCCATTTCTATAACACGGATATCTTCAATCATGTTGTCAGTCCTTCCCGTTGTGTGCAAATCATATGATCGGTGAAGTATCACCATTGACCATTATATCAGTGTAAAAAAAGGCCGTCCAGCAAAAGCAGGACGGACGCATCATTTCTTAAGAATTAATTTGATACTTACAGCGAATTAAGAGCTTTATTCGACATATTTTTAAAAATGGTGTTACCTGCAAAAGAAGCGCTGTCTCTAAAGACCTGTGACACATCTCCTTTACCAATTTCTTTTAGAATCAGTCCTTTATAATACAGTACTACAGCCTTTTGCAGTGGCATTAAGTCTTTTTGAAGCAAACGTTCCAGAGTTTCTAAAGCAACGTTGTTACGGTTTTGTTTGTAATCCAGTATGGCTTGTGTGCACCTTGCACAAGACTTTACCGTCGGATCTCGATCTGCTGCAAGCATTTCACCGATGTGTTTCTTGAATATTTCTTGTGACTCATCTATACGATTATTCATAAGATACGCAAATGCCAGATTGTTGTAGTAGACACCCTTGTGCATAGGACTAAAACCTCTTAAAGATAAATTCTCTATTATTTCAAGTGCTGATTCTACATTTCCTTCATATATAAGCCCCGTAGCGATATTTAGTTCTATAAGTCGTTTATACTTGTCATATCGTATTTGATCTTTAAGAACTTTCATTTTCTGTAAATATAATTCTGGTTGCCCTTCAACCATTAGGATCTTTATAATATCCCTTTGTTTTTTAATTGAGGACCAAACGATAGCTATTAAAAAAAACAACCAGACGCCAAATGTAAGCGGTAACATTGTCCATACACTTATATACGTATCATTCACCACTGCGAATATACCCAGTATCACACCAATAATCACTGCGCTGACCCAAAGACTCTTTCTTGTCACGTACATCCCTCTTTTCTATTGTCGTATGTATTATAACAACCTTATGTGACCATGAAGTGTCCACTGTGTATTTTGTTGATTCTTCTTGTTATTTCGTATATAATTCATAGGTGCGCTATTTGAATAAAACATCTTTAGACTCAGGTTGAAAAAGATGACTGCATATAATGAAAGGAAGATCTTAATGAAACTAGGTATCGTTGGATTGCCGAACGTAGGCAAGAGTACACTATTTAATGCTATTACAAAAGCGGGGGCTGAATCAGCAAACTACCCGTTCTGTACAATTGATCCAAATGTCGGGGTTGTTTCTGTTCCTGATAAAAGACTGAACGTACTTCGTGATCTTTACGAATCAAAAAAGCTTGTTCCAACAGCTATAGAATTCTATGACATTGCTGGCCTTGTAAAAGGAGCCAGTAAAGGTGAAGGTCTTGGAAATAAATTCCTAAGTCATATACGTGAAGTAGAATCGATCGTTCACGTTGTACGCTGTTTTGAAGATCCAAACGTTGTACATGTTGATGGCGAAATTGGACCAACAAAAGATATTGAAACGATTAATCTTGAGCTTATTTACTCTGATTCTGAAATGCTGGACAGACGTATTCAAAAAACTCAGAAAGCTGCGAAAAGTGATAAGTCTCTTCAAAAGGAGCTTGATTTCTTAAAACGTATTATGGCAGTTCTTGATGACGGTTTATCTGCACGTACAATGGATTTAACAGATGATGAAATTACATTTACAAAATCATTGAACATGCTGAGCTTCAAGCCTATCATTTACGTGGCAAACGTATCAGAAGACGATATTGTTTCTGGTGAAGAAAATGCATTTGTTCAGGAAGTACGTGACTATGCTAAATCTGAAGATGCAGAAGTCGTTACGGTATGTGCTCAAATTGAACAGGAAATTTCTGAACTTGATGATGAGGACAAAATGGCATTTTTAGAAGACCTAGGTCTTTCAGAGTCAGGTCTTGATAAACTTGTACATGCTTCATACCACTTACTGGGCTTAATTTCATTCCTAACAGCTGGACCTCAAGAGGTTCGTGCATGGACAATTAAACGCGGTACAAAAGCACCACAAGCAGGCGGTAAAATTCATTCAGATATTGAGCGTGGATTTATTCGTGCAGAAACGATTGCTTTTGAAGCGCTAACAGAGCACGGTACGATGGCTCTTGCTAAAGAAAAAGGCCAAGTACGTCTTGAAGGTAAAGAATATACTATTCAAGATGGCGATGTTATACTATTTAGATTCAACGTATAAGTCACATATTTATAGGCTTAATAAAAAGAGCTGTTGGTTTCCCAACAGCTCTACTTTTATGTCCAAAATCAAATATATACAGTAACTGATATAGAACAAGCTACTGTTCATACATTTTTACGTATATAAACGGTAGCTTGGATTTGAAGTTCTATTTATTTTTCTGCTTATTCATTTGCTCGTTAAATTGATCTTTAAACTGACCATTCAACTCTGAAATTCTTGCCATAACTTCGTTTTTCTTATTGTTTAAGTTACTCATCTCATTGACCAAAAGACCATCACGACTGCGATCTTTTTCCATGAAGTACATTGAAAGACCACCAAGCCCAACGTGTGTTCCAACTGCAACACCCATTTGCATGATGTAAATATCCCCTTTGTACCCTACTTCTTCGATCATTTTATTTTTAAGGTTAACTGCAAAGTTAATATCTGAAGTATAACCAATGATAATAAAATCGGTCAATAAAGCATTATTACGTTTTTTAAATTCTGTAATGTAATGATTTAGAACACGCTTTCGTCCACGTTCTTTTGCAACAATAGCGCCTTTTCCATCTCTCATTGACATGATTGGCTTTATTTTAAGAAGTTTTCCAATAAAGGCACTCGCATTTGTAAGACGTCCACTTTTAATAAGATGGTCTAAGTCATCCACTGACAATAGATGTTTCACATGCTTTTTAAAAGCTTCGTTAAAATCAACAAGTTCCTCAAAACCCATACCGCGTTCTCTTAGCATAGCACTTTTCATAATAAGCCATCCGCTTCCATGACTCATGCCTTTCGAATCCACAATGTGAATTTTAATGTCCTTATCATCTGGATGCTCTTCTAAGAACATCGTTTTAGCAATTTCTGCAGATTGATATGATCCACTAGTACCACTTGACATAGCTATACATAGGAACTCTCGTTGGCCTTTTTTATACGCTTCTTCAATGATGCTATAAAATTCCGTAGGAGCAGGCATAGCAGTTGTAGGGGCTTTTGCAAGCTGCTCAATTATTCCATAGAACTCATCTGCTGTGATATCAATCTTGTCTCTATATGTCTTACCGTCTATATTAATCGTTAATGGCGCAATGCCAATATCATATTTTTCTACAATTTCAGCTGATAAATCGCACGTTGAATCTGCAAATATTTTTATCATTAGTCTCTCCCGTTTATGAATTATTCCTTCATGTTAAATTTGCTACTATTATAACATTAAAATGACTCATTTCGAGATAATTTATGCGATTTGAAGCGTTCTTGTCCATAAGTTGTCGAATTCACTCTATAGTTGCTCTAAATGATTCGAATTTGTTATGAGAATTTATGTTTACGAGAGCACTGTAAGCAATAAAATTCCAAATAAAGTAATGGATACAACAGCCGCACTGGCAGTAAGCGATAAGCGCTTCATGATCTTTCGATTTTCTTCAATAATAGGATCAATTAGTGTCATATTTAACGCATCATGGTCTGTTGAAATGATCTTTACAGCTCTTAAATAGCCTTCTGTTTCTTGAACAACATTTTCTAAGATCTGAAGGTTCTTATTTTGTTTTAGAGACTTTTTCAGAGACTTAGAGTAAGACAGTGCATCATCAACTTTTGCAGATATGGAGAGCAGTTCTTGCTCTCTGGCAATATCTTTAGCGTCCATTTCTTTTTTAGGCAAACGCCCCTCTTTAGAGGCTGTGTTATCTTCAAGAGTGCTCTTAAGCGTTTTATTCTCTTCTGCCACTATTAAAATCATATCTTTGTGTTTTGCTTTAACCATATCAATTTGAAGTTTAATTTCTCGTGCCAACTTCGAGTGATCTGAAATTTTAATAAAATGCTCATTGAGCATACCTGGTTCGCCGTATACCATGAATTGAATTGTCTTTTTATTGTTGAGCTCCATCAAGTACCCTTCTACAAGAGGCTTTGAAAAACTCTTAAAGTAAAAATCAAACTTATCATCAGCAAAAGTAATAACATTTTGCTCATCAACAATGCTTAGTAAATGTAGTAACAGTTCCAACTTATCCTCAGGGGTTAATTTCATTTTATCAGACATAACGAACACACTCACTCTCTATATAAAGCTGTTTCTTATTAGGTTTATTAGGTGATACATTTTAATATTATCAAATTTTCATCAACATTAATACATTCTCCCGTCACAAAGTCGTAGGCATATGGTCACATCTTCGGATTTGGAGATGTTATTTTAAAAATGAAAAAGAGCCTCATATTATAGTGTCACACTATAATATGAGGCTCTTATAATTCCTTAAATTCATTTAATTATTCCCCGGTGGGTCTATGTATACAATGATTGTATCTGTATCGCCAACAACAGGTGGCTCAACACTCTCTGCATATACGCCAATTGTTGCAGCAAGCATAATTGACAGTGCCATAGAAAGTGCTATTAATTTCATTTTCATAAGAACATCCTCCTAGACTTAGACTTAGAGTTATATTTAAAACCTAAAATATACTTTCATAAGTTGGTTCTTCATTGTCGATACAGTTGAAAAACTCCAGTTAACGTTATAACTACTAAAGCCCTCTTTTGCGAACTCTAGTTCCAATTTATTAAGTAATAAGATCAATTCTTCAAGTTGACCTCGTTTTCCAGCCTTTTTAATAATGGAAGCAGCTGTTTCAAGATTGTTAAAAATGATATCAAATGCACCAATACTATAACTAAGACCAAGTACCGTAAGTAAGTAAAATGCGTATTGAGACATTTCATCTGTATGATCTTTCAACATACTAAGAAGCGAATGAGCCTTTGGTACAAATGACGCTTTATCTTTACGTTCAACATCTATTTCTAGCAAAGTGATCAGTGTGTAGATTCTTGCCATTCTATCTGTGGTATTCAATAAAACAAGCTTCAGTATTTCTTCAGATGCATCTACTTTTACCTGAGCCAAAAGTATATTGCCACGTAGTATATTGGCAAAATCATTTCTTTGATCTCTTCGGGATCCAATAACTTCTAACATATCCAATCGATCTAAAGCAAGCTCATAGTTCCCGAGTTTTTTATGCAGAAGAGCAGAATTGTAATGGAATTTCTCCATCAACCGATCTTCCATTTGAGTGTGATACTCCTGTAACTCATTATAAAAAAAATTGTCATAAGCAAGAGCAGAGTTATAATCTTTTAAATCAGTGTATATGATTACAATTTTTGAAAGTAAAAGAATACCTTCTTCAACTAAACTTTTTGATAAGTAGGCATCAAATGCTTTTACTAAGTATTGAATCGACTTGCTGTTACTCTTTTTATAATGATAATAATTCCCAAGCAAACTATTTAGCTTAGCATACTCATAAGGTGATTCTACAATAAGATACGATTCCTCTAGAATTCGCATCTCTTCAATACCGATATTTTCTAGACGTGCAAAATGAGCAAGTTCTTCGTTTAACTTTAGTTTATTAAGCAACCGACCAGAATTCATTAGATCTTCTTGTACAAGCCGCACATCGATATTTTTCTCACGAAATACTTCGTTAAATTTTTCAGCAATTCTATATGCCATTTCATGAGAGAGTTCAACTTTACCATTTTCGAGATTACTCAAATACGGCCTTGAAATTCCTTTACAAATAAGATATTTCTGCATAATATCGTATCTATCGCGCAAATATTTTACGGTGTTGATACTATTCCCCATGTTTTGTCACCTCAACTTGAAACGTTTGATACTTAGCCTAACTTTTGTTCTAATCAGGGCCATTTAAGATAATTCTAGTCACTTCTTCTTCTTCAAACTCTTCCAAATTACTATTTTTTGCTATTTCAAGCAACTTTTTAACATCACTCAATTGAGCAATACTTTGGTTTTTGAATCTAAAATTTGAATTCTCATCTTTAGCTTTTGTCACACGAATGCTTAAATCCTTAAGAGAGAAAACAGAATTAATCAGTTCAGAAGAAATTATTTTATCGTATAACTGAACCTCTAATTCATCAGACGTCATCACAATACCATCTTTGACTATTCTATGTAATTCAACTTCAAGTAGGCCACGCATATATACATCAGTATTCGTAATTTGTTCACGTACAATTTGTATTGGGTCATTAATATGAAGTTTGTAATCGACAATCACTTTTGAATTATAACTCCATGCCTGTAGACCAATCTCACTTTTCAGTTCAAACTCATGTCTAATACTATGTGTATTCAAATCGACAAATACACAGTCTGTATAGATGCACCAAAAACCCAGCCAAAGCTTGATTTCATATTCATCCGCATTGACGAGAATCTCCCGTTTCCCAGGCGTAAAGCGCCTTAGAATTCTGGCTGTCCTTCTATCTGATTCAGGCAAATCTTTAAGCCCAAACATTTTCTTTAACTCGTATATACCTACAATTGGATTATACAATTCCTACCTCCAAGATACAAATGCTTTTAAAACATTAAACACATCAGCCCAATTTCCGACATTTTTCGACATCGAACGCAAAATTTTAAGTGCTTTCGCACCCCTGTATTATTATATATATACATTATATTCTATCTTCTATACATTCTCAACACATTTCATTAAACACATCCAGAATGTAAAACATAATAAAAAAGAACGAATGTCATTTAACATTCGTTCTCCCTTCACCCATTTCTTCGGTTTTAATCCAACTATTGAGTACACATATTCCGATTGCTGAAGAAACAATATATGAGACACCTAAAGCTCCAAATATTCCACTAATGCCAATTAGATTTCTACCAATAAACGCTAGCGGAATATAGATAATAAACATCTGCGTAACACTAATCAGAGCGGCATCAATTGGTTTATTTACTGCGTTGAGTACTGAAATTACGATAAGCATGATACCTTGTACACCGTAAACAAGTGGCACTATTTGAAGGTACAACACCAAAACATCTACAACCTGATCATTCGTACTATATATTTGACCAATACTTCGTCCAAATATAAGAAGTACTGCATAGACTGCAACACTGGATATAAGGGAAATCTTAATACTTGAACGTATCCCCTTTTTAACTCGGTCCAAATGACCAGCGCCGTAATTTTGCCCTGCAAAAGGTGTCATTACGATGGCGAGAGCCATAATGAAAATTAGAGCAAATCGTTCCACTTTTGATGCGACGCCATAACCAGCCACTGCAAATAATCCTTCACTCGCTAGCAGCCTGGTAATAACTGCAATACCAAACGGCTGGATGATCTTGGTAAGTGCATTCGGAATACCTATATACAGAATATCTTTCCATGATTGAACACGAGCAGATAATGATACAGGCTTCAAACTTACAATTCTCTCGCGAACAATTAAAATATAAAGTGCAACACTAAAGGTTATACAACGTGAAAATACAGTTGCAATCGCGGCACCACGCACACCCATAGCCGGTATGAAACCCCATCCAAAAATGAATATAGGATCAAGAATTGAATTGGCAATGGCTGCAAGTAACATTACAAAGCTTGGAGTTCTAGTGTCTCCAAGCGCACGTATTGAATTATTGCCAACCATTGGTATTACAACAAACAGAACACCCAAATACCAAATACGCATATAGTCTTTAATATAGGGCATTACAAGATCCGTAGCACCCAACGCTTTAAACAGCGGTTCTATCGTAGCAAGTCCTATCAAAACAAAGACCAGCACCACCATTACACCAAGGGTTAAACTATCAGTTGCATAACGCGTTAAGCGTTCGTGGTCCCCAGAACCCGCTGCTCTAGATACAACCGAGGCCGTTCCTTGACCAATACCAAGAGCTATACTGTTAACAACCAGTACAATCGGAAACGTGAAGGACAGAGCTGCCAGTTGATTTGTCCCAAGTTTACTTACAAAATAAGTATCAACCAAGTTGAATATGATGAGTCCGAGCATACCAAGCACCATCGGTCCGGCAAGTCGAATCAACGTTTTTTCTACATCCCCTTTTATTAATGAAGGTTTCATTCACGTCCATCCCCTTTACCGCATAAACTTGACTTTTTAAACAAAATATAGAAGATGATGAGTACTCGACGTCTGCATATTTGTTATACCCAAAAAGCTTTAGCGATATGCGTCCCTTGCCTTTTGTAAATGCATCAAGCTCTATTTGATGAGAGTCTGGGCTTTTGTTTTTCAAAAGGTGAACTCATTTCAATTAAGTACTTCCAGTATTTTTTAGGCATATTCTGCATTTGAAGCTTGGGATTAACACGCTCCTGAATTGCTATATGTTTATAGTATGTTTGCCATAACTCTTGAAACAATTCTTCTCTTTCGTGAAACTTAACATTCTCAGGAAGTTGTACCTCCTGAATATTCCACGATTCTCCATCACAAAGAACTGCAGTTGACCTTTTTAAATCGTGAAGAATCCAACGTTCACCACTGAGACGATTAAAAAAGTGTGAGCCCAGAATAGATAATACGTTATGTGTGCCTTCAAATTGACTATAAAGAACATTTGATTCGAGCTCCATAAATCTAATTAATCCAAGTAAGTGGTGAGATTCACGTGTCACCTTTCTATACAGATCAAGTACCGGACCAATGTCCTCATGTGCTCTATATTCCAGACATGATGGGCCGATTTTAAATGCAACCCTAATAAACCTATACACAAGAGTACCAAGCTCTTCATCCTCAGATAAAAATGCGTAGAGAATGGTTTGCAGCACTTCTTCGCCCAATTTTTCTTTAATGGAATTGACGACTTTGGTGGTTTTAATATGATCTGTATAAATCACAATGGTTTGATCAAAGAATGTGGGTTTATAGGCATCTTCTGTAATGATTGCATCAGGCTTATGATCTGTATAATACCCCTCATAGACGGCTGTCATAAGACCTTCAAAACTCCCATCATAAAGATAAACAACACTCATATTTTTCTCACCGCCTGAAATGCGTCTGGGTAAAATTCTGATAAAGACAACTGATTCAAACACAGTCTCTTAGAGTCTGGATCAGAATTTGCCAATATATTTCTTATTTTTGTCTCTTCTAAGTCGACTTGACCATGGTACCGCCCTTTACAAAGAATAAAATACTTGGCACGTTTCAAAACAACACCCATTTTCTTTAAATCTTCAAATGACAACCACGCAAATTTTCTAGAAGCAATGATACGTCTTGCCGAGGTTGGTCCAATACCCGGTACACGAAGGAGAAGATTCAAATCTGCTTTATTAACCTCAACCGGAAATAGATGAAGATTCCGAATCGCCCAATTGCATTTAGGATCGAGCAGCGGATCAAAGTTTGGATGCTCTTTTGTCAGAAGTTCGGTTGCATTAAACCCGTAGAACCTAAGAAGCCAATCAGCTTGGTAAAGCCTGTGTTCTCTAAGTAGAGGCGTATCTACAGTCGTTGGCAGCAAACTATTATTTTGCACCACAGGAATATAAGCCGAATAGTAAACACGTTTCAACAATAACCTGTCATACATGGCTTCAGATAATCTAATAATTGTATAGTCGGTGTCGTTGGTTGCACCAATCATCAATTGGGTTGTTTGACCTGCCGGAATGAAAGGCTCACGCTGATCTCGATACCTCACTGGGGATTGTCCATGACCTATTGATTTCTGTCTTAACCTGGCGAGTTTTTTAGTATGAGGACCATCAATTTTATTTTCTACAATTCGGTCTCGTATGAACTGCATAGGCGCAATAATATGCTCTTGTTTCTTTTGTGGTGCTAAAAGTTTTAAACCTTCTTTAGTTGGCAATTCCATGTTAATACTCATGCGATCAACATACCGTCCCGCTTCTTCAATCAACCTTTGGTCCGCGCCCGGTATTGCTTTCATATGAATATATCCGTTATATCGATCAACAAGCCGAAGTCGTCTCACGAGTTTAACCATGAGCTCCATCGTATAATCAGGACTAATGAGTACTGCAGAACTCAGAAACAATCCTTCAATATAATTTCGCCTGTAAAAGTTCATAGTGATATCTGCAAGCTCGTCTGGCGTGAACGATGCCCGCGGAAAATCATTGCTCTTTCTATTAACACAATATGCACAGTCATAAACACAGTCATTTGACAACAATATTTTCAGAAGCGAAATGCATCGACCGTCTTCTGACCAACTGTGACAAATCCCCGGAAGTGATGTATTCCCAAGCATCCCCTTTTTAGCAGCCCTATCGCTACCACTTGAAGAACAAGATACATCATACTTTGCTGACTCCGCAAGGATTTCAATCTTTTTCTTAAGATTCATAATGTTACCTCCCCACACGACACGCGAACATATGTTCGTTTTTATTATACCATGAAATTGCATGTTTTGGAGAAAATTCGGGTATAGGGTTTAGATACTATGAAAAATGTCTTACACACAGGGGTGATACTATGTTTCAGCGTGCTAGAAAGTCAATATTTATACAGGTCATTCTTGCAATCGTGTTTTGTTCTATCATTGTTACATCAATGATTAGCCTAATCCTCTTTAATATGAGTTCCAACTATATAGAGTCAGTTTACGAGTATTCGACTAATGTGGATCACTCAGAAAATGCAGGAAACATTCAGTCTTTTGGAGATTTCCAAAGACTACTATTCTCTCGATTGATCATGCTCTTACTTATAGCTTCTGTTATTAGCATTTATATCTCCTTCAGTCTTGGCGATCTCATAACATCACCAATAATTTCATTCACGGAGTATGTGGCTCGTTCTGCTGACGCAAATCTAAATGAACCTGTCAATGCCGATCTCCTTAAAAATCAAAACGAAATCGGTACGCTTGCCAATAACTTTGATCAAATGCGACTCCAGATATTATCATCATTTGATCAAAAACAAGAGGCTACAAGCACCCTTGTACGTGGAGTTTCACATCAACTCAATACTCCAATCGGAAATGCTATGTCATCAATAAGTTTTTTAGAGTATACCGTTGAAAATGACGATTCACTGAGTGTTGATAGCCGCGAAAAATTCACAGAAGCATTATCCATTACAACTCGGAGTCTTACGACTGCGAGAGATGTTCTAAATATGTTTAAAGGCATCTCGATACACGAGAATGATCTTCAAGAGAAAATTTTTAACTTTAGTGAATACCTAAATCAATACATTGAAATAATTAGTGCTGACAGCAAGAATGAACATCTCCACTTTCAAATTACTGTCGAGCCCAATATATTCGTCAAAAGTTATCCAACTGTATTTCTTCAAATCATGACCTCGCTTGTTGCAAATGCTCGTGAGCATGCATATGAACCTCCACATGGAAAGGTCTGTAACATTCATATCGATGTTTATAGAAATAAAAATAAAGTGCATATAATATTTAAGGATTTTGGAAAAGGGATCTCAGCAAAAGTCCTTCCGCACATTTTCGAACCATTTTATACAACCAAATCGATTGGCGAAAAGACCGGACTTGGTCTGTCGATTGTCTATAATCAAGTCAAAAAATTGAATGGAACCATTGAATGTATTCCTGACATCGATGGAACTGCTTTTCTATTGAAGGTTCCAGAATACGGAGGTCGCAATGCAAATATTGATTGACCTAATTGATCAATTCAACACTTTAGTTTGGACATATATTTTACCAGCAATTTTACTTTTTCTTGGTATATTAATGACGATCAAATTAAAGGGATACCCTCAGAGAAATATGCATACAGCTCTGAAGTATTTGATTTCCAGCACGAAAAGCAAACACGGGGCCGGATCAATATCCCCCCTTGCCGCACTAGCTCTCGCCTTGTCTGCGACTGTTGGCATCGGTAATATTGTAGGCGTACTCTCAGCCATTCAACTTGGTGGACCAGGTGCGCTTTTTTGGATGTGGATAGTTGGAATCATCGGAATCACACTTAAATACTCTGAAACAACTTTGGCTCTAAAATATAGACAAGTCAATCATAAAGGCCAATACACCGGTGGGCCAATGTATTATTTAAGAGATGGTGTTGGATCAAATCTTCTTGCAATAATTTTTGCTTTGTCAGCCATCGCTGCTATACTTCTTGGAATTGCAACTTTTCCACAGGTTCATAGTATTATCGATATTTTCACCCACACATTTGAGACTCCTCTGATTCTCACATCCCTTGTTCTCACTTTAGCTGTGGCTGCAATCACTCTAGGAGGGCTAAGAAGTACGGCACGGATCGCAACCATAATTATGCCCTTCATAATCACACTTTTTATTGGCGGAAGCTTATTCCTTATATTAAGTCGTTATCAAGA
>Ga0070724_10000500_pt1 | contig 28139 bp, 12 predicted proteins | sample tdDd001_FD_67278 | JGI IMG/M metagenome (GOLD analysis project Ga0070724, IMG submission 67278) | Marine sediment microbial communities from the Atlantic coast under amendment with organic carbon and nitrate - tdDd00.1 | ecosystem: Environmental > Aquatic > Marine > Coastal > Sediment | place... | reverse complement strand
AAAGCGTGATTTGTTTTTTCTAGCGCAGTGGTTCTTTCAAGCACCCTCTGCTCCAATTGATTGTTAAGAGCCAATAAAGCATCTTGATATTTTTTTTGTTCATTAATTTCTTGAATAAAGGCTACATAATTATTAAGCATGCCACTTTCATCTACAATTTTTGATAGCGAAACCAGTGTATGTGTGTTCTCTCCTCTTTGATTTTTGAAAGTCACTTCTAATGCCCTATCATATTCTGTATGCCCTTTTAATACTTCTATAATTGAATCTGCATCTTTACTGAGCAGCGATTCGATATCCATAGACAATAACACTTGTTTTGAAAGTCCAAAGATGCTGAGTGCTTTCACATTGGCATCAATGACTCTCATGTTGGGTTCAATGAGAAGTATACCTATAAATCCTTGTTCAAAGTACCCACGATACTTTGCTTCTGAAACTACCGTTTCTTCATGTAATGTATTGATTTCTCTAAGTCCTGCAACGATAAGAGACCAAAGCAACGCACCTGTGATCAGTACATATAAATTGCCTTTTATCGTCTGGATATACGCCATAACATCAATATCCTTTATAACAAATGATAAGAGTTTATCAGACAGCATAATCCACAGAATACCAAAAATCATGTATATAATTGTCACACGATGGGCCATTGCATACTTTTTAAGTAGTGTTTTAAACCGATCCATAATATGCCTCACCTTCACAACTTGAATTCGTACTCCCTACATACATACCCGAAGTAATTCGAGGGGTAACGAAGATATTTATATAAATCGGGGTATAAAGTAAGTGAGGTTCATGTGAAATAAAGAAGGAGGAAGCCTATGTACAGGATACTCATCACTGGCGGGTCGGGATTTATTGGTTCACATCTTGTGGATCGATTGACCTCGAATGGTCATTTCGTTCATGTGATAGACAATCGTGCTGGCGACCCGCATTTTAATGCAAACGAAGGCGCCACGTACTATAATCATGACATTTCAGATGATAGTGTCATAAAGCTCATTCAATCGATTCAACCTGATTTCATTTTTCATTTAGCTGCTCAAATTGGAGAAAAGAGCCATTTATCATCGGTCAGCAGAGATGCTGAAGTGAATATTATTGGCACGATTAATATTCTTGAAGCTGCAAAACTTTGCCATGTAAGAAAACTAATTTTTACATCATCTTCATCTATTTACGGTATACCAGCCTACCTTGGTGTTGACGAGGCACATCCGCTCTGTCCAAAAACACCTTATGGTATGTCAAAACGCTCTGCTGAAGAGTACATTCAGCTTTATGCGCGACTTTATGAACTCCCCTACACAATACTCAGACTTTCAAGTGTCTACGGTACACGCCAACACATGCAGAGTGACGGTGATATGATCGCAGGGTTTATTCACAACTATATGCACAAGCAACCTGTAAAGGTCTTTGGAGACGGACAACAAACTCGGGATTTTGTATTCATCGAAGACGTTCTTGATGTACTGGAGTTGAGTCTTGAAAAAGGAACCAATCATATATTCAATATTGGTTCAGGTCACGGTACGTCAATTAACGAACTGATCAATCTTCTGAATGCCACTTTTGAAATCCATGTAGAACCGATTTATGATACGAAGACGGTCGTAAACATGAAAGAATGTTACTTCGACATCAGTCAAGCTCTCACCCTACTCGACTGGTCACCACGCTTTGATCTGGCCGATGGGATTCTTGAGACTGTTCATTACTATAGAAGAACACTAAGGCTATAATTAAAAACCCGCAAGACTCTAGTTTTAGAGCTTTGCGGGTTAAATTGTTTATTCTAAGTCATTGACTCTGTGGTCTCTAAAATAAAGTATGAGATAATTGCAAAATGCTACGAATGTTATAATCACTGCTCCTATCATGGTTGCATCCCTATAAAATAGATCCGCTTCCAGCAGTGATGTGGCCACGGCGATATAAAAAACTATGGTCGCAACCTTTCCAAACACATTGGATGGAATAACGCGCTTGATATGACTAAAGTACATAACCAATCCACCAATGATCAATATTCCTTCTTTAAGTAGAACCACATAGAGCACCCAGTTTGGAATCAACTTCGAGTATGTCAGACATCCTAGTGCTGCAATGAGCATCAGTTTGTCTGCGAGTGGATCTAACATGGTTCCGAGCTTCGTCATCATATTAAAACGACGGGCGATATAACCATCGAGAATGTCTGTCACACCAGCAATCAAGTAGATAATGAGCGCAGTGGTGGGTTCTCCAATATGGTAAAACCAGATGAAAACGGGTATGAGCCCTAGTCGAATCACGGTTAAAGTATTGGGTATATTCATTAGCTTCACCTCCATTTTTACATTTCTTATTATAACATGTTACCCAAATGGATCGACCAATAATTTCCTTATAAAAAAATAAGGATTCCCAATCCACCCGAGCAGGCTTCATTGGAAATCCTCTAATTAAATACTTGATTCAAGTCATTATAGATATTATATGACTTTTTTTAAACTTGGAACTGTGTCACTCGGTTTAGAAGATCTTGCGCCAGTGTTGAAAGCTGTTCTGATGAACTTGCAATTTCTTGCGACACTGCATTTTGTTCTTCAGCAGAAGCTGATACCTCTTGAGCACTCGCTGTTGTTTCTTGAGCGACAGATGCTATGAAATCAACAGACTCCGTCACTCGGTTACCAAAGCTTTCTGTGCTCTCAATAGCTTGAGCCACTTCTTCGATAAGCGTATTTGTAACATCTACACGTGTCGTGATATCATCAAAAGCTTTGCCTGTTTTATCAATCGTTACAATACCTTCATTTATGGCTGCATTTTCTGCATTTATCAATGAGCTTGCCATTACAATCTCAGACTGAATTTCGCTGATCAACGTGTTAATGCCCGTTGCAGATTCCATAGATTCCGTTGCAAGCTTTCTAATTTCTTCTGCAACAACTGCAAAACCGCGACCTTGTTCACCAGCACGTGCAGCTTCAATGGATGCATTCAGTGCAAGAAGGTTTGTTTGATCCGCAATATCTGAAATCGTATCTGAAATATTTCCAATTTTGCTTGATTGTTCATTAAGTTCGTTTATCACTTTGATGGTTTGCTCACTGCTCACTTTTATAGCATCCATTTGCTTGATTGTCTCACCCATTTGCATCTGACCTGATTGAGCTGTAGTCATAACCTCCATAGATTCAGAAACCATTTGTCCTGTTGCTTCTGACGATTTATCAAGCTGTGATTTCATCTCAAGAACAACATCTTTCGCACCCAGAACATGATTGGCTTGTTCTTCTGTGCCTGCTGTAATTTCTTCAATATTCGATGTAACCTCTTCGGCAGCCTGTCCACCTTCTTCAGCTGATGCTGCAAGCTGTTGGCTGCTTGTAGATAGCACTTCCGATGTTCTAATGATCTCTATAATCATATCTCTAAAGCCATCAACCATATCGTTTAGCGACATGCCCATTTGTGCAACTTCATCTCCATCAGTTGGTCGAGTGCCTTTATGTGTAACATATGAAACCGTCAAATCACCTGCTGAAGCTGTTTTCATTACATCCTGCATTCTTCGAATACGACGAACAATATACAGAGAAATTCCTGCAGCTGCGATCATACCGATCACAAACAATACCGTTCCAAATATCAGCGTCTGATTACGCATATGGTGAAGTCCTGCCAAATACTCAGCTTGATCTGCACTAAGCGATATTGAGTATCCGTCAAAACCTGTGAATAAATTCAGCTTGGTAATACCATTGAAAGTATACACTGTGCTGCCTTCATTTCCTGCTACCATTTCTGGGAGAGCACTTGTAAGTTTTGGAACACCAAGATCAGGAACTGTTTTTTTCATCATAATATCTGCATTTGGGTGGTACACGAATAATCCATCTGCATTGACCATGTAAGCGTAGCCATTCTCTCCAATTTTAAGTGATGCCAGCTTTTCAAATAAGGTATCCATTTTTACGGCCGCCGCAAGAACGCCCGTCATTTTTCCACTTTTGTCTTTTAGCGGATATGCATAAACACGTACTGGTCTTCCCGTTCCTTTTGACTCGATAATATCACTCCATACAGCTTCGTTGCCTTTGGCTTGCTGGAAGTAAGATCGCCCCGACAAATCAAGGCCTTCAAAAGCGCCATCATTGCTATCCGCTTTGATTGAGCCGTTTAGGTCCGCAATAAAAATTGTTTCTAATAAATCACTGTTTTTCTTCTGTAAATCTTTAAGCAAACCCTTCGCTTGTGCTAAATTAGGTGTTGCTCCTGAAAGATCTGATGTTGATAACGACTTAACCGTCGGTGTATCTCCAATGATATCTAACATCATTGCTGAGTTATCCAGTCTCAATTCAAAATCTGACTTTACACCTTCAAGTTGTGCTCTTAGCTTCGTTTCAACTTCCTGTGTAACCGCTTGTGATGACCAGTAGTAACTGATCCCCCCGACTCCAGCTGCAACCACAATGACCAATAAACATGACATCAATGTCATTTTTACCATAAGATTATTATTAATCCGCTTCATGTTTGTCTCCCCACTATTGTTTGTTAAAGAATTATCCTATTAATACGTCCGTGTCTATATTAATGAAATTAGTCACACACTTCAACGAGACTTTAGTCCTAATAAGTAAATTTTGTACCTTATAAATGAAATTATCGTCGATTTAATATCATTTTATTCGAACTTCGTTGTGGTTATTTACAAATTAATCTACAATTATCAACATAAAATGGATTACAGCGTCGGTTTTTGTCGAATCGTTCAATCTTCCGCTATAAACCCTTTTAGTAATCGTATCAAAAAACTAAATATATACCCATTGTGGTCTACTTTACGCACAAAAAAACATCCACAACAGGTGTGGATGTTTAAATCAATTCTATCAATAATCGTTAATTATGCTTCAAACTAAATCTATAGACCTAAACTTTAAATCGAGTTACACGGTCAAGTAAATCTTGTGCCATACTAGAGAGTTGCTCAGAAGCACTTGCTATTTCTTGAGACACAGCATTTTGCTCTTCTGCCGATGCAGAAACTTCCTCAGCGCTTGCTGTAGATTGTTGTGAAACCGTTGCAATGAATTCCATAGACTCCATAACACGACCACCGTAGCCTTCAGTACTTTCAATTGCACTTGCGACTTCTTCTATAAGTGTATTCGTCGCTTCAATTCGACTTGAAATTTCATCGAACGATTCACCTGTTTTATCAATTGTTATTATACCTTCGTGAATGGCTGTGTTCTCAGCATTAATCAGAGCACTTGCCATCGTTATTTCTGATTGGATCTGTGAAATTAACGAATTAATGCCCGTTGCAGACTCCATTGACTCAGTTGCCAGTTTTCTAATTTCTTCTGCAACAACTGCAAATCCCCGACCTTGTTCACCAGCACGCGCTGCTTCGATCGATGCATTTAAAGCAAGAAGGTTCGTTTGATCTGCAATATCAGAAATGGTATCTGATATGTTTCCAATATGACCGGATTGTTCATTGAGTGCATTAATAACTTTAATTGTTTGCTCACTGCTTGTACGAATGGCATCCATTTGTTTCACAGTTACCTTCATCTGAGTCTGACCTTCTTTAGCCGTTTCCATAACCTTCATGGACTCCTCAACCATTTGAACGGTTGCCTCAGATGAACGGTCTAGCTCTGACTTCATATCAAGTACAACATCTTTGGTGTTCATAACATGACTGGATTGTTCTTCACTGCCAGCTGTAATTTCTTCGATATTTGATGTAACTTCTTCAGCTGCTTGACCACCTTCTTCAGCAGACGATGCAAGCTGTTGGCTACTCGTTGATAACGTTTCAGATGTTTTAACAATCTGTATGATCATTTCTCTAAAGCCGTCGATCATATTGTTCAGAGACATTCCCATTTGTGCCACTTCATCGCCGTCAGTGGGACGATCTCCTCTAACTAAAAATGCCACCGTTAAGTCTCCAGCCTCTGCTGATTTCATCACATCTTGCATGCGACGGATACGTCTTACTATGTAATAGGCTATACCCGATGCAACACCAAGACCGATGATAAAGAATATTGTTCCAAAGAGAATAATTTGGCGTCTCATATGATAAAGACTTGCCAAGTATTCTGCTCGATCAGCATTTATTGAAATAGAATAGCCTTCAATACCTGTAAATATATTAAGTTTCGTTACACCGTTTAAGGTATAAAGCACTTGACCATCCTTACCAGATGTCATATTCGGTAATACGTTTGTCAGTTTTTCAACACCTAAATCGCGTACAGTTTTCTTCATCATAATATCTTGGTTTGGATGATAAACGAACAATCCGTTTTGATCCACCATATAGGCATATCCATTCTCGCCAACCTTTGTATTTGCAAGAACCTCAAACAGAGCATCCATTTGAACAGCCGCAGCTAATACGCCTGTTGTTTGTCCATTTCTATTTTTGATAGGATAAGCATACACACGCACAGGACGTCCTGTGCTTTTTGACTCAAGAATTTCACTCCATACCCGTTCGCCAGCGAGTGCTGATTTAAAATAGTCTCGATTTGAAACATCAACGCCAAGCAACGCATCACTTTGACTGTCCGCTTTTATTTTGCCTTTTACATTCGTTATAAATATAGATTCCAACAACTCACTTTTCTTGGACTTCATGTCTGCAAGTAATGCTTTGGAGTCTTTAATTGTTTCTGTCTTACGGCTAAAATCTACTGCTGATAGCGATTTGACTGTTGGTGTGTCACCAACCAAATCCAGCATAGTGACCGTACTTTCAAGCTTCAGTTCAAATTCTGATTTAATGCCCTCTAACTCTGCTTTCAGTTTGGATTCAACCTCAGTTGTCACAGCTTGTGATGACCAATAGTAACTAATTCCGCCTATGCCTGCTACAACTAACAACACAAGCATACACGTCATGAGTGTCATTTTCACCATGAGGTTGTTCTTAATTTTATTCATAGATGCCTCCCGGGGTCTCTCAATTCAATTGAGAAACATTATAGTCGATTCATACGTCCATGAACTATAATAGTGAATTGTTTCACAAAATTCAATAGCTAAAACCCTTGGAATCACAGGTTTTACACACTAAAAAACACCCGTCAAACGGGTGTTTTGTCGATGTTGTTTGAATTTGCTGATACATACATAACGTACACATGTTGGTCATATTGGAAAATGTTGAAAACACAACTTTCTGCTATGTACCGGTGTCGATTAATGTCGTATTGTTCGTTGAATTGCTTATTAGGTAATTTTCATTCACTATAGAAAATTTCAATACACTTTATGTTTAAATCGCAATTTCATAGCTCTGCCACTTAAACGTTTACTTATTTTCGTGGTTACACCCATCAATTTATTTATACCTTATCATCTGATGAAGTGTATAGTGACATCATTTGATTCGCACTCAAGACAAATACAATGATCATGATAAATAACAATGATTGATTGTATCTTGGTTGGCCTTCATATACGAAAAACACGATAGACGGGAAAGCCAGATTCATAAACGGAAGCACCACAGAGGGATTCAATGTCTTCTTAAACGATATGATCGACATAAAGACTGACGGTATACCCAACAATATAAAAATGAAGCTGAACCCAGACACTACGCCTAAGGTTATGTCATTAATAGCTCTGAATCCATTAAAGTTACGACTCACTTCTATCTGAGTTTTATCTGTAGGTTTGTCACGAAGCTGGTTCATTGTCCAAGCATCCACATCCCATGACCCATTAAAATAAGTAGAATGAATTCGAATAAGACCAAGCTTCATGAACTCGATTGGGTTTTCTTTGATCCACTCCATCGCTGGTGGTTTGAAATCAAGTTCAATGTCCGAAGCCAGTTTCACGCTTTTATTTCCATTTTCCAAATGCATATTGATTTTCTCTTGAAGTTCAGGGGTTTTGTAAATGTCGTCAAAGGACATCCAACCTCCGTGAATATTATTGGCATTATTATTGATGTATAAGTTAAACCCAGAATTATAGGATATAGCTATAAAACGCCCATATGCTTTATAATTTCTCATTGCCCAAGGCGCAGTAACGGCAGCCATAATAAGCCATACAACCGCACCTTTTAACAGTGTTTTTTTCCAATCTTTTGACATCATCCATTCACTCACTGCGATAATGATCGGAAAAGCCATGTAAAATGGTTTTGTAAGAGCGCATAGACCTGTTAAAATTCCGAGGATAGGATATTTCACATTGTCTTTCAGATCACTCAGTTGTACCCATATAAGCAGGGCCAGTAAAAATCCCATCATGATTTCGGTACCTGTGGTATTGCAGTATGCAATGTGCTGAGGCAGAAATGCTACGAAAGCCATCGTTATAAGCGCAAGGTTATTCGAATTTTTCAATCCCTGGGTTAGTTTCAATACAATTCGCCAGCTTATTAAAACCATACCCATGCTATACGCAATGTTCATCCACTTTGCTAAGGCAATGCTTGCCGTTCCAAACAGTTTGAAGATCAACCCGAGGAACCATGAGTAAAACATACCTTGGAACGCTATGGGTTCACCTTCATACGTGAATCCTTTGCCTTCAAATATGTTCACTGCAATACGATAATACGCGTCAAAGTCGTAAAGTTGCTCAGTAGGAATTGTTCTTATCCACCATGCTCTGGCTAAAAAGCCGAGTAACATAATAAGTGCTGGGATTATAAAGTGACTCATTGATTTTATCTTTTCATTCATTATACGCATTCTGATTTCCATCCTTTAAGAATTATATGGTGGTGCACTTCCATAAGTATAATCTTCCCCAATGTAAATTTAAAGCATTTCTCATAAAAACCCTGAGTGAATGACATTAAATCGTCTTTCGCTCAGGGTTTCAATTTTAATATTATATTGAGTTATGAATTACTCCATTCCAATAACAAGCTCTGCCTCAAACAGATCATCAGAAAGTTCAGTTCCAAGAACAAATACAGAACCGCCCACTTCGTAATCTAGAATACTAAATGTTGCATCCTCTTTAAAACTCACTGTCCATGTTGTTCCATTGTCGTCTTTCACTTTTAGAAGGTCGGCTGATTGGTATACTTCTACGATTTCACCCTTAAACTTAACCTTCTCAACAACTTTATTCATAACAATCGTGTTAACACCTGCCCCATCCATTTTAAGAGTAACGTGCTGATCTAAACGAAGATCATAAACGTCTCCACCCTCTGAATCACCTTCTTTTACAAAAGTGATCTCATCTTTTAAAGTCACTGTCTTCGAAGAACCATCCGTTGTTTTTATTGTAACTTGTGGTGATTCACTAATAAGTATTGATGTAACTGTGCCTGCAAGCTCTGAACTCATACCTGTTGCTTCCACTTTTACAACCTTGCCAAATTCGAGTGTCACTTTAATGATGTCGCCTTTTCGAATGCCTTCTTCACTGGCTTTCACTTCAATGTCTTCTTCAAGCACTTGGTCGAGGTAACTGCCCTTTTCAAGTTGAACACTGATCGAGCTGCCCTCTTTGAAATCTGTGGTTCTATTCAGAACACCATTCACAATTGTGCTCGGTGAATATGCTTCAACCTCACGTACCATAAAACCTTCAACATTCATATGCAGTTGATCGCCAATCTCAAGACTATCAAGTTCATCTGACTCGCCATCTTTAACGATCACAGCTGAATCATATGCTTTAAAGTACTTTTTGCCTTCATCTGTGTTGATCGTAATAACTCGGTATTTTCCATCCTCATCTGTAAGTGCATCTGATTTTGCCACATATTTACCTTCTGTTTTATCAAATTGTTTATTGATAACCAGTTTTGTCAGATCACCATCTGCATCAAATACAGTGACGTCCATACCTTTATTCACATCTTCAAGCTTTAGCGTTTCGCCATCGCGGATGATTTCTGTGTTGCTTCCGTCATAGACATGGAGTTTGCCGCCACCATCACGAATTTCAATGATTTCAAGGTCGTTATGAACAATTGAAACAATCGCCTCATAAGTCTTGTTATCTGAAGATGTTGGTATTGTCATACCCGTGTCATCTGTTTCAACAGGCTTTATTTCGCCGCTCAGAACACCATATCCACCCGAAAGGAATGTTGCTAAAACTTCACGAGTAACAACTTGTTTCGGATTAAAGTTGCCTTTGTCATCACCTTTGTTGCTGATCACATCATTTTGAATGAGCAAGTCAACATAAGGTGCCGCTGCACTTGGAATACTAAATGCATCTTTGTAGTCAAGGCTAATAATACGCTGTAAATTCTCATTTAAGAATAAATTCATGCTCTTAGCCAAGAAAATTGAAACCTCTAGCTTCGTTGCTTCAGCAAGTTCGCCTTCGATCACAAAACCCTTTAACTCATCTGGATGTAGAATATCATTTTCTAGTGCATATCCAACAGCCGCCCAAGTCGATTCACCGTAAGGTGCTAATGTTTTAGGAATATTGGCTGCATCTATTGTCGCGCCAAATTTCATAGCCAACACATCACCTTGAAGTTTTTCAAATCTTCCCGATGCACTGACAGTGTTATAAATTGTTGTGATTACTTCTAATTTTGAAACAGCCTTTGACGGCTTGTAAGTCGCATCACTGTAGCCAGGCATAATATCATTTTCCACCACTTTGATGATAAAAGGCATTGCCCAGTAATCTTCAGGTACATCTGTAAACAGTCTTGCTGCAAATGTTGCAGGTGTGCCAATAGTCATTATTAACAGTAAGCACATTGCTAACGTTCTCTTAAAATTCATTTTGAAAGTTCTTTTCAAGAATAGCCCTCCCTTGTCGTATCTTCTTATTTTTAATTTTTCCGTTCAATACAATTTATATTTTTAAATGTGTATGTAACAGAACGCTCACGCGTCCTCGATTCATTATACCAAACTAACTTTCCAGTATCGTTTCAATGTTATTACATTCTCATGACGACTGAAACACAAACACCTTGCTAAGTACATAGTTTGCCACGACCACAAAGACGGACATGATGTATTTTGAAATCATTTGATCTAAGTGAATACTTTCTATTAAAAGTAAAAGTCCTGCTGTTTCCATGATCCATGTGCCTATTCTCGACATAAAAAATGATGTGCCTTCTCTTAGAATGTCATTGATTGAAATTGCATTTGACGCAAACACATATTTTCTGTTGGTGATAAATGCGAATAACACCGCCAGTAGCCAAGATACAGTTGATGCCACAACGTAGTGCCATCCCACGCCTAAGAGTAGAGCATAGCCCCCAACTCCGATGATTGTTGTTAGAATTCCAAATATGAGGTACAGACCAATTTCTCTTTTCATTTTAGACTCCTAAGTTTTGCTTTATGTGAAACGACATCTACTCGATCTCTCGTTTGTTGGTTTATTTACGTAACTTTTTTCATTTCATTTTGAGCAGACTCAGAAACATACTCATTTTGAGCTACTTCCTGATTTTGTGTACTCCTATGCACCTCAACCCCATCTTGCTTGCTGATGATATAAAGAGGTCTATTTCTAACTTCTTCATAGATTCGGGCAATATACTCTCCAATCACACTGATTTGGATCATTAAAATTCCAAAGAACAACAGCATAATTGTAACGAGGGATGTCCAACCTTCAACAGCATGATGGTTGAATACAACCTTCATAACCACCCAATAAATGAGGTTCAAAAATGCAAAACCTGCTGTTGCAAAACCAAAAAAACTGAACAATTTAAGCGGCTTATATGAAAATGACAATATTGCGTCAAATGCCAATTTGATCAGCTTTACATAGTTGTACTTTGTTTCCCCTGCAAATCGGGCTTCTCTGTCGTATTCAACATATGTCACATCGAATCCTACCCAGTGTGTGAGACCTCTAAAAAATCTGTTTTTCTCGTTCAGATTATTGATTTCATCCACCACACGTCGACTGAGAAGTCTAAAGTCACCTGTGTCGAGCGGAATTTCCGTGTCGCTCAGCATACGCATGAGTCGGTAAAACCATCTTGATGTGGTTTTTTTAAGCCAAGTTTCCTTGTCACGCTTACGACGTTGTGCATACACAATATCGTAGCCTTCTTTAAATTTTGCATACATATCAATAATGACTTCTGGTGGATCTTGAAGGTCAGCATCAATAATAACAACTGCTTCACCTCTGATTTGTCTAAATCCAGCCGTGTTGGCCATTTCATGTCCAAAGTTTCTGGAGAAACTCACGTACTTAACGCGTGGGTCTTTTTTCTGAACACGTTCGACGATTTCAACAGTCTTGTCACTGCTTCCATCATCAACAAACAAAATCTCATAAGCATCTGTTATCTTACCGAGTGCTTGAGACAATCTTTCATACAAGGGTTCTATGTTTTCTTCTTCGTTAAAGGCAGGTACAACCACGCCAATATCTATTTTTTTCAAAAGGGGTACTTCCTCTCAGATTCAAAGTTCAGAATGTGTTTGTCATATAAAAAAGCCAAATAGAAAAATCTCTATGATTATTTTCATACTGTTTCATAATAGACAGACTCTACTGAATTATATCATATGCAAGAATTACGGCGAATAGCAATTGTGGATACAAATTGGTTAATAATTTTTTCATAAAAAAAGATGCCTCGTTGGTGCGAGGCATCTTTTAGATTATAGGTATTTTCTTGATTTTCATTTTTACATCCACTCGTTCACTGATCAACTCAACCCAATTCCCTTCGCTGTAGGAATTATGTGAAAGAGTGGATGTATGATTATTTTATCATATAACTTCACATTTTCTAGAGGCTAAAGTCATATTTTTACTATTGATTCATTAAATTGAAAATCATAGAGATCGATTCTGCTCGACTTGCTGCATTTTGAGCTTTAAAGCTGCCATCTTCATAACCTGCATCCAGTTCTTGATACAGCACTGTATGAACAAATGGTTGAGCCCACGTGCTGATCATATCAGCATCTGTGATTTCAACGGCTCTATAACCCATTTCAGAGCCGATATCGTAATTGTAAGCGTTGCAGATCATAGCAGCTACTTGTTCTCTAGTCACTGGTGCGAGTGGATCAAATCGACCGTCGCCCATACCGCTTATGAGACCGTTTTCTGCTGCCGCATCGACATACTCAGCATACCATGCATCTGCAGGTACATCTGAGAACCCAGCGGTCTTTGTCTTTTCAAGACCCAGGTATTTCACGAGCATTGTTGCAAATTCAGCACGCGTCACCTGTGCATTCGGTGCAAACATGCCGTTGCCGACACCTGATACAACATGTTTTGCCGCCATAGTTTCTGCAGCAGATTCAGCCCAATGGCCTGTCATGTCAGAGAATTCAACCGAATTGGTACGAAGCGCGTAAATACTGAAGTGTGGCGGTGTAAATTCTAATGTATTTCCGTTTTTTTGACTTGGTACATAAGCCCAAGTACCGTCTGCTTCTTCAACATAGACACCCAGAGCGCTTTCAAGCGCTTTAGGTAAACCTGTCGGAACCTTGAACTGTATAGAAGTTTTAACAGTCGAATCTTGAACACCTGTCACTTTAACGTCCATATCATACACGACCAACGTGAATTCTCCTGTCTGGTCATTCTGACGGAATTCAGTTGCTGGCATATTCTTGTTCTCAATCTGAATCGATTGATCCGATGTCTGTGCCGCCAGCATTTCCACTGGAACATTCACCACAACATCGTTCATTACGACACCCAGTGTCATTGCTTCATCAGCCAATGTTTTCGCGCTATACGCATCCAACTCGAATTTGTAATCTTCAACGGATTCTCCGCCAAGATCCACTTTTAAGACAGGATTAACAGCTTGAACATACGCTGCGCCAATCTGACCCATCTTAACGCGGTAATCTGTTCGAAGTTGTTTCAATTTTTGAATGCCTTCGTTGACGCTTGTAGTATTCACAGCGAGAACGGACTCACCATCTGCATTCACATTCACTTCAGGCATCAATTTCGATTCTTCAGAAATCTGCTTATTTACGACACGTGCAATGGCTTCAACCGCCACCTTCGTATCAACACCTTCTGAGTCTTTCGATTTGAGGACTTCTGCACTCGATTTGATCAATGTATCCAGAGTTGCTTTTATGTCTGTTTGAGATGCCCCTTTGTTCATGGCATCATGTAATATTTGTGCTGTATTTTCAATCATTGCTGAAACCTCACGAGCTTCAACATCAACATTTCGAGCCGTTGTAAATACTTCATTCGTCACTGACTTAAGAACATCACCTGCATTGCTTGCTGTCAACTTCTTCGCAAGCTCTGCGACCACCTTCGCAGCCACATCTTGAATGGCTTTTGACTTATCTGATGGCGATTGAATAGACTTGTTTTCTGACTGTTGAAGTGCGTCATCCGTTGGCGTTTCGACTGTCACAGTGGAATCTCCCGCTGGAGCACCACCGCCACCGCCTCCTCCGCCACCACCGCCAGAGCTGCTTCCTCCACCAGTGTTATCATCAGGTGTTGATTCTTCAACAATGCTGATGGCAAGCGTCTTCACTTGTGCGTCATAGGCAACTTGAATAGAGGCATATCCATCATCTAGTACTGTAACCACATTGTCTGCCAGTGAAATCACACCACTGCCTGAAAGAAGTGTCCAATCAGCTTTATCCGTGATATTCACATATGCGCCGCCATCGATTTCAATGCCGTATGCTGAAAGTGTTACTGAACCACTTGATGGTGTCAGACTCAGACTTGTCACAGCATTGCTGCTGCGTCTGATTTCAATACCACTGTATCTGTTATCCACGGTCAATGACTTGCTTAGAGACAACCCGTCATGTAAACCGTTGTTCCAGTCCAGAGAAACTTGGTAGCTGTCTACAGACATATCTGATGGAAGGTTAAAGTATGCCACATCGGCAGACGAGCCGCTGTCATGTACCGCGGTCGGTGTCCAGTTGGATCCGCCACCACCACTAATAGAAATACCAGGTATATTTGACGATACTGAGAAATCCAAATTATCGCCGTCTATAATAACCTGTGTTGCACCATAATCCATGCGCACCATAGATGGTGACAGTGTCACATCACGATCTCCCATCACTAGGAAGCTCGTTTCAGGAAGATTCGAACCATCTGTGATTTGGAGTGTATGGGAATCCACTGCTAAATCCGTAGGCACTGTGAATGTGAGGTGTGTGCCATCCGTCACAACCACGTCCGAACTGCTTAAAACATCCCCATCCACACGAACCAATGTCCCGCTATTGAATGATGTTCCAATACCTGTCACATCAATGGATACACTGTCAATTTCATCTGTGTAGACCGTCGTCGGTGATAGACTGTCCACGCCTTTTGTTGAAATTGAAAGGGCATCTGTAATGCTGAATGTCTTGCTGTAAGAACCCGATGTCAAGGTTGCTTGTACATCCAATGTCACATCAGATGTGATGCTCGATGGATCAAAGTTGAAAATCAAGTTGTCACCTTCAGCGCGTACATCGCTCACGCTGCCTATTGGTGTTCCATCATCACGAACTGTCACGCTCAAATCCGCGCCATCTGTGTTGAAGAATGTGTTCGTACCTGTAATTGTCACATCCTTAGCACCACCAATGTATACGAGGTTGGACGGTGAGACGTCGCTGACCGAACCCGATACAACATCGATGCTCAGACTCGATAAATCACCGGAGTCAAACGTATCATAAGATGATGTTCCACTGCCATCCACATCAACTTCGATCTCATGTGCATCCACAGAAAGGCCTGAAGATATGACAAAGGACAGTTGTGTGTCTGAATCCGCGCTCATCTGCGTGATGTTTGCGCTTGATCCGTCAATTGTGACTTTTGAATTTGAGCTGAATGAAGTATTCACACCCGTTACAGTCACACTTACAGACAAATAATCCGAAGGATACGAACCATCCGCACCCACCTGAGAACTAAAACTCACGTCAGATAGAGTGGGACTCACAATTGTTAATGGTGCTGATACAGACTGATTGCCTGTCACAATTTGAATCGTGTAGCTGCCTGATGCAACATCTTGATTCAATGTGAATTGGCACTCAGATGTCCCCAGAACAGTTGCCGAGCCAACAATAGCGCCTGACACAGTCTGGTTTGATCCATCAAGAAGTGAAACCAATGTCTGTCCACTCACAAAATCAGTGTTTTCACCTTCGGCCGTCAACACCACTGTGTCTGACGCACGGCCAACCTGTGATACTGATTTCGTTTTATTTTCATCTTTTAACGTCAATACAGGTGTACTAACGGCAATTGTATCCGTTACGGATTCACTCCCTGTTGTAATGACAACCGTATAGGTTTGACCTGCTGATAGACCTTCGTTCAATGTAAATGATAAATCTGTCGCGTCTGATACAGACAATCCACTCGTCGCCAATTGATCATCGGATGACGCATCAAGAACTTGAACTGTCGTCTGAGATGAAAATCCTGTTTCAGTCCCTATTGCAGTCACAGTCTGACTTGAGTACCCAGCATTAAGTGCCGACACATCAAGAGACACACTTGCCGCGCCTCTAACAATGAGACCACCGCTTAATGTGACAGACTCGCTGCCTGTTTCAAATTTCAAGTCATATGTGTTGCTTGATAGTCCTGTTGGTACGGTAAACGTCACAGTCTTTGTCATACCAGATGTATTCACATCTGTGACCGTCGCAGAAGCTTCTTCCGTACTCCCGTCCATGATGCTGACTGTAGTACTTCCAAGAGCGGCCTGCGAATATTGAAGTGTCGCTTCAGCTTCTGCTGCCTCTGAATATGATTCAGGTACGCTGAGTACAGGTGCCGAGCTCGTAATGACAGCTGCTCTTATTTCCAGGTTGCCTATTTCATAATAATTTCCACCCTCAGAGCCCAATGGTGCCAATGGATCACCCACACGTACCTCATACGTGCCTTCGCCCAGACCAGTCGGGATCGTTGCAGTGATCTCTTGGTCACCATGAGACTTCAAAGTCATCGCATACGCTGTTCCGTACGTTGGCCCTGCCCCAGTCACTTCTACAACTGTTGGGAATATTGATGGTGTTTCTCCTGTAGAGAATGTATTTGACGAGTCTGATGTGATTGTCAAATCTTCTGGCAATGCATCTGGAGAAACATATTCTTTATCCATTGTAAACACTTCGCCTGCTGCAAAAGTCGGCATTGGAAGAAGTCCAAACACCAATACAATACAAAGCATCCATGCTGTTATTCTAGATGTTATTCGATTCATTTTTTTATGCAATCTCACCACTCCATCTGATTTTTATGATTAGAATTTAGAAAAAGACTCTGCCCCTACCCACAGCGGCAGAGTCTTTATGAATTATGGTCTTGTGATATTATAAGCCGATTCAACAACCTGCTCATCTTGATCTGGAACAGAAACTACCGTTTGTCCAGTCAATGCAAAGTAGCCATCTTTCGTGCCCATTTCTACAACTTTCCAATCTGCGTTTTTCGTGATTGATACAGTTGCAGTACCTGCTGTGTCTGTCTTAATTGTCATCTTCTCTGTTGATACATCTGGAAGAGTCACTTCAATTGTCACAGAAATTGCATCTGTCACAGTCACACCATCCACTTCAAACGTCACAGTCACATCACACTTTGTTGTGTCTTCCATCGTTAACGTACCCATGGAACCATCACTAACCGTTTCCATCTGATCCATCAGAAGTTCTCCCTGGTCTGAGAACAGGTAAATCAACTGATATTCTCCATCATTCCATTCACCTTTAAATTCAAATGTTTGGCTATTGATGTCTGTTTCAACACCTTCAAGCTCATAATAATCATAATTTTCTGGTGTGCCCGTACGTCCAATCAACCAAGCTGTATCCACAACACCCGTGTCAAGCATATGTGTTGGAACATCTGTCAGTGTTACAACCGTCGGCATAACAGGGCGTGTAATCGCCATACCACTATCACTCACTGAGAATGTTAGGGACGTCTCGTAGTAATTCTGTCCGCCACCTACAGATATCAATTGATAATCTGCCGTTTCTTCAAGAATCAGCTCAACCATACCTTGATCGTTCACATGAACACCGTTGGTCTCACTCCAGTCAATCTCATCATTCACGTCCAGAGCCTCACCCGTTAAATAGCTCACTTGGTTTCCGCTTTCATCAACACGCATGAAATTCATCCAGCTGTAAGCCATAACATCTGACTCAGTCGTTTCTCCGTTATAAACAGTCGCCGTGAAGTTAGGCTGTTGTGGTTGAACAGTCAGGTTTGTCACTTGACCATCAACAACTGCAAACATCAGGTTCGTCATGTACCAGAATCCTGGTCCGCCTGCTTCAACAACACGGTAATCGCCTGCGTCCAAGTGCTCCGCAAATGCCCACGCATCATCACGGTATTTCATTTCGATCCAGTTTGCTTCTGACCAATCATGTGCACTCGCCGTGGCAGGTTTGACGATCATCCATGCATGGTCGTTGACCTCACTTGAGCTTTCATCAAGAATCTGGCCTGTAAAGTTCGCCCTTGGTGGTGCCACCAGATATCCATCAGCCCCTGTTGTCATTTCAGTCGATATGATATTTCCGCTTGCATCCACTGAGAAGTTGATGTCCAGTCGTTCCCAATTGTTGTGATTGCCCATATCTACAATCACCCAGTTTCCTTCTGGAATCTTTCTTGCAAATTGTCCTTCTCCGTCTGTTTCTATATGAATTGCCTTTTCCCAATCATAGTCAGGTGCATCCGCCGGTTTCACAGCGATATGACCCCATTTGAGTAATTTTGTACCTTCAGCGTCAAACGCCGCAACACCTTCAAAGTTCGGCTCTGCCGGTTTGATGGAAAGCTGTGTTGTCTGTCCTTCATCCACAGTGAAATCCTGGTTGAGTTCAAACCAAGTGTTTCTTCCACCCGCTTCAAGCACACGGTATTCACCTGGGCTCAGCATGAGGCTGAATGTGTTGTCTTCCCAACCTGTGTTTCCATGAATCGAATCTTGGTATTTTACATCACCTGATTCCAAAGGGGCAATTCTAAACCATGCATCCACCACTTCGAAGTATGCACCGTCTTTGTAACCCTGCACTGTACCGGTCACATTCGGCTGTACATTCAGGTTTGCAAGTGCATTTCCATTTTCATCAAGCAAATCTCCTGATGCATTGATCATGAATTTGCGCTTCACATCCACATGATCGCCGTCGCGCCACTGTCCATTGTCCCAGTAGCCTTCTCTATGGTAACTGTTCAGCATGTAATGGCCTTCATCCAGATTGAGTCGGAATGTGCCGGTATCATCCGTACGACCTCCAAACCAATCGTTGTTTGAACCATACGTCCAGTCAGCACCCATTTTTTCAACAGACACCCATGCATCTGTAATCAGTTGTGCGTTTTCATCTTTCAGCACACCGCTTGCATTAAACAGGTCACTGAGCGTGAGGCTCATTTGATATTTACCGTCAACAAGTGTTGCATTGTGAATGCTTCCATCCGCTGCTAATGTCACTCCGTAGTTCATATCCATATACTGACCATTCAGGTCAAGGCCTCTAATGATGTAATCACCTTCTGGCATGTACATGTAGAACGTGCCTGCGCCAGCTTCATATTTGACATCTGTCCAGTAGTCATACTGCCATGGTTCATTTTTGTATGTGTTGAAATCTGCGTCTGACTCAAAATCCTCACGATCAAACACAGGTCTAAACGAAATCGACAAGTGCCCAGGATCTTCTTCAACCAGCCCAGAGTAATCAATTGAGCCTTTTAAATTTGGCGACAGCATAATGCCTGTGCTGTTCTGACCCACGGTTACAGGCATTTGGAATCTGAAGTGTTGCCCATATTCTTCACCGTCAAATATATACCATAGATCTCTGATGACAATCTTCATGCCGTCTTCCATCATGTCGACAAAGTCGCCCACAGGATCAATGCGTACATGGTCATAATTCACAACCTCTTGGCCGTCAATCATCTCGATGTATTCAATGTTCAAATCGCCTTGGAATGGCTTGTTGCCGTCGTAATCCGTGGCCGTTCCCGTAAAGTTGAAGGCCGGTACAACAACTTGGTTGTTGCCTTCATCCAGCGTGATCGGAATGCCTGCATCAAAGTTATAATTGTGATAATACGTGTTGATTTCCATGATCTTATACTGTGGAGTTCCGAATGGATCAAGGAAACAGTTGAACTCACCATTTGGATTCACTTGAATCCACTTTTGGAATATACGTTCATCCACACCCTCTTTGACAATCTTCATATCGATGTGCCCAACCACACTTGGATCTCCAAACGGTGTTGTGCCCATCTTAAAGAGCTGTCCTTTAAAGTTGGCGTTGTCTTGGCCCAGACTTAAAGTCAGTGGCATAGCCAAGTTCTGGTCGTTTACATCTTTAATAGATATGATGCCATTTTCGTCTTCAACAGCGATAAACGCAAAGTTGATCTCTGAGTATTCTTCTTTGTGTCCTGCATTTCGAACGATGTATTGACCAGGTTCTGTGATGATAAATGAGAACTCACCTGTTAGCCTGTCAATATTTGAATGAATCCAATCATCATTGCCGTTGTCGTCCACACGTTCAATATTGATCCATCCATCTCTATATAGGCCTTCGTTTGTTATTTTGCCCACGAAGTTTGGCGCAACAATTTCAAGTTCTGCCACAACAGTACCGCTTTGAAGCATTTCCGGAGTGATGATTAGCATTTCCGAAGTGTCTCCATCGCCATCAGCATCATAAACATCTTTGAAATCCATGTCCAGACGAGTGGTTTCACCATTGTACATCACCCAACGCGTGCTTATTTCATACTCGCGATCCGAATCCATCTCATCTGTGTCAAGTATAAAGTAAGCCGATCCGTCATCTGCAGATATGCCTTCGAATCCATTATGTCCATGGATATCGATGCCAATCATACGACCCGGCAGCGGTTCTCCTGATGGCGAAACGATCTTCACCACAAAATTGATGTAGTCTTGAATATCTAAAACTGTGTCTGCAGTTAACTCTAACGTAGGCTCAAAATCAATATCAACATCATGTAGCTCAATATATTCAACCTGAGCGCCCTCGTATCCGTAGAACTTCCAGATGCCTGTTGAAGAATTTAAGCCGCCCCATGTTGTTTCAAGATATGCATCTTCAAGTGCCACAGGTGTTGATCCATTTACAGTTCTAGCTGTTTGTGTTGGGACTGGCAGTTGAATCAAATATTCATCTGTCTCTGAAACGAAGTTAAACTGTGCTTCCCCAGAACCTTCAAGTTGATAATTCTGGCCATCGCCTTCCGTTTCCCAAGATGTTTCCACATGATCAAGCTGATACGTGCCTTCTGTTTCCATATAAACAGCCAGGACACCGAGTTCATCCGTCATGCCATATTTGTACGTAGGTCCGCCAATATTCACTCTGGCGTTTGTCACTGGGACGCCTTCGCTGTCCAAAATTTTAATAAACGTGTTCGCCGCTTCAAATGGAAGGACGCCCATATCCGTCACACCGGTTTCTTGTACTGTGAATTCAATCGGTGTTTCTAGACCGTAACTTGATCCGCCGTATATGCGGTCCGTGATCACGTATTGTCCCGGACGCATGTATGTTTCAATTTGTCCACTTAAGTCTGTACGCATTCTGAATCCATACACTTCATATATATAGTGCCTCAAGTCATAATAGTTGTCTCGTTCAAAGTCTGAGAGTGTGTCAAATTCAGTTGAATTCATAAACGTTCTCATCTCAAGAAGCACAGCTTGCGCATCTGCTGTGAGAACCATGAACTCATCAACAGTCTCATGTCCATCAACTCTTGGCATAGTTGCCAATACATTCGATGGGCGCTCTTGAAGTGAAACACTCACAGATTCCCAACCATTGACGATTGGAATATAGAAATCATCCATGTGCAGGCCATAGCGATGAGATGAATTTTTATCATCAATACATTCAGAATATGCTAACACTCTAAAATCGCCAGACGTCATATGTTCATCAAAGAATCCATCTGTCGATGTTTGCATCCAATCTCTGTCCATATCCACGTTATCCAAACCTGCAACCGACATGTGGTCCTGCATAAACAGTGCCGTCAACTCATCGATATGCGCAATTTCATCTAGTGATGCCAGCATGATTTCGTTGTCAGCAAAAGCAGAATAGTCCGCCCTTCTCATATATCCTTCAACCCTGCTTCGTACTTCAAGTTCTTCTTCATGTGTGTAGTCCAGACGTTGTCCCGATGCAGTGAGCACATCGTTGATATGAACGTCATAGTCCGACACTTCTTGATCAAAGAACATGAGGAATCTATATGTAGGATCCGATGCTCTTCGATACTCATCATCTTGATCTTCAGGGTGCATTTCAAACTTCACGGGTCTGATACCCGTATCTTGATCAATCTCATAGTCGTAAACCATGAACATATTTGGATCAAGATCTTCCAGGAACACACCTGGATCTAAATAAACTTCGAATCCATACAGTGTTGTATCAGAAACATTCTCGATTTTATAGAACTGAACGTGATTGATCTTCGGTGATCCTAAGTAGAAATCACGTCCGTTATCTCCGCTAAAACCTGCAGTCACATCGTGTGTAAACGAACCATCTGTACTTTGGAAATTCTCATGGTAGATAACTTCCACAAAGATCTGTTCCCCTTCACTCACGCTTGTGAAATCGACCATGTCATCTTCATCAGGTCCAAACGTGAATGTCGTTCTTGCATTTTCATACACCTCACCCGTTAGAGTGTCCTCATATGTTTCTATCCAGTCTGTGCGATCAAGCACCGCTTCAAACGACCCCAGTCCTTCTGAGTCTGTCCCCTCCGAAGGCAGCGTATCAATCGTATGGAATTTCACAGATAAATTATTCTCATTACCAACAAATCCAGGCAATTTCAATCTTAGCTTTTTCAGGTTTGGACCAATTCGATCATTTTTAATACTCATCCAATCGCCATCTACGAAATCTCGTGCATTGTTTGGATAATACTCCACAATCTTCGTCACCACATCTCCTAAACCATTATCAAGAGAGAATGTGAGTGTGTTCATTTTACTTGAGTAAACAGGCACGTCGTTGTACCACGCACCACTGTTGTCTGTCTGGTACGCCACTGGATCAAAATCAGCCGGCGGCAACTCAATATGATTGTCGAAGTCTATACTTCTCAATCTGAAGTTTGTGCTGTAGTAACTCTCAATACCATCGCCGCCCATAGTCACATACGTGTGTATTGGGGCTTCGCCCTCTGCTTCAACAGTCACTTCCACAGCGATTCGATTCACATTCATAATTCCCGTATCTGTTGCTTTAATGCGGAAATCAACTTCGCTCCAATGATCCACATTGTAGTACTCACGTCCAAGAATACGAGTTGTGTCGCCATCATATAGAATATCTGATTCATTCGTATCTATGACTTGATTCGAGTCTTCATCAAAACCAATACGAAGAGCCGGATCAACAATTACTTTTGTCATGCTTCCGTTAAATCCGTATAATCCTATAAGATTTTCAGAAACGTCATAAGCCAGCATTGATATGTTCCGGTCCATCCAGTTCAGATGATCAAACGTTTCAAAACTACGTCTTAATGACTCTGTTCCATCACCCTTGATAATCCAAGAATCAACATTATCCACTGAGCTTAGATCAAACTTGTAGAAGACTTCTGTTCCAAAAGAACTCTCAACGAGTTCAAATTCTCCGTCCACCAGTTTTGTGTCCCCATCATAAAGTGCAAATGGAGCGCTACTCATATTTGAGATATCAAGGCCATCATCACCGGTTGCAAGTTTCACAACAAGGGTGTTCAGATCTGCACCATATGGCTTTTGAATAGGCAGTTCAATATTGTTTCCTACATAGTAGAAATGTCGATCTGCTTCGAATACAAACCCTGTTGGAAGTGTATCAGCCGTGTTGCCAGATTTCTGATACCGTCCCTCGCCAAAATACATGCGATCAGAGCCTGTATTATTGAACTCTTCGTGTTTCACTTCAATATACATATTGTTTTGATCATCTACAGGCACATAAATGTTTGTCATAAGAAGATCCAGCATAGCTTCTGCTTCCGCCATCACTGGCACTATGCGGTACACATGGCCTGGGATCAGTCCGATTTCAGGGAATGTGCTGTCTTCTTCTCTATAGATTTCAAAACTGATTTTATCTTGGTAGGGATCTGCGCCATCCCTGTATCTACCTTGTACGGTCACATTATCAAGATATTGACCAGCGGTCTCATCATAAAGCTTTATATTGTGTCTCTTGAAAATTTCACCGTCCACGTTCTCTGGCATAAAGCCATTCAGATACAGCCCTTCAACACGCATGTGAAGGAAGTTCACACCTGTCAGGTCAGCATCTTCCATGATGCGGAACGTAAAGTTTTTGTTCACATCATCATATGTGAAATCGCGAAGTTTCCAGTCTGTATCCACTCCGCCTTCGTGGCTGTCATCAAACGCAACGTCTGCAAACTCCGCGACCATGTAATCATCACCTACAAGCGGCACAGAAATACGTACGTCATAAAGTCCTTTCAGCCCAGTCAGATCCAACCATTGATCTGCGTAAGTGTTTTTGAACGCGCTTAGAATATTGTATGTTTCTACAACACTGCCCGCTTCGTTAATCACCTCGAAAATAACATTTTCCGTGTAAGTCGATCCATTTTCTTCATGTTTTGTATAAGCGAATTCATGACCATTGGTATCTCCAATGACGAATAACTCCCCTACATTAGCTTTTACGCCAAAGGTCGCTGGATCATTCATCCATTCAATTTGAAGATTCTGATCTGCCGTGATTGTGTCATTATCTACCGGCATGTAATCGTCATAATGATACAGCTGCATCCATTCAGAAGCATCTGCATTTTTGATCGTCACACCATAACCGTTGATCGGCTCAGTTCGCTTTTCTAGATTGATCGTTTGGAGTTCTCCCCTATAATCGTTGGACTGGTGTCCTACATTATAGACATACGAAAAAGCGCCATTTCCAAATCCCAACGCATTGGAATTGTATGTCACATCATTAAAGTCTTCACTTGTATATGTAAAAATATTCTCACCGAAAATGAGTGTCTCTTCGCTTGAAATTAAGTAAGCTTCTCCGTTATGCTCGAAAGTCATGTTCAGAGTAACATCAGATCCGTCGAACTTCGATGGATCATGGTCTGTGCCATAAGCAAAATAGTTGAAGTGATTTCCATCTGAACTATCAACAGTGAATGGTCCCGCTGTTGACGTGATGTATTCGATATCAACATGGGTGATGTCACTTCGCGTCAGATCAACTTCTGTTCCATCTACTAAAACTTTGATGACCAGTTCTTCCACAAAAGGCACTATAGTGTCCAGTGTGGCTTGGTAGACGATGTCTAGTTTTTTTGCTTCGTAGAACTTGTCTCCAAGGTTAAACGTTCCCCAATCATAAATCCTCTCATCGGTCGCCGTTAAAGCTGTGTTTAGAGCGTCGATTGCAGATTGAGGATATTGTCCTGGCTGATCTCCAACCACAGCAGTCTCCAGTAGACCTTGAACATCTGACATTAAATCACCCAGCACAATCTGCCCGCTTGAGTATTCAGTCGTCAGTTTTGATGTTGGTGAACCATCAGGATTCAGATAACCAGTGCTTTGGCCATCTTCAATAGCCAGTGTGATTGCACCTTCAGTGGTCACAGTGTAGTCAAAATGACCAACGTAATTGTACTTTTCAAGCAACAGGCCATCATATGCCGCTTGAAGAAGTTCTTCAGCCACACCCTCTATATGACCGTAATAGCCCCCGCTCATAAGCAGATCATATGGCGTTGGTGAAATATCGGATGGTACTTGTCCAGATTCACCTCCGACCAAAACGCTTGACCAGTCGGCCACCTCATTATCAATATCACTCAACTTCGAGCCATATTCAGTCAACGCAGTTTTCACTGTGTCCACACTTGCAAACGTGCCCCCTGGCATCGCCCCAAACATCAAGACAAACACCATAATTAATGCTAAAGCTCTTCTCTTCAACTCAATTCCTCCTTGAATTCTTCTACCGATATACGCGAATCTGTTACCCTGACAGATTGAATCATCCCCTTATGATTCGCATATCGTCGGAGTTAAAGTTAGTTGTTCAATTAAATTCGCACAACAACAACGCTTATTCCAATGTTGTCATTGGTAAAATTTCGAACCTATTATACGTTCACATTATATAATAAAAACACCGACTGCAGATATGCAATCGGTGTAAATTGTACCGTTTCAATGTATTAAATTTTGTCTTGTACCGAAACTTGATTTATACTTTTGATACGTTTTTTAGTCCTGTTCCAGATCTATTGATCCTCGCCATTCGTAAAAAGCTTGTTCGAATTTAACGCATCAATTCTATCATAATATAACTATCAGTTTTAGGGACTATAGTCACAATTTTGTCCTCGATTTCAAAAAATAAAAATACATCACGAATCTTTGTAAGGAATTTGTGATGTATTTTGGGGTTTTATGCTATTTCTTACCTAAAACATAGTGTGTTTTAGGACCGCTTCCTGATTTCTCTATTAACCCTTTTTCAGCTAATTTTTGTAATGCATTTCTAGATCCACGTTCAGACAATCCAGTAAGTGATTGTACTTCACTAATGTTTAGCTGTGCATTTTCAACTAAATAGTTATAAATTATCCTTCCAGACTTTGAGAGTTTTAATTGCGTAATAACCTGTTCTTTCTCCATTGTATCCGGCACTTTTTCCATTTTATCCGGCACTTTTCCTATTTTATCCGGCACTTTTTCCATTTTATCCGGCACTTTTTTATAAACATCACTCTCAGCTTCTTTGCTATAAAACACAACTTTAAAAAATAAACCCGTTTCAATGAACTTAGGTTTTCCCAAGCCTTGAGAACTACATGCTTCAATCATTCTTCTTATACCACTACCCCATTGCTCTATCAAATCCATTTCTTTAAAAATACGTGCAATGACTTTATTTCGAATTTCAGATCTACCCGAAAGAAGATCCTGCAAATCCATTGATTTTGGCAAAGTACCTGGTGATGTAATTTCTATGCGATCATCGAAAATTGCAACTTTTATATCGGAACCAGAAATACTGTAATCTCTATGTACAACTGCATTCACAATTGCCTCACGAATAGCAACCATTGGGATGGCATACTGATCTTCACGCTGTAGCCCATTAATTTTTCCACTTTTTGCAATATGGGTCCTCACAAACTTCATAGCATTCTGAACTTGATTATATAGTGGACCCTCAAAATCCTTTTGGTCAATAAATTCATCGGTTGTTAGACCTTTGAACCGTGCACATCTCACACGTGCATATTCCATGTCATCGTGACCGTATGTTAAAAGGATAATCCCTCGTGTAGCTTTTGTATCATTCTCATCTTTTTTTATAAGCTTCAAATTTATCAAATCCAACTCTGATATAGATCTACTCATCAATTCAGACATCTCAGTAATTAACCGATGGATATTTAAGGTTTTCATATCAATGTGCGGTAAAACTTCTTCATCAAATGATATATTCAGTCGCTGCCGTTCCAAAGACTGGATCATTTCACGATCCGCTAATCTATTTGTAGCTCCAACACGCAAGTATGTTCCAGCTATATTTCAGGAATAATCATTGGATGACATGTATCATGAATAATACTAGCGACTGTATCAGTAATCGAAAAAATAGCATCATCACTTACACCAACTATTGACCGATCATCTCTGACACCAATTAGAAGTTTTCCGCCGGCTCCATTTGAGAAAGCAATTATGGTTTTTGAAATTTTGTCTTGTGCTGGCAAGATCTCTTTGAACTCCAAGCGCCGTCCTTCACCTACCATTATTTCATCATAAAGCATTATGTTGTCACCTCCAAATAAACATTATTTTCTAAATTATATCATAGCAAAAGCCTCTGCACATATTCTGAGCAAAGGCTTTTTTGATGATTTTAAAATTTAATTTTATCCGTTTCGATATTTCCATGCTACGCTTTTCTATATTTATCATCAATAATCACATGATTTTTATGATTAATGTTGTTCCATTCTGTCTTCTGATACTTAACAAACATTAAGAATTTATTGATTCTGTCTTCATCATATTCACAGTAGTACTGTGAGTCAGC
>Ga0070724_10000497_pt1 | contig 28351 bp, 36 predicted proteins | sample tdDd001_FD_67278 | JGI IMG/M metagenome (GOLD analysis project Ga0070724, IMG submission 67278) | Marine sediment microbial communities from the Atlantic coast under amendment with organic carbon and nitrate - tdDd00.1 | ecosystem: Environmental > Aquatic > Marine > Coastal > Sediment | place... | reverse complement strand
AGAGAGTTTAACACATGCAAGTTTTTGCCCAAAGGTTGATTTAGTAAGTAAAGTTTATGAAGATATGTATGATGAACGTAAAATACCATTTTTTGAAAACTACTTAGTTGAAGATAAAACTCTTTTTTTCAAACTACATAACTTTTTTTGTTCATATTTTGAAAAAAAAGACTTTTTAGATATTGAGACAAAACTTATTGAAGTCATATCATATTTAATTGAGAATCACACTATTACTACAAAACCTTACATTGATATATTCTCAGATAAACAAATTGTAAAAGACACTTATGAATTTATCAATGATTCAATAGATATGAACTTTACACTTGATGAATTGGCCTCAAATGTTGGCTTAAGTAAATATCATTTTATAAGAATGTTTAAAAAAGTGTTTGGGTTAAGTCCATACGAATTTATACTAAATGAAAGAGTTAATCGAGCCCATGAACTTATTCAAAAAGGCCTTAGCATAAGTGAGGCTAGTTTTCAAGTGGGATTTACTGACCAATCACACTTTACTAAAAACTCCAAAAAGTTTTTTGCTCATACACCTTCTTACTTGAAAAAAAACAGCAATATCTTACTATAAATTAAAGACTTAAAAAATATATACTCCAAATAAAAAGAGTGTATTATGAAAAATCATATAAAAGCAAATCTTGGAATTATATATATTGTACTTTGTATTATACTTTGGTCATTGATTCCAACCGTAGCAAAATTCGCACAAAGTGGTCTAGACCATCACCAATATCTTTTTTACTCTTCAATAGTTTCATTTTTATCAATATTTATTGTTTCACTATTTCAAGGTAATATTAAAGAAATATTTTCATATTCAAAAAAGGTAATATTAGTTTTATTTACACTAGGATTTTTAGACTTTCTATATTATCTACTTTTGTATTTTGGATATAACCATGCAAACGGATTAGAAGTTTTAGTGATTCAATATATGTGGCCAATCTTTATTGTATTTTTATCACTTGTAATATTAAAAGAAGAATTTACTAAAAAGAAACTACTTTCAGTAGTTCTTGGTTTTCTTGGAGTTAGTTTAGTTATCACAAAAGGAAACTTTTCAAGTTTAGACTTTTCAAAGATAGATGTTTTATTAATCGTAATGATAGGTAGTATAGCCTTTGCCCTATTCTCTGTTTTAAGTAAAGTTGTAAAAGTAGACGCTACAAATGCAGTGATGATTTACTTCTTTTCTGCTATTTTTTATTCAATTATTACAGTAAGTACATACTCAAATTTTATTTTACCATCAAGTAGTGATTGGATAAGTATTCTAATCAATGGTGCATTTATTAACGGTATATCATATCTGTTTTGGATAAAAGGACTTCAGATATTTGATGCTTCAAAAGTAGCACCTTATTTATTTATCACACCAATACTTGCAGCATTTCTTCTTATTGTGTTTTTTGATGAACCAATTTTAATAATATATTTTATAGGTTTATTCTTTGTAATACTTTCTGGTTTAATCAATAGTATTAAACAACAAACATAATTTTATGAATACCATAAACTAGTCCACATTTTTAATTGTGGTCTAGTTATTGTCCTATAATAGTAGCCACTATTTTTCTGATACCTCCATAATCCCTATGTTCTCCTAAATAAATACCTTGCCAAGTTCCAAGGTTAAGCTTTCCATTAGTAATAGGAATAGTAATATTACTTCCAAAAATAGATGACTTTAGATGTGCTGGCATATCATCATCGCCTTCATAGGTATGTTCAAAATAACTTTTGTTTGAAACTACATCATTTACAAATCTTTCCATATCATCTCTTACACTTGCATCACAGTTTTCATTTATAGTAAGACTTGCACTTGTATGTTTGATAAATAGATTTAAAGTTCCTACTTTGATTTTTGATAATTCACTTAGATTTGATAGTACTTCATTTGTCACCAAATGAAATCCTCTGCTTCTTGATTTTAGGTTAAACTCTTTTTGTATTACATTCATAAGCAAATAATAACAAAAATTTGGTTTAAATAATTTAAACAATTAATAAAAAATATGCGAAAATATAAGTATGAAAAAGAAAGAAGAAAAAAACAGTCTATCAAATTTAATTTTTAAGATACTAGTTGGTGCAACAATTTTAGTATTTATTCTAATACTTCTGGAGCAACCAGGAGGAAGTTATTCAGTAAAAGAGAATAAACTAAGAACAAATGAACCACAAAAACAATTTAGAGACACAAGGCCAAGTGAATCAACTCCTTCTGAGCTAAAATGGTTTGATGTTTTCAAAGGTGTTGGCAACGAATAATAAAGGAGGATATAATGGAAATACTATTTATCCTTGCAAATATTGTAATTTTCTTAATAGCTATTGTTTTATCTTTTCAGACATTTAAATATTTTAAAACAATGTGGAAATTTAAAAACAGAAAAAAAGATGGAAGTGAAGATAAGGATTTTAAATACTTTGATTAGCTTCTCTTTTTGGAATAACTGCTAAAACTACACCAACACTTATCAATAAAATAGATACTAAAATATCATATGTAAAAATTTCATCTAAAAATAAAACTGATAATAAAACTGCAATTATTGGCACAAATAGTTGAACTACACTTGCAGTGAAAACTTGAATTTTTGGCAAAATAAAATACCATATCATATAACCAATTGCAGAAGTTAAACTACCTGATAAAAAAGCAAAAACAAAACCATCAAAAGAGATATTTAAAGAGTCAACAAAAAGAACAGAAAAAGTAATCATTACAAAAAAAGTAGCTTTTAGAAAGTTGTCCATAGTATTAAACAATGCATCATTTGAACTCTTCCCAAGTATAGAATACCCTGCCCAGCCCATTCCAGATAATACCATCAAAGCCACATGAAAATAAGATATTTCAAACTGTTCTTTTGGAAGAAGTAAATAAACTAATCCTAAAAAAGCAACTATTACACCTATAATTTTTAAAACTGAAATACTCTCTTTTCTAAAAAAAGAGCTAATAATCATAACAATTTGAACAGTCCCAAAAAGAAGTAAAGCACCAAAACCAGCATCCATTCCTAAATATGCATATGAAAAACCAATAAGATAAATAAAAAGCATAAAAGATGAAAGCCAGTTTGATTTGAAAGAAAAAGTAAGTTCTTTGCTTTTAAATAAAACTAATAATATCAATGTAATACAAGCAAAGAACACACGAAGAAATGTAAATGAATATGCATCTATATAGTCATATGATAATGCAACTTTACAAAATATTGAATTGAGACTAAAAAATATTAAAGTCACAACTATCAAAAAAATTAAATTCAAATCTTTTGATAGTTGCATATTCACAAAGCCTATTTAACTTCTAAAACTCTATGTAAAGTTGCTACTGATAAATACTTATCAAAGTAAGCTTTACTAAATCTTTGTTTTGCAGAAGTTAATAAAAAGTTAGCATCAGTTAAATCTGTACTAGTAGAGATACCTTCATTGAATCTATTTCTTACAATGTTATAGTTCTCTTTTGCTTGCTCTAGTGCTAAAGATGCAGTTTTATAGTTGTCTTTTGATACATTTAAATCTGACTTAGCATTTTCAAACTGTAGTTTAATATCAAGCTGTGTTTTTACTAACTGCGCTTTTAACTTAGCCATTTGAGTATTATATATAGCAACTTGTGTTTTTGTACTACCACCATCATATAGATTCCATGAAGCAGTTAAGTTAATCGTATTTTGATCATCTATACCATTGTCAACCTCATCAAAACCTAGATTGTCATAATATCTATTGTGTGCTACAGAAGCATCTACTTTTGGATAGTATGAACTTTTTGTTGCTTTTTGTTGTTTTTTAAGTGATTCTAGATTCATTTTTAAAGCTTGAATTTCACTTCTTTTCTCTAAATCTACTTCATTTAAATCAACTGATTTAAGATGTCTATCATCAAGCTTCTCAATCTTCTCATTTGTTAAATCCATACCACCAATCATATTTGATAGCTCAATCTTTGCAATACTTACATCAGCTTTTGCTCTTACAACATTTTGTTTAGCATTTGACATATTTACTTGAACTTGAAGTAAATCATTTCTAGCCATTAACCCTTGGTCATATCTATTTTTTGCATCTGTGTATTGTTTTACAAAAAGCTCATATTCAACCTCAAAAGTCTCTAAAGCATTTTGCTTATCTAATACTTTGATATAAGCCTCTTTTGTATCAAGGATAATATCATTTTGTAAAGCATCTAGTGAAAACTTTGAGCTTTTAGATAAAAACTTTGATGATTCTTTATTTGAAATATCTTTAAATCCATTAAATAGGTTATAAGATAGTTTTGCAGATAAAGTACCATCTTCTTTATTTGAACCAGCGTTTACTTCATCTCTATTGTTATAACCATAAGATAAATCAAAACTTGGCTTGAAGTTTGACTGTGTTAACTCAATATTTTGTTTTGATTCTTTATAGTTTGCATATTGAACTAATAAATCAGGATTTTTATGTACAGCCATATATACTGCACCACTTAAATCTAAAGCACTTACACCAGTAGCATACACAGATGCTACAAGTGATAATGTTAATAATTTGTTTTTAATACTCTTCATTACTTTTCCTTTTATGCTTTACTTACATCAACTGGTCTTTTTGATTTACCACTTACTACATGTTCTAATTTAATAAAGAACATTAATAATGCTGGCGTAACAAAAATAGTAAATACTGTAGAGAATGCTAATCCACCTGTAATAACAGAACCTAATCCTCTATAAAACTCAGATCCAGGACCTGGCATTAATACTAGTGGTAACATACCAAAAATAGAAGTTAATGAACTCATATAAATTGGTCTAATTCTTGTTTTTGTAGCTTCTAATACAGCTTCTTTATGTGGCATACCTTCATTTCTAATATAATTTAAACTTTGGTGAACAATTAAAATTGCATTGTTTACAACAATACCAACTAAGATAATAAATCCAAGCATTGTTAAAATATCAAGTGTTTGTCCTTCTGCACCTGGAACAAAGTTCTTAGTCATCCAAAGTCCAATAAATCCACCTGCTGTTGCTAATGGTACTGTAAACATAATAACTATAGGGTAAAGGAAATTACCAAATAGTGATGCCATTAATAAATAAACAACTAATAAGGCTAATAAGAAACTTCCAGTTAATAATCCAATTGTTTCAGTTAACTTATCAGCAGTTCCTGACATACCAATATCAACTGTAGGAGGAATCATACCTTTTTCTTCCATACCAGCTAACATTCCACCAATAGTTTGCATAGCCTCATCAATAGTCATACCATGTGGAGGTGTAACTTGAAGTGTAATTGTTCTTTTTCCATTTAAGTGTCTAATCTCTGAAATACCTGTAGTAGTTCCATAACTAGCAAGTGATGAAACAGGAACTAAAGATGAATTAGGCAATGCAACTTGTGCAGACATAATATCTTCAGGTGTTTGAATAACATCATCAGATGCTTTTAAAACTAAATCAATTTTCTTCTTACCATCTTGCTCAAAATCACCAATATTTCTTCCTGACATTAAAACATCAACAGAAACACCTAAATCTCTTGAACTCATTCCAAGTGCTTTTAATGCATCTTGATTTGGTTTGATTCTAACTTCTGGGTAAAGTAACTCAACAGAAGGAACTGGTCTAACTTGAGAACCTTTTAAAGTTTGCATAGTTGCACCAAATAGTTGCATACCAATATTTGCAATATCTTCAATTTTTTCACCAGAAATATCAATATTTACAGTATTTCCTTCACCAATACCATTTTCAAATACACCTGATTGTAAAGATACACCAATTGTTGATGGTATAGAGTTTACAAGTGGAGCAAACATTGGAATTAAATCTCTTGCTCTATCTTCATGCATAGAAGTTCCACCAAATAGTGTAAAGTCACCAAATGATACGAAGAATGCTCTACTTAATCCTGGAATATCTCCAACATCCTTATTTACGTGTGGCTCAATACCTTTCATCAGATATGCACCCATTTCATATCTCTCATTATAAGAAAGACCAGGAGGTGTAATTAAGATGTTAAAAATTAGGTTTTTATTACCTTGTGGTAAATAGTCTAATTTTGGGAATAAAGCTGTAATAGTTCCAACTGAAATAACACCTAATAAAGTAATTGTTGCAAGTTTTGTAAAAGCATTTTTTAGAGAAACTTTTACAATACTCATGATTAAATTTACAAACTTATGACCTAAGTTAGCTATAGCACCCGCATCTTTTGGCTCTTTTCCAGATAAACCTGCAAAAGTTTTCCAAAGCATTGGAATAACTGAAATTGATACAAATAGTGAAAAAGAAACAGCAGCAGTTACAGCAATCGCAATATCTTTAAATAACTGACCAGCTTCATCTTGTAAGAAGATGATTGGTAAGAATACAGCAATAGTAGTAAGTGCAGATGCAATTAATGCACCCCATACTTCACTAGCACCTTTATATGCAGCTTCAGGGATACTCATACCCTCTTTTCTGTGTCTATCAATATTTTCTAATACAACAATAGCAGCATCAACCAACATACCAACTGCAAATGAAATACCTGCAAGTGAGATAGTATTTAGTGATCTATCCATAGCAGAAAGAATAATAAACGTACCTACAATTGAAATAGGAATAGCAACAGCAACTACTGCTGTTGGTGAAACAGCTCTTAAGAACAGAATTAAAATAAATACTGCAAGAATACCACCAATCATAATATTTTGTTGAACAGTATCAACTGAACCAACAATATAAGGTCTTTGGTCATATAACCAGTGAATTTTTAATTTTTCTTCTTTTAAAATCGTTTCATTTAAATTATTTACAGCTTTTTCAACTTCATTTGTAAGTGCAACGATATTTGCATCAGAACTTGGCTGAACCCCTAAGAAAATACCATCTTTTCCTAAGAACATTGCAACAGAACTAGCTGTTTCATATCCGAAGTCAACTTTCGCAATATCTTTTACTCTTACTCTTTGTTCTCTATTTGAGATTAAAATCACATCTTCAATCTCTTGAATATTTGTAAACTTATGAACTGTTCTAATTCTATAAGCTCTTCTTTCTACATTTAAAATACCTGCTGATACATCAACATTTTCACCTTGTAAGATTGAAATAACTTGTGGGATAGTTAAACCATAAGATGCTAATTTGTTTGTATCAAATATAATTTGCATCTCTTGTTCACGACCACCGCCGCCCATTGTTCCAGCAACACCATTTACTCTTTTAATAACTGGTTTGATTTCATCTTCGAAGAATGTTTTATATTCATCAATATGTCTTGGGTTATCAGGTTCTGTTTGAAGCATTGTCCAAATAACTGGGCTTGCTGTTGCAGTCTCAATTACAGGTTCTTCAACATTTTCTGGATATGAGCTTACCTCATTTAACTTATTTGATACATCTTGTAATGCAGCTCTTAAGTCAGTACCTAGCTTAAATGTAAGAGTAATCTCACCTGAGTTATCTTTAGAAGAAGAGTCATACTCTATTAAGTTATTTAAAGATTTCAGTGCATCTTCTTGCTCTTCAATAATATCCTTCTCAATCTCATAAGGAGTAGCTCCTGGCCAAATTGTAGTAACTTTAATCTCTGGTTTAGTTACATTTGGTGTTAATTGATAAGGAAGTTTTGTTAATGATAAAATACCAAACAGTACAACAATAAGTACAGATACTATAATTGTTACTGGGTTTTTTATGGAAAATTTAATTAAATCCATGAACTAGCCTTATTTCTTATTGATAATTTTTACAGGTGAATTAGGGAAAACTCTCTCGTTTCCTTTAAATACAATATCCATACCAGGAACTAATCCTTGACCTGCAACAGCGATTTTATTTTCCACATATCCAACAACTTGTACTGGAATCATTTGAGCCATCATTTTATCATTGATAGCAAAAATTACATTTTGACCAAATCTTTTGATTACCGCATCTCTTGGTAATAATAATCCATCAGTCTTACCATTTTTTGATAAGCTTACTTTTGCTTGTTGACCATCAAATACGAATTTACTTTTAATATCTGCATTGAATTTTACTGGGAATGTTCTAGTTAAAGTATCACCATTTGGAATAACAGCTGTTAAAGTTGATTTAATCATCTCTTCTCCAACTTTAATATCATAAATATCACCTGCTTTTAATCCATTTACAACATTTACTGGAACATTGAAAATAAACTCAGCTTTTGAAGTATCAACAATCTTAGCAATTGCAGAACCAGCATTTACCCATTCACCTAAATTCACATTTTTCTCAACAATAATACCTGAGAATGGTGCTTTAATTCTTTTTTTATCACTTTGAATTTGTAACTCTTTTAAGTTTGCTTCTAAAGCCTTTACATTACTAGTTGAAGAGTTTGATTTTAGTTGTGCATCATCGAACTCTTTTTGAGTAATAGATTTTGAAGCTAATAATTTTTTGTATCTAGTATAATCTTTTGCAGAGTTTTTTTCTTCATCTTTTGCAATTGATAAGTTTGCTCTTGCTGCTTTGATTTGTGCATTTAACAAATCTGCATCAATTTGAACTAAAGTTCTACCAGCTTTTACACTATCACCTAACTTGAAGTTTACTGATTTTACAACTCCAGAGTTTTGTGCAGCTAATACTGACTTTCTATCAAAATTTAGTGTTCCTACAAACTCTTGTAAAGGATTAACTTCACCCTGTACTAATTTTGTAGTTTCAACTAACGCCGGACCACCCATCGCAAAAAGGCTTGTACCTAAACATGCCATTGCTAATAATTTTTTAAACATATATCATCCTTAATTTATTTAACTATTTTACTTGTAATTTTTTGCACAAAAGGTGCAACAATAAATATTATCGGAAAGGCAAAAACAAACGCTTTTATAAATGCCTCCATCCATTTCATTACAAAACCATCAACCATTCCTAGATTTATAAAGGTAATCACCATACTCATTATAAAACTCATAGTAAGTGACATTAAAAATGCAAAAACTACATTTCTAAATCTTATAGGTATCATTTTTTAACCTCTAGAAGTTTGAAAACTGTATCAATAAACTTTTCAAAATCAGCTCTAACATCAAAGTTTATTTGACTCATTTTTCTTAAGGCTAAACCTTTTTGGTAAGTTAAAATTCCATCAGCTAAATCCATAGCCTCTTCTTTTAATTCACCTTTTGCAATTCCTTCAGCGAAAATCTTTACAAGTTCTCCTCTAAAGAATTCATTTTTATCACAGTTAAACTCTTGCATTTTTAGATTATCTTCTGCTAATACGATTGATAAAAACTCTCTATATCCATTAAAGTGTTTCATATTTTCTTCTTCATCGTTCAGAACAAAATCAAAAAATAGTTCTACTTTTTCTCTAACAGTCGGTAATTTTTGAACCTCTTTTACAAACTGTGCATGGTACTCTTCAATATGAATATTCATTATTTCAAATATAATATCTTCTTTATTTTCAAAATACTCATATACTGTTCCCTTACCAATTCCAGCGGTTTTAGCCACTTGTGCAACTGTAAGGTTTTTGATTCCTAGATCATGAATCATATCAGAACAAGCAAGAGCAACTTCCCTTCTTTTTTCATCTTTATTAACTTTTCTTGGACTCATGTTACTCCTTTCACATTACAATAATGTAACACTTAATGTAATTTTTGACTGACCGTCGGTCAATTTATATAATGAAGTATAAGACAGCTAAGCTTAAATTAAATTTAAACATTGACCGACGGTCAGTCAAACTTTTTAATTTCATTAATATTACAAAAAAATTATGGGAAAAAAATGGGATTTATTGTAAAACGGCTTATGAAATGTTAATTATTTGCTTATGAAATGTTAGTACATATAATATATGTATATTCTGGGCTTTATTTCACTAACATTTTAAAAGCAAATCTATAGCTTTATTAATACTCCTTTTACTCTTCCTATTACTTTATACTCTGTAAGTTCTATATCATCATATATACTGTTAATACTCTTCATGTAGTGTTTATCTTTACTAATACGTATTCTTTTTATATATAAGCCTTCTGGTGTATTTATAAGATATATACTCTTACTATTTATATATGTATCGTTCACATCTATGAATAGTAAACTATTGTCTGGGATATCTGGTTCATTACTATCACCTACATTCTTTATTATCTCTGTATATGAATAGTTTGTCTCTATATGATCTAATAGCTGCTTATCTATTACTAATGACGTTGTATCCAAATGATAGTTTATTGCACCAGCTCCAGATGATGCATGAATGCTCTTTTGATACTTTAATATAATATGATTTGATGTAGGCTCTATAAGTGACTCTGGCAGCTGATTAAAGAAGAACCAATTAATAGATATCTTTCTTTGAGCTAGGAAACTCATTATCTCTGGATATGGTATTGTGCCTCTAGCCTTTTGTTTTCTAAAGTTGTCATACTTTATTCCTAGTGCTTCTGCTACATCTTTATTGAATAGCTTTTTATTTCCTATCTCTTGGGAAATAATGTCTTTTGTTTTTTCTAATATTTCATTATAATTATGCATGTTAAATTATATATAAATAAAATAAAGGAAATATTTTGAGTAGTATTGCCAAAATTGTTGTTGAAGGTCTAAAGATTATAGACCCTACAGTAAAAGGTGTAGACTTAATACAAGCATTAGCTGAGTATGTAAATGAGAGAAACATAAAAAAAATAGATGAAATTAATGAAAGACTACTTAATGATGAAGCTACTGAATATGAAAAACAGAAAATATTAAGTGGAGGTGTTGATGAGGAAGATTATTTAAGTTTTATAAAGGCTGCTGTTAATGAAGATGAAGTAAAAAAAACAACACACTATATAACACTATACAGAAATATTTTAAATGGGAAAGTTGTCGAGGGGAAAGGTAGGTTATATAAAATACTTAAAGATATTCCATATTCTGCAGTTGAATTACTTCCTAAAATATATGTGCATAAAAACTGTAACGTGCAAAACAAAACTTTAGATAACTACATAGCAGAAATTGCTGGGAATGAAGACTTAGCTTTTGAGGTTAATTTACTTTTACAATATGGTTTATTAAAAAATATACAACTTAGTGGAGGACTAGTACCTTCTAATTCTAATATTCAAATATCATCAAGTTTTGATTCTATTGTTGAGCTATTTTTTAAAAAAGAAGAATTAACTCCTCACTCACAAGGTATTAAAGTATGGATTAAAAAAGCTTATATTTTTACTGATTTAAACCATTTAGATGATTTAAACTATATAGAGGAACTCTTAATATCAACAGCTATTAAGCCATTAAACAACAATAATATATTAACACTAAATAAATTCATACCTATACATACAGATATTATTGTTTGTATTTTAAATGACAAAACAATTCCTCAAGCTAGTATTGATGTATTAAAAAAATACTCAAAAATATACAAAATATATAAAGTGTGTATAAATAATGATGTGAATGATCAGTTAGAAGAAATTGAGGGAGAATTAATAAAAATAAAAAAAGGTGTTAAGGAAGATGAATTTCACTTTTTATCTAATTTTGACGTCCATCCAATGGACTTTTTTTCAGACTCCAATTAATGGAGTCTAATAATTAGTAATAAACACCTCCCTAACCTTCTTATCTCTTTTATGCATATTAGAACCTAAAGTATAATCAATCTCTTTAGTAGTTCTAATATTAAAGTCTCTATACAGTTCTCTTACTAGTTGACAATCATTATAACTTAATAGAAACCTACCTTTTACATTTGATAATAGATCAGCTAACTCTTCATGCTCTTTGATTCCAAATCCACCTGTGTTCTTATAATAACTCTCTGTTGCAACATATGGTGGGTCTACATAGAAGAATGCATCTTCTTTATCATATAGAGGTATTAACTTATTAAATGACATATTCTCAATAGTTACACCTTTTAATCTTTTAGACCATTTTGAATAGCTCTTATAGATATCTTTTGGTTTTCTTCCAGACTTTGCACTCATTGCAAAACTCTCACCTTTTGAACCAAAACTTTGAGTAATAAGATACAAATAAAAAGCAGCTGCTTCAATATTGTTTCTTGGTTCCATATATCCTTTATATATAGCGTTAAATATCTCTCTTGAGATAAGTAAGTTATTTAAGTAGTATGATAATGTCTCTGGGTTAGTTCTAATAGCTCTATGTAGATTTACTAATTGACCGTTGATATCATTTACAATTTCAAGTTTTGATTTTTCTTTTGCGTAGAATACAGATAAACCACCTCCAAATACTTCTATATATTTTGAGTGATTTTCAGGAATAAGATCAATGATATCTGCTGCTAGTCTTGATTTGCCACCTACCCAACCAAATGGGGCTTTTAGTTTTGTTCTTTGCATAATTATCCTTTGTGAAAAAACGTCACTTTTTTAAAGAAAAGTTTTGTTTTTAGTTAAAATTCTTATGCAGTCAGCTTGGGGAAGGTGGCTGTGGCTTTTTGGATAATTTAATTCTCTATCTTAATTTGCATATTCCAACCATTACTATCTAATGTATGGTTTACACTTTTTATTTCATACTCTCCATCATCTTCAAAAGTACCAGATAAATCTAAGATACCTCCTGCATAGATTGTAAATCCTGCACATGAGATATCACCTACTTTTGTTCCTGCATTTGCTTTATCTAATGCAGCTTGAGCTTTTGTCTTTGCATCAGCCTTACTCTCAAAAGAATCTTTGATTACTTTCATAGGCTGTTCACTACCAACTATTACACTTTTTTGCTCATTATCTTTTGTATCTCTCCAGATAGCTTTACATGAGTTATAAAGTGTTTTATTTGTATTTTCTATACTTACACTTGTAAGCTCATCTAGTTCTAGAGGAAATCTTGGTAATGCATCACTTTTCTTTCCATCTTTCATTCTCTTTTTAAATACTAATTTATTGTTTTTTAGACTGAATAATGCATTATAAGAAGATGCTAACCTTTTTAAGAAGTGCAGATCAGATTCACTTGTTTGCTCTTCATGAATTACATATATATCATCAAAATCACTTGATACTTCACATTCACTTCTTTTTGCTATTAACTCAACAATCTTTTTAACAGATACATTTTCATATGATCTATTTCTTTTAACTTTTATACTCTTTGAAAAATCAACAGCAGTTGCTGTGATTTCCATACAGTTTTGTGCACCTTTTTTATATGTAGAAGTTTGCACTTTAAATACACCACAAAAGAACTGCCCTTTTTCTTTAGTACCTATATAAAGTCTTAGCTCATCTTCATACTTTGGCTTTTTAAATGAACCTTCTATAACGAGTCTTATTTCATCAGCTACAGTTCCAGCTTCATCTTCAAATGATATCTTTGATGCATCAAGATTAATCTTACTTGTTACATCTGTTCCATTAGCTATAAGTGTAAATTCTGGTGTAATCATCTATTTAATCCCAAAGTGTTTTTACTTCATTTATATTTGATTTTTCTTCTAGTTCTACTAGTTCAACCTCAGTTCCAGCTTCTAATATATCTTTATTAGCTAATTTAGGATTGTTCTCTAAAATCAAATCAAAGTTCTCAAGGTTTCCATAATGTTGAAAAACAACTTCATCAAGTCTAAGAGCTTGAGTTAAAACTATTCTCATTTATACCACCTTACTAACTCACATTTAAAGTTCTGTTTTACAAACTCACCTGTTCTAATAAATGTATCTTTATTCATTTGGATAGATTGAATAAGAACAAAGATTGCTGGTTTATTTACAAATGATAAAACAACAGGCTCTTTTAATTTACCTATCTTTTCTAAATCATCAAGAGCAGTAACTCTATTTAATATCAATGTTCCAGAAATTGTAAAAGACTCTTCACTTTTTCCTATACCTTGATAAATAGGATTGTTTCCTATCCTTGAAGTTTTAGAATAAGTAAAGTCTATCTTATGAGATATAGCATCTAATTGCTTCTTATTCATCTCAAATTCAAAATCATGAATCATTGCTAACATTAGTCTAAATCCTCAAATTGTCTATTTCTTTGTCTTCTATCATGTAACTCCATAGCTTTAACAACATCAATCTCAGATTTAGGCTCTTGAATTGTTATGTTATAAGTTGGAGTATTGTTAATCACTTTTGATTCATTACTTTTTTTATTAGTATTTACTACTTGATTAGAAGTAGAAAAGTCTTGGTTATATACATCTTTTTGAATATTCTCAATACTTTTTTTATTCTCTTTTGTGCTAACACCTGTAACAACTGTATTATTACTTTGACTAACAGGAGCAACTGTTGCAACTGCAGGAGCTTCTTTTTTATCATCTTTAAAACCAAAGAATGATTTAACACTACTTACTCCAGAGCTAAACTTATCACTAACAGTTGATGTTATTCCAGATAGATTAGAAGTAATAGCTCCAACAGTATTAGTAATCCATTTAAACTTACTTTCTATCCATGTAAAGAATGATTCAAAAGGTGATTTAATAAAAGATACTGCACCTTGAGTAAATGATGCAATACCATTCCAAGTTGTTGTAAACTTATTTGAAACACCATCCCATAACTCAGTAAAAAATGAACTTATTGGTTCCCAATTACTATAAATCAAATATGCAGCACCAGCTATTGCAGTTACTGCTAAACCAATTGGATTTGTTAAAAATAAAGCTGATACTGTTTTCATTGCAGTTCCTAAGAACATTACAGCACCTGTTACTAAACCAAATCCAGAACTAACAATAGGTAAAGCCATACCAATAGCTCCAACTACTACTCCAATCGTACCAAATCCAGTTAATGCTACACCAATTACACCTACTGTTAATCCAATTGTTGAAGCTAACTCTTCATTCTCATCTATCCATGATCCAACAGACTTAACAACTCCACCAATTTGAGTTGAAATAAATCCAGCTGCAGGAGCAAAGAAACCACCAATCATAGTTGTTACATTATTGATTTGTTGGTTTAAAAGTTCCCACTCCTTACCTTTATTTGTAGCCTTTGCCATCTCTTTTGTTTTAGCTGTTCCATCTTGTAATGATAGATTCATACTATTTATATTAGATGTTAAAGTATCAGTTTCATTATAAAGCAACTTAACAAGGGCAACAGCCTCTTCTGTTCCAAATGCTTTTTTAAGTTCAGCACTCTCTATTGCATCAATTGACTCACCATACTTATCTTTTATTTTTGTGATAATATCTGGCATTGATAAAAGCTGATTATTTGCATCAGTAAACTGCAAATCTAACTTATCACCAGCTGCACTAACAGAACCTAAAAAGGCTCTATATTTTGTTGCAGCTTCACTACCACTCATTGTTGATTGTAATTGACCTAAGATAGATAACTGTTCTGCAAAGTTTATTCCAGCAGAAGTAGCACTTGCTCCTAAATTTGAAAGAGCAGCAGACATTTGAGAACCATCAGTTTTAAAAGCTTGAACAGAGTTTGCAATACCAGCTGAGAAATACTCACCAAACTTGATATCTTTCTCTTCCTCTGATAATTTATTCCAACCTTTTATAGTAGTAGCTCCAAATCCTTCAAACTGTTTTCTATAAATTCCATAACCTGTTGCAAACAAATCTGTCATTTGACCTGTTGATGATTTTGTAGCAGCTGCTGTCATTGCAGATATTTTTGTAAACTCACCAACTGCTGTATTACTTAAACTAGAAATACCAGACTTGATATCATATGAAGCCTGTACAAAAGCAGGTGCAGTTGTACCAGCATATTCATTTGTAAACTCTCTAGCACTTTTAGTAATAGACTTAATACCACTATCATCTATTCCTAAAGATGCTATCTCACCTTGAGCTTTTGCTAATTCTTGATAGTCATTGTATGCAGATTTTAACGGAGCAGTTATTGCAGTTCCTATAGCTAAAGATGCAGTTCCTAACTTTGTAATATTTGCAGATACAGCTGATACTTTTGAATCAAATCCTCCAAGTTTATCTGTTGCATTTCCAAGAACTGGAGTTAAATGATCAACAGCAGAAAGAACAATTCCAAGTGTTAATAAAGACATAATAACTACTCCATACTATAAGCTTTTTCTATTTCACAAGCTTTTTTAAAATACTCTTTTAGTTCCCATAAGAACAACTCTAATTGATCCATTACTCCAAAGTGTAGAAAGTGTCCTATCTTTGAAGTAACGATAATCATATCTTCTGGATAAATTACAAAAAACTCTGTAAAGCCTGTTGTAATCTAATCACTACTTTTGCATCTGCATCATCAAAATCTTCAGGTGATGCATTTAAACCACAAAGATTAGAGATAAGAGTTAAATCTCTATCTGCTGCATTAGCAATATGAGAAACAGCTCTTAAGTGTTTACCCTTTGGTGGAGGCATGGTAATTTCTTTATATTTTTTACCTGCAATTTCTGCTTCATAATCAGTTTCAATAAAAACTGGTTTTCCATCTACAATTACAGGCTGTCCATTCTCATCTAATTTAATGGCTTGGTTAAATTTAACTACTCTAGGTTCTTGCATTTTATTATCCTTTTAGAATTGATCTTACTTCAGACATTAAGTCTTTACCATTGATTTCACAAATCATATTTTCATGATCTATATTTACTACTGTTTTTCCAGCTGCTTCATGTAAATATGAAATTAGCCCTTCTTGAGTAACTTTTACATCTAAGTACTCACCAGATTTAAACTCTCCATACTCAATATCAATAGCACCTTTACAAATAAACTCTAAAGCTTCAGTTTTATCACCTGTTTTAATTGCTTTTTTGAAGATAATCTCTGCTTTATCAAGCTTTGCAATCTCATCATAAATAGCACTAGGAAGAGCTTTAAAAGTGGCTTCAGTACTTAAAGCCTCAACTGCTCCATAAGAGATTTTAGAATCTCCAGTTCCAGTTGTTTTATCTAATTTCTTTAACTTAATTGCAGGAGTTTTAAGAACCTCTGCAATACCTATAGAACCAAACCCACCAATAAAAGCATTGATATCTACAATTACTGATCTATCCATTATGCATCTCCAATAATTTTATAAACTCTATCTGAGTATTTATTTACCTTGTCAAAAGTTACATGAATAAGCTTTGGACTTGGCATCTCTTGAGCTTCAATAGTAAAGTAAAACTCTCCTGCGTCTACTCTTTCTGGAGTAGTTCTCTCAAGGTCTAATTTCACATCAAAACCAACCATTACTTCATCACCAACTAATGAACTCATAAATGCTCTTAGTGTCTTTTTTGCTGAAGTTAAAGCACCAATATCTTTATCTACTGCATAAAAGATTCCATCAATAACAGCTTCTGCTGCTAAATCAAAGATTCTTACTCTTCTTGCATCTTGCCAGATTGGATCAGCTGAACAAGTTGAGTACTCCCAAGTTCTAAGACCTTTATATGAGATAAAACTCATAATTTGCTTTTCAGTTAATGGATCAGTTTCATCTAATGCACCAGCATAAAATTCACTTGGACTTTTAACTGAAGAAAATGGCAGCTCTCTATTTGAAATAGAGTATGAGTAACCAATCTTATTTTGAGAATCAACATAAGCTCTTAAAAATGCAAGAACTACACCAGAGTCATAAGTATCTGTAGCACTTAATTCAGTATTCCACATACCTAAATCACATTTAGCAACTGTAAGTCTCTCACTTCCCTCTGCATCTCTTTTTGTGATTGCATCACCATTTGAATCTGCATCTAAAGATAAGAAACATCTAGCTTTAATTGACTCACAAACAGTTACCATTGCATTATTGATATCTGCATCATCTCTTGCCCAATCAGCAACAGCTACAATATCTGGCTTAAACCCGATTGCACTATTTTGAGCACTTGCAAGATTTACAGAACCTGCTGCACTTTTTAATGCATTAGTTGCATTGATTACATTTGTTTTTGTTTCTGCATCATCAGCTCCAATGTTTGCAACTGATATTACAATTGGAACAATAGCTGGGAACTGATCTACTCCAAGCTTTAAATACTTAAGTAAATTCCCTGCATTTGATCCTTTAATCACATCATTTTCTAATGCATCTTTTGCACTATCAAAACCATATAGTCCTGCAGTAATATTTGAAGTTACTACTAAACCAATTGGCAAAGTAGAACTAATACTAATATTTCTAGCAGCACTACTTGTTCTACTAACAACTATACCTCTTTTAATACTCATAGTTCAGCTCCTTAAAATTTACTATTTAAAATATCAATGATCTCTTCAATTGTTGAAGCTTCATTGATAGAAACAATCTTTTCAGATGACTTAGAAACATACTCATCTACTTTTGTAAGTGAGTTATTTAAAAGACTTGAATCTGAATAACCTTTCTCACTTAGAGATATCATCTTTGAAAAACTCTCTTTTTCTAAAGCACTTAAAACAGATAAATCTGGATTTAAAGTCTCAATAAGTTTTGCAAGTAACACAATCCCTTTTGAGTTAGATGTACTTAGCTGAACTTGAGTTCCTAAATCTGATTTAATCTTTTGCCCTACAATCCAATTAACTGAGTTAAATGCAATTGTTTTAAACTCTTCAACAGAGATTTTTTCAAGTCCTAACTCTTCTAAATTAGTCCCTTCTCTTACATCTTTTCCAACTACTACAATCATGAAGACTCCTATAAACTAAAATTTAAATTTGATACAACATTTAGTGGTGTACCACCTGTATTTCTAACAATGTTTTTAATCCACTTTGAAGAATCATCAATTGGAGAAACTGAAGAGTTTAAAATAACTGGAGTGTTTAAATTATTATGAATAAAATAGCTTCCATTTGTTGTAATTGGTTTATAGTAAGTTGAACACTCAATTGATGTACAACCATCTGCAGGATGGCCATATAAAAATGAAATTCCACTATCTCCAAGATTAATAACAGACCTATTTGAAAATGTTAGCTTTCCATTAAACTGTCTGATTATTCCAAGTAAATTTGGATTAGTTCCAGCTCTTTTATTTTCAATCTCAATTGTGATATATAAATCTGTATCAATATTAAGATTTCCAAAACAATTAATCGCATGATAATTGTCATTTTCTGTGCTTTGTTTAAATATAAATTTTGCTTCACCAGCAACATGTCTTGAAATACTAATACTTGATACATAACAAGTAATAGAATCATCTATTTCATAAACATATGTTCCATCATTATCACACATATAACTAATATAAAGAGGTACTCCTTTTACACCACTTTCAATTGCTTTTTTTAAAGTCTTAAATGGTGTTACTGTTGAACTTCCATCATTAGAATCATCACCATCCACTGAGTTTATATAAACCCTTTTTCCAATTTGCCCTAATGCTCCACCAACATCATCCCAAATTTGCTTTCTAAACTTAGCAACATTAGGCATTGTTGAGTCAATTACATTTCCATTATTATCTATTAACTGAACTGTCACATCTTCAGGAGTTGAAGAATGATACATTTTCCCAACATTCCTATTCCATGAACTCACAACTTCAATAAAACTGTTCATCTTTTGTTGTAACAAACCTAAATCCATTATTTAACTCCTAATTTATTTTTTATTAGACCTAGTTGTCTAGCATTTTCAATTTCTTGTAAGCCTAAAGTAAAGCTAACATCAAACATCACTAAAGTATTTTCCTCATAAGAATAAGGCAAATACTGAAAATCAAATAAACCTGTTGCATTTTGATAAACTATTTGTATTTTAAATGTTTGTCTTAGTTCTGGAGGAAATGCATATGGAGGTTCTGCAACCATAAATAAAGTTCCATCTTCGAGATATAAACCAGCTAATCTTGTATAATCATCAGCTTCATCTGGAGTTACATCACAAGTAAACTCAACTGTATTAGCATCAAATGTTCTATATAAAGAGATATCTTTTTGGATAAATCCTTGAATATCATTTTTATTTAGATTCTCATTTATTTCTAAATCTTGATTAGAGAACTTAAAATATTTAGGTTTGATACTTCTACCATTTGAACTAGCATTTGCTAAAGCTGCTTTTCCAGCTATTGTTATTAAACTTTTACCAATCATTTATACTCCTACTTGAGTTGCTATACATGAAACTTCACCTACAGCTCCACATGAGATATTTTGTTCACCTCTATTTTTATATGACAAATCAATACTCTCTAAATGAGAACTTTTTCTTTTAGCTGTTTCAACTAGCTTTTTTACTTTATTAACATTTGCAATACTTACAGGCTTATCATATGCAGAGATATCAAGTTTAAACTTGTTTGGAACTCCTCCATAATCAAACCATTGTAAAACCTTCACATCATCAAATATTGAGTTAGCTGCCATTCTTACTGCATATACAGTTCCAGCATATTTTTTAATCTCTCTTGCATTCTTTAAATATAATCTTTGTTCTTCTTCATCAAAACCATCTATATTTACATCTAGTAATAAAGCTAAATGAGGAAGTAAACTCACATCACACTTCAAAGGATTAATAGTTAGATTTGAAGTATCAAACTTTGAAAGAGTATTAAGAGTAATATTTTCTAAATCTCTTTGCTCTTGTGACTCATTTACAGGTAATAGTGAATTACTCATAATTAGCCTTTACAAAGTTAAGATTAAATGTAAGATTTAACTTCTCATTATTTGCTACATTTAGATCACTATTTGAAGTAAGCTCTACTTTAAATACTCCTGCAACATGAAGATTTTTAATAAGTGCAGAATATGGTAAATCCTCACCAATTTTAAAACTTCTAGAGAAGTTATCTTCAATCATCTTTCTTACATTTGATTCATCTAATAAATCAAATATATGTATAGTTCCTGTAACAGTTACTTCTTTTATAGATGCATGATGTACATTTACATGATCATTTAAAGCCTGTACTTTCTCATCATTGAAAATAGCTTCAACTTTTGATTTGGCATCATTATTTGAATCAACATCAATATAGATGTCTACTACACCCTCACTAGGACTTTGAACATCAACATCTTTTACTCTTTCATCTGCTTTATAAGTGAAGTACTCATAAGCTTTTTCACTCCCTGCAGTTGAGTATTGATTTAAAGATAAAATAGCTCTTTCAAAGAACTCTTCATCACTCTCAACCTCACTTCCACCTGTAAAATCCTCTAATGATTTTGGAGTTAATACATAAGGATAAGGAGAGATAACATTCTCAGTCTTAACTGTTGACTCTTTAACTTTTTTATTTAGTTGCACTTTTCCATTTGCTTTTAAAGTTCCTGCAGCTATTGTGATACTCTCAAGTAAAACAGATGTATAAGTATCATCATTGTTACTTAGCACTAATCCTTTTGGAACTATGATATCTTTTGATAAGCTCTCTTCAATTGAGAACTCATAAGCAGCTGTTGGTTCTTCTCCCTCTAGTCTAGTCTCACCTGCATACATACCAAAGATAAAATTGTCTAAATCTTCATCTTTTGCATAGTGTGGAAGCATTGCTTTTATTGCACTATTAAACATAGTTTTTAACATTGCTTCTTTATATGATAAAAGTTCAATATGCATCATGTTTGAATCAGACTCAACAGGTATCCAGTCTGGGTTTGCTTCAGTTAAGATTTTGATATTCTCTTTTTTAATATCTTCAAACTTTGCAGATGTAAAGATATTTGGAACTGGCAATTTAGATATCTTTTCTTTTAGTGAAACATTCATAATTAAAACCCTCCCATATTAAATTCAATCTCATCATCTTCAAACTCTATTTTTACACTTACACTATAATTGATAGTGTCTATTTCTAAATAGTTAATTCCCTTTGGAATAAACTCATTATCCCAAGGCTCAAAGTTTTCATCAAAGAAACACTCTAAAAGATACTTTGATAAAAGCATCTTCCACTTTTCAGTCATAGGCTTATCAACTAACTCATGAACCTTACTTCCAAAGTGTGGAAGATGAACTCTTGAACCAAGTGGAGTTGTAATAAGTCTTGCAAATCTTTGCTCTTTACTATTACTGTAAAATGATTTTTTAAGCTCTATATTTAATGCCATTTCTAACCTACAAACACATTACTTGAACCACTTGCAGAGTGTCCACAAGTTGCTAAGTCACCCTCATTACAAACAGCTATACCATTTACAAACACATTATTAGAACCTGCAATCATTACAGGACCAGCATGAACACCAACTCCATGAGGTGCAACTGGATCACCATTTACAGAAACTAAAGAATCATTTGCATAAACAGTTCCATCTTGAACAACACCTGTAATTACTCCACCTGCTGCATCAACTCCTACTCTGCAAATTCCAGACATATTCTTATCCTTTAGTTTAAATCAATTCTTGATCCATCAATATCAACTTCTCCAGCTGCTTGAATTTTAATCTTTCCACCAGCTTTTAAAGTGATATCACCTACACAATCAAAACTCAAGTGTTTAGCCTTTGAATCATAAGAGATTTTAGTGCCATCCTCAAAAGTTATAATTGCTGTATGCCCATTAGAACCATCTGGCTCTTTACAATTTCTATTAAAAATAGATCTAATAATAAATCCACTATTTGCATTACCAAATGGACTTATAACTAGAACTTGTTCATCTACTCTAAGAGGAAACCAAACTTTTCCATATGAATTAGCCAAAGACACAACAGGTAAGAATCTAGTAACTCTTCTCTCCTCTTCATCCTCATCTAAAATCACTCTTGCAAGTGCTTTTCCATCTTTCATTTTTGTTTCACTAATAGAACCTACTTGAACAATGTTTTCAAGTCTTCTTTTTAGTTCTGTTAAAGAGATCATTTCTGTACTGCTTCCCAAATTTTATTAACTGTCTCTTTTACTTCTGAAACATCTTTATTTAAGTGTTTAATCTCTGCATAAAAGATTTCTCTAGTAACAAAAATCTTTCTTGCTTCTGATTCCTTCAACATTACATTACAAAGCTTTTCTAATTCTGTAACTGTATCTTCAAGGGTTTTAATTTTCTTATCATTTTGTCTAGTCATATGCGTATTAATTGCAAAAGCTGAAGCAATAGTAACAGTAGCAACTAACACATGCCACAACTGAATAGTAAACTCAAAATTCATAATCAAAACCCTTTATTTTAAAATCGGTAGATACAAAAGAAACCTCTTGTACCTACATCACAAACTATTTCGCCTCTTCTTGCTCTGGAGGCTTTACTCTTTTATAAACTGTCTCTGCCATAGAACCACCTGTCTCAACTGTAGAGTTCAAGTTTTTGAGTTTTTCTGCCGTTTCTTCTGAAACTACACCTCTTTCAATAGCAGCTGCTCCTGCAGCCTTTGTAATTGCATGAGCTGTTTTAGCTTTTTCCCAGCTAGACTCAACCTTTGCATTATCACAACCTGCAAAGAAACAAGCAGCCATAAAAGCTGCAAACACTACCATCATTAATTTTTTCATTGAAAACTCCCTTTATATGTAATTTTCATTTCGTCATTTTTAACTTTGTCTCTCCAGAATGCATCTTGTCCTTTTAAAGCTACTGCTAAAAAGTAATTAACAGCAAAGAACAATCTAATAGCTCTAGTAAAGATATTTGAACCATTAATAATGATTGCAATTAAATTTACTAAGAACATCACATTTGCAAAAATAAAGTCAGCCTTTGTCTCACCTTCATGGAACATCCAATCATGGATATTACAAGCCTCTTTAATACAAAGCCCAATAAATACACTTGGTACTTTAATACCACCTTTTGCTCCACACCCATTGCAAACTGCAGCTCTTTGTGCAGGTGTTGCTTCAACGTATGTATTTGGTTTATATAGTTGCATCTAATCCTCCTACAACTTTAACCTGTGCTCTTAATAGAAATACTTCTTTTGATTTTCTAGAATCAACATCAACTTCACTTTCAACAATCTCAAGATATTCACTTGATGCAGTTGCATTCATATAATCATTAAAGAACTGCTCACCATTATCAACAGATACAAACATTCCAAAAAAAACATATTTTGATACTAAGTCTTTAGGCTTTCGTCTAAGGATATTTACTTTCACATCTTTTGTATGTTTCTTTGCAATATCTTCAATTGCTTTCTTTGCATCAGCTTCATTTAAATACATGAGTACTGCACCTCGTTTGGCTCATCATTGTTTGTTTGGTTTAAAGCACTATTTGATCTATCAAGCCAATAATTTTGAAAAGTCTTAACATCTTTGAATGTTTCTAGCGACTCTTCATACTCATTAACTCTATCTTGCATATCAACCCAAAGTAATGGAGCAAGATAATAAAAAGCTTTTGATCCAATAACTTCTACTTGTTGAATCTCATCTTCAAAATCAACATGGTTATAATCCCAAATTGCTCTATTTAAATGAGGAGTAATTGCATCATCATCTAAACTTAAAGGGAATAACCCCTTTAAATCTGCTATCTTAACTGCTTCCATTTTCTACTTCTTAAGCTGCTGTTACTGTTACTTTAATATCTTTAGTTGAACTACCATCATCAACTACTACAGTTGTTGTTCCTTCAGCTATACCAGTTACAGTAATTTTTCCAGTTGCACTATCATAAGTAGCAGTTGCAACTGTTGCATCTTTAGAGATTGCCGTAACACCTTCAAGTCCATCTCCAGCTGCACTTGTTACAGTTCTTTGACTTGTTGCACCAACTGCAACAGACACTTCATAAGAAGTAATATCTAATGAAACAATTGTCATGTAAGTTACATACTTATGAATATCAAATTCATAATCTGGGTAAACTACAAACTTATATTTAAGAGCAGATTCTGCATTGTCATACCATCTATCTCTTTTTACTCTCGATGAGATTCCAAAAATCATGTTCTTTAAAGGAGTTAATAAGTACTCATCATTTGGAACATCTGGACTCACCTCAATTGGCAACTGCATAAAGCTTCTATTATCAGCTTTTAAAAGTGTTGCTACATCTTTGTATTTCTCAGCAATTTCAAACTGATACTCTGTGTAATCATCATCACTCATTAAGATTGCTGACATACTTCTTGCATCTTTGTTTGCATTCTTAACAAGATGTTTAAGTCTCATTAAAATTGAATCACTTGAAGATGTTGGTTTAATTGTATGCTCACTCTCAGATGCAACAGTAAACCAACCTTTTGCAAGATCAGTAAATGCAGCAGTATGATCATCACTATCACTCTTACCTACAATTCCTAAGTAAAGTAAGTCATTTGAGAAAATAGTATTGAATGAAGAAAATTGCTCTTTTTCAAAATTTGGATTATCTTGATTATCTTCTAAAGTGTCATCATTAATTTTTGCATTTAACTCAACACCTCTTGTCATATCAAGCTTACAACCAATTTTTCCAAGCTTCTTAAGGTTAGCTTCTGGTGCTTCCTGTCCAGACTTATGCCTAGTAAGCATTCCTTTAGCTGCATCCCATCCACTTCTTTCTTTTGTAAGCTTTCCTGTAATATCAGTAGTAACTTTTCCAAGTAAAGCATGAGCTGCAATAATTGACTTAACAAATACTCTACCTTGCTTTGCTGTTAAAGAACCAGATAGAGTTACATCTGTTGGATCTACTGAACCACTTTTTGCAATATCGTTTAATCCCATGATTCCACTCATTATAAAATTCCTCCTGTTTCACTTTCAGTTTCTTCTTTTTCGATTTTTACATCACCATTTTGTTTGCTCTTCTTAAGAGCTTCTTTTGTTTCTTTGTCACTCTTTTCTAAAGCTTCAACTTTAGTTTTCATTTCCCCTAACTGATCTGTTAAAGGTTTCATTGCTTTTGTTAAAGCAGCTTCAAACTCTTCTGGTGTCATTTCTTTATCTTCTCCTTCATTAGATTTATGAACATTAGCTTGATCGTTATATACACTTCCACTAATTTCAAAGCTTGTTCTTCCAAAAAGCTTTTTAAACATAGAGATAAAATCATTCATTGAATAGTTCTTCTCATCTGCTTTTTCTACAGTTGGATTTTCTTCCTCTGTTTTAGTAGCAGTTCCAGCCATAGAGATACCAGCAATATCTCCATCTTTTACACCTTTTTTTAACTCTTCATCTTCAAGTTTGATTCCAACAGCCCAAGAACCTACAGGCTCATCTGGGAAAATAGAATCATTTTCTTTTACAATCCAGCTCTCTGCAACAAAAGCTTTCTCAACTTCAAAGGAATGGTCTTTATCAACATTGTTAGTAAATCTTGATTTCATAAATGCATATGAAGCTTTTAAGATTTCATCTACATCTGTATAATCACCATCAGTATCAACTTCATTTGGTGCATATACAATCCCGTAAATAATCCCTTGCTCATCATCACTTTTCTTAATCTTGATATCTCTTGCATAAGGTGGCACACCATCAGCAGATTTATAAATAATCGACTTTTTGTTTGCTCCAGCTTTTACAAGTGAAATATGTGTAATTGCAATATTTGACAACTTAGGCACTCTGTCTCCTTTTTTGGATTTGGTAACTGATTAAAGTTTCGATGCAGCCATTTTAATAGCTTTCAAAATGAAAAACACTCCATATACATACATCTGGAATGATTAATATTTTTTTTTATATTAATATGGCTGGTTATTGATACAACAACATGAAAAGCCCATAAGTAGGCTATTTTGTTTATGTTGTAATAGTTGTAAGAAAAAAAGGGTTTAAATGAGTGATTTGATTTTAAAAGGTGCAAAAGAGTCTAAGCAAACAGTTGGTAAAGATAGTCAAAATTCAAATGGAACTATTGATCCACATATAAACTTTGATTTACTATTGAAGTTTTATTACTTCAATGTATATCATCAAAGAAGTATTAGATTAAAAGCAGCACTACTATCTCAATATACTAATAGTGACTTAGATAAGTTTATTCCAGATAATGAGATTGCAAACTATTTCTTATATGCACTTACTATGGATATGGAAATATATGGAAATGCTTTTTTAGAACAAGCTGGAACTAAAAGTGATTTTTACTTATATCATGTCTTAGGCTTTCAAGGTAGAGTTAATAAGAATAAAGAGATATATCAAATTCCAGAGAATAATGAAGACCCAGTTAAGTTAGATGGTTTTCATTTTAAATATCACTCCCCATCATCTAAATATTATGGAGAACCAGATTATCTTACAACACTAGAACAAATCAACACTACAAAACAAGCAGACCAATATAACAGCTCATTTTTTAAAAATGGAGCTAGACCAGGCTTTGGAATTGTGTTTGAAAACAGCTCACCAAATCAAGAGCAAGTAAACTCTTTTAAACAGTTCTTTGGTTCTAACTTCAAAGGCTACAGTAATGCTCATAAGAGTTTAGTTTTACATACTGGTAAAACATCAGATGGAGCAAACCCAGCAAAAGTAAGACTTGAGAAATTAAGTGGTGTAGAAGATATGAGTTTTGAGAAGCTTAAAAATGTAACTAGAGATGAGATTATTGCAGCTCATGGAGTACCACCAAGATTAGTAGGTGTTATGAGTGCTGGTGGATTAGGTGGAGGAAGAGAGCTAATAGATCAACTTCATGCATTTAATGAAGTAACTATCAAACCAAAAACCAAAGTTATCAAAGATTCATTTGCTCACATTGGAATAAATCATGAACCAGAGCTAATAGATGTAACAAATTTCAAAGATGATAGTGACTTGATTTCAAACTTAGTTGATAGAGATATTTTAACAAATATTGAAGCCAAAGAGATTTTAGGATTCAACAAGTAAGTAAATGTATGTTTAAAAGTGTTTAAAACCCGTTTAAAAACCAAAAAAACACTTTAGTCGAGGATTTATATTAAAAAAGGTAAAAAATCAAAATATGGCGTATTCTAAAGAAGATAAAGAAAAAGCATTAAATCTTATCAAAGCTGGTGTTCCTATTACAGAAGTATCACGTGATTTAAATATCAATAGAGGAACACTTAACAACTGGATCAAAAAGTCTAAAGATAAGCAAACAAATGAAAGTTCTATTGAGAATATCAAGAAGCAAATTGAGACTGTCTCAAAAAGAGCACCTACAGAAGCTAACTCAAGAAAACTTGCAATGCTTACAAAATCCCTTGAGAGATTAGAAAAGCAATCTAAGAAGATTGATAAGAAGGCAAAGCCTAAGATTGTATATAGTGAAGATGTAAAAGTATTCAAAGAGAAGATATTAGACCCAGAGTATGGACTATATGAATATCAAAGAAAGTTCATGCTTGATGAGAGTAGATTTAGAGTATGGCTAAAATCAAGACAAATTGGTGCAACTTATGGATGTTCTGGAGAGTGTTTAATAGATGCTATGTCTGGAATGGATCAACTTATTCTTTCTGCATCTGAGACTCAAGCTTTAAAGTGGTATTCAGAGATTCAGAAACACGCAGAGAAACTAGATATTCCTCTTAGTGGTTCATC
>Ga0070724_10000492_pt1 | contig 28506 bp, 19 predicted proteins | sample tdDd001_FD_67278 | JGI IMG/M metagenome (GOLD analysis project Ga0070724, IMG submission 67278) | Marine sediment microbial communities from the Atlantic coast under amendment with organic carbon and nitrate - tdDd00.1 | ecosystem: Environmental > Aquatic > Marine > Coastal > Sediment | place... | reverse complement strand
TCGGTAGCATCACCAAAAAAACCACCACAAACATATGGGGTACTGAAGGGCCATATGGTAGGGCGGTAACGTCCGTCCGGTTCTCTTTTTTGGCTAAACGATAAGCCATGTAAGCGTAATATAAGTTGCCGATAGGCAGGGCAAGGCCAAGTGCTGGCAAGATGCGGCCAAACACGAGATCGTCAGGAAAGTTAAGTACCATTAATGACAATTGGGTGAGCACCATGACATTGAGTAGTACGTTGGTGAACAGACCAAAAAAGCCGTTCCAATCACTTTTTTGCCATAAGGGAATTACGTTGTTTTTCATCACATCGTCCTTGTTATTGGTCAATCTAGTTAGCACAAGGTGCCATCATAAATAGATAACGATTGATGAGGCATTGCGCGTAACTAGATTGGTTTGGGGTAAATTAATTATCAGTGCGTATGCTTTGGCGATGAGGTTTAGCAATGCTCACTATTGAGAGCTTGAGTAATGTCTGAGGAGTGAGAGACCCAACCCACGATCCCGCCTTGGGCTTTGATCATGTCGAGTGCATACTTTTGAAACTCAGGAAAATAAGAGCCAACGCAGTCTTCTGGGATAATGCACTCATACCCTCGGTCGTTTGCTTCTCTCGCCGTGGTGTTGACACAAACTTCGGTGGTCACGCCGCAAATGATCAAGGTTTTGATATTGTGATTTTGCAAGATGAGGTGCAGATCGGTTTGGTAAAACGCGCCTTTACCTGGCTTATCTATAATCGGCTCTCCTTCGATAGGGTAGAGCTCTGGAATGATGTCGTGGCCATGTTCGCCGCGGATCAGTATTCGCCCTTTTGGCCCATTGCTGCCGATAAACGTTTTTCCACCACGTGTGAGTTTGGCTGGCGGACAGTCTGAGAGATCAGCTCGATGTCCTTCACGGGTGTGCAAGATCATAATGCCAGCATCACGGGCAGCTTCGAGTACGCGCATACAGGGCTCAATGGCACTGCGAACTAAGTTGACGTCGTTGCCAAGCGCCTCACCAAACCCCCCGGGTTCGACAAAGTCTCTTTGCATATCGACTAAGATGAGTGCAGTGGATTCCGGCGCAAAAGGTAAAGGGAAAGGCTGCGCGTTAAATGCTTTTTTCATAATTAAATCGCCTGTTTACTATTTTTAATTATATTAACGCCAAATGCCTAGTTGCAGTGCGCTTAGTTTTTTATTTGTGATCTTGATTTTAAGTTCTGGATAAATTAATTGGAGTACAAGCACGACTGTAGAGGGGTGCTATTGCTTGAAGCATGAATAATGGCGCTGTTAGGGCGTGTTATGAGGTGGTTTTATTGTCAATGATGCTAATAGGCAAAGAGATAGCCACATGAAAACCGTAGGTTTTTTCTTTTACGATAGTGATTTCGCCATTGAGCTTTTTAGCGATTAGATTGTAGAGGTAGTGCATTCCCAGACCCGCATTGCCATCTGAGCGATTGGACGTAATAAACGGTTCGAATAGAGTATCAACCAGTTCATCGTTGACGCCGTTACCATTGTCTTGATAATCGATGATCAAATTATCGTCTTCAATTCGCTGGCTAATGGAAATAATGCGTACTTTTTGTTCGCTAAAGCCGTGGGTGAGTGAATTGTTTATTAGCTCGGAAAAAACATTATGGAATACTTGGGGGTAACTATACAAATTAAGCGACGAATCAACATTAATATCCATGCTGATATCATATACTTTATTGCGCATACTGTCTGTAATTTCGATTAATAGTTGTGCTAAATTAAAACTTGCCTGACTGCCATAATCCTCATTAATAGAAATTAGCTTAAACTTATTAATTAGTTCTGAAATTCGGCTGAGGTTGTCGGATACGATATTAAATGAGTCCTGAGTGTTTGCAATAAAGTCCATAAGGTCATTTTTCTTTAATTGATTTTGATCTATCTTGTGGCCTATTTTATTGGTTTGCTCTAATAAAAAGCTTGTTAAGGTAATTGCTGAGCCTAAAGGAGTATTGAGTTCGTGGGCTACTCCTGAAACAAGGTTACCCATAGAGGCCATCTTTTCGGTTTCGACTAACTTTTTCTGCATGGTAGTAAGCTTTTCCATTGACTCTTGTAGCGCATTGGTGCGTTGCTTCACGCGGTTCTCTAAGTTCCTATTTAACTGCTCCAATTCATCATTAAGTTTTGCTTGCTTTTCTTGGGCAAGAATACGCTCATCAATTTCATTGTGTAATTCTCTATTCGACGTTTCCAGTTCACTCATAAATTGATTGAAGTAGTTAGCTAGAGTCGCGAGTTCATCCCCGGACGGATTGCCCTCGTTAATTCGAATGGAATAGTTATTATCTGAAGCTTGTTGTATTTTTTTCATAATACGATTAAGAGGATTCACTATCGATGAACTCAGTAATAGCGTGCAGGGGATCACGATGATAATAGAAATAACTAAGATCGCTAGGTTGACCTGAGCTAATTTATCTATCGGCTGATACAGTTCATCAGTATAAGTAGAAGAGATAATATACCAGTCAAAATCTTCTAAGTAGTGAAACTTCGCTAGCTTTTCACGATAGTCGTTTTCTTGTGGGTTTTTCCAAGTGTAATAAATAATGCCGGTTTTCTTTTCTAAAATATCTTTGACAAATTCATAGCCATTAGAGTCTACGGCATGATAAAAATTACCTTGTATAAATGGATGAATAATAACGTTACCTTTAGAGTCAATTAAGTATGTGTAACCTGTTTCACCTAACTTGACGTCCAGCACAGAGTTTTTGAAGTCATCAATGTTGATTAATTTGTTGAACTCTTCACGATAGGAAGATGAAGAGATGATCCAGTCCCAAGGTTCGAAATAGATCATATGTAGTGCTTTAGGCCGAAGGTACTTCTCTCCAGGGTTTTTCCAGTCGTACTCTAAGTAACCACTTTTGGTGTGCATTTGCTGTTGGATAAAGTCGTACTTGGCGAGGTTGCTGTTAACTAACTTAGCTTTAGGGTGAACCTGGATATAACCTTTTGAGTCAACGACATAAGGGTATCCGCTATCACCAATAGTTTGATAAACCAGCTGGTCAAACGCTTGTTGCTTGGCTTGCTCTTCGCTGAGATGACCTTGTTGGTACTGCTCATAATTGCGTTTTACGGTTTGGAAGTTGACCTCTGATATCGCACGTAGGTGATTACGTATGGTCACGTCTGCAGTTGTTTTTATTTGTTTGACGATGCCATCAGTTGAGAGGGATAACTCCCTTTCAACGCCTTGAGTGACAATCTTTTTTACCAAGAAGTAAAGCGATAGATCTGCAACGTTGAGCACGACTAAGAACAGCAAAATATAACCGAACATCAATCGGTTATTAATCTTCATCCTTCTTAGTAACTGCTCGAGCATGCTCATCTGTTGTGTACACTCGCCATGGTTCTATATTGATAGTTAATTCAATTATAGTCGCGAAAACGGGCGATGGTGTACGATTGTCAATTTATAACATAGTGATTTGGAAAGGTTTATAAAATAGCTCTGACTGATGTGAGAGAGAGATATGCTATTGAGGAAATGGCGGGTACAAAAAAAGCCGATATGAGTCGGCTTTTGTTCTATTTAGATTTTATTTCTAGCTATAATTTTTTGGCTCTCGCCGAAAGAATTTGCAAGCGAAGGTGCTAAATTCTGTGATTAAGATTACCCTATCCCTGTTCATTGTGTAAACACTCAATATGTGAGTTCCAGTCAAAATTTGCAGAAAAAGCAAAAATAAAACGAAATCTGTACTAGGGAGCTAGTTTTATAAGCTAATGTCGCCGCACAATTAGTGAAAGTCTCGAGATTTAGTGTCAAGTTCGCTTACTTCAGCGCTTAGATCAATTAACTTGCCAGCTATGACATGGGTGACTTCTCCCTCTCGCTCTAATATGCCTTTTACTTTTAACAGTTTTGCCGTGAGATAAGCCTGTTTCTGTGCTTGAGCTGTCCCTGCCCATACCACGACATTTACATTGCCGGTGTCATCCTCTAGGGTAAAAAAAGTGACGCCCGCGGCAGTGCCGGGTGACTGTTTGCCTGTAACGATGCCAGCTACGGTGACTAAAGATTTATGCGCTTTGCCAGCGAGATCGCGCTGACGAGTAAAGCGGCCAATTTTGCCTGCTTGATCAAGTAGGGTGATAGGGTGCTTATTTAAAGATAATCCGGTGGCGGCGTAATCTTCATTTAGGCTGCTCAACTCGTCTGGTTGATAGTGAAAATCGCTTGGTTCTTGTTGTAAGCCTTTAAACAGCGGTAGCTCATCAAGGTTATCCATTACTGCCCAGCGAGCAGAGAAACGATCACCAGCAAAAGACTTGAGCGCATCGGCTGAGGCTAATAGTTCGATATCACGGCGGTTGAGTCCGCTTACCTTTAGTTCACCACTATGGCGATAGCCCGCGTTAGGCCTGTGGGTTATCAACTGCGCGGCTGCGCTGCGGCTAAACCCTTTTATTAACCTAAGTCCAAGCTGGATAGATAGCCCGTTAGACGTGCCGACAACGTGATGGTCGTAATTTGAGTGGTTGGCGCAAACAGGCAAAACACGAATGCCATGGCGGCGTGCATCTTGTACCAGTTGTGAAGGGCTATAAAACCCCATGGGGTGGCTGTTTAATAGCGCAGTATAAAAGGTTTCTGGGTAGTAATATTTTAGCCAAGCAGAGGTATAGGCTAAAACCGCGAACGAAGCGGAGTGGCTTTCAGGAAAACCGTATTCACCGAAGCCGCATATCTGATCAAAAATGCGCTCGGCATAACTGGTTTCATAGCCTCGTTGCTGCATTCCATTGATAAGCTTAGATTTAAACTGCATTAATTGGCCGTTCTTTTTCCATGATGCCATCGCGCGGCGAAGTTGGTCAGCTTCTCCGCCGGAGAATCCCGCGGCAACCATCGCGAGTTTGATCACTTGCTCTTGAAAAATCGGCACCCCCATGGTGCGAGAAAGTACCTCTTTGACGGCTTGTGACGGGTAGCTGATCGGCTCTTCGCCATTTCGCCTTTTTAGAAATGGGTGCACCATATCCCCTTGAATTGGGCCGGGGCGCACAATGGCAATTTGGATCACAAGATCATAATAAGTGGCGGGCTTTAGCCGAGGCAACATACTCATTTGCGCGCGCGATTCTATTTGAAACACCCCAATAGTGTCGGCTTTTTGTATCATCGCGTATACGTTCGGGTCGTCTTGCATACGGGTAATATCAGCAATCGACAATGTTCTTTGATGGTGGTGCTTAATGGAATCAAAGCATTTTCGTATCGCGGTGAGCATTCCGAGCGCTAACACGTCGACTTTGAGCAAACCTAAGCTTTCGAGATCGTCTTTATCCCATTGGATCACGGTGCGATCTTCCATGGTGGCATTTTCTACCGGCACTAGCTCATATAAAGGGCCAGATGAGATCACAAAGCCGCCAACGTGCTGCGAAAGGTGGCGAGGGAAACCGATAATTTCGTCAACCAGAGCGATAAATTGTTGAGCTTTATTTGAGCTAGGGCTTAGGCCTAATTCAACCACTTGCGCGTGCCAGTTGGTTTTACGCTCGCGGCGGCTGATATTTTTTAAGAAGAACTCAAGCTGAGTTTCGGCTATTCCCAGCGCTTTTCCTACATCGCGCACGGCACTTTTAAAACGGTAGGAGATCACTGTGGCGGCAAGAGCTGCTCGTTCTCGGCCATATTTTTGGTAGATATATTGAATAACCTCTTCACGTCTTTCATGTTCGAAGTCGACATCAATGTCTGGCGGCTCGTTACGCTCTTTGCTAATGAAGCGTTCAAATAGTACGGAAATTTGGCGTGGATCGACGGCGGTGATTTCAAGGCAGTAGCAGACGATGGAGTTGGCGGCCGAGCCTCTGCCTTGGTAGAGGATGCCTTGGCGCTGAGCAAACATCACGATATCGTGAATGGTTAGGAAGAAAAACGGGTACTTGAGCTCCTCAATTAGTGTGAGCTCTTTATCTATGGTTTGTTGTATCTGCTCGGGGACGCCATTTGGAAAGCGGCGTAAACTGCCTTGATGGACAAGGTGGCGCAAATAACTCATGGCGCTAAAACCATCGGGTACCAGTTCGCTGGGGTATTCGTAGCGTAATTCGTCGAGATTAAATTGGCAGCGTTGCAAAATCAGCATACTTTCTGCTAACCACTCGGGGCGAAATAGCTTATTCAGTTTTTCTCTTGATCTGAGTGAACGTTCGGTATTGGCAATTAGCGCTTTGCCTGCTTGTTCAACGCTGCACTTTTGTTTAAGAGCGCTTAATACGTGCTGCAAGGGGAGGCGGCTTGTGTTGTGCATCAGGACGCCACCACACGCGGTGATGGGCAGCGAGTAGCGATGGCTTAGCATTTGGCAGTGGGCTTGATAATTTGCATCATCGCTGTGTAGGTGGCGCTGAAGGCCAAGCCAAAATCGGCTTGAGTGATGGCGATGCAGCCACTTTGCCCAGTGATGATCCGACTCTTGTTTTTTTGGTAACCAAACAATAAAGCAGTGCTTAACCGACATCAGATCCCACTCTGAAAGTGAGTATTCACCTTTCGCGCTGCGTCTGCGAGCGTTGCTGATCACTCGGCATAGCTCGGCGTAAGCTTGTCTATTTGGGCAGAGTAATATTAGTTCGAGCTCGTCGCCAAGGCGAAATAGGCTACCGACGATCAACTGTAATTTAAGGTTATGGTCTCGGATGGCGGTATGCGCTCGAACCACGCCTGCAACAGAGCATTCATCGGTAATGGCCAAGCCAGAATAGCGTAAAAAGTCGGCTTGAATGACCAACTCTTCGGCGTGAGAAGCCCCTTCTAAAAATGAGAAGTTAGACTGGCAAAAAAGTTCTGTATATTGCATTTCTACGCGTACCGTTAGCTAAAATAGCCATGCAGAAACCACTGCTGCTGTGGCGTTCTAAATACCCATAACCAGCGGCCAATTTGGCTGTGGGCAATAAAATAATCCCGTACGATAGGGTTATTGTCCCACCAACCCGTCGCGATGCGCTCTGGGCCTTGGATAATGGTGACGGGCTCACTAAGAGGCTGGGGGCTAGGGAGTAAGATGTTAGGGCGTAAAGCTTTCGCGTCTATTTGAACATCAAGCTGTTTAGCTAACGGTGTGCAGTACTGGTTCGCCATTTCTGGACGGGCGTCGTTACCTAACCCTATGCCCTTTACCGCTTCTTGACCGAGTTTGGCTTGAAGGAGTGAAACCAGCTCTAGCGGTGAGCTCTGTCCTTGCTCTCGATTTCCAGAGAAAAGATCGCGAGCCTGCCCTTGCTGGGCGGCTACCTGAGTCGCCGTTAAGCTGATGCTAAGCACTGGGGCGGTGAGCTTGATAGACTCTAAGTTCAGTTGGCTTAATTGCTGCCATTTATCGGCTTGGTAGTCTCCTTGGGCAGAGTGCAAGGTTAAAATGAGTGGCTCACCGTCGCGAGGCCTCAACGATAGGGTAAGCTCATGGGCAAGCTGATCACGTAATTTTAAGTAGGCTTCGAGCTGAACGAAAAGTTGATAGAGTGGCTTTTCGAGCCATTGCACATTTTCTATTTCATACAGCAGATCTAAGTGACGTTTAAACGGGTGCTTAGGGTGATAAAAGGTGACCGGGTGTTTAAACTGGCCCGTGAGGCGGCCAACAAAATTAACCAAATCAATATCAAACCGCTTGGCCAGTTCTGCCATTGGAAGATCGAGTAAATGTTTAAGCTGTTTAATGCCGACTCGCTGCAGTCTTTCGGCTACTTTTGGGCTCAGTTGAGTCGCGGTTAATGGGTAAGAGCGAATGAGCTGAGTTAACTGAGCGGGTATATCGCTCAGTTGGTTTAGGCCATTTTCTGCCAGCACTTGAGCCATTAAAGGAGAGTAACCGGTTGAAAAGTGAAACTCGACCTCTAATTTTGCTAAGTGTTGTTGCACCACCTGCCAATACTTTTCCAGCCCACTGTAGAGGCTAAGCATATTGGTGACTCGCAATAAAATACCATTAGAGCTAAACAGGGTAATATCACTTGTTACCATGTATAACCAATGAGCGATTTCTTCGAGTTTTTGTTGCTCAACCTCGGCTTGATGCGGCAACACTTGCAGCGGGTGGCACAAGGATGCAGCCGTGCCTAACCCCATACCCAGGGCAATGCCAGCCTCCTCTGCTGGCTGATTGAGTTGGACAACATGGCTATCTTGACCATCAACAATAATGGCTGCTTGCGCTTTTTCTTCTTCTAAGAAAAAACGGCGATCCAATTGTAGCTTTGGAAAATAGAGGTAGATCCATAGGGTCATTGTGCGCCTCTCTTGGTGTGTGGAAAAGGCACTATGGTGTTACTTGGTTTGGTTAGAGTGAGAGCTGGCCAATGATCGGACATATCGATATTAAAGTTACCTTGTAACCAACCGCCTTTCCGCTTAGTGATTCTAGCCGTTAGCCCGTATTGGTGAGGGCTTAACGTCATACTGAGCGTAACCGGTAAGGGGAGGACATTGTGTTGTTGTGGCTTGAAAATAAACTGTATGCAATCGCCACTTTCGCTGGCCATTTGTAGGCGTTTCGCTTGGTGTATTTCTAAGTTTTGTTGCCAAAGTAAAACGCAGTCGCAAGCGCCACTTTTTAAGCATTGCTCTGCGGCCCAAAGTGCACCGTTATGGTTTTTTGGTGAGATAACGAGAACGTTAGCGAGATCAAACCCTTGATTGGCTAAGGACTCTGCGCATATTACCCCCGGAGGTTGAATAAATACCATTAGCCGGCCTTTAGTGTGGTTTTGCATAAACCTTTGCAATAGACGCAGTTCACCAATACCCAGCTCGGTTTGGATTTCAACGACCCCATTTCTTGGTAGGCCACCATTGAGTTGCTGATCCCATTCAGAATAGCCAGTCGATAAGGTATCGCGCTGGGACTGAGGTTCGTTGCCGCGCCACACAAGACGCTGATGTTGTAACTGTTTGATGATGTCATGCATAATAGAATACCTGTATATATATACAGTGTATTTTAAAGTGTAGCATGTTGGCAAACATTAAAAATATTTAATGTTAGGACAAACCTTTATTTAGGCAGTTTTAGGTAACTTAAACAGTATGTTAGTCGATACTATCTGGATAAAACAACATAATTAGCGGCTCCCCCCTAGGCCGTTAATCAGGCTCGTCTTCGGGCGAGCCTTTTTTATCATAAGGCAAGGTTTCGCCAGTTATTGCCTGTTATGATGCTGGTATCAATATAAGGAATAAGTTGATGAAAGTATTAGTGATAGAGGATGATCATACCACTCGAGACTTCATTGCTAAGGGGCTGCGAGAGCATGGTTATGTCGTGGATGAAGCGTCGGATGGCCAGCAAGGATTAATGATGGCCATTAGTTGTGATTATCAAATCATAGTGTTAGATCGAATGCTTCCTGCATTAGATGGCATGAAGGTACTCGCAGCAGTCAGGGCGGCAGATGTTCCGACCCCGGTGCTGATTTTAAGCGCCATGGATAGCGTGGAAGATCGTATCGATGGCCTTCTTGCCGGTAGTGATGATTACCTAACGAAACCATTCGCGCTTGCCGAGTTGATTGCTCGCACCGATATCATTATTCGCCGTCACAAACCTCAAGCAAATGTGTCGAGTATCTTGAGTTATCAAGGATTAGAGCTGGACTTAAAAGCTCATCGTATTAGTTGTAATGGCAATGAACTTCAGTTGCAGCCGAAAGAATTTCAGTTGTTGCAGTTTTTTCTTGAGCACGAAGAGCAAGTCATTTCGCGCATGCGGTTGTTTGAAGCCATTTGGAACTATCATTTTGACCCGAAGACCAATGTGATTGATGTTCATATTGCTAATTTGCGTAAAAAACTGGATGAGGCGGGTAGTGAAAATTTGCTGCATACGGTAAGGGGAGCGGGATATGTCCTTCGTCGCGGAGCATGATCTTTCTCGTTCCTCGGTATTTAAGATCTTACTCGGCTTAATTGTCAGTATTACCGTGCTTTATTCACTGTTTGCGCATCAGGTTTTGATTAGCTCGGAAGCGTTTCACCGTGCACAGCTGACGGTTCAGTTGCATGACGAAGTTCGAGAGTTTGGTGATGCCTCTTTACGGGGTGTGCAGGAAATAGAAAAACTTCTGGCGAGAAAACGCTTATCTGAAACGCCCTTTACTTATCATGTTACGGCAGCAAGAGTGAATTTGGGGATAAACACCTACCCCGCGATTGCCCAGCAGCAAAGCGACTCTTTGGTGTTACTGCAAGATGGCCGTACCATCGAAATTGGTATTAAGCCCGACTTACTGTCGGCGTATCGAGCCAGCGTGGTTCCCATGATATTAACCGGGGTAGCCTTGCCCATCAGTTTAATGTTTGCCGGCGCTGCGGTATTTGCCATCGTCATTTTACGTAAGCTACAGCGCGTAAATCATGCAATGAATCGATTTTTATGTGGCGAGAAAAAGGTCAAAATCCCCGTCTCCACCAATGACGATGAGTTTGATATTTTAGCCATTCATATTAATTTTATGATTGAGCAAATGGAGAAAAACGAAGCGACGCTGAAGTCCCTGTCTGTTGGGATTGCCCATGATATGCGGACGCCGATGGCGAGGCTTATGTTACGCCTCGAGCAGATGCTCGCCGATACTCAACAAGATGACCCTCAATACGACAGACTCGCCGCTTGCCAAGAAGAGTTAGAGTTGCTGCTGTCTTTGTTTAACTCGATGCTAGAAATTGCCAAACTCAACAGTGGCCAACTGCCAATCGACAGTCAATCGGTAAGCCTTTCGACGGTGGCGCAAGATGTAACCGAGTTTTTGCAGCCCATTGCCGAACAAAAACAGCAAACTTTGGTTTTACGCGAAGATCAGCCTTGTGTTTTGGTTGGCGATCGTTCGTTATTGTTTAGAGCCATTTTTAATTTGGTTGAAAATGCCGTGAAATACACACCGGCCCATGGGCATATTTCTGTGGTCATCGACAGCTTAGGAGTGGTGATCTCCGATAATGGCAGTGGTATTTCACCGCAGGATAAAAGTCACGTCTGTGAGCCGATGTACCGAGCGGATAAAAGCCGAAGCGAGCCTGGTAATGGGATTGGTTTAGCTTTGGTAGAAGCCGTGGTGAGACGACATAAAGCACGCCTAATCCTTAAAGACAATAATCCAGGCCTACGCGCGAGAATTTATATTGACTAGCCCAATGAAATATTCCGGATACAATTTGTTACATTTGCTTGTGCAATAAATATCATTGAAATGTTAACAAAAACGCCTTCAATAGTACTGCCTCCCCTTAAACGGCCTATGACTTAATTAAGAAAATGTTTAATGACGTATTTTGGCTGTTATTGCTGTCTTTTAAAAACTAACTTTACGCCTGATGGTAGATTTGGGTTTACAAAATTAACGAATTCGCAACCGCTTAATTATGGTTTGATGTTTTATCTTTTGGTATGATTCGCGCCCCGAATCAAGGGATTGATTAATCGAGTGAATACTCTAAATTAATTTTAAGGTCTACTATGTCGTGGTTATCGAATCTTTCTTTAAGAATGAAAATGGCATTGCCAGTTGCTGTTATGATCGTACTGGTTTCTTCCGTTACTATTTATCATGCCTATTTGTTTGATGCCCAAACTAGGGCGACTCATCAATTAAATCAGTCGATTCAGCCAACGTTAGACTCAATTGAAGAAGCCTATCGCGATTTATACCAAGTGATGGCGTCTGGGCAAGGGCTACTGTTAGCCGATGGTGATACACAAGAAATTCATTACCATAGCGCGGAGTTCAAGCATGAGTCTCAAAAGGCTGCGCCACGTTTAGCAGCAATTGGTCATTTAGTGGATGAGCAGTTATTGCCTTACCGCTCTCAACAAACTATTGACCGATTAGTCGCGGCAACAAAAGAGTGGATTGGTTACCACCAAATAATGTTTGCCTCTCCTTTAGAAGCGCAACGTATTTATGCAGAGAAAAAAAGCAAGCTAGACAATAGCTTTAACGATATTCGCACCACACTTAAGTCGCTAAGAGGCGAGATTGAACTTCAGCGAGACCAACTAAGAGAAGAGATCGAGCAAGCGGCTTACCGCTCGGAGATTGCTTTGGAAGTTGGCAGTATCGCCGCGATTGTTATGGGGTTATTTTTGACTTGGTTGCTATCAGGTTGGATCGTGGCACCCATTCGTAAGCTTAATAGCACCATGCACGAAATTGCGATGGGAGATGGTGACTTAACCCAGCGCGTTTCGGTGGATTCGAGAGATGAAGTGGGTAAGTTGGCAGAGAGTGTGAATCTGTTTATAGAAACCATCCACAAAACGGTGTGTGAACTGGTTGATGCTTCTAGTAAAGTCCGAGTCGAAATGGATCACTTTGATAATTTGTCGAAAGGGGTTGTCGATGGGATCTCTGCTCAGCAGCAGGAAAGTGAAATGGTGGCAGCGGCCATCAACCAAATGCGCGCAACCAGTGAAACCATGAGTGAGAATGCTCAAGAAGCCGCATTGGCGAGTGAAAAAGGCCATAGCAAGGTCGCGCAAGCGACTCAAGTGCTCGAGCATACCGTTAGTTCAATAAGCTCTTTGGCTGAAGAGATAGATCAGGCGAACCAAGTTGTCCACACATTGGATAGTGATGTGGTCAATATTGCGTCAATTTTAGATGTAATTAGAGGCATCGCGGATCAAACTAATTTGTTAGCACTTAATGCGGCCATTGAAGCGGCCCGCGCGGGTGAACAAGGGCGAGGCTTTGCAGTTGTTGCCGATGAAGTGCGCGCGTTAGCAAGCAAAACTCAGCACAGTACTGGCGAGATCCAGCAGATGATTGAGAAACTCCAATTAGGGGCGAAACAAGCCGTACAAGTTATGGAAGCGAGCCAAGAAAGTGGCCAGCAAACTATCCAGTACGCTGGTTCGACAAGTCAATCGCTGCAGGAGATCAGCCACGCTATCGGGGTGATTAACGATATGAATAGTCATATTGCAACCGCAGCAAGTGAGCAAACCATGGTAAGCGAAGAGATCAATAATAATATTCAGCAGATTGCCGAAGGTGGCCAAAATATAGTTACAGCCATCGAAGATGCCGATGAGGCGTCAACTAATCTTGCGAACCAATGTGAGCGACTGGATGGTTTAGTTGGTCAGTTTAAAGTCTGATGTAGAGCGATAATCGATCGTTAAAGCGCCCGTATTTACGGGCGCTTTTTATGTCTATTGCTAACTAAACAAAGATGTATTGATCGACCATGGTTACCATACGGCCAATTTCTGGCTTGGTAATCGTATCGTTGGCGCCAAGTTGCAGTGCTTTTTGGCGGTTGTCGTCGCTCATGAGCGAGGAGAACATGACAATCGGCATGGACTGGTAGGTTTCGTTGTCGCGTAGGCGCTTAAGTAAGTGCATGCCATCCATTTTAGGCATTTCTACATCGCTGACGATTGCATCAACAAACTCTGTGATAGGTACGCCTTCTTCTTTAGCAATCTTTTCAAATTCAACCAGTTTTTCTAGCGCTTCGCCACCGTCTTTACAGGCAATGATATTATAGCCCGCAGAGCGAAGGGTGTTCTCAATTAAGCTACGAATAAAGGCGGAATCATCGGCCACCAAAACAGTGCGAGCTTGGCGTTTTGTGACCATACGTTGGTTCAAATCGACATTTCGGTCGACAGAAACGTCGTATTTTTCCATGCTCAGTTCTGGGTTGATATCGGCAATAATACGTTCAAAATCTAAGATCATGATTAGGTTGCCATCTTTGCGAACAACCGCGACGACACAGTCGTTTTCACCCGCTTCCAAAAACTGGCTCGGTGATTCAACATCTTCCCAAGAAATACGATGAATGCGGCTGATGCTGTCAATAAGAAAGCCATTGGTCATTCGGTTGAAGTCGGTGACGATAACAAATTTTCGTTCGATATCCGCTTTAGTGGGGACGCCTAACCATCCGGCTAAATCAACCAATGGGGTTAGCTTTTCTCGAGAAGAAAAAACACCGACCATATGAGGTTGAGCGTTAGGATAATCGGTTGTTTCTGGTACTTGAATGACTTCACGTACCTTGGCAACGTTTATTCCGTAATAGCAAGTTTTGGTTGAACCGTCAGGCATCTGTTTTTGTAGATGAAATTCAATAATTTCAAGCTCGTTGGTTCCACTTTCCGTAAGGATAGTACTATTTAGATTTTCACTCATAGTTACCACATTAATCATTTATACTGCGAAGCAGTGGTGTTGTGTTTATTTTAGTATAGGTAGTGTTAGCTAAATATATAATATTTATCCTAGTCACTACCTTCTGCTTGTTATGGTCGGTCGACTGGTTTGCTATCCAGTGCGGATGTTGCGATCTCTGTTGTAACCCCAATATCCATTTGTTCGAGTAATCGCTTAATAGGTATAGCGTGACTGTATAGAAAACCTTGGCCAATTGAAATACCTAAACTGTTGAGTTTCTTTTCTTCGTTTTCTGTTTCTATCCCCTCTGCAACTGCTTGCATTCCTAGCGTCTGGCATAAAAAGCTGATCACTTTGATGATCTGTACGGATTCAGGTCGCTTGTCGAGGTCCATGACAAACTTGCGGTCAATTTTGAGTTCGTCAAAGCCATAACTAAGTAGATATTCAAGCGATGAAAAACCAGTACCGAAATCGTCTAATGATAATCGGACATCGAGTTTGCGCAGTCGTTGTAAGGTGTTCGCGACCTGCTGCCCTTTTTGTACCTTGGTAAGTTCGGTCAGCTCAAGTACCAAACGAGAAAGTGGGAACTGAGCTTGTTCAGCAATCATGATAAGTCGCTCAACAAAGTCTATTTGGCCGAGCGATTGCGGTGAAATGTTAACCGAAATCGAAAACCCTGGCGGCATTTTCTCGATGTGGCCTCGCCACTGTTCAAATATTTTTTCCATTATGGCATAGGTTAGGGGCAATATTGCACCGGTATCTTCCGCACGAGTTATGATCTCCCACGGCGAAGACTGGTCGTTTTCTTTCAGCCTTAGTAAGGACTCAACCCCAAAATATTGCGTAGTACCTATTTGTATTTGAGGTTGATAATAGACATAGAAGTCTCGACTGATCAGTAGTTCATCTATAACACTATCAATATAGATTTTGTGCTTTAGGCGCTCTTCAAAAGCGATGTGATAGTCCGAGTACTCCCATTTTGCTTCCTTCGCTTCTAATAGGGCAATTTCAGCGCAGTGGATAAGCAGCTCTGGTTCAGAGGCATCACTAGGATGGTGAGCGACCCCAATGTTGATGGTTAAACTCAGTTCTTCAAGCGCGTTTTTGATGTTGAGAAAAACTTCGCGGCTAGAGAGTTTGTCGTGAGAAGGAAGAAAGACAAAGAAATCATCCCCACCTAAACGGCAGATGACCGCATCGGTTGGGTGGTTTGCGACCAAGGCCTGGCTGACTTTTTTAAGAATGCTGTCACCGTGTTTTTGACCGAATTTCAAGTTGATGCCAGAAAAGTTCAGGATATTGACCCTCACAACGGTACCGTGAAGCTGCTCAACTTGTAACGCTTTATCAATATGTTCCAAAAAGGCCTGACGATTGTAGTTACCAGTGAGTGGATCTTTTTTGGCTAAGGTACTCAGTAATTCGTTATTTTCGTTTATCGCATCAATATAGCGAGCAGCATGTTTCGAGGATAGGTTGTATGCATCGACTAAATCGGAGATCTCATCGCGTTCGTTAAGCGGTTGATCTTGGATTTTGGGTAAATGCTCATGGTCATCTTGGATTAAAGTAAACTGGGAGGAAAGGGACTTTAATCGGTACGCGACTGTGTCATGAAAGGTTTTTCTGACAATATAGAGCAGGGAGAGTGAAATAGTTAAAATGGTCAGCAGTAATGCACTGATCGATAAACTGAAGTACTCGAATAGATAGTTAGGGTCAACGTAGGCTTCAATATGACCAACGCTTATCCGCTCACCTTCTGCGGTCAAATAGGTCAGGGGAAATACGTGCTCCCACTCGCGCCACTTCAACGCATCACGGGTGGTTTTGAGTTGATGAGTTTCTGCCAGCATATCCCCTTCAGACCAAATGGAAAAATGGCTAAATAAAGGGTCTTTGGTGAAGGTTGATGTGATCGCATCAAGTTGTTCAAAATCAAAATTGTAGATGGCAGAAGCGGTTGAACGCTCGATGGAATCAATGCGCGCATACGCGTTTTCTTTCATTTCGTTAAGCGCAATGTAATAACTGCCGACAGACAAAAGGGCAGTAGCAGCCAGCGTTAAAAGGAGTATTGGAATTCGTACTCGGTTCGCAACTTTGCTGACAATCGAAACAAAGGGTTTGCTGCTCATTGATTGTATGCTCCGTAATGCATATTTGCTATGTAGTTATTATTGAGATTTTGGTTATTTAACAAGTATAGCCACAACGAATCATTAAACTCTAACAAAACAGCTCGAAATTTAGTTCTCGGTTACATTTTTATACTGCTTTATAACTCATAGAGTTATCTCATTCACAGGCCCTACTATGCTAATTCATCTCGAGCTAAAGCAATGCACTGTCTAGGCTTGGTTGGGTAATGCAACGCAAAATCGGTTAGCGATAGGCAGCACTTATTGATAAAAAAGGTGAAATCCATTTAGTAAAATCAAGAAATTAGACGACACTTAAAGCATACACCGTAAATAGAATAGCTAAAAGGATAGCCTAAGGAGCCAATATGGAATCGATAAGAGTTAAAGATTATATGGTGCATAAGTCCGTTACTTTTACAGAGGAAATGTCTCTTAGTGCGGCTCTGGAGAAAGTGATAGGCTCGGAGCATATGGGTGGTCCTGTTATCAATGATAAAAAAGAAGTGATTGGATTTTTGTCTGAGCAAGATTTACTCGATAAACTGGTTACCGTGAGTTATTACTGCCAAGACACGCACCTAGTGAGTGACTGTATGAGTCGTGAAGTCCTTTCTGTTAGGCCAGATGTCCCAATCATTGAGCTAGCGGAAATGATGAAAATCGGCCGACCAAAAATGTACCCAGTGGTGAATGAGCAAAATAAATTTTTGGGTATTATTACCCGAACGGAAGTGCTTCGTGCCGTCGGCGCGAGCATTAATGATTGCTTTAAGCACCCCGTTTAACGAATAATACGTACTATAAATAAGGCGCCGATGGCGCCTTATTTTATTCATTCGGTTAATGCAATTAGGGCGAAACGATGACAACAGCGCAGGCTAAATTTGTTGAAGGGTCAACAATGAAACATATCTTGACGATGTCGGGAGCTGGGTCCATTGGTCTTTTGGCACTCTTTGCCGTCGACTTACTCGACATGTTGTTCATCAGTATGCTTGGTCAAATTGAGTTGGCCGCCGCCGTTGGGTTTGCAGGAACTCTGTTATTCTTTTCCACTTCGGTTTCGATTGGTACCTCAATTGCTATGGGGGCCTTGGTTTCTAAAGCTATTGGGGCTAAGAAGCGTAACGAAGCAAGGCGTAAGGCCAGTAACATTTTGCTCACGGCGTTTGTGATCAGTTTAACGGTCACCGTCTTGATGTATACCCATATCGAAGAGCTGTTGATGGCGATCGGGGCGAGCGGCGTTACCTTAGAGCGAGCCGAGGCCTATTTGCAAATAATGTTACCGAGTAGTCCTATTTTGGCGTTAGCGATGGCGAGTGGGGCAGGGCTTCGCGCCGCGGGTGATGCCAAGCGTAGCATGTGGGCCACCCTGTCCGGCGGTATTGTTAACGCGATTTTAGACCCGATTTTTATTTTTGGCTTTGGTTGGAATGTTGAAGGCGCGGCAGCGGCATCGGTTGTTGCTCGTTGTACCGTGTTTGGCTTTTCTATTTGGCCCCTCATTCGCACTCATCAACTTGTGCGCATGCCCAAGCTTGGGCAGTTTCGACAAGATGTACGCGCCATTGTGACCATTGCGGTTCCCGCTATTATCACCAATACCGCGACCCCGATTGGCAATGCCATTGTAACTGCAAATATTGCGCGCTTTGGTGAGAATTTCGTGGCCGGTTTTGCGGTAATAGGCCGGATCTCTCCGGTTGCTTTTGCGGTGATTTTTGCGTTATCTGGTGCGGTTGGTCCTATCATAGGTCAAAACTATGGTGCAGATAGACTGGACCGAGTTAAAGAGACCTTACTCAATTCACTGCTATTTGTAACCGTTTACTGTATCGCCGTTTCTGTTGTGTTGTTCTTAGTGCAAGATTGGCTCATTCTTGGCTTTGCGCTCTCGGGAGGCGCGGCGGTTATTGTTGCGGCCTTTTGTAGTTATGTTGCCTTTAGTTTTGTTTTTAACGGTGCACTATTTGTTGCTAATACCTCCTTTAATAACTTGGGCAAACCTATTTATTCCACGGCACTGAACTTAGGCAAAGCGACGTTAGGTACCCTGCCGTTTGTTTATTTTGGTGCGCAGTGGTTCGGGGCGTTAGGGGTATTATATGGCCAAGCGATAGGCAGCATTGTGTTTGGTGTGTTAGGAGTGATAGCGCTGCACTACCACATTAAGTCGATGATGCAGGAGGTGGTGCATGAGCAAGAAATCGATCCCGCTACCACAACCGTGAACATGACCCCATTTTGTAACTGCGATCCTGTATTAATGGAAGAAGTAACCAGTCACAAATCTGTGAGCCAAATAGCAAGTAAGTCATAAGTTTAGCAACTTAATCCACCGATTGCGTATTCCTTGATCTGTCTCTAGAACAGAGTGAGTCGTTGCGGCTAATAATTGTGCCTTTCAAGGTTGAATTGCACAATTGCCGTAACGCTATCAAAGTAAAAGGAAGCTCCGTAGTCTTATGCGTCAGTACCTCAAGTATGTCATCCCTCTCGCCATTCCTGCTCTCATATTAATCATGCCTCTTTCGGCGTTTCCGTTTGATGGGCTCACGATTATTCAACAGCGAGTGATCGCAATATTCTTATTAGCCGCTTTGTGCTGGGTATTCGAGCCCATCCCTATTTATGCGACTTCGGTAGTGATTATTGTGCTGGAATTGCTATTGCTCTCGGACAAAGGGCTTATTTTCTTCCGTTTTGCCCATGGTGAGCCGCATTTTGGTGAGTTGCTAAAATACAATGACATTATGGCCACCTTCGCCAGCCCGATCATTATGCTGTTTTTGGGGGGCTTTTTTCTGGCGATGGCCGCAACCAAATATCGACTCGACGTCAACTTGGCGCGAGTACTGCTTCGCCCGTTTGGCTCTCAGCCGAAATATGTGATGTTAGGGCTAATGCTGATCACCGGTATTTTCTCCATGTTTATGTCGAATACCGCCACTACCGCGATGATGCTGTCTATCTTAACCCCGGTGATTGCGGTGTTTGGGCCAAAAGACCCAGGGCGAATTGCCTTTGCGTTGTGTATTCCGGTTGCGGCTAACGTTGGTGGGATCGGCACGCCGATTGGTACGCCTCCCAACGCCATTGCGCTTAAATATTTGGTTGGGGATAACCTAATCACGTTTGGTGAGTGGATGATGTTTGGTGTGCCGTTTGTGATTGTGATGATGGCGCTAGCGTGGTTCTTAATTGGTGCGTTATACCCAGCTCAACAGCAACACATCGACTTAAACATTAAAGGTAAATTCCTGAAAACCCCTAAAGCGATCACCGTTTATGTGGTCTTTGCGGCAACTATTGCGTTATGGCTTATGGGGTCTGCGCACGGTATGAACTCTTATACCGTAGCACTTATTCCTGTGGCGATTTTCTCTCTCACCGGGATCATTAATAAAGAAGATCTGAAGAAGATCTCTTGGGATGTGCTTTGGTTAGTGTCGGGTGGTATTGCACTTGGCTTAGCGCTGGATAAAACCGGCCTAGCGCGTTTGATGGTGCATAGTATTCCATTTGATGCCTTCTCTCCGTATGTGGTGCTATTTGGTGCAGCATTCTTATGTTTGTTGATGGCAAACTTTATGTCGCATACCGCGACCGCTAACTTACTGATGCCAATCATGGCGGCTCTGGGCGCTTCAATGACCAGCCTTGCGCCACTTGGTGGTGAGATCACGCTTATTTTAGTGGTCACTTTTGCGGCATCACTGGGTATGTCACTGCCAATCAGTACACCACCAAATGCTTTAGCTCACGCCACAGGCAACGTTGAAAGCAGTCAAATGGCCAAGGTTGGGGTTGTACTTGGAGTGGTTGGGGTACTGCTCAGTTTTGTACTGGTGTGGATCCTTCACTCTGTAGGTCACATTGGGTAATTTATGCCATTAACTCGTTATCAGCAGCTCATTGAAGCTTACTTTCGTGAGTCAAGTCGGCAAATACACGTTATTTCAGGAGAGGCGGTATTAGCGCAAGACAGCCACAATGAGCGGCTCTACTTTGTGGTAGAGGGGGAGCTAGGCGGTTATTACCAAGAAGAGGGCAGCAGCAGGCAAATTCAGGTGTTCAGTGCCTCTGCCGGCGCGTTTATTGGGGTGCACAGTTTCTTTTCGGAAACTTACTTAGCTTCGTCGACGGTTATTGCAAAAAGCGACTGCGTGTTGGCGTGGATTGATCATAGTACGCCAGCGATAGAGCCGCAAAAGTATGGGCCACTTTCGGCCCAGTTCACGCCAGTGATTGTGAATGAACTTTCACAGCGTCAGCGCCGAGCAATGCAAGAAACTCTGGCCAAAGAGCGTGCACTTAAGCAGCTGCATACGGCAGAGCAAATGACCACTTTAGGCCAGTTGGCCGCGGGGATTGCGCATGAACTGAATAATGCGGTGGGGGTGCTAAGCAGCAAAACGGAGCGTTTGCTGCATGTGATCTTACAGCTGCTTGAAGAAAACAACGCCCAAGCCAGTGAGTTTGTCGATCAAGGGTTACTGTGGGGGCAGAAGGTCAGCTCTGCAGATGTACGTAAAAGAGCGAAGACACTGATGAGTGCCTATGGACTGGAGAAAGATTTAGCCAAAGCGGTCGCCAGAGCTGTACCTCATGGCGATCTAAGCTCTGGTTGGTTAAACGAGACAGAGCAAGCCATACGTTTTTGGAACATTGGCCGCGATTTACACGATATGCGTATTGCGGCCAAACACTCGGTCAGCATCGTTAAATCGGTGAAGCAACTCGGTCGAACCGATGTCGAGACAAAAGAGTGGATTGACGTGAACGATAGTTTACGTAAATCCTTGGCATTACTGCAAAGTGACTTGCGCCGAGTCTCTGTTCATTTTAGCCCAGCTGATCTGCCTAAATTTATCGGTTCGGAAACCGAGTTGGTGCAGATTTGGGCCAATATTATCAAAAATGCTTGTGATGCCATGTCGCATACCGAGCAACCAGAAATTCATATCACCAGCCGAGTCTCGGGCAATAAACTTTTGGTCACTATCGCGAATAATGGCCCAGAGATCCCGGAAAGCATTCGGCGTCAGGTGTTTCAACCTAATTTCACTACCAAAAAAGGTGGCTTGTCATTCGGGCTGGGCTTAGGCCTGTCGATTGTTAAGCGTATCGTGAGCAGTTATAACGGCTCAGTTGTGGTGAAGAGTAGTCAAAAAAATACGGTGTTTAGAATAAAACTGCCGATTGAGGAAGGTTATGGAAAAGCTTAATTTAATTTGTATTGATGATCAGCGTGAAGTACTAGGAGCCGTATTACAAGATCTCGCGCCGCTCGCCAGTTGGGTCAACATTGAAGACTGTGAGTCTGCCGATGAAGCGTTGGAGTTAATGGACGATCTTGATGCGGATGGCGAGCACATTGCCTTGGTCATCTCGGATCATGTGATGCCAGGAAAAACAGGGGTTGAGTTGTTAACCGAGATCTCGCTTGATAACCGCTTTGTGAATACTAAAAAAGTTTTGCTTACCGGGCAGGCGACTCATCACGATACGATTACGGCGATCAATAAAGCGCGTATAGAAAGCTATTTTGAAAAACCATGGCAAGGAAAAGAGCTGTTAGAGCGGGCGAGAACACTATTAACCGAGTTTATTTTTGATCACGGCCTTGATTATGTCCCGTATCAAGCGGAACTGGATCAAAGTGTGGTGCTGGCAAGATTACGCTAATTGCCAGTGGTATTCATTAAATCACAAAAACGCTTGACCTTGGAGTTAACTCCAAGGTGTATAGTCAGGGTAAATCAACCAAACAAGGATAAAGCCATGTGCACGAAACATACGGCTTGTCGCTCTGACAAAGCAAACACCGCATTTAAAGTAAGCAGCTGCTCACCAGCTACCCCTACCGCTCTGGCGATTGAAGCTGAAGGGAGTAGTTGCTGCTCCTCAGGTACGGCATGCGCCGCATCGAGCAGCGCCTCACCTCAAGATGAGGAAGAAGAGGCGGGCTCCCAATCCCATTTATCACTCAGCTGGGTTGTTCAAGGCATGGATTGCCCCGCATGTGCGCAAAAGGTCGAAAAAGCCGTCAGTAGCATTGATGGTGTTACGTCGACTCAGGTTCGCTTTGCGACTCAAAAGTTGGTCATTCAGTTAGAGCGTCCTATAAACGTCGAACTTATTAAGCAATCGGTCGAGGCGATCGGCTTTAGTTTAGTGGATAGCGGTAACAAGCCAGAGCAAACTCAGCTCACAGGCTGGCGTAGCATCGTAAAAAACAATACTCTGCTGATAAGCTTATCGATTGCGATGCTTGTTAGCACGGTTGTTAACCAGTTCTCTTCTCTTATTGGCGGTTATCTATTTACTCTAGTTTGTATTACCGGCTTATTTCCCATTGCTCAGAAAGCCTTTTCTATGGCCAAGTCGGGCACGCCATTTTCTATTGAAACATTAATGACCGTGGCTGCATTAGGCGCCCTTTATCTTGGTGAAACCGTTGAAGCTGCCATGGTGTTGCTGCTGTTCTTACTCGGAGAGCGTTTAGAAGCATATGCTTCGAATCGAGCTCGAAGTGGTGTGCAGGCTCTGATGGCTCTGGTACCAGAAAATGCCATTGTTATTCGAGACGGTGAACGCGTAGAAATTGCCGCCAGTGAACTGACCATTGGCGATCTTGTGGAAGTTTCCCCTGGTGATCGTTTGCCCGCTGACGGTGTTCTTAAGCAGCAAAGCGCCGCGTTTGATGAGAGTGCATTGACCGGTGAGTCGCTGCCTGTTGAGCGCATGCTGGGTGAAACGGTCATGGCGGGTAGCGTGGTGGTTGACCAAGTTGTCCGTTTGCAGATCTCTTCTGCGCAAGGCGATAACGCGATTGACCGAATTTTGCACTTGATTGAAGAGGCAGAGTCGCGCAAAGCGCCACTGGAGCGATTCCTCGATAAGTTTAGTCGCTGGTACACCCCACTCATGATGGTGCTGTCGGCTTTAGTGATTGTGATCCCGCCGGTGATGTTTGCTCAGCCTTGGGAAACCTGGCTGTATCGTGGCCTCGCCATGTTGTTGATTGCCTGCCCGTGCGCCTTGGTCATATCGACGCCTGCAGCCATTACTTCTGGGCTGGCAACAGCCGCGCGTCACGGCGCGTTAATCAAAGGGGGCGCGGCATTGGAGCAATTAGGCCGAGTGAATGCCGTGGCGTTTGATAAGACCGGCACTTTAACCCAAGGTAAACCTCAAGTTACCGACGTGGAGCGAGTAGAAGGCGTAGATGAATCTTGGTTGCTATCAATGGCAGCAGCGGTAGAGGTGGGCTCAAAGCACCCGTTAGCCCAGTCGTTACTGCGCTATGTCGAATCGAAGCAGATTGTGGTTCCAGAAGCGCTAGATAAAAAAGCGATGTTAGGTCAAGGCGTAACAGGTACGGTGAATGGCCACGTGGTGAGTTTAATCGCGCCGAGTAAGCTCACCAAGACCCTTTCAGCCGATTTAACCCGCCGTATCGAAGCGTTAGAAGGCCAAGGTAAAACGGTTGTGGTGGTGACGGTTGCTGAGCAGATCTCAGGTTTACTGGCCTGGCAAGACACCATTCGACAAGACGCGCAAAAAGCCATTGCAACACTGAACAACATGGGGATTCACTCCATAATGTTAACGGGCGACAACCCTATTGCGGCGAAAGCGATCGCAGGCCAGGTTGGCATTGATTATCAGGCGAGCTTACTCCCTCAAGATAAAGTCGACTATGTTGAACAGTTAGCGAGTCAAACTTCAGTCGCCATGGTCGGAGACGGGATCAACGACGCGCCAGCAATGAAAGCGGCTTCGATTGGCATTGCAATGGGCGGAGGCACTGATGTGGCATTAGAAACGGCGGATGCGGCGTTAACGCATAATCGTTTGGTTGAGTTACCGTTTATGATCCAACTTTCTCAAGCGACGCTAACCAACATTAAGCAAAATGTTACCTTAGCACTGGGCTTAAAAGGGGTGTTCTTAGTCACCAGTTTATTTGGCATTACCGGATTGTGGATGGCTGTCTTAGCGGATAGTGGTGCAACTGCACTCGTCACGCTGAATGCATTGCGTTTGCTACGCCTAGAGCGCCAAGACTAACTGTATTGACGAGTGAAATTAACGAGCCCCTTTGCCGTTAGGCGAGGGGCTTTTTCCATTTAGGCCTAGGCAAGCTATGATCTATATTGGGTAAAATGTGCAACATCTGAACACATTCCCAAGCAAAGTGTGATGCCAATCGGTTTTCTGTGCAAATCATGAAAGGCACTCACTCTTAATTGTGAATACGATCACCATTTCAACTGGATGAGTCAGTTACAGTTATCTGGTACCCAAAATAACGACAACGCGCTATCAAAACTACGAATAGCGTCTTAAAGGAGCCCCCTATGTCTCAAGCTGTATTCCACTTAGGTATTACTGAATCTGATCTTGCTGGTGCAACCGTAGCGATCATTCCTGGTGACCCTGCACGTGTTCAAAAAATTGCAGAAGAAATGGAAAATCCAGTATTTTTAGCAAGCCACCGTGAGTATACGTTATACCGCGCTGAGCTAGATGGTAAGCCTGTTGTTGTTTGTTCTACTGGTATCGGTGGTCCTTCTACTTCTATCGCGGTAGAGGAACTAGCACAATTAGGCGTGCGTACTTTCTTACGTGTTGGCACAACTGGTGCGATTCAACCAGACGTTAAAGTTGGTGACATGATTGTTTCTACCGGTTCTGTTCGCCTTGATGGTGCAAGCTTGCACTTTGCGCCAATGGAATTCCCAGCCGTTGCAGATTTTGAAGTTGCAACAGCAATGAAAGCGGCGGTTGAAGAGTCTGGCGCAGCAGTACACATGGGTGTTACGGCTTCAAGTGATACCTTCTACCCAGGTCAAGAGCGTTACGATACATTCTCAGGCCGCGTAGTTAAGCGTTTCCAAGGCTCTATGCAAGAGTGGCAAGACATGGGCGTACTGAACTTCGAAATGGAGTCAGCAACACTACTGACCATGTGTGCAAGCTCTGGCCTTAAAGCCGGTTGTGTCGCGGGCGTTATCATCAACCGTACTCAAAAAGAGATCCCAGATCACGCGACACTAAAAGAGACAGAAGCGCGCTCTATTAAGGTCGTTGTAGAAGCAGCGCGTAAAATGCTGTAATTCTCAGCCCGACAAATAAATAAACACAAAGAGAGCAAAGGGAGACCTTTGCTCTTTTTGTATCTGTCGTCAGTGGGGAATAAAAGCCATTTAGAACAATATCTTATATTGTTCAATTTATAAATTAGAGGTGACTCGTAAAATCTATATCTCCATCAGGTATATGATATAGCCAAATAGAATATTCACGTGCTGGCGCATGGTGCTTTTATATTCCGGATTTTTAGATATCTATGCTGACAGATTTTTCGGCTGATGAGTTGTTGGTTAGGGTAAATAAAGGCTGCTGGGTTATCTTAAAATATTAACTAAAGTCAATATTGCATAAAATTTCACAACTATCGATGAGGTGACGAGTTTCAATAATTGCGAGTGACATTGTTATTTTCTTTAAAAAACAGCAGGGTAGGGTAAATGTATCGCTGTTGAACGATGATCTTTATCCTGTTAGCTTTTTTGAGCGCATCCAGGATGGCATGCGCTATTAAGGATAATAAAGTCACAGGATAGTAAAATGAAAAAAACACTTCTAGCAGTAGTAATCCCTTCTCTTTTTGCCGTCGGAGCCGTTTCCGCAGCAGAAATCTATAAATCTGACGAAGGCAGTGCCGAGTTTTATGGCCAGCTTCGTACCGAACTAAAGAAAAACCCAGGAAAAGAATTTACTCTTGGTGCTGGTTCATCGCGTACTGGGGTGAAAGCTGAATACCAATTAGTCGAAGGCATTAAGGTTTTCGGTAAAGTGGAATTTGGCCTGCAAGGCACAGGTGATTATGTCATGAAGAACCGCTTGCACTATGCCGGTGTTAGTGGTGATTTTGGTAAAGTAACGGTAGGGCGTCAGTGGATTGTCTCTGATGATACCTGGGGTGCAGATTACTCTTATTTCTTTGGTGGTACGGGCATGCGCCACGCCACGCTGTCTGGTGCACGCCATGACTCGCTTATCAAATATAACTACGATAGCGATGATTTCTGGTTCGCGGCCAACGTAGGTTTAGATCAAAACGATACCCACCAACAACTCGCAGAAGCTTACGCGGGAACTTCTGTCGGTGATCTATCTCTGCACTTTGGTGGTGGTACTAATACCTCAAAGCAACATAAGGTCGACGACAGCTTAAAAGCCGACCTGAAAAACACCTTCTTTGAAGGAACGGCGGAATACACCTTAGGCGATGGCACCGTTGGGTTTACCTATTACAACGCGCAACTAGAGGCGTTAGAGTCATCAGCTAAAATCAAGGAAAACGCGTTCAGTTTAGCGGGTACCTATTCCCTAACGGATAAAATGAGTGTCCACTCAGGCGTTGAGTATGTGGAACAAAAGGCCGAAGGCTTAGAGGCCGATAAAGGTAACGGCAAAAATGCTTATTTAGGTGTGGTGCACAAATTTAATAGCTGGGCTCGCATATACGCTGAAGTTGGCTATGCAAAAGGAACCACAACGGGCTTTACCAACAAAGGAGGCGATACGTTTGTAGGCGCGACTGATGTTAAAGACGGAGAAAGCCGCTTTGCGGTTGGCGCGCGCGTTTACTGGTAATACGCTTTAAAGATCATGCCTTTTCATTTTGCCCAACCACTATGGCGGTTGGGCTTTTTTATTGGATGCGATTTATAGAAAATGGTTATTTACTGTAAATCATCATACCCGCCGGCCTCTTTAAACCAGGTGGTGAGGTAGTGCTTAAGATTCTTAAGCTCATCAGGGCCGATAAGAGCAAGGCCGAGATCTTCGGCGCGGGTGATATCATTATGGCGTAGTGGCCTAAAGCTAACGAGCATAGCACGCGCTTGGATACCACCAAGCAGGTCGCGTAACGATTCCAGCTTATAAAGCGTGTCATCGCCGTCGTCGCGCATCCCTTTGGTTTTACACTCAATAATATGCAGTTTGTTATTCACTACCGTCGCGACATCCAGTTCGTTGCGCACTTCTCGTTCACCTAATTGACGATAAACTTGCACGTTCAGGGAGCGGTCTTGGATCGTTGGCATCTCATCTTGAATTTGCTTAACCGTGCTGTGGACGAGGTTTTCAAGCCATTCGCCATTCGAGAAGCGGCGCGCGTCTTCACTTTCAAATGTGAGTATGCCATTTTTATAAGTCGCTAACTCAGTGTCAACCAAGTCTTGGATCAGCATGTCGAGTTCTCGATAGCCTTGCTGCTTTTCGGTTAGGCCAACATCTAGCTTCTGTTCTTTACGGCAGGTGGTGGCTAAATAGTTGAGGGTGGCAAGGCCTGGGCCGAGCTCCAACGCATTTCCTGCCCAGCGCTCGCCGAGTTGATGCAGCTTTGCATCCAATTGAGGCGGGATATCATGTTCGGTGAACTCGCTACGAGCGCCGAAAATGGTTAAATAATCTTTGATCTTAATATGGTCTTGCACCTGTGACTCTTGTAGCCCATTAGGGTACAACCAGCAAAGCTTGTCACTAAAAGGCTCGACCACAAAAATTGGCCAATGATAAGTGCGAAAGACTTCATAAACCGATAACAGGCGATGACGCAAGCCACAGCTTGCGTTGAGCTTCACTTCTTCACCTCGTTGCTTGAGGTCGTCTGCTAGCACCTGAATAGACTCTTTAATGAGAGAGGTATTCACGACGCTCGGGATTTCAAAAAATTCAGAAGTGATGTCTCGGGATTCAAGTACCGAGTTAAGTCTTAGATACATGTTTTCTTGGCTCTTATCGCCAATGAAAACAATATGACGGCTAATTGTACGCTTATCAAGTAATGGTGTGATAAGACGAACCGGATCTTGGTCGATAATACCTACATGTACGGCCATATCATGTCCTCAACATTGCGGCCTGCTGGAAAATAAGATGAGTGAAAAGGTCAGCAAGCAATCTATAAGATGGGGCTATTGCTTTGAAAAAACAAGAGCAACCCGTTGCTTAGGTTGCTCTTTTTTGATTTTCTTTACTAATTAAAGGATTTGTCGCGAGGAAATCTACAGTTTAAAGCGGTGCACAATGTCGCTTTGGGTGCCAGATAGCTTGGTTAGGTCTTGGCTTACCG
>Ga0070724_10000489_pt1 | contig 28580 bp, 26 predicted proteins | sample tdDd001_FD_67278 | JGI IMG/M metagenome (GOLD analysis project Ga0070724, IMG submission 67278) | Marine sediment microbial communities from the Atlantic coast under amendment with organic carbon and nitrate - tdDd00.1 | ecosystem: Environmental > Aquatic > Marine > Coastal > Sediment | place... | reverse complement strand
CATCCTGATCACCGACCAGTCGAACCGGATCCTGGATGTGAATCCCGCGTTTTCGCGGATTACCGGCTATAGCCGGCAGGAGGTTCTGGGCCTCAACCCGGCGATTCTCAGCTCCGGCCGACATTCCGGGGAATACTACCGGTCCATGTGGCGTACCATCGAGAAAACCGACCACTGGCGGGGCGAAATCTGGAACCGCCGGAAAAACGGTGAAGAGTTTGTGGAACTGCTATCCATCAGCCGCGTGCATCTGGAAGAACCCGGGCAGTATTATCATGTGGCGGCCTTCTCGGACATCACCGCACTCAAGAACCATGCGCGCGAACTCGACCGGGCGGCCAACTACGACGATCTGACCGGCCTGCCCAACCGCCAGTTGCTGGAAGAGCGACTGCGCACAGCCCGCAGCCACGCCGACCGGCAACATCGCAGCGTGTCGGTGTGCTATCTGGACCTCGACGGCTTCAAGGGTATCAATGACAAATGGGGGCAGTCGGCCGGTGACCAGACCCTGCGCACCCTGGCCGAGCGACTGACCCGTGCGCTGCGCAGCGGCGACACCGTTGCCCGGATCGGTGGCGACGAATTTGTCCTCCTGCTGCAGGGCGATGACAACCACGAAGCGGTTTATCAGCGCATTCTGGCCACCGTCGGCGATCCGGTAACGGTGGGCGATCAGAATGTTTCACTCACGGCCAGCCTCGGCATTACCCGCTACCCGGAAGATGGATCAGACGCCGAAGGTCTGATTCGGCATGCCGATCAGGCCATGTACTCCGCCAAGGAAAAAGGCCGCAATCAGTATCACTTGTTCGATCCCGGCCTGGACGAGCATCGCCGGAACCGGCGCAATCAGTTGATGGAAATCTCCAGGGCCCTGGAAAACGAGGAGTTCGAGCTGTTTTTCCAGCCCCAGATCCGTGTCACCGATTGCGAACTTTTCGGTTTTGAGGCGCTGATCCGCTGGAACCACCCCCAGAAAGGGCTGGTTTCACCGGGCGAATTTCTGCCGATTGTCGAGAACAGTCACCTTGAAGTACCACTGGGACAGTGGGTATTGAAAGAAGCCATTCACCAGATGAACGCCTGGAAGGAAGCGGGAGAGAATCTGGCGATCAGCATTAACATCAGCGCTCCGCACCTGATGGACCGCTCATTTACCGACTACCTGGAGAGTTACCTGCACAGCCACCCGGAGGTGGCACCCGGCCAGATCACGCTGGAGGTTCTCGAATCGACTGCACTGGAGGACACCCAGCGGGCCAGCAACGTTCTGGCGCGCTGCCAGAGTCTCGGTCTTCAGGTGGCGCTGGACGATTTTGGCACCGGTTTCTCATCCCTGACCTACCTGCGTACGCTTCCGGTGGACATCATCAAGATCGACCAGAGTTTTGTTCGCAACATGCTTGAGGATGCCGGCGACCGCGCCATCGTTGAGAGCGTGATCTTCCTGGCCCAGCGGTTCGCCCACCCGGTTCTGGCCGAAGGCGTTGAAACCATGGAACACGCCCGGACACTCAGGCAGATGGGATGCAATTTCGTGCAGGGCTACGGGATCGCCCGCCCCATGCCGGCAACCGAGGTGCTGGGCTGGGCAAGGAAATGGCAGCATAGGGCCCGTTCCGGCAAGGCCGGCGACCTGCTCAGCACCGCCGTCGCCAGTGGCAAGGGCCTCTGAGCCGGAAAGCTCTACCGGTAGCGTCTCTGGTCCAGCGTGGTCAACCGGTCCGGATGGAAGACCATGAGGCCGGTCACAAAAGTGCCGTTCACGAACCCTTCGGGAATCATGAACAACGGCAGGTAACGGATGTACTCATGCACCAGTTGGTCAAACGTGTAGACGCCACTGCTCCATAGCATGAGGCACATGACACCACCAGCGGCTGCCACGGAAATGCCGGCCCCGAAGAACCCGCAGAAGAAGATATAGGCGAAGAAATTCCGGAAATCCCGCCGGCGTTCCCAGAGCATGATTCCGTGGCTGACAATGGCAGGCACCATCACGGTAATCAGCCCGTTGGCCGCAAACATGATCAGGGGTTCTCGTCCGGTAATTACCGTGATCACCAGCGCCAGCAATCCCGCCAGCACCGCAAGCGCCCACCCCAGCATCAGCGTTATCACCGTGATCCCGAAAATGTGGATGGCCAGGCCGGGAGAAATGCCTGCCCTCAACTGCCAGACGAATCCGAGCACCACGGCCGCGCCGAAGAACGAATGCTGGAGCGCGTTGTCCTTGCGTAAGGCTGGCCAGTCAATGGAGCGCACCGCCCGGACAAGAATTACCAGAAAAAGCAGCAGCGTGATGATCCACTGGCTGGTGGATAGCAGATTTTCAGTCATGCCCATAGTGAACGTACCGCAGTAACGGGGTCGGGTATGACATCTTAGCGGCTCGCCCCACCCCCGGTGCAAGCGAGCCCAGATAGATCAGGCGACCTGTCTTTCTTGCTTGCCAAGGTCGGTGAGGCGCTGCCAGGCTTCAAAGGTGCTAAGGAAAACCTCGCCACCCAGGTGGGAAAGCAGTTCCGTGCCTTTCAGTTTGTCCATGACGGGGCCTTTCACTTCCGCCAGATGCAACCTCACTCCTGCATCCTTCATACGCTCGTTAATCGCCTCCAGACTTTCTAGGGCCGAGGCGTCCACCAGATTCACGGCCGGACACATCAGCACCAGGTCCTTGAGCTCAGGCTCCCGTATCATCAGGTCCATAACCGTTTCCTCAAGGAAGCGTGCGTTGGCGAAGTACAGGCTCTCGTCTACCCGCAGGAAGGTCACCTTCGGGCACAGCTCCACGTCATGGCGAAGCACGTTGCGGAAGTGCTCGGTTCCCGGTACCCGACCAACCACCGCGCTGTGGGGGCGGCTGGTTCGATACAGAAACAGGCCTATCGAAAGCGCCACCCCGGCGATAATTCCGGCCTCGACACTGTGCACCAGAGTCAGCACGATGGTGGCGAGCATGGCGCCAAAGTCCGTGCGGGAGTAGCGCCAGGTGCGGCCCAGGGCCGGAAGGTCGATCAGCGTGGCCACGGCGACGATGATGGTCGCCGCCAGGGTCGCCTGGGGCAGATAGGCAATGGCTGGCGTCAGGAATAACGTTGCCATGGCGATACCCACAGCCGCATAGGCGCCGGCGGCGGGAGTCTCGGCCCCGGCGTCAAAGTTGACCACGGAACGGGAGAAGCCACCGGTGACCGGCATGCCGCCGGAAAAACCGGCGCCCAGGTTGGCAGTACCCAGGCCAATCAGCTCCTGGTCCGGATCAATACGCTGGCGACGTTTCGCGGCCAGGGTCTGGCCAACAGACACCGACTCCACGAAACCCACAACACTGATCAGCAACGCGCTGACCGCCAGCTGCTGCCACAAGCCCATGTCCAGGCTCGGCATGGTGAAATCGGGCAGTCCCCGGGGCACATCTCCAACCAGACGCACACCCTGGCCATCAAGCTGGAACTGCCAGGCCACCAGGGTGGTGACCAGAACCGCCAGAATCGGCGCGGTTTTGGTAAGAATATCCGCCATTCTCGGGGCCAACCCCATTGCCATCAGAAGCGGCTTCAGATGTTTGCGGGCCAGCATCAGGAAAATCAGCGCTCCGGCACCGACCCCCAACGTTGCCAGGTTGGTGTCACCGATGGATCCCAACAGGGAGTGAGCAATCTCCAGAAGGTTGTGACCCGAGGCCTGGATTCCGAAGATATGCTTCAGCTGACTGGCAGCAATCACAATGCCGGAGGCCGTGATAAAGCCCGAAATCACCGGATGGCTGAGAAAATTGGCCAGGAAACCCAGCCTGAGGACACCCATCAGGGTCAGCATCAACCCAGACATTACCGCCAGCAAAACGGCACCGGCCACGTATTCCGGTGTACCGGACTCCGCAAGAGGCGCCAGGGCCGCTGCGGTCATCAGGGAAGCCACAGCAACCGGCCCCACCGACAGTGTTCGGCTGGTGCCGAAGACAGCGTAAATAACCAGGGGCAGGATACTGGCGTACAGACCCACCTGGGCAGGCAACCCGGCCAGCAAGGCGTAGGCCAGCGACTGGGGGATGAGCATGACGGTAACGATGATCGCGGCCACCAGATCACTGGTGGCCTGTTCCCGGCCATATTTTGGGGCCCAATCCAGAATGGGCAGATAGCGTTTAAGATTCATCGGGAATCTCAGAACAGGTTAACCGGTACTTTCAGGTAAACCTGACCATTGTCTTCAGCCGGAGGCATATGGCCTGCCCGCATGTTGACCTGGACCGAAGGCAGAATCAGCCGCGGCATATCCAGGGTCGCGTCCCGTTCGGTCCGCATCTTCACGAACTCTTCCTCGGAAACACCTTCGTGGACATGGATGTTCGCTTCCCGCTGCTCGGCCACCGTGGTCATATGCTGATACTCGTCACGGCCGGGCGCCTTGTAGTCGTGACACAGGAAGATACGGGTTTCCGCGGGCAGCGACAGTACCTTCTGGATAGACTGGTACAGGGTGCGGGCATCGCCACCCGGGAAATCACAGCGGGCGGTGCCGAAATCCGGCATAAACAGGGTGTCACCCACGAAGGCGGCATCGCCAACCACATAGGTCAGGCAGGCAGGAGTGTGCCCCGGGGTGTGCAATACGCGCCCCTCAAGACCACCGATGGCGAATGTGTCGCCCTCTCTGAACAGCTGATCGAACTGGCTTCCGTCGCGCTGGAATTCGGTGCCGGCGTTAAACGCCTTGCCAAATATTTCCTGTACGTCTCGGATGTGCGCACCAATGCCGGTCTTGCCGCCCAACTTCTCATGCAGGTAAGGCGCGGCCGACAAGTGATCCGCGTGTACGTGGGTCTCCAGAATCCATTCGACCTTCAGATCGTTGCTGCGGATGTACTCGATAATCTCGTCTGCAGAACGCACGTCGGTGGTGCCAGCGGCGTAATCAAAATCCAGGACCGAATCGAGAATGGCACAGGCCTGGCTGTCCGGGTCGCGCACCACATAACTGAAGGTATTGGTGGGTTCATCAAAAAAATGCTGAACGATCGGGTTGCTCATGGCAGTCACCTCTGGAGTATCCGAATATCAATTTTAATCTAAGCATATACTATTTCGTAATATGAGGTGAAATGATCTTTTTTTATATGCGCAATGTTCCTGATGCATCAACAAGGCAGTCCCGCCCTGCCTGCTTGGCCAGATAAAGCCGGTCATCTGCCCCGGCAATCAGGGCATCGGGAGTGGCTGGCTGGTCAACGAACTCTTCGATCGCCGCCACACCCGCACTGACGGTCACCGGAATGTCCTTGTCATTGAACACAAACCTTTCCTCATGCACAGCTTCGAGAATTCGCTGCACAAACTGCCTCACGTCCCCGTGTTCCACGGCGCTGAAAACAACAATGAACTCCTCGCCACCGAAACGGGCAACCACATCCATGGAGCGGGTCTGGCTCACCAGGATGTCAGCAAAGCGCTGGAGGATATAATCGCCCCCGAGGTGTCCGATGGAGTCGTTGATCGTCTTGAAGTGATCGATGTCGAAGATCGCCAGGGCGAAACGTTCTCCCCGACGGTTACTCCGGCCCAGCATTTCATCCAGCCTTGGCATCAGGTAGCGGCGATTATGCAGACCGGTCAGCGGATCACGAATGGACTGGTTAAGCAGCTCTTCTTCCAGGCGATTGCGCTCCAGAGCACCCGACAACAGGCCGGAGACGATGATCAACAGATCGGCCTGATCCAGGCGCCAGCCTCGTCGACGCAGGGAGTCAACGCCGAAAAACCCGGTGACCCGTCCACGCACCCGGATGGGCACACAGAACATGGAAGATACGCCCTGCTCCTGAAGCAGGGCCCTCTCGGGTGCGGCCTCCCGGGGCAGTCGATCGACATCTTCGATGAACACCACGCGGCTGCCACTGACCATGCCCTCGATCTGTTCCTGCCACCAGTGAAAATCCTCGATCGATACCTCCTGCTGGGTCTCAATCAGGGCAGGTACACCGTCCCTGCACCACTCATGGGTATTGGTCATTACGGCGTAATCGTCGGTAAAGCAGTACAGGTAGGCCCGGTCTACCTTGAAAAACAGGCCGATGGATCGCAGGAGCTCATCAATGCACTGATCAATGGTACCAAAGCCCAGATTGATGAATTCGGTGGAAAGGCGGGCAATGAGCCTCTGGAAACCAGCCTGGAAGGAAAACTCCGCCTCGCTCTCTCGGAGACTCTGCTCCAGGTTTTTGTAATGCTGGATGTTATGGAACTGACCGTACCAGAGGGTACTGCCATCGGGTTGCCGCTCCGGCTCGGAGCTCACCTCGAACCACTCGTAGTCGCCATTCTGCAGTCTGAGCCGCGCGCGATACGACCAGGTTTTCAGGGTATCCGCAGAGAAACGGATACTCTCCATGACGGACTCAACGTCGTCGGGGTGGATCATCGCAAAAATCGGATCCGCGTTGTCATTCAGATCCGACGGGGCTATGCCAAAAAGTGCCTGAACACGTTCACTGATGAAGGGGCATCGATGGGACTCCCGATCTGCACCCAGCCAATAGATGAAAAGGACGCCAGGCACCCCTGAGGCCAGTTTCTGGAAAAAACGGGCAGACAAACCGGTTTGCTGCCCGTTGCCGGACCTTGACGCCTTGGACACCCTGTCCTCCCAACGGACGAATCACCCTGCTCATAAAAGAGTGTAGCCCACGCTGACAGGAAGCAAACCGATTCCGGAGACGACGAATCAGAGCGAGTCCAGACGGTTCCTGGCTTCTTCCCGCCGACCGGCATCAGCGACGTCGCGGCCCGCCCTGTCGGGTGCTTCGAGGACTTTCTGCAGATAGCTCCGGGCTCTTTCAGGCTCGCCCTGGTCCAGCAGAAAATCGCCAAAGAAGAAATTGGCATCCATACCATCAGGATTGATCGCCAATGCTTTCTGCAAATACTGACGGGCCTTGTCGTCATCACCGAAGCCCAGTGGCCAGCCAGGAACCTGGTAATAAAGGCTGCCAAGGGATGTGTAAGCCGAGCCATCCAGCGCATCAGGATCGATAGCCAGGGCCGCTTCCAGGGATTTCCGGGCGTCCTTGACCAGGCCCAGGGCACCCAGACCACCTTTGGCACCGGCGTAGGTGCTCAGCACAATACCCTGCCAGATCAGCGGCTCTGCCCGATCCGGATAATGGGCAACAAACTGTTCCGCCTCGCCAGCCAGGCCCTCGAAGGCTTTCTCTTTTTCGTCCTCCGGTACCTGGTACTGGATCTCGGCCCAGCGATGCTGGATGTCGGCCAGCTCGGTCTCAAGAGCAGCTGCCCAAAGCGGCTGGGCAGCCAGACACAAGACCATCAATAAAACACGTTTCATGACAACACTCCCGGATTCAGAAACCGCCGGATCACCGGCAGTTGCTTCAGCATCGCCTTATCGACAATTTTGGGCAGGATGCCGTTGATGACCACGAACAACTTCTCGGGCCAGCCCAGAAAACGCCGGCGATCGTCATTTTCCATAGCAGCCAGAATCTGCGCCGCCACCGCTTCAGGTGCGTCCATGGCGTTGCCGAGTGCCCGGTTCAGCTCGTTCACGGCCTCCGGGTTCATGTCCGTGGCAGTGGCGCGGGGGGCCACATAGATCACCTGAACCGGAGTATCGGCCAGTTCCCTGCGCAGGGCTTCGCTGAAACCGCGCAGACCAAACTTGCTGGCGCAGTATGCGGTGTAGCCGGGGAAACCGATGCTGCCAAAGGTGGACCCCACGAACACCAGCGCTCCCTGTTCGGCTTTTTCAAACCTTGGTGCAAAATGCCTGGCGACAATCATCGCTGACCGGAGATTGACGGCAATCTGGGCGTCCAGTTCATTGACTGTCATATTGCCCAGGCTGGCAAAGCAGTTCTGGCCGGCACAGTGGATAACGCCATCAATATCCGGATAGGCATGGCCGAGCCGAACCAGCTGCTGGTCGAGGTCCGGCGCCGCAAGATCCAGATGTACGAGCGAGACACCCTCCCGATGTTCGAGCTTTTCCGGGTGCCGGGAAGCGATAATCACCCGAGCACCTGCCCTGACCAACGGCTCCACGAGCGCCTTTCCTATACCGCCGGTGCCACCCAGAAGCAGGAACACCCGATCATGCAGCCTCATGGCGCCGCTCCTTGCGATTCTCGGGCACGGGAATGCTGTGCAGCATGTCGCCGTAAAGCCGGTAGACCATACGGGCCGCCTCGATAATGGCCTGCTGATCATCCGGATCGGTGATTTCGTTCATCAGGTTCCGGAAGAACTCGAAATGCTCCTGGTCCAGAGCACCATGGGAGTAGAGGTAGCTGAACGCTTCCTTGGGCAGGCCAAGCTGTTTCTGGATGGCTTCACCGAGCGGCGTCGCCAACTCGATCGACGTTCCCTCAAGCACCTGAACCATGCCGAAAAAGGCGGCCGGGTTACCGCGGTTAATGCGGTCATAGAGGTAGGCGACCATCAGCTCGATAGAGGTATCCGGGCTGCCATGACGAATGGCTTCCTTGTCCTCTCCGCAGGCCGCAAGATCGTTGAGGATCCACTCATGGTGGCCATACTCCTCCTCGATGTATTCCACCAACGCCTTTCGCACAAATTCCAGACGCTCGGGTAAGCGGCCACCGCAGGCCATCATCAGGGGCACGGTGTGTTTCACGTGGTGATACGCCTGGGTGAGAAACCAGGTATAGCCATTCAGGTCAAACCGGCCCTCGCGGATGGCCTCAATAACAGGCGCACCGGTTACGTGGGCGCGGGCTTGTGCAGTTTCGGACTGCAGTCGATCGAAAAATGCCATGAAAGATCCTCCTGGCGGGTTTGAAAGTTCAGAATTGGATATCGAAAGATTCATGAAAATCGGAAATGCGCCGGCCAGCAGCATTGGCAGATCCGCCTGAATCTGTTGGCGAACAGGCCGGCCGTTTGCAGTCAGGTAGCCCTCAGCCTGGCTCAATGGCTGACGGCGGATATAGACACCGGACAAACGGGCGTAGTCCGGCAAATTGTTGTTCAGAGCGTCCAGCTGCGAGCGCAACGCTTCAGGTGAACGACCATCCTGCACCACAACGAGGGCGGAAGGGCGGGGATCGCCATCACCAAACACCACCGCCTGGCGGGCACCTATCGCCTGTATGAGTTCACTCTCCAGCCATTCCGGGCTGATGTTGCGACCAAAGCTGGTAATCAGAAGATTCTTCGCGCGACCGCTCACCGACAGGAAACCCCCGGCATCCAGGGAACCCAGGTCACCGGTATCCAGCCACTCATCCCCTACCGGTTCATCCCCCAGGTAACCCAGGTGGGTGTTCCCGGCCACCAGAATGTGTCCGCGGTCATCCACCCGTACCCGAACATGGGAGAGCGGTTTACCCACCGCACCTTCGCGTTCGGTTCCAGGCACGTTCAATGCAACCACGGAACTGCACTCGGAAAGCCCATAACCCTCATAAAGCGGCAGGCCGACCGCGCGGCCCCTGGCAAGCAGGTCGGACGAAACCCGTCCTCCACCAACCGCCAGAAACCGGAAAGAATTACTGTCCAGCTGTTTCTGTTCGGCCGCAGACACCAGCGCCATAGCCAGTTCCGGCACCAGAATCAGGGACTGCGGCTGGTGTTCGTTGACGCCCTGCACCAGCCGGCCGATGTCCAGCCCACTGCTTCCGGTCATGCCCAGATCCTGCAAGGGTGCGACCATTACCGTACTGCCCATAAGCAATGGCAGATAAACCCCGGCAATGTTCTCCAGCAATGTGGCCAGTGGCAGGATGCACAGGTGCCGCTCAAGGTCGACGCCCTCAAGACGCTCCTTCAAGGCCAGCGTGGTGGCCGTCATCTGGGCTACCGACAGGCAGACGCCCTTCGGGTTTCCTGTACTGCCAGACGTAAAGGTTATCTTCGCGGTCTGCTCCGGCATCCAGGCGGCTGCCGCTGTTACCGGCAAATGCCTTAGCCAGACACCATGGCCAATGTGCTCACCGCCATTGCTTGCGCCCCCTGACAACAGGCAATCAAGGCCAGCTCGTTCAGTCAGGTGTTCCGTCTGGGTCCGTGAAAAAAACACCGGCACAGGGACACACACCACGCCGGCGAGCAAACAGGCCAGATCGGCAAGAATCCACGCCACGGAGTTGTCGCCACACAGGCCGGCCCGGCGCACACCAAGGCGGGTCAACTGGTCGGCGAGAGCCTCGGCCGCCTGCATCATCTGAGCGTAAGTAAAGGCCGACTCCGGCCCCTGGAGCGCCGTTTGTGAGGGTTGGACGGCCGCCTGGCGTTGCAGAAGTTCAGGCAATGTGGCCATAGGAACCTCCTGCCATCGCTTCTTCCCCGGGGGCTTCGGACTCAACCGGCTGAATCAACCGGAGCAAACCGGCGGTCCGCAGTGCCGACATACCATCGGCGACACGAATGGCCATCACCACCGGATGATGGTCGTAATAACGCCCCCAGCCGGCACCGCCATCGGGCAACATGGCGGGATCGGCAGTCGCCAGGACCTGAGTGGCAATGCCCAGGCGATGAAAACTGTTGCGTAGCTGATCCGTGCCGGTGCACACCACCCAGTCATAGCCGGCCCCATCCAGCCACACCGACAACGAGGCAAACAGAAAACGGCTGACGCCGGCTTCAACACCCGCCAGATGGGCAATCTCCGCGATCCGATGTCGCTCGATGCCCGCAACCGGCATCACCGACTCCACAGGCACCGACAGATAATCCTCCAGGAACAGTTTTTCCAGCGCGGCATTACGAACACCGACCGCGGCAAGAAGACTGCCCTGAGCCGTTGTCAGCGCAAGCAATGCCGGTATGCGCAGAGAAGGCTCGGCGCCATAGGCATGCAGGAAGCGCCGACGGATAAAATCCGCGACCGTCCCGGCCATTGCCGTCTCGGGACGGATCTCGTTAAACCAGCGACCGGCACAACGGATGACCGGAACCACCTCCCCGGAGTCCGGGGGACAACATGTGGACATCATCAGCGGGTCTGTCATATGGGCTCTCCAGTTTCGCTCCCCGTGGGCGCTTTGATCACGGGTACCAGATTAGGAGCAAAGCCTTAAACCAGGCTTAAGGACGGCCGGGAGAAACCTTAAGGCCGGCTTAAGGTTTTTCAAAGGTCGCGGTTAAGGCTTGCTTAAGGATGGCCCGGTAACGTGCCGGCCATCATTCGGATTCTTCCGATAACGCCCGGGTTCTTAAGTGAGGCTGTATGAGATTCCCGTTATTGCGGTCAAATGGCTGGGGCAGATTGCCACGATTCCTGCTGGCCGGTGGCGTCGCCACCCTGCTGCATTGGCTGACCATGCTGGTCTTGATCGGTTGGGGACTGAACGCCGTTCTCGCAACCGCCACCGGTGCCACGGCTGGATTGCTGGCAAATTATGTTGGCCAGCATCGCTACGCTTTTTGTTCCAACCTGCCTCATAGAATTGCGTTCCCGCGATATCTCACGGGGGCTGCATTGGGCTGGGCCCTCAATTTAGCGGGCTTTTCGCTACTCCTGGTTACGGGTCTCAGCGTCGCCCCCTCGCAACTAATCACGACCGGCCTGGTTGCCTTTGCCAATTATCTCTTTGCACAGAGGTTTGTTTTCCATGAAGAACAGACAATCAACGTTCAGTAATCCGATGCTGAGCATCATTATCCCGGTTCACAACGAAGCCGATGTGATTCCAACCCTGTTGAAACGGCTGGATCTGGTCTGCCGCCAACTGCCGGGCCAGGTTGAGCTGTTGTTCGTGGACGATGGCAGCCGGGACGATTCTGTTGCACAGCTGCTACGGGCCAGGGACCGTTACTCCGGAATCCGTGTCGTTCAGCTCTCCCGGAACTTTGGCAAGGAAGCGGCCGTTACCGCGGGCCTTGAGAGTGCCCGTGGCGATGCCGTGGTACTGATGGACGCCGATCTCCAGGATCCCCCGGAGTTGATCCCGAGGATGGTTCAGGCTTGGCAGCAGGGGGCAGACGTCGTTCTGATGAAACGGCGATCGAGGGCCGGTGAAAGCTGGCTGAAACGCACCACTGCGAGCATTTTCTATCGCCTGATCAACCATATAAGTGACGCATCGATACCGGTGGATACTGGCGACTTCCGACTGATGAGCCGGCGCACCGTAGATGCCCTCAACCGGTTACCCGAACGCAACCGCTACCTGAAAGGCATGTTCGCGTGGGTTGGCATGCCAACGGTCACTCTCGAATTTGACCGCGATCCACGCCTGGCAGGCAAAACCAAGTGGAACTATCTGAAGCTCATGCATCTGGCGATGGAAGGGATTACCTCGTTCTCCACGCGCCCACTGCGGATTGCCCTGATCCTCGGCCTCTTTGCCGCCGGCGCCGGAGGCCTTTTCGGCACATGGGAAGTTATCCGGGCACTGGTTTTCGGCATATCCACACCGGGTTACGCCTCCATGATTGCCATGATCACGTTCCTCTCAGGGGTTCAGCTGCTATGCGTTGGCCTGTTGGGGGAGTACGTCGGTCGGATCTATATGGAGACCAAACAGCGCCCGGTGTTTATTGTTGCGGAAGACAGCGACGACATTGCCCAACCGGTTCTCACCCAACTGCGAGTAGCCGGTAATGACCAGAAACATTAACACCCTGCTCTGGCTCCTGTTTGCCGTGCTTGCCGCACGGCTCGGACTGGCGGCGATACTGCCGCTGGCGGACACCACCGAACCGCGCTATGCCGAAATTGCCCGCATAATGGCCCACACCGGAGATTGGATAACCCCATGGTTCGACTACGGAGTGCCGTTCTGGGGCAAGCCACCACTGTCGTTCTGGGCGCAGGCACTGTCGTTCAAGTTGCTGGGTGTTTCTGAATTCGCGGGCAGGCTGCCATCCTGGCTGGCCAATGTCATTATCGTCTATCTGGTCTTCACCCTGCGTCGTTACCTGCATCCCGAACGCGACAGCCAAGCGGCAACGTCGGCCGGCCTCTGGGCCGCCCTGATTTACGCCACCACGGCCCTGGGCTTCCTGACGGCGGGCACGGTGATGACCGATTCGTTCCTTGCCCTCGGCTCAACGCTGGTACTGACCAGTCTTGTGGTTCGTCTTCAGGGCGGCCCCATGGTGTGGGGCTGGCTCTTCTTTATCGGTCTTGCCATCGGCCTGCTCGCCAAGGGCCCGCTGATTCTGGTTCTGACCGGGCTGCCGGTTTTTCTCTGGGTTGCGACGACCCGACGCTGGCTGGTCCTGTGGCAGCAACTGCCCTGGCTACGCGGTTCACTTTTGATGATGGCCATTGCAGCCCCCTGGTATGTTCTTGCCGAGCTCAAGACACCCGGTTTTCTCGATTACTTCATCGTGGGAGAACACATCAAGCGATTCCTTGTCAGTAGCTGGCAGGGTGATCTTTATGGCAACGCACACGAGTTTACCCGGGGCACCATCTGGCTGTACCTGGTTGCCGCCAGTTTCCCCTGGGGTCTGATCGCGATTGTTGCTTTTGGCGTTAGCCGCTGGCGCCGTCAACCTGCACCACAACAGTGGCAGCCCGTTGAAAAAGGCGTGGGCGGGCTGGTTCTGGCATCCGCGCTGAGTCCTGCCGTCTTTTTCACCCTCTCCGGTAACATTCTCTGGACCTACGTGCTTCCCGGTTTGCCGTTTCTTGCCGTGCTGGCATCCAGCCTCTGGCCGAGGGAACTTTCCGGTCGGATGCCGGCCTCCAGTCTGGCTGCAGTGCTGACAATCCCCATGATGGGGATCGCCGCCGCAGGCTGGCTTACCCTGCACCCGGAGCAACTGAAAACCGAGCGGGATCTGGTCGCGCAAATCGAACAACTCCCCGGCATGAGCGCAGACAATCTGTTTTACCTGGGCAAGGCCCCGTTCTCGGCACGCTTCTACAGCCGTGGCGATGCTCATGCCATTGCCCAGGAAGACGTTATCGATCGCATTGAATCGGGCAACCTGCAGGAACCCATGGCTCTGGCTGTAGAGAAGGGCAACACCGCAATGATCAGGCGCCTTGAAGACCTCACCAGACCGATTGAGGAAAACCGTCGCTACCGGCTTTTCCTGTTGAAGCCATCCTCGGGAAATACCGCGACCAGCTTTCAGGAAAAAAGCAAAACCGGCGGTATCGATTACAATGCATCCAACGATCACCCGCTTAGCTGAAAACCAACCGGATTCCTGCTGTATGCGAATATTGCTGATTGAAGACGATCATCTTTTGGCCAACACCATGCTGGGTATGTTGCGTGACGAGCAGAACACCGTTGACTGGCTGGATGACGGCCAGCAGGCGCTCAATGCACTCCTGAACGACAGCTTCGATCTGGCCATCCTGGATCTGACGCTGCCCCGTGTGGACGGGCTGGATATCGTGAAAAAGGTTCGCAGCCAGGGTATCGAGACGCCGGTCATCATCCTCACCGCTCGCGGCGATCTGGACGAAAAACTTCAGGGCCTCAATGCGGGTGCTGACGACTACCTGACGAAGCCCTTCGCCATGGCGGAACTGAAAGCTCGAATTCGGGCCGTTACGCGGCGCGGAGCCGGTGTCCGGACAGGCGGCCTGCAGGTGGGCAGGCTGATTCTGGACCCCGATTCTGGCCAGCTCAAGCTGGGGACCGAAACGGCGGCTCTTCCGCGCAGCGAATTCCAGATTCTGCACTACCTGATGCGCCACCCCGACCAGGTGGCAACCCGCCGTCGGCTGGAAGAGCAGCTGTATGGTTGGGAGCAGGGCGCAGAGAGTAATGCCCTTGAGGTGCATGTCCATCATTTGCGCCGGCGCGTTGGCAAACAGACCATCCGCACCGTCCGTGGCGTTGGCTACATGCTGGACAGCAAGGCCGCTGCGGAGGTTTCTCCCGAATGAGCCTGACCCGAAAACTGATCCTTCTGATCACCAGCACGGTGTTCTTCATCACTCTGATTGCTGCCGGCTGGGGCTTCTACGTCAGCGACCATCAACTGGAAGAGCTTTTCGACGCGGAGCTGGCCCAGAGCACCCGCATTGTCCAGGGCCTGGTTGAGCATCTCTCTTCCACGCAGTCGATGGAGCAGATCAGTCATACCCTGGAGAAGACGCTCCAACTGCCAGACGGCGTGTACCAGGGCGACGAGGAGGAGAATGAAATCCTGCCCGGCGGCGCGGGCCACAAATACGAACGGAAGCTGGCCTTTGAGGTCTGGTCGCCGGACCGGGAGCCGATTCTGGACACCCTGCGCGCCAACGATTCGCAGGGCCTGGAGCGTGGTTTCGGATGGCAGGAAGTAGCCGGATATCAATGGCGAACCTTCACCCTTGAAGATCCGGCGACCGGTTTCTGGATCCGCACGGCCCAGCGTGAAGATGTCCGGGATGAACTCAGCCAGGAAATCGCTCTCGGCAACGTACTGCCTTTCCTGATCGTGCTGCCCGTGCTGGCTCTGGCAGTGCTGGTGTCGATCCAGGTGGGCTTCCAGCCACTGAGAAAGCTCGAGAAGCCCGTACGCAACATGGCCCCGGAAAATATACACCCACTGGACGACCGGCAGGCGCCCAAGGAAGTCGCCGGTCTGGTGCAGGCGGTGAATGGTCTGCTCCGGCGCCTCAACCAGGCCCTGGAACGGGAGAGGCGGTTTTCTGCCGATGCCGCCCATGAACTGAGGACACCGCTTACGGCCCTGCGTCTGAATCTGGAAAAAGTCTACGAGAACGACCCGGAGCAATACGGCGATCTGATCCAGTCCGTGGACCGCATGGTGCACCTGGTTGAGCAGATGCTGCTGCTCAACCGCGTCGACTCTGGTGCCGATTTCACCCCGGAATACCACAACCTGTCTGCCATCGTGGAACAGAGCATTGCCGATGTGGCACCGCTGGCCCTGAAAAAGGACATCGACCCCGTGCTGCAGGACGATGCCGGTCAGGCCCTGGTCTCCTGCCACAGTGCCTTGATCAACACCCTCATGCGCTCCCTGCTGGCGAACGCCATCCAGTACAGCCCCGAACACACAAGCATCGAAACACACCTCACGCCTGCCGGTGAGGGATACCATATAACCGTGTGCGACCAGGGCCCCGGCATCCCAGCCGAGGCACGTGAGCGGGCTTTGAGCCGTTTTGTCCGGCTGGACCAGCGACTCGGTGGTGGCGCGGGTCTCGGGCTGGCCATCGCCAGGCGCATCGCTGAACTTCATGGTGGCCAGCTCACCCTGGGCGACCGGCCGGATGGCAACTCGGGCCTGTGCGTCAGCATCTGGCTCCCGGCCCGTGCCACCTCTCGTCTCAAGAAGGTTTAAGGTTGTTTTAAGGTTTGAGGAGGATACTCCGGCCCAATTGAACAGGGCCAACAGACGGCCCGGTTGATATTCCGTTTTCGAGGATGTCTTTACATGGGTCAGGAAAGAACTCTTTCGCTGGTTATACCGGCCAAGGATGAAGAAGCCAACATCGCTACCCTGCTGACCGAGGCCTATGGGGTAATGCGTGACTATCACGGCTTTGAGGTGGTGCTGGTGGATGATGGCAGCACCGACAGCACGCTGGACACAGCCGCTCGGACAGCCCGGGCCCTCGGGGGCCGGTTGTTGACCATTCGCCACGAGCGCAGCATCGGCCAGAGCGGTGCCCTGGCATCGGGTATCCGACAGGCCCGGAGTAAGTTGATTGTTACCATGGATGGCGATGGCCAGAATGATCCGGCCGACATTCCCGCCATGCTGCAGAAAGCCAACACCATGCGGAACCCGGACTTCTGTATTGCCGGCTATCGCAAGAATCGCAAGGACACCGCCTGGAAGCGCTTCCAGTCACGCCTGGCCAATCGCGTGCGGGATGCGCTGCTTCATGATGGCGTGCCCGATACCGGTTGTGGCCTGAAGCTGTTTCCCCGGGATACCTTCCTCAAACTCCCCTGGTTCGATCACGGACACCGATTCATCCCGGCGCTGGTACGAGGAATCGGCGGTGACATTGCCATCGTGGAGGTAAACCACCGCCCACGCACCGCAGGGATTTCCAAATACAACGCCTGGAACCGGACCTGGGCCGGCATCCTGGATCTGCTCGGTGTACTCTGGTTGCTGCACCGCACCCGGGTTCCTGTTATCAGCAGTGCTGGTCAGGCCGATCCACAGGGATCGGTGGCGGAGCGCTCCTGACATGATCAACGGTTCCCGCTGGCTGGCCTTCGCCGCCCTGGTGCTGGTTGGCTATCTGACCATCCACAACGGCTGGCTCGACTTCATTGCCGACCAGAATGAGGTGGCGAACTATCTCCACAGCCATGGTGTCGGCGGATTGGTGGTGATTACCCTCGCCGGCGCATTGTTTACCGGCCTCGGAGCTCCACGCCAGTTGCTCGCCTTCGTGCTGGGTTTTGCGCTGGGCGGGCTCAACGGGACACTGCTGTCGACCCTGGCCGCCGCCATCGGGGCCACCGGCTGTTTCCTGACCGCCCGCTGGCTGCTGCGAACGCCATTGAGCCGGCGGTTCAGCCATCGCATGCAGCAGTTTGATCGCCTGTTCCGGGAGCAGACGCTGTTGAAGGTTCTCATGGTGCGTTTGCTGCCGGTGGGCAGTAACCTGGTGACCAACCTTGTCGCAGGCTGCTCCGGGATCCGTTTCTCACCGTTCCTGTTCGGCAGCACCCTGGGCTATCTGCCCCAGATGCTGGTGTTTGCCCTGGCCGGTGCCGGTATCGGCAATGCCAATGCCTATCAGCTTGCCGTGAGCATCGGCTTTTTCATTCTCGCCTCGCTGATTGGTGCTTTTCTCTATCACAACCAGAGGGCCAGGACGCTGGCCGATTCCGTTTCCGACTCTCTCTGAGACCGAACCATGCCTGCATCACCCATCGTCCGCCACCTGCCGGACACCGTGTTTAACCTGTCCCGCAATCAACTCCTGCTGTTACTGCTGGCCTTTGCCGCAGTCGTAATTTTTACCGGGATCGGACTACGTTCCCCCTGGCCTGCCGACGAACCGAGGTTCGCGGAAGTGGCCCGCGAAATGGTCGCTTCCGGGCAATGGCTGATCCCCATGCGGGGTGGTGAGTTCTACCCGGACAAGCCACCGGTGTTCATGTGGAGTATTGCCTTCTTTTACTGGCTGACCGGCAACCTGAAGATTGCATTCCTGCTGCCCAATGCGCTGTGTAGCCTGCTGACACTGGGACTGGTCTTTGATCTGGGCACCCGCCTGTGGAACCAGCGAACCGGTGCCATCGCGGTCATGTTGCTGATGCTTGCGCCCCAGTTCGTGATCCAGGCCCAGAAAGCCCAGATCGACGCCATGGTCGCCTGCTGGATTGCGGTTGCCTGCTACGGCCTGATCCGACACTTTTTCACCGGGCCCGCCTGGGGCTGGTACTTCGTCGGCTGGGCGTTTATGGGGCTCGGGATCATCACCAAAGGGGTTGGCTTCCTGCCGGCGCTGATGCTCATTCCGATCGTGGTCATGAAGCTTCGCGATCGCACATTGTTCCGTGGCACGCTCACCTGGCGCTGCGCACTGGGCCCGCTGGCCATGCTGGCAGTGGTTGCCGCCTGGCTGATTCCCATGGTGCTTTACGTTAACAATCTCGGCACCGAAGAGGCCCTGGCCTATCGGAACAATATCCTGTTCAAGCAGACCGGCGAGCGCTATGCCGACTCATGGGGCCATATCCAGCCCTGGTACTATTACCTCACCAGCGTCATCCCCTCGCTCTGGTTTCCTCTTCCGCTGTTGCTCCTGGCCTTGATCCGGCCCCTGTCTGAAACCGCCCGGTACCGGCCGATTATTCCTGTACTTCTGGGCTGGATTGCCCTGGTCATCGTGTTTTTCAGCCTCAGCCCCGGCAAGCGCGGTGTTTACCTGTTGCCAGCATTGCCCATGCTGGCCCTGATTCTCGCCCCGCTGCTCAGCAGCCAGAAACCGGCGGGGTGGTTTCCGCCGCTCCTGACAGGTGTGCAGTTCCTGCTCGGTATCGCGTTGATGGCGGTTGGCGTCCTGGCCTGGAACGACCACCCCAGGCTGGTTGAAAAAGTGGCCGACTACAGCACCGACCCGGCCAAACTGCACGAGGCGGGGACGTTCGTCTTCGTCATAGGACTGGCCTGGCTGATCACCCTGTTCGGGTTCTGGCGCTCCCGTGCGCTGGGGCGTCTGTTCCTGGCCATGATGATCACCTGGCTGCTGCTGGGCACCTGGGGCTATCGAATTCTTGAGCCGCTTCGAACTCCTCGCAACGTTCTGGCCGCCGCAGAACAGCATATCCCGCCCGGCGGGCAGCTCGGCATGATCGACTTCCGGGAACAGTTCCTGCTGTTTTCCAAACGCGACTTTACCCATTTCAGCTTCTTTACCGGTCGGGAACAGGAAAATCGCAATGCCTGGTTGTGGATGAGCGAAACCGAGGACAGCTATCTCCTCGTCGCCGATCAGATTGAGTTACCCTGCTTCACCAAAGAGGGTGCCATTCCCGTGGGCACGGCCCACCGGGACAGCTACCTATTATTGACTGATGAACAAATGAACCCCAGCTGCGCACCACCAGACAAGGTCAAACGGTTTACCACGCCTGAGCCCGGCAGTTGGCAGGATTGAGCTGGCGAGGGATTAAGAGAAGAAGAAACGATGAAAAAGCATGAAATTAAAGCCCGTCGGGAAGAAAACCGTGTTGATTCCGTGAAAATCGTACGATCCCCCTCGAATGCGCACGAATGGGTCATACTTTTTAAGGATATTGAAGGAAAGACCTTTTTCCTGATATCCGACGACGATCATGTTTGCAGCTACGCAAACCTGGATGCGACCGTCGAGGCACTCGACGCTCTGGGATTTGCCCGTGCCGAAGTGCTGTTCTGACAGGCCCTACCTGGTTTTGGGCAAAGTCACAGAAACCTGCAGGCCCTGACCTCCCGGGCCAGCACCCAGCCGGATATCGCCACCCATCCCCCGAATCAGGGTACGGGCAATAGCCAGGCCCAGGCCTGCGCCACCGGTTTCGCGGCTGCGTGAGTGTTCCAGCCGATAGAAGGGTTCAAAAACCCGTTCCCGGTCCGCCTCCAGAATACCCGGCCCCTGATCAACAATCGTGACAACCGCTTCTGTGTCTGTGGTTGCCAGTGTTACTTCCGCCTGCTCGCCATAATTAACCGCGTTCTCAATCAAATTACGCAGGGCACGTTTGACGGCTTCGGGCTGCCCCTGGAGTACACATCTCGGGCTGTCATCGCAGTGCACCGCCAAGCCCATTTCCTGGAGATCACCACACAGGCTGTCCAGCAGGGTCGCCAGATCATAGCGACGGTGCTGTTCGGTGGTGGTGCCCCGGATGAAATCGAGGGTGGCTTCGGCAAGATGCTGCATTTCCCTGAGGGAATCGAGAAGACGGTCCCTGTCCTCACCTTCCGGCAGCATTTCCACCCGCAGCCGCATGGAGGTAATGGGTGTCCTGAGGTCGTGAGCGAGAGCCGCCAGCAGCCTTGCCCGGTCTTCCTGGGCGCGGCCAACCTGATCCTGCATCTGGTTGAAGGCGCGGGTAACCTCACGAACATCCTCCGGTCCCTTTTCAGGAATCCGGACTTTCTCCCCCCGCCCGAACGCGTGGGCCGCCTGGCTCAACTCGTTTATTGGCCGCAGGATTCGACGAACCGCCAGCAACAAGGTCAGCGTGAGCAGCACTGCGGTAATGCCAACGCTGGTGAGCGTCGCCTTTAACCACAGCCAGGAGGGCGCCGGTGGCAGTGCCCGGGCATTGAACCACTGGCCGGAAGACAACGCCAGGGAAACACCCAGCACCGGCGGGCATTCGTGCCGTTCATCGTGATGGTCGTCATCATCACGGTGTTCTTCATACTCGTGGTGTTCATCGTCCTCATCGTCATGCCGCTCACGGTCCCGATGATCATCGCGATCCCGCAGGCAGTCGTCTCCATCAGCCTCCATGGCCGTTCGAACCTGCGCCACGGGCAGACCCAGCTCCCCGGCCAGCCGGCGCCTCATGTCGGAGGACTGATCCTCGGTCAGATAGGGCGCGGGATCAATGGAAAGCCGCAGGGTCGGGCTGGAGAGTGCCCGGAGGATGCGATCCTGCCGTTCCGGATCGGTAGTATCGGCCAGGGTATAGCCATCGGCCACCCGCTGGAGGACGTGTTCCAGACTTGCACTGCGCAACGCTCCCTGGCGCTCACCCGCCAGAATAACGATGGTGATAACCTGGGCCACCAGCAGCACCAGAATCAATAACAGCGCCAGCTGCCCACCGGCGCGCCGTGGCCACAGTCTCATTGTTCAGCCCCTTCGACCGCAGCAATCCACTGGTAGCCACCGCCCCAGATTGTCTTGATCAGCCTGGGGCTGCGGGCATCCGGGTCGATCTTTCGGCGCAGGCGGCTGACATGATTATCAATGCTGCGATCGAAAGCATCCGCCTCTCTGCCCAGGGTCAGGTCCATCAGCTGATCACGGGACAACACGCGGCCGGCGTGCTCAAGGAAGGCGAGCAGAAGCTTGTACTCGGCGGTACTCAACGACACCTCGACACCTTCCGGATCGATGAGTTGATGGCGGTCGACGTCCAGCGTCCAGCCCTCGAACGTCAGGGACTGCCCGGCCATGGGGCTGCGTTGCGGTGGCAGCGCTGTGGTACGGCGCAGAACTGCTTTTATGCGGGCCAACAACTCCCGGGGGTTAAAGGGTTTGGTGAGGTAATCGTCGGCGCCCATTTCGAGGCCGACAATGCGATCGGTTTCCTCGCTCATGGCTGTAAGCAGAATAACAGGCAACTCGGTGTGCTCACGAAGGTAACGGCAGAGCGTGAGGCCATCGTCCCCGGGCATCATGATGTCCAGCACAACCAGGTCGACGGAGTGCTGTCGCAACTGTCGCTTCATGGCATCGCCGCCATCTGCCAGCAGCACGCGCAGACCATGCTCCTGAAGATAGCGGCCGACCAGATCTCGAATGTCCCGGTGGTCATCGACGACCAGGATGGTGGGAGAGTCGCTCACTAGTTACTCCGTTGATTACCGTCTGCCCTGATTATAGGGGAGTCGACTTCCCGCTTGGGCGCGATCTTGTCAAAAACCGTCGCAAATCCTTGCCTTGCGACAAGTTGCGACAAAGTCGGTGGGTCACCGAGACAATTCTGCGACGTTTCCTTGGTGAAATAGATCCTGTCAAACGAGGGCATTCCCGATAAGGACTTAACCAACCAAGGAGTTCAACCATGAAGAAAACCACCACCATTGCCGCCATCTCTGCCGCTGCCCTGCTCAGCACGGCGCCCCTGCTGGCATCGGCCGATGACGACTACTGGGAAGAAGACCGCTATGAACATCGCGGTGACGGCAAGCACATGCGCGCCAGCCTCAAGCAGTACAGCACCGACGAGATGCGCATTATGGCCTATGGCCAGGCACTCAGGCGCTTTGGTCCGGGCGTGAAGGTGTCCGTTGACGAAACTCCGGATGGCACCTACCGGGTACAACTGCGGGATGCCGAGCAGAACCTGATCCGGGAACAGGAATTCAACCAGTACGGCGCTCCGGTTCGCGGCGGCCGCCGGGACTGATTCCCAGCTGACAGCGCGGGGCCCGGAAGGTGCTCCGCCACCCCCTGATCAAGGAGAATCGCGATGACATTGATGGACGCTGACAACCGCTATGGTGCCGTTTCCCGGGCTGTGCACTGGATAATGGCGGTTCTGCTGCTGGTAATGCTTGCCAGCGAAGTCTGGTTTGAAGCCCTGGAGCACACACTCTCTGATGCGTCGCTTATAGCCTGGCACCAGACCCTGGGCCTGACCATTTTCGGGCTGGTTATCTTTCGCGGTCTCTGGCGCTGGCTTAACCGCGCACGTATAACACCACCGGCTCAATGGGCGACCATGGCCAAGCTCGGGCACATTGCGCTCTATGCCCTGATGATCCTGATGCCGCTGTCAGGGCTCGCATCCTCCCTCGGTGAAGGCGATCCTGTTACCTTTTTCGGCTGGACAGTCTTTGGCTACGGCCCGGAAATCGAGTGGCTGGAAGACAGCGGGGAAGAGGTTCATGAAGTGCTGGCCAACGTGTTGTGGCTCATGATTGGCGTACACGTGGCTGCTGCCCTGGCGCATCAGTACCTGCTGGGAGACCGGATCATGAAGCGCATGGCCTGACGGCCCGGAATACAGGAAAACCCTCGGGCTCAAGCCACCGGCAGCGAATTGTCGCTGCCCCAGTCCGCCCAGGAACCATCGTAAAGAGAAAGCTGGTCATACCCGGCCAGCTCCGCCGCCAGCAGAATGATGCAGGCGGTGATGCCGGAACCGCAGGAAAACACCAGTTGATGCCCGTCTCCGGGCTGGAGGCTCGGAGCAAGCCGCTTGAACGTTGATTCCAGCTCACTAACTGGCTTGAACCGGTAACCATCCAGCACCTCGGTAAACGGAAGATTGAATGAGTTCGGAATATGGCCGCCGCGCACACCCGGACGGGGTTCCGGGGCCTGGGCCAGGAACCGCGCCCGGGATCTCGCATCAATCACTGAAACTCGCTCGTCGTCCAGATGCTGTAAAACGAAGGCGGAATCCCGAACCCGTTCAGGGTCCAGAAGGCCCGCCATGTTCCCGGCGTAAGCCGCACTATTAATCGGAGCCGAAACCGTCTTACGCCCCTCTGCCAACCACTGTGGCAGGCCACCATCGAGCACGAAAACCTGTTCGAGGCCCATCGACCGCAGAATCCACCAGGCCCGGGGAGCGGAATAGATTCCCTGGTTGTCGTAAAGCACCACCAGGCTTTCAGGCGTTATGCCCAGCCTGCGAACTTCCTGCGTGAACTGCTCCTCGGTGGGAAACGCATGGAGCTGGGACGATTCCGTATTGCAGAGCGTTCCCTCGAGATCAATCTGGAAGCTCCCCGGTATCCACACCGGGTGATCATAAACGATCGGCTCCTTGCCAATAACCGTGGCCATACTCGCGTCGATCAGAACCAACCGTTCGTTATCGAGGTTTTCCTGCAGCCAGTCGGTGGTTACGAGTGGGGACGCCATGGTGTGCTCCTGTTCCTACCAGAAATAAACGGCCGACTTCTCAGACCGACAAATCGCCAGACCTTCCCGGCTGCCGTCAGGCCGTTGCGGCAATCACCGAGATTTCCACCAGCAACTCCGGCGACGCCATTTGAGCCTGAACGCAGGCCCGGGCCGGCGCCGTACCTTCAGGCACCCAGTTGTCCCACACCTCGTTCAGGGCTTTGAAATCGGCCATGTCTGCCAGGTAAATGGTTGCAGAGAGGATCCTGTCGCGGCTGGAGCCGGCGGTCTCGAGCAGCTCGTCCACTTTCTCCAGCATCCCGGTTACCTGGGTATGAATATCGGCGTTACGGTCCTTGGCAACCTGACCGCAAAGGTAAGCGGTGCCGTTGTGTTTTACGATCTTGCTCATTCGGCTGTTGGTGGAGATACGTTCAATGGTCATGGTGATGGCCTTGTTGGGGATTTGAGTGACTATATAACCCTATTGTAGGGTTCCGGATTCAGCCAGAATCGGATGATTGATAGTGACCGACTGAATCCAGCTGTTCATGCAATGCTTCGAGGTTTTTCCGATGGGTAATAATAATCACCTCATCATCAGGTTCAATCCGTGCATTGTCTTCCGGAATGATCAGCTTTCCCTTTCGATAGATACACATGATGCGACTGGACTTGGGTAATGCCAGATCGGCAATTCCGCCGACCTGTTTTTCCCTGGCCACAAATGAAAAGACCGAGGTGTCGTACCGCAACATGGTAGACAACTCAAACGAGTCACGGCCCTCGAAAAGCTCTGCCAGGTGCCGACCAATGGTACGTGACGGAACAATCGTGGCCTCAAGCCCGAGCTCGATGCAGATATGTTCATAAGTCGGGTCTTGAATCTTGGTGACAACCTTTTTGAAACCTAACGAGCGACCAACCAGGCTGGCAATGATGTTTGTCTGGTCATGACCGGTAAGGCAGTAGAGCACGTCCCCTTCTTCCGGATTGGTTTCTCGCAGCAGTGACGGTTTGCTGCCATCGCCAAGTAAGAAGCCACAGTCAAGATCATGGCTCAGCTCATCAATCCTTTCCTTGTCGACTTCAATGACAATCACATCATGATTGTGCTCTAGCAGGAATTTCGCCGTCATTATTGCGGTAGAACCGGCACCTACAAGGATCGCTTTCATGATAATTCCTTTCGTTTTCCGACCCAGTTCGCGGGATACAGAACGACCAGAAATGCAACGATTTCGAGTCGCCCAAACAGCATGTCCAGACACAGAACCAGTTTGAGTAAAACGGGCAGATCGGCTGCGGTAATGCCAGTGCTTAATCCCACCGTGGCAGTTGCTGAAACAACCTCAAACAGCGCATTCATTGGAGGGTAGCCGTGCATCAAAAAGACGAACCATGAAATTGCCACCACGCCAATAAATAACAGGATAAGAATGAGCGCGCGCTGTATGACGGTATCTTCCAGGACCTTCCCATCCAGTTTGGGGTAGTGCACAGCCTGTGACGGCATGGTTGTGCGCCGTAACACTACCTGAATCAACCGAAGCAAAATCAGAACACGTAACAGCTTTATGCCACCTGCCGTCGACCCGACACCACCGCCGACCAACATCGAAAAAATCATGCTCAGTTTGGCACTGTCATCGAGCAAGTTTATATCAACCGTCGTGAATCCCGTTGTGGATTGGGAGGACATGGCAAGAAATAACGCATGGCCGGCAGCATCCTGCGGATTCATTCCTGAGTGAAAATGCAGGGAAAGAAACAAAAGAAGGGTCACCAGTAAAATCGCCACTGGCAGAGCGAGAAGCTCCCTATCACGAATACCGGCACGCCAGTGTTTCGAAAAGACGACGGCATACAGTGATAAAGGCAAAGCACCGCACAAACCCAGGCCAATAATAGTGAACCGGGTATACCAGTTATCAATGGCTGCAAGACTGTTATCGAATGAAGAGAAACCACCGGTTGATACCGCCGATAACACATGATTGAGGGCCATCAAGCCATTACCAGATATCAACCAGACCAGCAGGATGCCTGTCAGGGTAAGGATGCTATAGATCATCAGCGTCTGACGGGCATGGGTGCGCGTCGTTGTTGCCAGGGTTTCACCTCCAAGGGGCTCACTCAGACTTCGACTGGCAATCTGGCTACCCATTAACAACGCAACAGAGAGCACCACGATTCCCAGGCCGCCGTACCACTGCATCCATGAGCGGGCGAACAGAAATGTCTGTGGCTTGTCCGCGAGATCAGTCGTGACTGAAAGGCCCGTGGTTGTGATAGCGGAGATGGCCTCAAACAAGGCATCGTAAAAACTCAAACCACTCCCCATGAAAGGGAAGGTCATCAATAGCGGGGAGAGCACAAAGGCCAAAGCAACAACTGTCAGCGCTTCATTTGTCTGTATGTGCAAGGGCTCAGCAATGGACCGTGACGCGCCCCAGAAAATCAGCAGTGCGGCAATAACAACGAGGTAACGCCAAGCAATGTGAAAATCCTGAACAATTACCGCAACGCTTAGAGGGGCGAGCGTCAGCAGAGCCAGCATCAATGCAAGTAGCCCCATGTATTTTGCCAACACGGGCATTCGCACTGCATAACTGAGTCTCGACGAGCTACTGGTCATTTGCCTGGTGTGCCGAAAGGTTGATTGTTCGACCCCGCACCGATCTGTAGGTCGCTTCAATCAAGAAGGCCGCTGCGACCATTGCGAGCAGAAACCAGAGTTCTCCAGGTGAACTGATAGCGGTCTGCCAGACGAGGGCTCCCAATGCACCAAGACACAGAGCAATGCCAGCAACCGACAGCATACGGTTCCATCCCGAATCGGTCGTCAGTACCAGATTGGCCGCATTAACCGCTGCAAAAATCACGAGAAAGCCAGCACTACCCATCATCGACAGACTGGAAAGATTTACCAGATTGGCTATCAGCACGGTTGCTCCGGATGTAATCAAGAGCCCTTCGGCAGGCTTTCCCCAGATTTTCTTCTCCAGAGCCTCCGGCAGCTCCCCGTCTTTCGCAATGATGTAACTGAGGCGAGCCGCACCATAGGTCGTGGCATTGATTGCTGAAGCCGTTGAAAGCATGGCTGCGATCGCGATTAATACGAACCCCGTTTGCCCCAGGGATGGCCTGGCTGCCTCTGCAAGCGCATAGTCCTGTGCATCAACGATCTTATCCACTGGCAGGCTTCCCACGGTCACTATCGCAACAAGGACATACAGAAGAATCACGAAACCAACGCAGGAGTAGAAGGCCCGGGGCAGGGTTCTCGGGGCATCCCTTACATCCTGGGCAGTATTGGCAATCAGCTCGAAGCCTTCGTAGGCCAGGAAAATGATCATTCCGCCGGCAATCAGGTGCAACGGCGAGGACCATGTCGCCGGTGCCAGTTTGCCCGTGTCGATACCCCAGATACCAACGCCGATAAAAACAGAAAGAATCAGCAGCTTAAGCAAGACAATCCAATCCTCGGCTTCGCCGATAAGACGGGCGTTCAAGAGGTTCAGTCCGGTAATACCGAGGACACTCGCCGTGATCAGAACGTGCTTCCAGAAAGGCTGGGAGTCCGACGGGAAGAAGGAGGCGCCATAGCTCCCGAACGCATAGGAATAGATCGAGAGCATGACGATATAGCTTATCCAGAGAAGGATGTTCGCGGTACCGGTCATCAGGCCTGGCCCGAAGGCCCGGTCCAGGAACGCAACGGTCCCTCCCTGGCTGGGGTAGCTGACAGAGAGCCTTGCGTAGGAAAAGGAGGTCACAAGCGCAACCACACCCGCGATCAAGAAGGCCAAAGGCGCACCGCCCCCGGTTAAGGTCACGGACAGGCCGAGCACCGCAAAAATCCCACCCCCGACCATGCCGCCTATCCCGATTGACATGACTTCCCAGTAACCCAGACCTTCCTTTTCTGACCCGCTCATACAGGTTTCCATGCGATTGGAACGTTTTACAGCATAGTCAACGGTATTCCCGAGCGCGCTCCGTTGGCCAACGGACTTCACCGGTTTTATGATGTCATTATTCTCCCGATTACTGGCGCCCTGGGATCGGTGCCAACCAGGAGCACCTGATGGTCGACGCTTCCTCCCAATTGCACATTTCCGTGTTAAGCCTGAATCCGGCTGTTGATATCACCTATCAGATCCCACGGCTGATTCCCGATCAGAAGGTCCACGCCGCGGACTCCCGGTATGATCCGGGTGGCAATGGAATCAATGTCGGGCGCGGTCTCAGGCGACTCGGGGTGCAAGCGTGCACTTTCTGCGTTGTCGCCGGCGAAATCGGCCGCTTCCTTCGCCACCAACTGGATGAGCAGCTGGACCAGGCCAGTTATCTGGAGGTGGATGGCGAAACCCGGATAAATGGCACCATTCTTGAGACTGCTACTGGTGCCCAGTTCGAGGTCAGTGGTGTCGGCCCTTTCGTGTCGACTTCAGAGTGGCAACAGTTGCTCGACCGGTTCGTGACCCATTGTGGTAAAGGGCTCGGCGTGATCACCGGCTCGCTACAAAAAAGCCTGCCGCAGAACCTCTATGCCGATGCAGTGCGTCGGGTGAATGCCGCCGGAGGTCGTGCGGTGGTCGACTCTCATGACGAGC
>Ga0070724_10000487_pt1 | contig 28616 bp, 26 predicted proteins | sample tdDd001_FD_67278 | JGI IMG/M metagenome (GOLD analysis project Ga0070724, IMG submission 67278) | Marine sediment microbial communities from the Atlantic coast under amendment with organic carbon and nitrate - tdDd00.1 | ecosystem: Environmental > Aquatic > Marine > Coastal > Sediment | place... | reverse complement strand
CTTTTTTTACGTGATAAGCAAGAATAGCATGTCTGTACAGTCAAAAAAACATGAGAAAGTACTTTCTCATGTTTTTTTGACTGTACAGACATGCTATTCTTGCTTATCACGTAAAAAAAGTGATGTTTCACGTGAAACATCACTTTTACTATTTCTGTAACCTAGTATTTCCAAGGTCTTAAAATCAAATTTGCGCCTGTAAGACGTAATTTAAATTCTAGTATTACCCCCTGTTATATCTTAAACTCATCAAATAGAAACAATTTAGGCTATTCTATGCTTTTATCTGCATCATATCCAAAATTCTGTCTAAATCATCATCTCCATAGTACTCAATCTCGATTTTTCCCTTTTTTGCACCATGTTTTATACGAATTTTCGTACCAAAGACTGAAGCAATCTTTTCTTCTAGAGCAACAACGTCATCAGACTTTACTTTTAAAGGCTTCGTTTCAACTTCTTTTGCTAGTTTAGAAACAGAACGTTCAACTTCACGCACACTTAATCCTTCTAACATAATTTGCTCAAGCAATACTTTTCTCTTTGCTAAATCCGTCAAGCCCAACAATGCTCTTCCATGTCCACCGCTGATTTTCTTGTTATTTAATGCTTCTAGTGTAAATTCGTCCAATTTCAATAATCGCATTGTATTCGTTATATGTGAGCGACTTTTACCAACAAGATGTGCTACCTGTTCCTGGGTAAACTTATACTCTTTGATCAAGTCCTGGTAAGCCATTCCTTCTTCAACATCATTTAAATCTTCCCGTTGTAAGTTTTCGATAAGGGCAATTTCGGCTACTTCACGGTCCGTCAACGCCTTAATAACTACTGGAATCGTTTTAAGACCTAAGTTTTTAGCAGCACGCCATCTTCGCTCCCCCGCAACAATTTGATATCCTGACTTTTCTTTTGTAATCAATATTGGTTGAATAACACCATGCTCTTTGATTGACGTTTCCAAAGCAGCTAATTTCTCGGGGTCAAATATTTTTCTCGGTTGATTTCTATTAGGCGTTATTTGATTGACTAGAATGTGCTCAACGTCTTTCGATTCAACTGGCTGATCTGATAAAACCTGTTCTACTTCCTGAGGTATTAAAGCACCCAGGCCTTTTCCTAATCCTCTTTTTGGTTTTGCCATTATTTTCTTCCCTTCTTAATAAACTCTTTTGCCAAATTCATATAAGAGATGGCACCTTTCGATTTACTATCGTATTCTATAACCGGCATACCAAAACTTGGCGCTTCAGCTAATCTAACATTCTTAGGAATAGTTGTTTTATATACTTTGTCACCAAAATACTTTTGAACTTCATCGACTACTTGAGTCGCCAGATTTGTTCTGCTATCGTACATACTTAGTACAACACCTTCTACATCAAGACTAGGGTTAAGTCCTTTCTTGATCAATTGAAATGTATTCATCAAAGAGCTAACGCCTTCCAAAGCATAATACTCACATTGAATTGGAATAAGTACGCTGTCTACTGCTACTAAAGAATTAATTGTCAACAATCCTAAAGACGGTGGACAATCAACGAAAATATAATCATAATCATCTTTGACTTTATCAATGACCTTCTTAAGTCTTCCCTCTCTATTGTCTATATCAATCATCTCGATTTCAGCACCTGCCAAATCAACATTTGAAGGCAAAACATCAAGTCCTTTATAATCTGTTGAGACGATACAAGTATCTGTAGCTACATCATCAACAAGAGCGTCATATAAACTATACTCCAATGATAGTTTATCGACACCGAGCCCACTTGTACTATTGCCTTGGGGGTCGTTATCAATAACCAAAACTTTCTTTCCTAACTTGACTAATGACGCACTTAAATTTACATTTGTGGTTGTTTTCCCAACACCACCTTTTTGGTTAAATATAGCTATCGCTTTTCCCATTTTATCACCTCATTTATAATTATACACTACTTTTAAATTGCAATGAATAGGTAGACGTAATTTTAAAGAACATTTCCCCGGAAACATCGATATTTATCAATGTATTCTAAACAAGTATAGAATTTCTATTCTATTTATAGTTGTTTTTATAAAAGCATGATACACTATAATTAACAGAAAATAAGAAAGGTAGCGTGAAATCATGTTTAATGGGTCACAAGCGATAGAGCCAAAAGGCGAATTGGGGATTGTTGCATTAAAAAGCTGTGAAAATCTTGGGAAACAAATAGACCAATATTTAAGAGTAAAAAGAGAGGATCGACTACAAAGTCGAGATCTTGATGTAGATCAAACTGAGAAATCATACCTTATCGATGTTGAGGAAGTCAGATTTTCTAATGGCGAAGGAAAAGTTGTTATCAAAGAAAGTGTACGTGGAAAGGACATTTTCATTCTTTGCGATATTGGAAATTATAATTGTACTTATAATATGTTTGGATTCGTTAACCACATGGGGCCAGATGAACATTTTCAAGATATAAAAAGAGTCGTATCCGCACTAAATGGACGTGCAAGACGCATCACTGTCATTATGCCACTTCTTTATGAAGGACGACAACATCGTAGAAAAGGTAGAGAATCTTTAGACTGTGCTTTAGCACTACAAGAACTAGAACGTCTTGGTGTCGACAACATCGTTTCATTTGATGTACATGACCCAAATGTTCAAAATGCAGTACCACTTGTTGCCTTCCAAAATTTATATCCGACATATCAAATCGTTAAAACGATTATGAAGGATTACGAGGATTCAGCTGAGGAAAAAAATATGATTGTTATCAGTCCTGATACTGGGGCTATGGACCGTTCTATCTATTATTCAAGCACACTAGGGTGTGATGTCGGACTGTTCTACAAACGTCGTGACTACTCAAAAGTGGTCGATGGAAAAAATCCTATCGTTCAACACGAGTATATGGGGAGAGCTGTTGATGGATTAGACATTCTTATTGCAGATGACATGATTGCCTCAGGCCAATCAGTTCTTGATATTGCTAAAGAATTAAAAGAAAGAAATGCAAAATCAGTTAACGTGGCAACAACATTTGGTTTATTTACTTCGGGTATTGAGAAATTCAATGAGTATTACGAATCTGGACTCATTGACAAAGTTTATTGTACAAACCTAACGTATATCCCTAAAGATGTTCTAAATGCAAAATGGTTTAAAAAAGTGGATATGTCAGGATTCCTAGGCAATATCATTCACCACCTAAATTATGACCGCTCGTTGACACCGCTAACGGACGATGCCAGGAAAATCAAAAAACTAATGAAATAATGCGAGATAAAAAAAGCGATGATTCCTTATAAGAATCATCGCTTTTCTAATAGCCTTATTGTTTTGGGATACGCACAACGACTTCGATAAACTCATCGTTGTCCCTTTCCTTATATTCTACATTAAAACCAGTATCTATTATTGCTTGATAAGCCTGCTTAATGGTATTCACATAAATCTTATAATTGATTCTTGAAAATACACGCTGGCTTTTTCTCTTTTTTTCTTTTTGTAATGTCATATACGACTCAACCAATGCTTCTGTTTTCTTAACCGTCAGGTCGTTGTTGACAATTTGCTTGATTGCTTTTACCTTAAGATCATCATCTTCCACTTTGAGTAGGGCTCGTGCATGACGTTCCGTCAACTTATTTTGTACAATCAAATCCTTAGCAATCGGTGGTAATTTCAATATTCTCAATTTATTAGAAACAGTTGATTGATTTTTACCAATTTGCTCAGCAATTCTCTTCTGTGAAAATCCATGGTCATCAATTAAATGTTGGTACCCTTCGGCTTCTTCTATAAAGTTAAGGTCTTCCCTTTGGAGATTTTCAACAAGTGCAACAACGGCACTTTCAGTATCTTCCATTTTAACAATTAACGATGGTACTTCAGGTAGTTGTGCTAATTTGCAAGCTCTTAAACGACGTTCCCCTGCTATTAATTCATAACGACCGTCTTCTCTTGATCGAACACTAATCGGCTGAATCAATCCAATCTCTTTGATTGAATCCGAAAGCTCTTTTAATCCCTCATCTGAGAATGTTTTTCTCGGTTGAAACGGATTTGCATCAATTAATTCTATTGCAATAAATTGTACATCATATGCTTCTCTTGTCATAATTTTCCCCCGCTACAGTGGTTTCTTCGTTGGTTTTCCAGCTTTTCTTGGATATTTTGCCGGTGTTTCACCAACTTTTTCTATTATCACCAATGAATGAACAATATCAATTCCTGGCACTTTGACTTCTATTATATCACGAATTTTACCGCCTAAAATCTCGATTGCATTTTTTGATTGCTCAATCTCATCTATTGCATTCAAACTTTTTTGAGCTACAAATACACCACCGACTTTAATAAATGGTAAGACATATTCACTTAATACGGCTAAATCAGCAACTGCTCTGGAAATTGCAGCATCATATGTTTCTCGATAATCATCATCTTGGCCATAATCCTCAGCCCTACCATGTATGAGTTCTACATTTTCAAGCCCTAATGTGCCTACGACTTCATCCAAAAATTGAATACGCTTATTTAAGGAATCCAGCAACGTTATCTCAATAGATGGATTCGCAATTTTCATTGGCACGCCCGGAAACCCAGCGCCAGTTCCAACATCAATAACTTTTTTATCCGTCCAGTCCGCTAAGCCTTTACCACAAGTTAACGAATCAAAAAAATGTTTACTTAACACTTCACCATATTCAGTTATACCGGTCAGATTCATATGCTTGTTCCATTCAACAAGTAATTCAAAAAATTGATTAAACTGTTCTCTTTGAGATTCTGCTAAGACAATACCAAGCTCATTTTCCAACTCTGAATATTTACACGTTGACATTTTCTTCTCTCCTTAAGCGCTTTTGCTGTTCCAAATATATCAGCAATACATTTATATCTGCTGGAGATACCCCAGAGATTCTAGAAGCTTGACCAATGGAAATTGGTTTTATCTCATCTAATTTTTGACGTGCTTCCAATCTTAATCCTTCAATTCTTTCATATGAAATTGCATCGTCTAATTTTTTATTTTCCAACGACTTAAATTTATCAATTTGCTTTAACTGCTTTTGAATATATCCATCGTACTTTATTTGTACTTCACATTGTTGGAAAACATCTTTTCTTATTTCTGGACGATCAAGATCAAGTGGCGCCAGATTTTTATAATTATATTCTGGGCGCTTCATTAATTCATAAAGTGACATGCCTTCTTTAATCGGATTATGTCCAAGTGTCTCTACATAAGCATTTATTTCAGATGGCTTTCTTTTTGTTATTTTTAGGCGCTCCATCTCTACTTCTATTAGAGATTCTTTATCAGTTAGTAGAGCTAAACGTTCGTCCGTTACTAAACCAGTATCATGACCTTTTTGTGTCAATCTTAAATCTGCATTGTCCTGGCGAAGCACGAGACGGTACTCTGCTCTTGAGGTCATCATTCTATAAGGTTCGTTGGTGCCTTTAGTAACAAGGTCATCAATCAACACGCCAATATATGCTTCCGATCGATCCAGTATAATTGGATCTCTTCCGTCAATTCTATGGCATGCATTAATACCGGCAATTAATCCCTGAGCTGCAGCTTCTTCATAACCAGAAGATCCATTAAACTGTCCAGCAGAAAATAATCCTAGATAGTCTTTGAATTCCAACGAGAGATTCAGTTGTGTCGGATCGATGCAATCATATTCAATTGCATAAGCTGGACGCATAATTTCTACATCCTCCATTCCAGGAATAGTTTTCATGAATGCTATTTGTACATCTTCCGGTAAACTTGATGACATCCCCTGAACATACATTTCATTTGTATCCAGTCCTTCAGGTTCAATAAACAATTGATGTCTCGGTTTATCCGAAAAACGATTAATTTTGTCTTCGATTGACGGACAGTATCTTGGACCTGTTCCTTCAATCTGACCACCGTACATTGCAGAACGCGTAATATTATCCATAATGACTTTATGGGTTTCAGCATTTGTGTACGTTAACCAACATGGTTGCTCATCGAATTCAATAGACGCGTTTAAAAATGAAAATGGTGTCACATCCTCATCTCCATACTGAACTTCCATGTTTTCATAATTCAATGTTCTATTATTTATACGTGCTGGTGTGCCCGTTTTAAATCGTCTCATTTCGATTCCATGAGCTTTCAAATTTTCCGTTAGCGCCAGCGACGGCGCCAAACCATCAGGGCCACTTTGGAATACTGAACTACCAATAAAGATCTTACCACCTAGATAAGTTCCTGTAGCAAATATAATTGTTTTGGTTTCATAGTAAGCACCTGTGCTCGTCGTCAATCCCCTAACAGTTTTATTTTCTAAATCAATTGAGATTACTTCTCCTTGCTTTAAAAATAAATTATCTGTATTCTCGATTACTTTTTTCATTTCACGGTGATATTGTGATTTGTCAGCCTGTGCACGTAATGAATGAACAGCAGGACCCTTCCCACTATTTAACATTTTACTTTGTAGTGTCGACTTATCTATATTAAGTCCCATTTCACCACCAAGTGCGTCCAGTTCCTTAACCAAATGACCTTTTCCTGTTCCGCCGATTGATGGGTTACATGGCATCATTGCCACCGAGTCCAAGTTGATGGATAACATCAAAGTCTTCTTTCCAAGACGTGCTGCCGCCAGCCCTGCCTCACACCCCGCATGACCTGCACCAATAACAATAACGTCAAAACTACCTGCATTAAAAACGTCTACCATAATTTCCTCCAACGTTCCTTCTATTTTCCTAAACAGAAATTACTAAATATTTTATCTATCACATTTTCTTCTAATGTGTCACCACTGATTTCACCTAAATACTCATAAGTATTTTTGATATCCACTTCAATGAAATCCAACGCCATATCTATTTCAGTAGAGCCAATTGCATCGGCAATCGATTGACTCGCTCTCTCAAGAGCATCTTTATGACGAATATTGGTTACATAAGTATTTTCATCTTTTTTGACATCCCCTTTATAAACAAGAGAGGATATCTCTTTTTCAACTGATTCAATACCATCACCAGTTGTCACAGATATTTTTATAATGCGCTCTTTGTGATTACCAAGAAGTCCTGCTAATTCGTCATAATCAATCTGAGGGTCTAAATCTGTTTTATTTACAAGCACAATAACTTCGCGGTCATGGATGAATGACAATATTTCTCTGTCCTCATCGGTAAGTGCTTCTCCTGCATTTAACATCACCAGTACCAGATCCGCTTTATTGAAAAATTCTTTACTACGCTCAACACCGATTTTTTCGACTATATCGTCTGTTTCACGAATCCCGGCAGTGTCGACAATCTTTATAGGAATACCGTCTATATTCAAATACTCCTCAATGATATCACGTGTTGTTCCTGCAATTTCAGTTACAATCGCACGTGACTCCTTAAGCAGTGCATTCAACAAAGAGGATTTTCCCACATTTGGCTTTCCGACTATTACCGTGCTTAATCCATCTCTAATGATACGACCAGCTTCACTCGAAGACAACAAATGGTCAATTTTAGGTTGAATTGTTTTAAGGTCTTTTAACAGATCTGCATAAGTCAGTTCCTCAATATCCTCATCTGGATAATCGATATTGACTTCAACATGGGCAAGAATTTTTAATAATTCCTCACGCAGCTCGCGCACTGTTTTTGACAAAGCACCTTCCATCTGTTGAAAGGCAACATCAAATCCCTTTGCTGTTTTTGCACTAATCATATCCATAATAGATTCAGCCTGTGCCAAATCCAAACGACCATTTAGAAAAGCCCTTTTTGTGAATTCTCCTGGTTCTGCCATTTGGCATCCTTGTTTTAATAGTGCTTCAACAATTCTACGAATTGGTACAACGCCACCATGACAATTTATTTCTACGATGTCCTCACGTGTAAACGTATGAGGTGCTTTCATACAAGCTACCAATACTTCATCGATAATATCCTCGCCGTCTACGATCATGCCATAAGTCAATTTTCTATTTTCAAATGATTCAACTACTTCTTTATTTTTATTGATAAACAATTGCTTTATGATAGCCATGGCTTTATCACCACTCATTCTAACAATGCCTATTGCACCTTCACCTGGTGGTGTTGAAATGCCTACTATAGTATCATAACTCATATGTTTCCCTCCCTTACACTAAGAGCAGGTCGCATCGAGCGACCAGCACCTTACTCATTTCCTTCGGAAACTCGACCTAATAATTTTTAGTTGCCATCGAGGCAACCAAACTCTTAGAGCATTCCTTTAAGGGATGCTCATAAATTGAGAAAACCCAGTAAAATATACTGGGTTTAAAATTACTTATTTTACTTGTTTTACTTATTTAAGAAAATAATTACTTTTCTATATGGCTCGTCTCCTTCACTTCTTGTGCTTACATGAGCATTCCCTTGTAATGCTGAGTGAATAATACGACGCTCATAAGGATTCATTGGCTCGAGAACAATGTCTTTTCTCATCTTTTTTGCTTTATAAGCAAGTTTGTTAGCCAATCTTTCTAAAGTTTCTTTTCTTTTCTTTCTGTAGTTTTCAGTATCTAAGATAACACGAACATATTCCTCGCGACCTTTATTTACTACTAAGCTTGTTAAATACTGAAGTGAATCTAATGTTTGTCCACGGCGACCGATTAAAATTGCCATGTTTTCACCTTCAATATTGATGTTTAAAACATCACTGTCAAGCTTTGAGTGAATAGTCGTATTCAGAACGCCCATATTTTCAAATACACTCTTTAAAAACTCTTCTGCAATTGAATCTGCTGTAACTTTTATAGTCACACGAATCTTTGCATCTTTATTACCAAAAAGACCGAATAGTCCTTTGCTGTTTTCTTCTAATACTACTACTTCAACGTTTTCTTTTGTCGTATCTAATTGAATTAAGGCTAGTTCTAACGCTTCATCAACTGTTCTACCAGTTTTTTCAACAAAGTTCATTATTTTGTTTCCCCCTTAAGACCTAAATGTGTCTGTACGTATTGTTGTCCAATTTGGAAGATGTTTCCTACAATCCAGTATAACATTAAACCAGATGCTAATGTACGACCCATGAAAAGAATCATTAGTGGCATTGTATATACCATTGATTTCATTGTTGGATTGTCTTGTGTACCACTACCGCTGGCATGCATTTGTAACCATGTTGTCAATGCAGCAATAATTGGTAAAATACCCGGAAGACCAGCCATAATCCCTTCATTGATGCCTAACATCGGCCCTAGAAAATCAGGTGTCGCTAAATCGCTAACCCATAAAAATCCTTTGCTTAAAGCAGCAGTCGCAGCTGCAGCATCTCCACCAAATACATATTGAGCTGGATCTCTAAGTGCTGCAAATAAACCAAAAATAATTGGTAATTGAATTAATAACGGTAAACAACCTGCTAATGGATTGATTTTATATTCCTTGTAAAGTTCCATTGTCTTAACGTTCAATGTCTCTTTATCATTTTTGTATTTTTCTTGTAATTTCTTAATTTCAGGTTGAACTTTGCTCATATTCTTTGTTGAATTGATCTGAGCAATTGACAGTGGCATTAATAGTAATTTTACGAATAAAGTAAACAAAATAATAGATAATCCATAATCTGTTACCATCGAGTATATTAAACCAAGTAATTTACCAAATATAGTTGAAATCAAAAGTGTTCCTCCTAAAGTATCCTTATTTTAACGGATCATACCCACCCGGATGAAATGGATGGCATTTCAAAATCCTCTTTATAGACAAATATCCACCTTTAAAAAACCCATACTTTTCTACAGCCTCTAATGCATATTGTGAACATGTCGGCTGGAATCTGCAGTTTGGACCTAATAATGGTGATATATATTTTCGATAACCTTTAATCAAAAATATAAGAATGTGTTTCAAATTATTCACCTATTCTCTTTTTTCAAGTGACCCAATAAATAACGCATTGTTTTTTCAACCTGTGCGTAATTTGCGTCTTTCATTCTAACTCTCGCTACGAAAACAAGATCATACCCTTTTGGTATGTGTTTGCTGTTTAGTCGATATGTTTCTTTCATTAAACGTTTTACTCTATTACGTGTAACAGCATTTCCAACTTTTTTACTTACTGTACACCCTATCCTGTTATAGGGCTCTTTGTTTTTCTTCCAGTACATCACTATGTGTTTTGTCACATAGGATTTTCCTTGCTTGTAGACGGAGTTAAATTCGTTGCTCTTCTTCAAGCTAAAGTCATCATTTAAACCAGACATTATTTAACTCCCTTTTTTATAAGTTATGCTGCCCATCGAGGTTAGCATACTCTCAGAACAAGAAAACCACTTGTTCCTTAATATAAGCGATTCCTACCATCGAGGTAGTCATCCTCTTAGAACAAGAAAACCACTTGTTCCTTAATTACAAAAAAAGACCACATTTGCGGCCTTATTTATTAAGCAGATAATTTTTTTCTTCCTCTTTTACGACGATTTCTTAAAACGTTTCTTCCTGCTTTAGTTTTCATTCTTTTTCTAAAACCATGTTCAACTTTTCTTTGTCTTTTCTTAGGTTGTAAAGTTCTTTTCATTGGTAACACCTCCTCAATTGATCACTCTATATAAATATTCTAAAATATTTACGTTCAAAAAAAGTCCGCTAGACAATTATAACCCATGAATTTTTCTATGTCAAGGAAGCAAAAAAAACCAAAATGTTTTTTTAAATTCCTTTTTCTCTATATCTTGTAGGTCATTTTACCACCACCACCATATAGATGGTTTTTTTCTTCATTTATATAGGTTTTTTTAAAAATATAATTTAATACTGTTGATAAATTATATTTTATTCACTGTGGATAACCATAATAACATTGAAAAGTTGTCCACAGTTTGATATTATAATTAATGCCTGTGAATAACTTAATAACTATATGCAGTATTCATGGTAAATCACAAATTTGTTGATAAGTTTGTGAGGACTTTCTTAATAATATATTGAAACGCCGTAATTTACAAGGTTTTTCTTCTGTGAATTAGGGGATATTATTTATTCACAATCTGTGAATTATCTAGTTCTTTTGAAAGATTCGATTAATTATCAACATGCATTATGAAAATTGTTGATAACATTTAATTATTATATTCATCAACAAAATCCATGGTTTATTCACAATTTCTGTGTATAAACTGTGGATTCTAATATATTTTAGGAGGATTACGAATGAATTCTAACATTCATCAGATTTGGGATCAAACATTGTCATTAATAAAAATGGAGCTTACGGAGGTCAGTTTTAACACTTGGTTAAAAACAATTAAGCCCCTTAATATTGATAATAATAAGATTATTTTATCTGTCCCAAATGACTTTAATAAGGAAATTCTAGAAAATCGGTATATGTCGCTGATTGCAAATGCACTTCATCAAGTGACTTCTATTAAACTAGAACCTTCCTTTATAATAGAAGGCGAAAAAGTCTTTATTTCTGAAGCATCTGAAAAACAAGCTGCATCACAAGCTTTGGATGCACCAAATCTTAACCAGAAGTACGTCTTTGACGAATTCGTTATTGGTAACAGTAACCGTTTTGCCCATGCAGCGTCTTTAGCAGTTGCAGAATCACCGGCAAAAGCTTACAATCCATTGTTTATTTATGGAGGCGTAGGACTTGGAAAAACTCACTTAATGCATGCCATTGGCCATTATGTCCTTAGCCAAAACCCTACAGCGAAAGTTGTTTATGTATCATCTGAAAAATTCACGAATGAATTAATCAACTCCATCAAAGATGACAAGAATGTGGAATTCCGTAATAAATACAGAAATGTCGACATCTTATTAGTCGATGATATTCAATTTATTGCTGGTAAAGAGCGTACGCAAGAGGAATTCTTCCATACATTTAACGCCCTTTATGAAAATAGTAAACAGATTATCGTGTCCAGTGATCGACCACCAAAAGAAATTCCTACATTAGAAGATCGTCTGAGATCGCGATTCGAATGGGGGCTTATCACTGATATTCAAGCACCAGACTTTGAAACAAGAATTGCTATTTTAAGAAAAAAAGCTGAAACAGAAGGTATTATCGTACCAAATGAAGTACTTGAATTCATTGCAAAGAAAATTAAAGCCAACATCAGAGAATTAGAAGGGGCACTTACTAGAATTGTTGCTTACTCATCGCTGACTAATAGAGAAATTACAATTGATCTCTCTAGTGAAGCACTTAAGGATATTATTTCTTCATCACGCCCTAAGCAAGTAACAGTTAATCTGATTAAAGATGTGGTTTCTCAATATTACAACATTAGAACTGAAGAATTTAATTCTAAGAGAAGAACCCGTTCAATTTCTTTTCCAAGACAAATCGCAATGTACTTATCTAGAGAGTTAACAGATCTTTCACTACCTAAAATTGGTGAAGAGTTTGGTGGTCGTGATCATACCACTGTTATTCACGCTTATGAAAAGATATCTAAGGATAAAGACAAGGATGTTGATCTTGCAAGTAAGATTGAACAGATCAGAAAAGAGATTATTGGAGAGTAATTCACAATCCCATGTGAATAACTTTTCTAGAATTGTGAATAAGTCGAGAATTTGAAAAATACTATCCACTGTTGATAACTAGTAAAATTACGCATTACTTATCAACAATCAAATCACAAGGTCATTTCTTGCTATCACTTAGATTGAGATGGTTATTCACAAATTAACAGCGCCTACTACTATTACTAAAAAAACTATAGTATTATTTATAGCAAATATCGATTGAAATAAAAGGAGGTTTTCCACAATGAAACTATTTTGTAATCAAAAAGATTTAGCTAATGGTATCAATGTTGTTCAAAGAGCAGTTTCTTCAAAAACAACACATCCCATTTTAAAAGGTATATTATTTGAAGCTTATGATCATAAATTAAAACTGACTGGTAATGATATGAATATAGGCATTGAAACACATATTAATGCCAATATTGAAAAAGAAGGCTCTATCGTATTATCATCTAGATTATTTGGAGAGATTATTAGAAAATTACCAAATGCTTTAGTTGAAATTGAGTTATTAGAAAATGCAACTGTAGTCATAAGATGTGAGAAGTCTGAATTTACTTTAGTAGGACAGGAAGCAGATGAGTTTCCTAATATACCAGAAGTAAATGAAGAAAATTCTTATACATTGGATCATGATTTATTAAAGGATATGATCCGACAAACAATCTTTGCAATTTCACAAGATGAGACAAGACCAATATTGACAGGATCTCTAGTAGAAATTGTAGATGGTCATTTAACAATGGTCTCAATAGACGGATATCGATTAGCTATTAGAAAAGCACTCATCAAATCAGAACAAAATAACAGAGCAGTCGTTCCTGGTAAAACATTGAACGAAACATTAAAAATTCTTTCTGGGTTTGAAAATAACAATGAGGTAAAAATTAGTTTTACAGATAAACATATTTTATTCTCAATGGAAAATGTTAAAGTCGTTTCTAGATTATTAGAAGGTGAATTCATCAACTATAGTCAAATTGAACCGAAAGAATGTAAATCAAAAGTAATTGTTAATCTGAATGAGTTTTCGCATGGTATTGAAAGAGCTTCTTTACTCGCGAGAGAAAGTAAAAACAGTTCGATTAAATTAGCGATTAAAGATGATTTAATTACAATTACTTCTACTGTTGAAGTGGGAAGTGCTCATGAAGAAGTAAAAATTAAATTAGATGGACAAGATCTTGAAATAGGATTTAATCCTAAATATCTTTTAGATGTCTTAAAGGTTATAGACAGTGAGGATATTCAAATTGAATTAACAACTAGCGTGAGTCCATGTGTCATGAAACCGTTAGACGATGATAACTACACTTATATTGTATTGCCAGTAAGAATGGCTAATTAATAAAAAATGTGACTAAGTCCTCTTTAACGAGAGGACTTTAATTAATTAAAGGAGATTATAATGAATTTAATCAAAATAGAATCGGAATTTATTAAGTTGGATCAATTATTAAAATTTTCAACTGTTGTGGATAGTGGTGGTGTTGCTAAAATTCTAATTAAAGAAGAATGTGTTTTAGTAAATGGAGAAGTCTGTACTCAAAGAGGTAAAAAATTATATCCTGATGATGTTGTGGATATTGAGTTTTTTGATGAAGATGGATTAATTGAGGAAGTTATCACGTTAAAGGTAACTAAATAAGTCATAGTCGAGGTGAGCTCTATTGAATATAGAACAATTATTTCTGAAAGACTATAGAAATTACAAAGAACTATTGCTGGAGTTTTCTCCAAATCTAAATGTAATATATGGAATGAATGGCCAAGGGAAAACCAATATTCTTGAGGCTATTTTTGTTGCGGGTTTTGGTGGATCCTTTAGAACTAAAAGAGACAAAGAATTAATCAATAGTGAAGCAACTGAGACCTATATTCGTGCAGAACTTTCCAAAAGTTATGGGGATTATTCTATTGAATATACTTTAAAAAAAGACTTAAAAAAAGAAATTAAAGTGAATAAAAATCACCTAAAAAAACGGTCGGAATTATTTGGCCACTTGAATGTAGTTGTTTTTTCTCCAGAAGATTTAAAGCTCATCAAAGATGGACCAAGCGAACGAAGAAGATTTCTTGATCGAGAAATTTCAAACTTAAAAAAAGTGTATTGTGCCGACTTAATTGAATACCATCGTATCCTTAGTCAACGAAACGCTTTAATAAAAAAAGCGCGCCATCAAAAAGGTCATCTAGAGATGATTTCTATCTGGGATGAGCAGTTGGCAAAAGTGGGTACTTCTCTTATGATTGAACGTAAAAACTTCATAGAGAAGCTAAATAACGTCAGTTATGACCTACATTTAAAAATAACTGAAGAAAAAGAAGAAATAAACTTAAAATATTTGCCTAATATCAAGGTAAATAGCGCTGAATATGATAAAATATATATGGAGTTTTTAAATAGGCTTACACAGCAATTATCGAATGATGTAGATAAAGGATTTACTACGGTAGGTCCTCATAGAGATGATTTAGAAATTACCGTCAACGGTATTGATGTCAAAATATATGGATCACAAGGTCAGCAACGAACTGCTGCACTTTCATTAAAGTTGTCTGAGATTGAAATCATTTATGATGAAATCGGAGAATATCCAGTATTGTTATTAGATGATGTGATGTCAGAGCTAGATAAGAAACGCCAAAATGATTTATTAAAATCATTACAATCATTACAAACAATTATCACCATAACAGATACAGAAAGTATTATAGATGAGTATCTGGAGAAAGCTAACGTGATAAAAGTGCACGATGGCCAGGTGATTTAAGGTATTAGGAGGTAAAGATGTCTGTAGTAAATAATGAGTATAACGCAGAACAAATACAAGTACTAGAGGGTTTGGAAGCCGTACGTAAAAGACCTGGTATGTATATAGGGTCTACTAGTTCGAGGGGACTTCATCATCTGGTATATGAAATCGTCGACAACAGTATCGATGAAGCGTTAGCAGGGTATTGTAAAAATATTACCGTGACAATAGGAGTCGATAATACAATAAAAGTCACTGACGATGGTCGTGGTATGCCCGTAGATATGCATCCTAAACTTAAAAAGCCAGCTGTAGAAGTAATACATACAGTTTTACATGCCGGTGGAAAATTTGGCGGCGGAGGATACAAAGTATCCGGTGGTCTTCATGGTGTTGGTGCATCAGTTGTAAATGCACTTTCTGAATGGATGACAGTTGAAGTACAAAGAGATGAAAAACTGTACCGATTAGCCTTTGCTAAAGGTAAGACAACAGAAGAGCTACATGTAGTAGGAACAAGTGATTTTACAGGCTCCATTACGACGTTTAAGCCAGATGCGACAATTTTTGATGAAGTTATTTATGAGTATTCTACTTTAGAACATCGCTTAAGAGAATTAGCATTTCTGAATAAAGGGGTTTCAATCACTCTTTCAGATGAAAGAGAAGAAAATAAAATAAAAACTTTCTGCTATGAAGGTGGTATCAAAGAGTTTGTTGCTTATTTAAATAAGAATAGAACGGAAATCCATGAGAACACTATTTATTTTGAAAAAGACAATGGTGACAATACAGTGGAACTTTCATTACAATACACAGATGGGTATTCAGATAATGTATTTACATTTGCAAACAATATCAATACCCACGAAGGTGGAACACATCTAAGTGGATTTAGAAGTGCGTTAACAAGATCGGTTAATGATTATGCCAGACGTAAAAATTTACTTAAGGAAAAAGATGAAAACCTACAGGGTGAAGATATTAGAGAGGGTTTAACAGCGATTATTTCGGTTAAACTTGAAGAGCCACAGTTTGAAGGTCAAACGAAAACAAAATTAGGAAACAGTGAAATGCGAGGTATTGTAGAATCAGCAACCGCTGAGATGTTAAATACTTTCCTTGAAGAAAATCCGAATGATGCAAAAATCATTATTGAAAAATGTTTGAGATCAGCTAAAGCAAGAGAAGCGGCGCGTAAAGCAAGAGAACTTACAAGACGAAAAGGCTTACTTGATGGCTTGACTTTGCCCGGGAAATTAGCAGATTGTGCTGAAAAGAATCCAGAGTTATCTGAAATTTATATTGTCGAAGGGGATTCGGCCGGCGGTTCTGCTAAGCAAGGTAGAGATAGAGCAACACAAGCAATTTTACCACTTAAAGGTAAAATCCTAAATGTTGAAAAAGCAAACTTCACAAGAATTTTTAATTCAGGTGAAATTCGTGCAATGATTACAGCATTTGGTTGTGGTATTGGTGATGAATTTAATCTAGAAAAACTAAGATACCATAAAATTGTTATCATGACCGATGCCGACGTCGATGGTGCACATATCAGAACGTTATTGTTGACATTCTTCTTCAGATATATGCGTCCGTTAATCGACAATGGGCACATTTATATTGCACAGCCTCCACTTTACAAGGTTAAGCGTGGTAGAGAAGAATACTATGTTTATTCAGATAAGGAATTGAATGAATTACTAGAAAAGATTGGCCGTAAAGGTGTTAATCTTCAGCGTTACAAGGGTCTTGGTGAAATGAATCCTGACCAACTTTGGACAACAACAATGGATCCAGAAGTACGTACAGTGATTAAAGTAAATATAGAAGATGCAGTAGAGTCTGATTTAATATTCTCGACATTAATGGGTGAAAAAGTTGAACCAAGAAGAGAATTTATTGAGGAAAATGCTAAGTATGTAACGAATCTGGACATTTAGAGGTGTAAAAATGGAGAATGGTAAAGAAAGAATTATAGATATAGACATCAAACAAGAAATGAAAAATTCTTATATCGATTATGCAATGAGTGTTATTGTCAGCCGTGCATTACCAGATGTAAGAGATGGTTTAAAACCGGTTCATAGAAGAATTTTATATGCGATGAATGAATTAGGATTTACACCAGACAAGGCTTATAGAAAATGTGCCCGTATTGTCGGGGATGTACTAGGTAAGTATCACCCTCATGGAGATTCATCAGTATATAATGCACTTGTTAGAATGGCACAAGAATTCTCAATTAATGAAATTTTAATTGATGGCCATGGTAACTTTGGTTCTATCGATGGTGATAGTGCCGCTGCCATGCGTTATACGGAAGCAAAAATGACAAAATTATCAACGGAACTGTTAAGAGATATTGAGAAAAAGACTGTTGATATGACAAATAACTTTGATGAAACATTAAAAGAACCATCTGTTTTACCAGCTAGATTCCCTAACTTACTTGTGAATGGATCAAATGGTATTGCAGTAGGAATGGCAACATCTATTCCACCTCATAATTTAGTTGAGATTATTAATGGAACAATTAAGTTAATCGATGATAAAGAAGCAGATGTTGAAGATTTAATTGAAATTATTAATGGTCCTGACTTCCCAACCGGTGCAGAAATCATGGGGATGGAAGGCTTTAAAAGAGCTTACCGTACTGGTCGTGGTAAAGTTTTACTAAGATCAAAAGCAGAAATTGAAGAAGTGAGAAAAGGCAAAACCGCTATTGTTGTAACAGAAATTCCTTACCAAGTAAACAAATCAAAATTACTTGAAGGGATTGCTGACTTAGTTAAAAATAAGAAGATTGAAGGTATTACAGATCTTAGAGATGAGAGTAACCGTGAAGGAATTCGTGTGGTTATTGAATTAAGAAGAGATGTAAATCCTAATATCGTTCTTAATAAACTTTATAAGCATACTCAATTACAAACAACTTATAGTATTATTATGATTGCCCTTGTTAATGGACAACCAAAAGTACTTAATTTATATGAAGTCTTAAGCCATTATTTAAATCATCAAAAGGATGTTGAAACGCGACGTGTTCAGTTTGACTTAAAAAAGGCAGAAGATCGTGCACATATTTTAGAAGGATATAAGATTGCACTTGCAAACATTGATGAAGTTATCAAAATTATTCGTGCTGCTTATAATGATGCAGAAGAAAAATTAATGGAGCGTTTTAGCTTATCTGAAATTCAAGCCAAAGCAATCGTTGATATGCGCCTAAGAAGACTTCAAGGATTAGAAAGTGAAAAAATTGATGCTGAGTTTAATGAATTGCAAATAAAAATTGCTGAATTTAAGGCAATTCTTGCAGATGAAGCGTTATTATTAGACATTATTAAAACAGATTTAATTGCTTTAAGAGATAAGTATGGATCAGAAAGAAAGACAACAATTGGATTTAATGCTGACGAATTTGATATGGAAGATTTAATTGAGGAAGAAGAAGTTATTATTACTTTAACGCATCAAGGGTACATTAAGCGTGTATCAGCTAGTGAGTATTCACTTCAAAAGCGTGGCGGTAAAGGTAAAACTGGTCTTTCTACAAAAGAAGAAGATTTTATTGAAGATATTTATATCACTTCAACACATGATTACTTATTGTTCTTCACAAACTTCGGTAAGGTGTATAGAAAGAAAGCATACTTTATTCCTGAAGGCTCAAGAGTTTCTAAAGGAACAGCGATTATTAACTTGCTACAACTTGAAAATGGCGAAAGTGTCAAAGCGGTTGTGCCAGTTAAATCATTTGAAGATGGTTTCTTGACAATGGCGACAGTCAAAGGGGTTATTAAGAAAACGGCGTTAACGCAATTTGATACCTCTAGAAAAACTGGTCTTATTGCACTTAACTTAAATGATGATGATGAACTAATCAGTGTACGTCACTCAAGTGGTGAAAATGAAATCATGTTGATTACGAAGAATGGTAAGGCTATTCGATTCGAAGAAGGGGACGTTCGTCCAATGGGGAGAACGGCAACTGGTGTTCGAGGTATTAAAATTGAGAACGAAGATAAAGTTGTAACCATGGAAATTGTTGATCATGAAAGTAAGATTCTTGTAGTAAGTGAAAATGGTTATGGTAAACGTACAAGTCTTGTTGAATATAAAGTTCAAACAAGAGGTGGTAAAGGAATATTAACATATAATATCACTGAGAAAACTGGTAATGTCATCGGTGCTAAAATGGTTAAAGAAGGCGAAAACCTAATGATCATTAACACAAGTGGCGTTCTTATCAGAATTAAGATAGACGGTATTTCTATTTCTGGCAGAAAGACAAGTGGTGTTCGCTTAATGAGAACTGGCGACGATATTCAACTGGTATCTATTGCAAAAGTTGCAGAAAGCGATGAAGATGAAGAATCAACAGATGAACCTACTGAAGTAATTGAAACACCAGAAGTTACAACTGAAAATGAATAAATAAACACAAAAAGCTCAATTTTTTTATTGAGCTTTTTTTTATATTGTGTTTGAAATTTATGATTATGGATATATTAATAATATAGCCCCCTTTAATATATTTTTCGTATATTAAAGATAATATTTGAGGAATCTAATTAAACCTTTGAGATTCCTTTTTTTTTGCGCGATAAACATAGAACAGCATAGCTATAAATAATGAAAGGGATATAGGAAGCCCTTCCTATATCCCTTTCATTATTTATAGCTATATTGGGCGCGTAACGCGACCAGAGCAATCTGCGATTGCTCGGTGCTGTTTTTTTATAAAATAGAAGATATTTTATATTAAAATTTTAGGTTCTATTAGGCTCGCCAACGCGAGCCTAGCAATGCGTCAGCATTGCTGGCTGTTCTCTTGTGCAGGAAGCAATGCAATATTCCATCGTGTTATTCGGTGTTGTTCTACATCGGAAGCATCACATCATACATAAACATTTATTAGACAAAATGTAAAAAAAACATAAATATATCAACATATTAAAGTATGATTTTAACTATAAATACAGTATTTTTTTATTATTGCGAAATTTATAGTATAATGAAGTAACTTCACTATTTTTTATTAATTGTTTTGTAAAAAAAATTAAGGGTAAAGATAGTATTACGAATAGGGGGGAATAGTAGTGTCGTTAGAAATACAAAAGGCATTTAATAATGAAAGAAACGTATGGGATATATCTTTAGCAGGTGATGTAGATATAGTTTCGTCAGTTGAATTAAAGGATAACGTAAACGTTTTATTGGACAAGGATGAAAAAGGTCTTCTCATCAATTGTGAGCATTTATCATACATTGATAGTACAGGTCTTGGAGTCCTTATTAGTTTGTTAAAAAGAGTAAAGAAAAGTGGCAATGAAATTGAGCTAACGAATGCCCAACCAAACATTTCAAAACTACTAAAAATTACGGGACTTGATAAAATATTTGTAATGAAATAAAAAATTAAAACATGAAAATAGGAGAAGGTGACAGTAAATGAACGATAAAATATGCTTGTCAATTCCAACTAAGTCGGAATACGTTAGTGTGGCAAGACTTACATCATCTGTGATTGCAAATAATATGGGATTTGATATTGAAGATATCGAGGATATTAAAGTTGCGGTAGGTGAAGCGTGTAATAATGCTGTACTACATACAGAAGATTATGATCACACATTTGATTTATCATTTTCAGCGCAATCTGAAAAATTGATAATAGAAGTAAAAGATAGCGGAAAGGGATTTTCACTAGATAAATATGAAGAACCTGATTTGGAACATCCAAAGGAACATGGTCTAGGGATTTTTATAATGAAGTCACTAATGGATGATTTAGAAATTGAATCACAAGTTGGCGAAGGTACATTTATAAGAATGATAAAATATCTGAATAAATAGAAATGCATTTTTAGGGGCTGATATTATGAGCGATACTGTTTCAACTAGATTTGATGAAATAGATATTAACGCGATAGATATTGAAAATGTAGATCTTTCTAATTATACCAACAAGGAACTATTTTTTATTTATAAACACACTAAAAGCTTAAGAATTAGAAATGATTTAATCAAACGACATTTGTATATCGCCGAGATATTATCAAAGAAGTATATGAACAAAGGGATTGAATATGAGGATATTCATCAAGTTGCATCATTAGGATTAATTTATGCTATTGAGCGATTTGATATAGATAGAGGTTTTGAATTTTCAAGTTTCGCGACACCAACAATTATCGGAGAAATAAAAAAGTATTTTAGAGATAAAGGGTGGTCTGTCAGAGTACCAAGAAGAATTCAAGAACTTTCAAAGAGAATAAATGTTGCAAAAAATTATTTGCAGCAGGAATTACAACGTGCACCCAAAATTGAAGATATTGCGGAGTACTTGTCATGTACGGAAGAGCAAGTAATAGAAGCGATGGAAGCATCACAGGTGTATACTCCAAAATCACTGGATATCACATATGATTCATCAGGTGATGATAAAGATATTCAGCTGATGGATATTATCGGTAAGGATGATAAACAATTTGATATAATTGAGAACCGGGATTTTATAGAAACGTGTATGGAAAAACTGAATGACATGGAGATAAAGATTATTCGTGATCGTTTCTTTAAAAATAAAACTCAAATTCAAATTGCTGAAGAACTTGATGTATCACAGATGACCATTTCTAGAATGGAAAAGAAGATACTGAATAAGTTTAAGAAGGAATTTAGTAAACTCAATGATATATGATTTATATGTGGACTATTTCAGTTTTCTGAGATAGTCTTTTTTATTGTTATGAAGGTTTTGCGGTGACCTAATAGTTCCTTCACACTGGTTGTTCTTGCGAGCCAAAGGTGTTCATCCACTATTAGGTCACCGCAAAACCATAAAATAAAAAAGACTGATAAAATCATATAGTATATAACTCAGTGGGAAGAATGGCTACGCAATTCAAATAGCCTTGCACTAAAAAAGCTATGTCATCTCTGACATAGCTTTAATTACATAAAATATACTTATCTAGGAACAAATCCTAATGCTTCTTTTGTTTTATTAAGAATTGGTGCTGCTACTTTTTCAGCTTTCTCGGCACCTTCTTTTAAGATTTCTAAAATTTCGCCACTATCCAATATTTCGTGGTATCTCTGCTGAATTGGTGCCAATGCATTTTGAACAACTTCAACTAAGTCTTTCTTGAAATCGCCATAGCCACATCCTTCGTACTTAGCTTCTAACTCTTCAATTGAATAATCACTAAGAACAGAGTATATAGTAAGTAAGTTACTAATACCTGGTTTATTTTCCACGTCATATTTAACAATACCATCACTATCAGTTGTCGCTTTCATGATGGTCTTTTTGATTTTGTTTGGTGGATCCAGTACAGAAATTTTACTGTGTACATTTGGATTCGATTTACTCATTTTAGTAGTAGGATCATCTAGTGACATAATACGTGCGCCAACTTTCGAAATCATTGGTTCAGGCACTACAAAAGTTTCACCAAACTTGTTGTTGAATCGCTGTGCGATATCTCTTGTTAACTCAAGGTGTTGCTTTTGATCGTTACCGACAGGTACATAATCAGTATCATATAATAAAATATCTGCAGCCATTAAAACAGGATATGTGAATAGTCCAGTTGAGAAGGCTTTTTTACCAGCGCTTTTATCTTTGAATTGAGTCATTCTACTTAATTCACCCATATAAGTATTACATTGGAGGAGCCATGCTAATTCAGCGTGGGCAGATACTTGGGATTGTAAGAATAATGTTGATTTTTTAGGATCGATTCCTAAAGCCACGTAAAGTGCCGCAAGTTCTAAAGAGTTTTTATGTAATTCCTTAGGATCTTGAGGTACTGTAATAGAATGCAAATCTACAATACAGTAGAAGCAATCGTGTGTTTCTTGCAACTTAACAAATTTTTGCATTGTGATAAAATTGCCAAGTTGAATTTGTCCAGTTGGCTGAACGCCTGAAAATACTCGTTTCATAATAACCTCCAAAATAATAATGTATAAAAAATTATAGCTCATATTCAAGCTTAATTCAATAACTGTACTTGATTACAGTACATATTATAACGTAAATATTGGGTGAAGTCTAAATATTAACATTTGTTAATGTTTAGAATATTCTGAAACAAAAAATTCTATTGCGATTTTCATATAATGAAATCAATTGTTTTTAACTACTATAGCGGATTTACCTAAAAAAATTTTTATATATTGACAAGATGAATAAAATAATAATATGATGTTATATAAGTTATTTGTTAAAAAAAAGTAACAATATTAAGGGGAGGTAAAGAATTTGAAGAAACGTATAGCATTATTATTAGCATTTATGCTTGGATTATCTACACTATTAACGGGGTGTGGCGGATCTGGAGAGCAGGCAACAGAGGAATCAGATGTTATTAAAATTGGTATTTTCGAGCCAATGACAGGTGCAAATGCAGCTGGTGGTGAAATGGAAGTTGAAGGTATCAAATTAGCAAACGAGCTTTACCCAGAAGTATTAGGCAAGAAGGTTGAGTTGATTATTGCAGATAACAAGTCTGACAAGGTTGAAGCAGCAAATGCAGCGACAATGTTAGTAGACAAAGAAAAAGTAAACGCAGTAATCGGTAGTTGGGGATCTTCATTCTCGATTGCAGCTGGCCCTATTTTTAAGGATGCAGGTATTCCAGCAGTAGGTGCTTCTTGTACGAACCCACTTGTTACATTAGGAAATGAATACTACTCAAGAGTATGTTTCATCGACTCATTCCAAGGTACTGTAATGGCAAATTACGCTTTTAATGAATTAGGCGCTAAGAAAGTAGCGATTATTCAAGAAATTTCAAGTGACTACTCAGTTGGCCTTGTAAAATATTTTGAAGAAGCATTTGTCGGTTTTGCAGGCAGTGAAGATTCAATCGTTGGTAAATCAAGTTACAATACTGGTGACCAAGATTTTACAGCACAATTAACAAATATTAGAGAATTAAATCCAGATGCAATTTTTGCACCTGGTAACTATACTGAAGGTGCTTTATTAGTAAAGCAAGCAAGAGAATTAGGAATTGATGTTCCATTTATCGCAACTGATACATGGGAAGCACCTGAATTCTTAGAAATTGGTGGCGATGCAGTTAACGGTGTAGTATTCTCTACATTCTTTACAACTGAAGTACCAATCACTGATGAATCAGAAAAGTTCTTAAATGCTTATAGAGAAAAATATGACAAAGAGCCTGCGTCAGTTACAGCTTTAGGATATGATGCTTATTTGGTAATCTTAAATGCAATTGAGCAATCAGGTTCTACGGATCCCGCAGAAATAAATAAATTTATTGCACAAACAAAAGACTTTGAAGGTGCAGCTGGTATGATTTCACTTGACCCAACAGGGGATGCAGTGAAGAGTGCTGTTATCAAAGAAGTACAAGGTGGAGAATTTAAATACTTAACAATTGTTGAACCACTAGAATAAAAATTATTGCCAATGTGTAGCTTGCTACACATTGGCTATTCAATTGTAATGAAGTCCTTTTTTTGTTTTTTGACTTTTTTTGTAGTGATTAGATTAATGGGGGAATATAATGGACGGTCAGGTTTTCTTGCAGCATCTTACAAATGGAATCTCCCTAGGTAGTTTATATGCGTTACTCGCTATCGGTTATACGATGGTTTATGGTATATTAAGGCTTATAAATTTTGCCCATGGAGATATTTTTATGTTCGGTACATATATGGCTTATTATGCGATTACATCGTTTATGATGCCGTGGTGGTTATCGTTTATTATCGCAATTATGCTAACAGTAATATTTGGTGTTATGGTAGAGAGAAGTGCTTACAAGCCTTTAAGAAATTCACCAAGAATATCAGTAATGATTTCGGCGATTGGTGCATCTTTCTTAATTGAAAATATAGCTATTGTAGTATTTGGTGGACGACCTAAAACATTTCCAGTACCTGAAATGTTTGCAAAGGTACTACGTTTTGGAGAAGTGTCTATAGTAAGTGTTACATTGTATACACCAGTGATTACATTATTATTATTGGGTGTTCTTTTATACATTGTTAATAAAACTAAAACTGGTATGGCCATGCGTGCCGTATCAAAAGATTATGAAGCAGCTCGGTTAATGGGTATTGATGTCAATCGGATTATATCTTTCACATTTGCGATTGGATCAGGTCTTGCTGCAGTTGGTGGTATTATGTGGGGAATGAAATATCCGACACTCTTACCATTAATGGGGATGATGCCAGGTCTTAAATGTTTTATTGCAGCCGTAGTTGGTGGTATTGGAGATATTAGAGGTGCTGTTTTAGGTGGCTTTATCCTAGGATTATCAGAAATAATGATTATTGCATTTTTCCCTGCATTAACAGGCTATAGAGATGCAATTGCATTTGTATTATTAATTGTCATATTACTTGTCAAACCTACAGGGTTAATGGGACAAAATCTAACAGAGAAGGTGTAGATATGAAAAAACATAGAGTATTAACCGCCTTAGCTGTAGTGGTTATCATTGGACTTTTAGGTGTATTTAATTTAACATTTGACAGTTATAGATTAAGAATTTTAAATCTTTGTGGTGTTTATGTAGTATTAGGATTAAGTATGAACTTAATCAACGGATTTACAGGTCTTTTTTCTCTTGGCCATGCAGGATTTATGGCTATCGGTGCTTATGTCTCTTCATTAATGACAATGTCACCGGAATTAAAAGATACTGTTTTTTATGCGGTTCCAATCAATCCGTTTGTTAAAGCGATGAGTGCACCATTTCCAATCGCTCTTTTAATGGGTGGAATTGCAGCTGGTATACTTGGTGCATTAATTGCTGCACCAATTCTACGTCTAAAAGATGATTATTTGGCTATTGCTACATTAGGGTTTAGTGAAATCATTAGAGTTGTCGCAACAAACTTACAATCAATAACCAATGGCGCTCTTGGTTTAAAGGGAATTGACCGTGTAACCAATACTGGCTGGAGTTGGGGGATTGCAATTCTAACGATTTATTTTATGAAAAAATTAATGGATGGTTCTTACGGTAAGGCGATTTTAGCTATTAGGGAAGACGAAATTGCTGCTGAAGCAATGGGGATTAGTTTATTTAGGCATAAGATGTATTCATTTGCTATTGGTGCTTTCTTTGCTGGTATTGGCGGGGGACTCCTCGCTCATATGCTAGGAACAATTGATCCACTGATGTTTAGATTTATTTTAACGTTTAATATTCTATTAATTGTTGTATTAGGTGGTATCGGTAGTATTACGGGAACAGTTATTTCTGCCTGTGTCGTTACATCGATGATGGAAGTATTACGATTCTTAGAAGGTAAAATGGATTTTGGTTTCTTTGAAATACAAGGAATCCCAGGAATGCGTATGGTTGTATTCTCTGCATTATTGATGAGTGTTATATTATGGTATCCGCGAGGACTTATGGGTACAAGTGAATTTAATTGGGATTTTATTTTAGAAAAGAAATACCTAAAGTTATTTAAAAAGAAAAAGACTGTATCGGAGGAAAAATAATATGACGATTTTAAATGTTGATAATATTACGATGCAGTTTGGTGGTCTTAAAGCTGTATCGGATCTTAAAATTGATATAAGTGAAAAAGAAATTGTTGGTCTTATTGGACCAAATGGTGCAGGTAAAACAACTGCATTCAATATGATTACAGGCGTATATAAGCCAACCCTTGGTAATGTATATTTTAAAGATGTGAATATAACTGGTATTAAACCTCATGAAATTACGAAGCTAGGGATAGCGCGGACGTTCCAAAACATTCGTCTTTTTAAGGAATTAAGTGTTTTAGATAATGTATTAATTGCCAATCATTTACGACTTAAGTCGGGAATCGTTGCATCAGTCCTCAAAACACCTGCTTATAAGAAAGAAGAAAAACATATTTATGAAAAATCTTTGCAACTTCTAGAAGATGTAGGATTATTAGATCTTATCAATGAAAAGGCAGAAAATTTACCATATGGTAAGCAAAGACGATTAGAGATTGCGCGGGCTTTGGCAACGGAACCTCAACTATTGTTGCTGGATGAACCTGCTGCAGGCATGAATCCACAAGAATCTCTGGAACTAATGGAATTCATAAGAGAAATTAGAGACAAATTTGATATTGCAATATTGATGATTGAACATCATATGCAAGTTATTATGGGTGTTTGTGAAAAAATATATGTACTAGACTATGGTGTGACCATTGCTCAAGGATCTCCAGAAAACATCCAAAACGATCCAAAAGTTATTGAAGCGTACCTGGGGGTGGAATAATGCTAAAAATTAATAATTTAAATGTACACTACGGCGGTATCCACGCTTTAAGAGGTATAAACATTGATGTTGAAGAAGGTAAGGTCATTAGTTTGATTGGTGCTAATGGTGCTGGTAAAAGCACAACTCTTCGGACTATAATGGGCCTTGAGCAGCCCACAGAAGGTTCTGTATTTTATGATGACAGAATCCTTTCTGGAAAAAAGACTAAAGATATTGTAGCAGATGGTATTGTTCTTGTACCAGAAGGTCGTCGCGTATTTCCGAATTTAACGGTTAAGGAAAATCTTATATTAGGGGCCTACTTAAGAAAAGATCAAAAGGAAATTGAGAAAGATCTTGAGTGGGTATTTGAATTATTTCCTCGCTTAAAAGAGAGAGAATGGCAAAAGGCCGGCACTATGTCTGGTGGAGAACAGCAAATGCTTGCTGTAGGTAGAGGGCTAATGACCAAGCCTAAGATTATGATGATGGATGAACCTTCATTAGGGCTTGCACCATTAATTGTAAAAGATATATTTGAAATAATTAAGAAAATCAATAAAGAAGGTGTGACAATTCTACTGATAGAACAGAATGCAAAAGCAGCACTTGAAATATCGGACTATGCATATGTTTTAGAAATCGGGAAAATTGTACTTGAAGGCAAAGGCGATGACTTACTTCATAATGAAGAAGTCAAAAATGCTTATCTAGGTACCTAAAGGATCCTCTCCTTTGTAAATATGGTAAAGTTGAGTATGGCAAACTCTCAACGAAAAGAAATAACCAAGTGTTAGGTGATGACCTAACACTTGGTTATTTTATTTATCAGCTGATACTGTAGCTCTATCGAGTATTTGCTGTTCAATTTGCGTTCTTCGGAGGGGGTTATCGTTCCAATTTATAATTTCTTATAATATATAGCATTGAACCATTGCTATTATTTAGATATAAAGAGCATGCAAATTAACAATCTCGTCACCTGCTCATAAAGTGCAAATTTAGCAACACGCTCCAAGTTGGTAAATTAAATGGTACTCGCTTCAGCGAGTATTTACCTATAGAGATGCGCTCCTCGGAGGGTGTTATAGTACCAAT
>Ga0070724_10000473_pt1 | contig 29035 bp, 26 predicted proteins | sample tdDd001_FD_67278 | JGI IMG/M metagenome (GOLD analysis project Ga0070724, IMG submission 67278) | Marine sediment microbial communities from the Atlantic coast under amendment with organic carbon and nitrate - tdDd00.1 | ecosystem: Environmental > Aquatic > Marine > Coastal > Sediment | place... | reverse complement strand
TGTGCAATTTCTTGATCTGCTGTTGTATATGAATCTTTACCATCTAACATGAAAATAATAACGTCAGCCGTATCGATTGCAACTTCAGCTTGGTCACGCATTTGAGACATGATAATGTCTTTTGAATCTGGCTCAATACCACCAGTATCAATCATTGTGAAGTGATTACCTAACCACTCAACATCTACATAAATTCTATCTCTTGTAACACCTGGTTTATCTTCTACTATAGAGATTCTTTTACCAGAAATTTTATTGAAAAATGTTGATTTACCAACATTCGGTTTACCTACTACTGCAACAACTGGTTTACCCATTTTTACGCCTCCTCAATACCTAGAATATTCGACAGGAAGGCTTGTCCACTGACTTCAATAGGGACCACCGTCACATTCAAGGCTTTCTCTAACTCTTCAAGTGTCATATCATCCAAAAATACAAGTTCACCGCTTTTGAACATACTCTTTGGAATTAGCAGCACATCCCCAAGGTCTTTGCCTTTTAGTTGCTCAACAAGGTCGCCACCTGTTAAAAGTCCAGCAACGGTAATACTCTCACCAAAGAACCGGTTCACTATGCGATTCACATGCACCTGACACTGACTATATTTGTCCATAACTTTTGTTGCTAAGTCTTCTATAAACTCAAAAGCTGACGTGCCAGTAGCAATGCTAACAACACGTTTTCCACTTGCATTTGTGTTAACTTCATCCATAGCGTCGTACACTTCATATTCTAACTTAGTCATAAGACCCACGCCGTTTTCAATTTGCACAAACCCTTCATACGCATCGAAGTGTGGGCGTTCGAGTCCTGCTAGAACATAAAACTCATCTGACAGAAATGCAAATCGTGTCCCTCTTTTTTCCAGGAAATAAGTTTGCCATTTTTCAACCTGCTCTATCACAGCAGTCGCTAGCTCTTTATCGTATCCAGAAACATTTGCAAGTCCATTTCTAAACTTAGTAAGTCCGATTGGCACAATCGCTATCGAATTTAATCCACCAGGTAAATCATGAAGGTCTTTTAAAGTTCTATCCAGTTCTGGTCCATCATTAAATCCAGGACACAGAACAATTTGACCATTCATTTCAACCCTATGTTCTCCCAATAGTTTGAGTCGATTGTAGACCTCGCCGGCATTTTTATTGCCCAACATTTTCACACGAAGTTCAGGATTCGTTGTGTGAATAGAAACGTTAATAGGGCTTATATTATAATCTACCATACGTTGAAGCTCTTCTTCTGATACATTGGTTAATGTAACAAAATTTCCTTGAAGGAAAGATAGTCGAGAGTCGTCATCTTTAAAATACAAGGTTTCTCTCATTCCTTCTGGGAGCTGATCAATGAAGCAGAATACACACTTATTTTTACAGTTACGCGCATGATCCATAATAGGATGTCTGAACTCCAGACCCAACTCTTCATCGAAGTCTTTGTCAATTTCGAGTAACCATATTTCACCATCAGGTTTTCTAACTTCAACCTCTAAAAAATCATCTGTAATCATAAACAAATAATCGATGATATCTTTGACCGGTCTTCCGTTGATTTTTAGCAGTACATCGCCTTTTTCAATTTCCATTTCTTCAGCAATACTACCAGGTAAAACCTTCGATATGATGTTGTCGTTATGTTTTAATGTTTTCAATTCCATTTATTTATCCTCCGACAATCCTTGTACATATTACACGTTCACTACTTCTGCGTCAAGGATTATCGTGTCTGAGACTACTTAGTAATGTTTTTTAGGGCAAAAATCGAAGCCATTCGCCCTGATTTTGGTTTTTCCTTCCTATAAGAGAAGAACACATCATTTTCACACATGGTGCAGTGAGAGCTTATTTCGATGTTCTCACTTAAGATGCCAGCCTTAGTCATTATATGATGATTAATACCTTTAAGATCTATTAAATACTTGCCTTTAGTCGTTGGGGTAAGGTATTCAAACAGTTCATGCCCCATCCACTGGAACAAATTAATGACCATTTGGTCAACCTCATAACAACATCCACTTGCACAAGGTCCAATTCCTGCAATAATATCAGAGGGATTTGACCCAAAGACTTGCGTCATTTTTTCTACCGCTTTAAGACCAATTTGTTTAGATGTACCCTTCCAACCACTATGTACAATACCACCAGCACTTTTCACTGGATCGTAAAAGAATAAAGGCACACAATCTGCATAATACGTTATGAGAGTAATATCGGTTCTATCTGTAATCAGACCATCTTCACCATCTATGAAGTTCTCAACTGATTCGTTTGAACGGGTTCCTATATAACGCACAATGTTTGAGTGCACTTGTTTAGTCATGTACTTTGGTCTGTCACATAGATCAAGGGCTGTAAGAATCCGATTATAATTTTCTTTAACATGTTCGGGATTATCATCAGTTGAGTGACCCATGTTTAAACTCGAAAATGGAGGGTGACTCACCCCTCCATTTCTTGTCGTAAATCCATGAATCAGATTGTTGTGTTGTGAGAGCGTTTTAAACGTCAACCACTGAACCCCATGCTTATCATTTAATTGCATGATTTCACCACCTGATTATATATTCTGGTTAATCCAGAACTAGTGTTTATCGTTGAGCATCGTTTTAAGCTCGTCCATAAACGTGTTAATATCTTTAAACTGTCTGTATACCGATGCAAAACGTACATAAGCCACTTCATCAAGCTCTCGAAGGCCATGCATAACGAGTTCTCCAATATAAGTCGATGAAATTTCCTTTTCCATTGAATTATAGAGCTTCTTCTCAATTTGTTTAGCCATATCTTCGATTGTCTGGTATGGGACTGGTCTTTTCTCACAGGCACGAATGATACCATGCATCATTTTTGCTCTATCGTAAGACTCTCGATTTCCATCTTTTTTAACTACAATCAGCGGGATTTCTTCAATTTTTTCATATGTTGTGAATCGGTGTTTGCATTCGACACATTCTCTTCGACGACGAATAGTATTCCCTTCATCTGTCGGTCTTGAGTCTACAACTTTGGATTCCAAATAGTCACAGAACGGGCATTTCACACGCATCACCTCAATTATTCGTATATTACTGCCAATATCCCTAGTTCAACCACATTTCTTACTTATGTCTATTTACGACTTAAGGCTACCACGTGGGTAGCCTATTGTATATGTCTTCATTTAGCTTAATCTGTAATCAACACTAAGCTGGTGTTAACCTAACAAGTCAAACCTATGATATGTATAATCAGTTTATCTTTGTCTTCTTAGGAAAGTAGGAATGTCAAATTCCTCTTCATTAGTGTCTACTTCTTCTGTTGCTTCACTTGCTTGAGCAGGAGCTTCTTCACCTTCAGTAGTAGCTTCAGGAGCTTCTGGTGTTGGCTCTGCTTTTTCTTCAACAGGAGCAGCAGCACGTTTTGATGGTTGGTGATCTTCAAAACCAGTTGCAATTACAGTAATTCTTAGCTCATCTTTAAGTGCTTCATCAATTACAGCACCAAAGATGATGTTTGCATCTGGATCTGCAGCTTCAGCAACTATTTCAGCAGCTTCGTTTACTTCGAATAGACCAAGGTTAGAACCACCAGTAATGTTTAGTAGAACACCTTTTGATCCTTCAATTGAAGTCTCTAACATTGGACTATGAATAGCTTGTTTTGCAGCTTCCACAGCTCTGTTTTCACCACTTGCTTTACCTACACCCATGTGGGCTAAACCACGTTCAAACATAATAGTCTTAACGTCGGCGAAATCCAGGTTGACTAGACCAGGTATAGCAATAAGGTCAGAAATACCTTGTACACCTTGACGAAGTACGTCATCGGCAATTTTAAATGCGTCTACAATACTTGTTCTTTTTTCAATAACTTGAAGTAGACGATCATTTGGAATTGTTACAAGTGTATCTACTTTATCTTTTAATTCGTTAATTCCATGATCAGCATGAAGCATTCTACGTCTGCCTTCAAAAGTAAATGGCTTAGTTACAACGCCTACTGTAAGAATACCCATTTCTTTTGCTACATCAGCAACGATTGGAGCAGCACCTGTACCAGTACCACCACCCATACCAGCAGTAATAAATACCATATCAGAGCCCTGAAGCGCTTGGTAGATATCATCGCGGCTTTCTTCCGCAGCTTTTTCACCTACGTCTGGATTGGCTCCAGCACCTAGACCGCGTGTTAGCTTTTCGCCTATTTGAATTTTAAATTCTGCTTTTGAGTTAAATAATGCTTGTTTATCTGTGTTAATCGCGACGAATTGAACCCCTTTAAGGCTCGCTTCAATCATTCTGTTTACGGCGTTGTTTCCGCCGCCACCTACACCGATAACTTTAATTTGCGCAAATTGATCCATGTCGATATCAAACTCTAACATGTGACTGCCCCCTTTTTCCACGATGAAAAAATGTCGTTCATATTTATGACTGTATCTCGTACCAGCTGTTTTTTCTAATAGGTAATTCACTATTAATAATACCACATTTCAACCCACTTTGAGGCGGTATTTTTCAATAAAGTTGAAGATTATTGACAAAAAAGACCAAACCATTGTGGAATTTAATAATACATTTGGTATTTCTAGCTCTTACAATCATTTCTAATTTGTATTTTCAGTGTCTTTTTGCTCAACGTTTTTATTTTTTCCAGAGATTCTCTTTCTAAAATTGTCGATCAAAAGACGTCTAACAATAGCAAGGTTTTGGAATAATCTCACACCAAATGCAAATACTGCTGCGTAATATAGGGGAATTCCGAGGAAGTCTCCAATATACGCTAAAAAAGCTGCAAGTATAGCATTGGTTATAAATCCACTAACGAAGATCATGGCATCAAAGCGATCTTCCATACTCGATCGTATAGCTCCAAAAACTGAATCTATTGCTGCGAGTATTGCAACTGCAACATATAAAGACCAAGCTGAACTAAGTCCTATTGGCATAAACCAGCCAATAACTAAACCTAGTGCAATAGCCAATAATGCGATCATCAACGTCCTTCACCATCCTCTGCTGTCTTCATGTAAACCGGTCGAATTGAATCACCATATGCAGGCACTTCTAAGTTTACACTCGTATATACTTCCAGAAACACACCATACTGTCTTAAAACCTGTCCGAATGACCCTGGGGCATTCACAGCAGCTTCTAAGTGATGTTTGTCTCCGATAGCCTTAATAATGAATGGCTGTGCAAAAACTTCATTGTTGATTCGTATAGTCGGACCGGTACATTGTATCTTTGTTTTACCAAACACATAACGTTGACCATTAACTGAAATAGCTTCAGCACCAGCATATCTTAAATCATCTACTAAGTTTTGAACATCCATATTATGAACGAGGACATTATTTGGGTCTTCAAAATCATTAAGCTCCCTTTCCCCGTCATTAATTATTACAATAACACCTTGTCCTTTAAGACCAGTTAAACCTGAAAAGGTTTTAATCTCATCGATTTGGTCTCTAATTGCACCTTCAATGCCTCCAGACTCAGCCTTAGAGTCTTCATATTCATTTATTTGCTCAGTCATTTGGCGTACACGTTCTACTAGTTGATCGAGCTCTGCAGATTCTCTCTCCAGGTCCTGAGTATACGTTTGGATTTCACTTAAAGAAACGTACTTCTCTGCATCTTGTGCAGCACGAACCTGTATAGGTAACAAAATACCTAACAAGAAAATCAGTGCGATTGTGTGCGGCTTATGCATCACATCACCTCATCATTACTGAGTCACATTAGCATGTCGAAAATCGACAATTCCATTAAACTTAGGAATCTTAACGTTATCAGATTTTTTAACTTCGATTAAGTATCTTTTGTCCCTAATTTGAGAAACAATACCGAATCGTTGATTCACAGCTCCATCTAAGGTGTCCGAGCTACCAATGGCTTTTACAACAAAAGGTGCTTGCTGAGGAATCAAATTAATATTTATAGAATTACCAGCTGTCCTAATTTCACTCAGACCAGTAATACGTTGGTCATTGATACTTATTGCTTCTGCACCAGCAGCATTAAGTTCATTAACAAGAGACAACAACAAGTGGTAATCGTATACGAAATTCACATCATATGCATAGTTCATATCCACAGGTGGATTATCTATTGTCACAACTAACCCTTGGCCTTCAACATCAATAAGTCCTGCAAAAATCTTATATCTCTCTAAATCTTCGTTAAGTGACTTAATTAATACACTTTCCTTTGATTCAGATGTTTCAATTTCTGCCAACCTAGATTCAAGTGCAGTTATTTGATCAAGGAGAACATCTTTTTCTTCCCTAACTTTTTTTAACTCGCTAACTAACTCGCCAGATTTTTGACGAGGCGATAAACCATCCAACATATCTCGTTGAACTATTCGTGCCTGTTGAGCCAATATGACTCCAAGGATCACACAGATCAATCCGATCCAAAGATAATCCTTCTTCATAGCCATGCCTCCTACTGTCCAAACGGTTTAAAGATGGGTAATCCATTATGGCTTACATCGATAATGCCTGATTGAACACCTTTTTCTGATAACACTTCATAAATGTCGACGAAGTTATTAAACTTTCTCTCAATATCTTGCCCTTTACCAAATCGTACTCTGTAAGCGTCATTGATCAGTAATTCAATACCGTTATCATAACGTATATAGGGTTTGGCTTCAATATGAGAATTTTTAAGTAAGGAAATTAATTGCACAGTACGACGAAGTACTTTGGCTTCCTCGACCTTCAATTCTTCCCCAATATTAAATGACTTAAACTCAAATCCATCAATTAGAAAAATGTCACCCACTGACTCTTCTACTTTTAAAACGGTGAGCGTGTCGTCAATGGTAACGAATAAACCCGAATAACCAATGGCTACAAGTTCTTCCCTGTACTCGATGTCTAGTTCAAGCTGATCAGGAAAGTGTTTAGTGATCTTCACTGATTTTACGTATGGATGTTTTATGATTTTATTTTCAAGAAGTGTAGGTGCAACATTAAAGAACATGGACTTTTCAGTGAGTTCACCATATTTAATTATGTCTGAATCAGAAAAATACACACTTGCAGGATATTCAAACTTCTTAATTACAAGTAAATTTGTTTTAAAGACCACCAATCCAGCACTTACACAAACTAATATTAAAAGAAATACAACCAGTCTTCTATTTCTTCTTATCATTCTTTTTTGTGCCCTTTTAGCGTCCCTATTTTCATCCCGCATATTACACCTCAAACTCTTATTTTAGTATTTCATTAAGTGTCTTAACAATAATATCTAACGCATCTTTACCAGGAAGCTTTCTACAATTTTCTCGAATTTTTTCAAGTTTCTCAGGATGATCAAGATGATCATTTATTGTATCTAACAGATGGTTAACATTCAGATCATCTTCTAACATGACAATACCTGCACCCATTTTTTCCATGGATCTTGCATTATACTCTTGATGATTGTCTTTAACGTTAGGAGATGGTACAAGTACTGCTGGTGTGCCCGTTATACTAATTTCAGCCAGTGTTGACGCACCTGTTCTTGTAATCATCATATCCGCAGCGCCCATGTGCTGAGGCATGTTATATACATAAGGTACAATTTGAATATTATCTTCAAAAGATACGCGCATATCTTGAAGCTGCTTCATAAGGCGTTCATAATAGGTTTTTCCAGTTACGTGGATCACCTTGTACTTATGATCTCCACTTACTTTAGACATAATATCAATCATGGTGTCATTGATTTTTTTGGCACCACCACTGCCACCTACCGAAAGAATTAGGAAGGTGTCATCATCAACACCCACTTCTTTACGACAAGCTGATCTGTCTAACCCATAAAACTCCTGACGGACTGGATTGCCCGTTAAAACTACTTTATCTTTATCTTTGAAAGCATCTGCACTTTCTTCAAAACTGATCATAACTTTGTCAACATAACGACTGAGCATTTTGTTTGCTCTGCCAGGAAATGCATTGGCTTCATGTACAGCTGTTTTAACACCCATAAGAGCCCCTACAAACATAACAGGTCCTGAAACATACCCACCAGTACCAACAATTATGTCTGGATTAAACTCTTTAATGATTCTTCTAGCTTCAAACAAACTTGATATTAAACTACGTACATGTTTTATTGCACCCATGATTCCGCGTTTTTTATATTCTATTGAAATAGGTTTAAAATCCATACCTTGTTTAGGTACCAGTTCAGATTCTAAGCCCTGTTTGCGTCCTACATATAATAATTTGGTGTTTTTGTTTTTCTTTTTAAATGCTTCTGCTATGGAGATAGCTGGGTAAATATGTCCCCCTGTGCCTCCACCTGTTACAATCATTCTCATAGCATGACTCCTAATCTGTTAGTGTATACTGCGAAATATTCAACAGTATGCCCATACAGCCCATTAATATTAACACTGAGTTCCCACCAAAACTTATAAAGGGTAAAGGAATCCCTGTTACCGGCATAGAACTGGTCGCAACTGCAATATTAAATATAACTTGAATGCTGATCATAGCAACAATCCCCGTTGCTATTAGTGAACCAAACAAGTCTGGGGCTTTGACAGCGATTTTTACACCTCTATAGATTAATACAAAGAATAGCAGAATGACAAGTACACATCCTACAAATCCAAATTCTTCACCTACTGTTGCGAAAATAAAATCATTTTGAGGCTCAGGAATATATAACTTATTTTGAATACTTTGGCCTATTCCTACACCAAATAGCCCACCAGACCCTAAAGCGTACAAGGACTGAATTACCTGCCACCCAGCACCATCGGCATATTGGAATGGATCCATAAAAGCTAATACTCTGGCTTTTCTATATTCAGCGCTAAAAGCAAAAGCCGTAAAGGCACCTGCCCCTAATATGGCCAAACCAAATAATTGGTCCATCCTAGCACCAGCAACAAAAACCATAATCATTATAATTAATACCAAGGTTATTGCTGTTGATAAATTGGGCTGCATGATTATAAGGCCGAAGTATAGACCTGCCATAAGTAAGTATGGGAGTATTCCAACGGTAAATTTCTTCAACATGTTTCTATTATTCGTTAAGCTATGTGCTGTGAATATAATGGCACATATTTTTGCAACTTCCGAAGGCATAATGGATATCGGTCCAATATAGAGCCATCTCTGGGCACCATTAATCGATGTCCCAGCTGGAGTTAAAACAACCCCGAGAAGAACCAGACTACCTACAAGTAAGGCTGGTGCAAATTTTTTATAAATTCTATAAGGTACCATCGCAACTACGATCATAATAACTAAACCTGCAATTGCAAACTTGAGATCCTTATAAAAGAAGTAATACTTATTTTCCCATTGGGACATGGCCACATAAAAACTTGATGAAAAGACCATCATAACACCAATGACAAGCAGAAGTACAACCGTGACGAACAGGGATAAATCCATGGCATGACGTTTCACGTCTATCGCCTCCTCAGATTTTCAAAACACTCTCTAAAGTGATCTCCTCTATGCTCAAAACTCGGGTACATATCCCAACTTGCACACGCTGGGGATAGTAGTACAGCATCTCCACTAACCGATAAGTCGAATGCAATCTGTACTGCTTCATTTAAATCAGAAACGATACTAACAGCATCATACCCTTCTTTAACTGCTGTGTTTTTTATTATTTCAGCTGTTTCACCAAAAACAACCAAATGTTTAATTTTACTCCCAAATGACTGGACAAAACTTTCAAACTCACTGCCTTTATCCATACCCCCTGCAATTAACACAGTGGGTCTTTCCATGGCTTTTACTGCAACAATAGACGCATCTGGATTTGTGCCTTTTGAATCGTTATAGAATACGACATCGTTAACGTCACCTAACCACTCAATTCTATGCGCAACACCTGTAAAGGTTTTTAGTGCTTTGGCAATGTGTTCTATTTCAATTCCACTATAGTATGCCATGGCCGTTGCAGCTAATGCATTTTCTATATTATGATTTCCAGGAATAAATATATCTTTTAATTTAATAACTTCTAATACTTCACTAGCTGTTTGGTCTTTAATAACCACTTTGCCGTCTTTCACAAACACACCTGACTCCAGCTCTTCACATCTGCTAAAGTAGACAACACGTCCTTTTGTACGGCTTGCAAGTTCACGTGTTGGTAAATTGTCATAGTTTAGAACTAGAACGTCATCCTTAGAATGATTTTCAAAAATCCTACACTTGGCATCTACGTAATTCTCCATAGTTTTATGCCTGTTTAAATGGTCAGGCGTTAAGTTCAGAACTGCTGAGACATCTGTTTTAAACCGGCTAATTGTTTCAAGTTGAAAACTACTTACCTCAGTTACCATTGTCGTTTTTGGTGTGGCTTGGTCAACACGTCCAATAACTGGGATACCAATATTTCCAACCACAAAGTGTTCTGCATTTGCAATTTTAAATATTTCACCCGTTAATGCCGTCGTTGTTGTTTTTCCATTGGTACCTGTAATGCCTATAAATCTAGCATCCGTTAATCGGTAAGCTAACTCTAACTCTCCAATAACCTCAATACCAGCCTCTTTAGCCTGAATAACAAATGGTTTATCTAAAGGAACGCCAGGACTTAGAACCATCATGTCAAAGCCATCCAGATTTTCTGGACTCCCACCTAAGATTAATCCTTCATACATGCCAGAAATTGGTTCTAACATTTCTTGAAGTTCATCTTCGGATTTCATATCATTGATCCAAACCTTTGCCCCCCTTGAGAACAACGCTTTAACAGCAGACTGTCCCGATCGAGCTAGGCCGATTATTAGTACTTTTTTGTTTTCAACACCATGTGTAGTCTTCACTGATTATGCCCCCTAAATGGCTATAAAGTAGCCAGCAATAACAAGTCCAAGTGTTACTAAGTAGAATGTGCCCACAATTTTAGTTTCGCTCCATCCTGACAACTCATAATGATGGTGTAGTGGAGACATTTTAAATACACGTTTACCTCTGGTTTTAAATGATACAACCTGAATAATTACAGACAGGGTTTCAGCAAAATAAATACCACCTACAATTGGGATCATTAAAGCCATACCCGATGCAAATGCAAAACCAGCAACTGCACCACCAAGAGCTAAGGAACCTAAATCTCCCATAAAGACTTGTGCTGGGTATCTGTTGTATTTTAAGAATCCACCTAATCCGCCAATTAAACCAACCGCAATAACCAGAAGGGTTACGTTTTGCTGTGAAACTGCAACCAAACCAAAGAATCCAACAACAAGTGTTGTAACTGAACCCGCTAGTCCGTCTAAACCATCTGTTAGGTTAACAGCGTTGGTTGTAGCAATAGCAACGAAAATGACAAATGGATAATAGAAAACACCAATGTCTATAGTTGTTTTTACAAATGGAATGATGAGGTCTGTACCAAACAGATTCGCACCCCATATTGCTAAAATTGTGCTCACAATAAACTGACCCGCTAATTTTTGCCACGCACGTAATCCTAAGTTTCTTTTAAGAACTACCTTTATATAGTCATCAAGAAATCCTAGTGACCCAAATCCAAAGATAGAGAATAACATGAAAAGCGCCGTTTGGTTAAAGGTTCTAACAAGTAACATTGCTAAGACCAAACCTACAAGGAATATGAACCCACCCATTGTTGGTGTGCCTGCTTTTTTATAATGTGATTTTGGCCCTTCTTGTCTAATACTTTGACCAAATTTTAATCTTTCAAGGTATGGTATTAACTTTGGACCTATAAGTGTTGATCCTGCATAGCTCACTACAAGTGCTAACATGAGCATCCATGAGTTCGTCATTTTGTTACGCCTCCGTATTTAAATATCCTAGTGCAATTTTTCTATCATCAAAATCGTGTTTAGTTCCATTAATGTCTTGGTATGTTTCATGCCCCTTGCCAGCAATGAGTACAACATCACCTTTTTGAGCATCTTTAATTGCTTGCCCAATAGCTCTATCGCGCTTTGACTCAACATGAGCTCTTTCTGGGTGGGACAGTCCTTTAAGAATGTCTTGAATAATATGATTAGGATCTTCTGTTCGTGGATTGTCACTGGTTATATAGATAGAGTCTGATTTTGACTCAGCAATTTTACCCATTAATGGGCGTTTCATTGAGTCCCTGTCTCCGCCGCAGCCAAAGACTGTTAGTACGCGTCCTTCTGTAACTGAACGTGCAATGTCAATGACGTTACTCAGGGCATCAGGCGTGTGTGCATAGTCTACAAAAACACGTACGTCTGTATCTTTTTGAACCAATTCCATTCTTCCAGGAACTAAGTTTATTCGTTCACATGTCGCCTGGATATGTTCTAATGAATAACCCATTAAATATAAAATACTAAAAGCTGCCAAGGAGTTATATACGTAAATTTTTCCAGGCAAAGGTATTTGTACTTCAACTCTACCTTTTGGCGTGACAAGCTCATAAAAAGAACCTGTGTTATTGTACCTGATTTTTTCTGCTCTTACATCTGCTTCAGTGTCAATTCCATAACTAATTGTTTTTACGTCTAGTTCATCCTCTAAACACAGATCATACAATCGCTTGCCGTATCTATCATCTATGTTAATGATTCTTCCTTTACTTGCTAATGTAAACAGCTTTGCCTTTGCATTAAAGTACTGCTCAAATGTAGAATGATAATCTAAATGATCTTCAGTCAAATTAGTAAACACAGCATAATCAAAGTCGACATGGTCAACACGTTTCAAATCTAAGGCATGGGATGAAGCTTCCATGACACATGCTTTAACATCATTGTCCACCATTAACCTCAGTAAATGATGTAACTCAACAGGTTCTGGCGTTGTTAGTTTTGATTCATATTTAACCTTGTTTATTACATTTGCAATTGTTCCAAGTAATCCCGTTGGATAATCAAGTGCGTTCAACATATCGGTAATTATTCGACATGTTGACGTCTTTCCATTGGTACCTGTTAACCCAACCATTGTTAGTTTTTGACTGGGTTCATTTTCAATTTGATTTGCTAAATGCGACATAGCAAAGCGATCATCAGTGACTTTGATGACCGTCAAATTGTGTTTATTCGCCAGTTCTAAGGTAGATTCCGATACCACTGTAACCACAATGGCTACGGCTCCTAAACTTACAGCTTTTTCAATGTATGTATGACCGTCGGACTTGAAGCCTTTAATTGCTAGAAACAAGGTCCCATTTTCAACTTTACGACTGTCTTGGTGAACATTTTTTATTTCGATATTTAGGGCACCTTGAACACATTCGAATTCAAGCCCCTTTAACATGCTTTCTAAAAGCATAGAATCCCCTCTGTTCTAAAATATATAAAGGACGAGAGATAGGCCAGAAATATTAGCTCGCTTCTCGTCCTTAAGACTTCCCATTAGCCGGGTTTCATTATATCAGATTTTACTTGTACTTGTAACAATCCTAACCATATTGTCACTATTCAGAAATCGGTTCTGCAGGAAGCGGATCTACATTCAAAATAATGATATCTTGACCAGAAACAATCGACCCAGGATACGGGAACTGATTGAGTACAGGACTTTCTGGATTAAGAATGTTAACCGGTTCTGTTGTATAATTTAGACCTGATGCATCTAAGATTTTAATTGCTTTATCTAAGGACTTACCAATTAAATTAGGTACCTTAACCTCTTTAGCGTATTCTGGGATTTCAGGCTCTACACCTAAATATCTAAGTGTGTCATCCATAATATCCTTTGCAACGGGTGCAGCGGTTTGAGAACCGAAGTTGGTGTCTTTAGGCTCATCTACTACTACAAGTACAGTGATCATTGGATCATCAACAGGTGCAATTGCTACAAAAGATGCAAATGCCAATTCGTCAGAATACTCACCATTTACAATTTTCTCAGACGTACCTGTTTTCCCCCCAATTCGAATACCTGGGATATAGGCTAACTTACCTGAACCATTTGTAACAACTGACTCCATAATAAGTCGGACGTCCACTGACGTTTTTTTAGATATAACATTTCGAATAACATTGGGTTCAATCGTCTCAATAATTTCCCCATTTGAGTTTTGAAGGGCTTTGACAATATGTGGCTCCATGAGTTTTCCATCATTGGCAATGGCATTAATGGCTGAAACCATTTGTAGTGGCGTCACGGCAATACCATGACCAAAGGATATAGTCGCGAGTTCAACTGGCCCAATTTTATTTTTTGGCAGTAGAATAGAGCTGGCTTCCCCCGGTAAATCAATACCGGTTTTACGCGTTAAACCAAAGTTTTCAATGTAGGTATAAAATTTGTCTCTTCCGATTTCGTCTGACAGTTCAATGAACATGGTGTTCAGTGACTTTTCCATACCTTCAATAAGGGTAAAATCCTTGTGTGAGCGTGGGTAATCCCAGTTCTTAATTCGGCTCCCATACAAGTCAATATAACCTGGTGTTGAGAAGGTTGAGTACGGATTTGCAACATTTTCTTCAAATGAAATTGCTGTCGTTAATATTTTAAACGTTGATCCTGGCTCATAAGTATCAATCAGATTCGGATTTTTCCAAGTCTGGTTCCAAAGTGTTACCAGTTGATCTTCAGTTAGGGCTTCAAAATCTAAATCAGGATATAAGTCCTGGATGTCTCTTGGTTGATTAGGATTGTAATCTGGCTTTGAGGCCATCGCTAAAATTTCACCTGTTTTTGACTCCATAACAATTGCTGTTATTTTGTCTGCATCATGGTCTGCGACCCCTTTAGTTAGAGCCTCTTCAGTAAAGTGTTGAATAATCTCATCAATCGTCAAAATGAGACCTACACCATCTTCAGGCGCATAAAGCTTTTCTTCTCCAAATGGCAGTTGTCGACCTGCGGCATCTGTATTGGTAACCAGTGTACCTTCACGACCTTTAAGTTGGTTTTCGTATGAAAGTTCTACACCTGATAAACCCACACCGTCCACGGTTGTATGGCCTAAAATGTGTGAAGCAAAATTCAAGTTTGGATAAACACGTTTATTATCCGCAGCAACACTTATACCTTTAAATCTTTTGTTTTTAATTAAATCTGCTTGCGCTTTAGGAATCCACCTTTTTATCCGTACAATTGTCGAAGTGGAATTGTCCAGTTTGTCGTAAATTACATTTTTTTCTTCTTCAAGAATTTCTGCCAGTTCAGTAGACAGTACATCTAAACCGTCTTCATCTAAATCTTTAGGATGGGCCCAAACAGTGAATGACTGCACACTAAATGCAAGCTTTACACCTTTTCTGTCGTAAATTACACCACGCTGAGCTGGTATAGGAACATTTCTTGTCTGCTGAAGGGTTGCAAGTTTTTTAAACTCCTCCCCTTTTACAATTTGAATATAGGCTAAGCGCCCAATCAACAAACTAAAAATGACAGCCACTAAAAAAAGTGCCACCCATAACCTTCTTTTGTTACTTACACTCGGTTCCACAGTATCAACCTCGTTTCGAAATATTCTAAGTAATATAAGAATGGGACCGAAAGTTATACTCTCGATCCCAGATTAATCCTATTTCATTGTGCTTTGCACAACTATCGCTTGTTTAGGAACCAGGAACGAATATGTGCCGCGTACCCTTGAAGTTCGCGAACAACATTGTCACCGTCAACCATTATATCATTTTGCATGGCGGGTTCCTGATCTAAGTGTGCAAATTCTTCATCTAAAGTGTAATTCCAATTTGAATTAATGTAAACGATTTGTTCAGGTTGTGGATATTGCATGCCCAGTTCAACCATCGCAACCCGTTCAACATTATCAAGAACTATTGTTGAATCAAGCTGTACGTTTAAATCTTCTTTTTGAAGATTAAGTTCACGTATTTCACGATCTAATCCATTAATCGTATAATTAATTTCGAAAATCGTAGCATAACGCATAACGAGGAAAGATAGAAGGCCAAAGACTATCAAACATCCTGCGAAGGATTTGAATAAAAATTGCATGCGACGCTGACGCTGATATCTTCTTTGTTTTTTCTCAAGAAGGTCAGACGCTTTTCGCATTTTTTCCTGATGCTGTTGTCGGTGGTACGCTTCATATGTATCATATGTAGATATCTTCCGTGCTGGCAGCATCCTTGCCCCTCCTAACACCCGTCAACCGTTAAATCTTTTGTGCAACCCTCAATTTGGCACTCCTTGCCCTTGGGTTTTCTTCAATTTCTTTATCACTTGGAAGTTTTGGCTTCCTTGTAATGATTTTCACAACTGGTTTATTGTTACACATACAAACCGGAAGCTCTGGTGGACAAATACATCCTTGTGCGAGTTCCTTATATGCAACTTTAACAATTCTATCCTCCAGTGAATGGAATGTGATAATCGAAATACGTCCCCCTGGGTTTAGTGCTGATGCTATATCACGAATTGTCTCAGCTATAATGCCAAGTTCGTTGTTTACTTCAATACGAATAGCTTGGAATGTTCTTTTTGCTGGATGAGGACCATCTTTACGAGCTCCCTTTGGAACAGCGGCTTTTATTATGTCTACAAGTTCAGAAGTCCTTGTTATTTCCTTCTCGTCCCTTGCTTCAACAATAAACTGCGCGATTCTTTTTGCCCAACGATCTTCACCATAGTCTTTAATGATTTTATTAAGTTCATCTGCAGAATATGTGTTTACTACATCTTTAGCAGAAAAGCCTCTAGAACGATCCATACGCATGTCCAGTTCACCATCTTGCATGTAACTGAAACCACGTTCTGCTTCATCAAGTTGGTAAGATGAAACACCTAAATCCATCATCATGCCGTCTACTTTATCTATTCCAAGTTCTTTTAGAACATTTAATACGTTTGAAAAATTGCTATGTACCGGGATAAATCGATCCCCATATTCTTTAAGTCTCTCCGAAGCGGCTGCAAGTGCGTCCGTGTCTTGATCTATACCAATCAACTTTCCAGTTGTCAGCCTTTTAAGAACAAGTTCCGAGTGTCCACCGCCGCCCAGTGTTCCATCAATATAAATGCCATCTGGTTTAATATCTAATCCATCAACGGTCTCTTCCCAAAGTACGGATACGTGCTCAAAAGCCATTCGCGAGCCCTCCTAAATTCCTAATTCAGCCATTTGTTCAGCAATATCATCATATGAGATATTGTCTGGATCGTTGTAAGCAGTCCAGTTTGTATCGCTCCAAAGCTCTACACGTGTGCCTACACCAATTACAATTACATCTTTTTCAATCTGTCCGTGATCTCTAAGTGGTTGGGGAATGTTTACACGGCCTTGTTTATCGAGCGTGCACTCTGTTGCGCCTGCAAAAAATAGACGAACAAATGCACGTGCGTTTCGATTTGTTAAAGGAAGCGTTTTAAGCTTCTCCTCGAAAACACGCCATTCTGTTTCAGGAAACATGAACAAACAATTGTCCAGTCCTTTTGTAATATAGAATCGCTCACCAAGGTCTTCTCTAAACTTTGCCGGGACATTCATTCGGCCCTTGGCGTCGACAGAATGGTTATATTCTCCAATGAACATTCAGACCATCTCCACCACTTCGTTGGGTATTTACCCCACAACAACCCACTATTAACCACTTTCTACCCTCATTGTACACGATTAAAAGGGAAACTACAATTAAATCCAATTAAATGTATATAAATTTATGACAATAGTCCCTATAGATATTGCCCTTCTGACATTAATTGCTATTATTCGACATTTTTCGCACATCCATTCCCCACTTGGCCCTCAAAAACGGCAAAAAACCACCTATGAATAGGTGGCTCATTTTTTAAAATTATGGTGTTGTTTCATTAAAATCATTTTCTTTGATATTGGTAGTAATCTAATTCAACCCTAAAATGATACAATTTTGCATAAGATTTGCATACTCATTAGTATCATAACTACAATTGAAGACTTAATAGCCATAGGTCACCTGTGCCTTTCTAGCAGAAGCTTCCTTATAAGGAAGAATAACATCTGTTACTTTATCAACATCACTTAATACTTCAACGGCTGAGTTATAATAAGGTTTAGCCAAACGTTTAGCTGTTGGACTAAGTTTATTCCAGCTACGTTTTAACTTAGCAAGCACAAACTCACGACTTTCATCAATGTTCAGTCCTTTTCCCTCAATTGCATAGTTTAAGAGTGACGGCACACCTACAAAATGAGCCATAGCATCTGCATCTGCAACACACTGGGCTTCAATGGTTTTTCGGTCCATTTTCATACTCCCTCTATGGGTGAGAATGCAATGACTTACCCCTTCAATAACCCGCGTTTCAAATCCCATTGGTCCAAGAATACGTTGGGCTTCCTGAACACCATGGATATGGTGGTTGGTATATAAAGCAAATGATTTAATACTGGCGTAGTCATGTAATAGTGCTGACAATTCTACAATTAAAGGATCCGCCCCCGTCTCCTGTGCCAACATCCTTCCAAATTTTACAACCCACTTTATATGATGATCCCAAATGCCTGTTCCAAAGACATTGGTTGGTTTATAACATGCGTCTTTAACAAGTTCTTCTATTTGCTTAATACTCTTATTGTTTTCCATTCGCGTCATGTGATCCTCCGTTCTAACAAACCGAACGTATGTTTGGTTTTATTGTAACGCAGCTTTTCCACACTGTCAAGAGTACACCTATTTATTCATCTAAATATTGATACATGTTCATGGGTAACCTATCAATTTCAATACGGTCTAGGTAATAAAGCACATAATTGCCATGTCTAATTTTACTGAGTAAACCAGCCTTTAACATCTTCTTTAAGTGTTTGGAAACAGCCGCCTCAGACATTTCAAGCTGGATTGCAAGCTCCTGTGTACTACAAGGATGCCTAAACAAATGTTTGAGAATACGAAGTCTTGTTTTATCTGCAAGTGCTTTTAATGTGTTATATAAGTCCTCATGAACATCATTTTCAACTTTTTTTATTTTGGCTCTGATCGTTAACAACATGTTTCCATCTTCTAGTCCAACGAGTAAATGAGGGTCTATAAATGAACTTATTCGAATGCGCACCACTTGTATGGCATCGAAATGTAAGTCAAATCTCTTAAACTTATGAAAATGTACTACATCTTCCCCAACTTCAATACGGGGATGTAACAACCTTATGTAGTCAAGAAACGGCATCATTTCACTTAGAGACTTATGGGCTTCTAAAGCACGAATTAAGTAGGGTTGGGTTTGATCTTGAACATTTTTAAAATGCATGATGTAATATTTTCGAAGGAGCCTAAAAAAATTGTCTTTATGCACCTGCATATTTAACAAGAACTGGTTTGATTCTGCACTTAGGTCTGGAATATGCACCTTGCCAAGTACACGTATTTTCTTAATATCTACAGGTTTGAGACGTTTCTCAAATAAAATTTCTGTAAAAGTGTCTAATTCTATAGATTCAAAGAAATCAAGGGCTTCTAACATGTTATGATTCCCCAGTTCAGGATAGATGTCTAAATAGTCAAAGACACTCATCCACCCATGGCTTAACTGGTCATAGAATAATAAATCATTATATAGGCAATCGTCCATTTCTTCTTTTAATTGATTAGCCCAGTCCAAACGCATTCTATGGTGCTCAGGATTAAACAATACATGTAAACTACATAACATTTCAAACATTGGTGCATATTCAAATGTTACTTTCCAGTGCATAAAGGCATCTCGATTTATAATCAAGTTCATCATCCTATCTAGAATAAGGCCAAATGACCCGTCTTCCTGTTATATTTTTCTCCATAATGTAATATTAGAAGAGTCAATATAAACATTGTAATACAAACCAGCGTCATAATACCAAATATCCTAAATATTTCACTTACATTTACCTGCTCAAACATAAACATACGTAAGGTTTTTATGGCATAGGTAAGTGGGAAAAATCCAGCTATAAACTGGGCCCATAAAGGCATAATCGACACAGGCACTTTTACACCTGCAAATATTTCCATAGGTTCTTCTAGAATTGTAAACAGAAAACTAGAATCTCTGGTAAAAATAAAAAGACCATTTAACAACATGCCCCATAGAACAGACATTACAATCATCATTATAAAAGCCATGGTGAACCAGAAAGGACTTTGGATTAACACTTCTGAGTAAGTAAGTTGAATCCCAACCATAAATACAAGAAACAACCAGACACTGTTAACTAAGGCAGATAGACAATTGCCAAGAACAATGGCAAGTCGACTTGCTGGGGATAAGTATACAAGTTCTAAAGTGCCCGCTGTACGTTCCATTGAAAACCGCCACGCAGACTGAACCAAAGTTCTAAAGAAAATCATAGCCATATATCCAATAAGCACAAAACTTAGAAGTGACTTTTCATTTAAGTAGGGAATTGTCTTTGAAACAGCACTAAAATCAAATGGCTTAAACTGATAGTAACCATTCACAAATGTGATCATGGGCCATAAAAACAGAGAAAAATAGACAAACTTGCTGTGGAAATAGTTTTTATATTGTTTTCGCATTTCCGCGCCTACTATACCTAAAAACACCTTCATTATGCCAACCTCCTTGATAACTCAATAATCGAGCTTTCTAAATCGGCTTCATCTACCCTAAAATTGTGAATTAGAAATCTATTTTTGTGAATGTAGTTCATTAGGGCTTCATGACAGTCAAGACGGGACTCTAGAACAATGCGCTGTAAACCGTCTTCTTCGTCTATTTGTATATTTGCCTGCAAAGACTGTGCAAAATCGTAAAATGCTTTTAGTTTCTCGTCTTTTAATGCACTTGTTTCAAAGACATACTTCTTTGTATCAAAGACTTGTGAAGACAAGGTTTTAGATGTACCTTCAAAAAGTAACTGACCTTCATGAACCACATAAATATAGTCACAAAGTTCTTCTACTTCAGGTATATAATGCGATGTCAATAGTACACCTTTGCCTTCTTTCTCAGCCAAACTTCTTATATAAGTTCTAATTTCCTTTGCAATTGGCGCATCTAAACCTAAAGTGGGTTCATCTAACATTAGATAATCTGGGTCATTAATCATTCCCCTGGCAATTTGTAGGCGTTGCTTCATGCCTTTTGAATACCTTTCCACAGGAATATCGATGCTTTTTTCAAGGCCAACCAGTGAGACCAATTTGTTTATTCGGGATTCTAAAACACTTTTTTCTATTCCGTAAAGTTTACCAAAATACATGAGATTTTCACGCCCAGTGAGACGCCAGTAAATCATTCGTTCTCCACCAGTGATCATGTTCACACGTTTTTTTATTTCCATTCTATTTTTTACAACATCTTCACCGTCAATCGTAATGTTTCCAGACGTAGGTTCAAGCAGTGTGGATATCATTTTAATGGTTGTGGTTTTCCCAGCACCATTCACACCTAAAAGCCCTACAATCTTACCTTTTTCAATCTGCATGTTTAACTGACTTACGGCTAGCTTTTCTATCTTTTTTCTTTTAAAAGGATTATTGCCCTCTTTCATTTCATAGATTTTAGACACATTGTTTATTTTAATCATAACGAGGCCTCCATTATCCGAATATCTTCTCAAGTGCTATGTTTTCAATATGTTTCATACTTATAAATCCAACACCTGTGTACAGGGTTCCAATTACCAATAGAAATGTAATTGTTGATATAAACGACGACTGAGACTCTATACCAAATACAGATGCACGCACTACGTCAAGTGCTGGCCCAAGCGGGATGAGTCTGGTTACTGTTGCAAGAGCGTTTGGTAAATATCCAGATGGAAAAAGCACGCCACTTACTAGATACATAAAAACAAAAAGTGTATTTTGAGAAATATAAGTGTCCCTTGTATATAACATGACTGCCCCTAAGACCATTGACATTCCAAAGAAAGCATAAAGAGATGCACCTAAAGCAATTAAAAAGCCTCCTAATGAAAATGCACCTGCTTGAAAACCAAACGGAATACAAATCAGAAATGCTAAACATACTTCGGCAAGTGAGGTTACGGTTTGTTGAAGCATGTTCCCTGCAAAATAACCGTACCTTGAAAATGGTGTTAACATTAAACTTTCAAGGGTTCCTTCCCTGAGTTCAGTAATGAGACTACGACTAACGTTTAAGCAGGTTCTTACAGATAATGCATACACTGCACTTCCGATGATCACGTAAGAGATATAGTCACTTGTGCCCGCCAGATCTTGAAAAGATGGATTGAGCTGGCCTTTAAACAAAAGTTGATACATAAACCATGCTGATAATACTGAATAAAGTGCTGTGAGCAAGTTTCCAATGAAAAAGCTCATGGGATAGGCCCTAATTTGTGATGTAAAGTTCCTAACAAAGGTTGCTTGCATGCTTTTCCAAAACATATTGTCCTCCTATTAATGTAAGTTTGAGCTTGACCAAATTTGATTAACCAAATAGTTAATCAATTGGTACACTCTCTTTTGGTGCACGAATTATAAACAGGGTGAAGGATATTGTCAAGTCAAAGAAAAGTCCTATTGTTTGTGAACAGAGTGTTAACTTATTAGCACTCAGACGTAATGAGTGCTAAAATTGGTTGACAATCGAAATTTACGGATTTATCATAGAATATGGAAACACACAATTGGTAACCTAAAACTCGAGGAGTGATTAATAATGCATATGGAAAAAGGCAACCTTTCCATCCACAGCGAAAATATTTTCCCGATAATTAAAAAATGGCTCTACTCAGACCATGACATTTTCATTAGAGAACTTGTATCTAATGCTTGTGACGCCATAACAAAAGTTAAACGTCTAAGTTCAATCGGCGAAGCTGACTTACAAGGCCAAAAGGATTTTAAAGTTGAAGTCATTTTAGATAAAAATGCTAAAACACTTAAATTTGTCGACAACGGCATTGGTATGACAGACGAGGAAATTAAGAAATACATAAATCAAATTGCATTTTCAGGTGCAGAAGATTTTATTGAAAAATATAAGGACAAGGCTGATGATGATCAGATCATTGGTCACTTTGGTCTAGGTTTCTATTCTGCATTTATGGTTGCAGACAAAGTAGAAATCCATACACGTTCCCACAAAGCTGACGCTGAGTCTGTTAAATGGCACTGCGATGGTGGTATTGAATTCGAAATGGAACCAGGTAGCAAAGACGTACGTGGTACTGAAATCACATTGTTCTTAGGAGATGAAGGCAAAGAGTTTGTAGACGGTTCTAGAATTCGCGAAACCTTAGACAAATACTGCTCTGTTATGCCTTACCCAATTTACTTCACGGATCTATCAGAGGAACCAAAGAAGGATGAAGAGGGTAACGTCATTATTGAAGAAGCAAAAATGTTAAATGACATCTCCCCTCTATACACACGTCGCCCCAATGAGTGTACGGACGAAGAATATAAGGAGTTCTACCAAAAGACTTTTAAGGATTTTAAAGAGCCCCTATTCTGGATTCACCTTAACATGGACTACCCATTCAACTTAAAGGGTATCCTGTACTTCCCTAAACTTAGTACAGAGTTTGACACACTTGAAGGTCAAATCAAGTTATACAACAGCCAAGTTTTTGTTGCTGATAATATTAAAGAAGTTATACCAGAGTTCTTACTACTTCTAAAAGGTGTGATTGATTGTCCTGACCTACCTTTAAATGTATCTAGATCTTTCTTACAAAATGACGGATTCGTTAAAAAGATCAGTGACTACATTACTAAGAAAGTTGGAGACAAGGTAAATGCACTTCAAAAGACTGACCGTGAAGCATTCCAAAACTATTGGGATGACATTCACCCATTCATTAAGTTTGGTGCATTAAAAGATGAAAAGTTTGCGGATCGTGTAAAAGACAGTATTCTATTTAAAGATACTGCTGACACATACAGAACGATTAATGAGTTCTCAGCTGGTGATGATGGTGAGAAAAAAGTTATTTATTACGCGACAGATTTACAGCAACAGGCACAATACGTTAACTTGTTAAAAGAACATGGTTTTGAATCAGTTATTCTAGACCACCATATAGACAACCCATTCATTTCTATGATGGAAAGCAAGGTGGAACATGTTGAGTTTAAACGTGTTGATGCTGATTTATCTGACTTGTTAGAAGATAATGAAGAAGCTAAAGACCAAGAAGCAGACAAAACTATTCTTGAGTCTATAGAAGCACTTTACAAACGTGTTCTAAGTAAAGAAACATTTAACGTTCAACTGCAAACACTTAAATCTAAAGATGTTGCGGGTATGATTATCCTTTCGGAGGAAAGTCGTCGAATGCAAGACATGATGAAACAATTTAGCATGTCTGGTATGGATCCAAGTATGTTCCCAACAAATGAATCTTTAGTACTTAACAAGAATCATCCACTGGTTCAGTTTACACTTGAACATGCTGGAGAAGATAATGAAACCGCAGATCTTGTTGCACAACAAATTTATGACTTGGCAATGATGAGCCATAAACCTCTAGAAGCAGATGCAATGACTGCGTTCATTAAACGCTCTAATCTGATTATGGAACGAATGTTAGATAAATAAACTCAATATAAGCCCTACAACGTTCACTTAGAATGTTGTGGGGCTTTTTAATTAGATTTACTGACCTATGGTGATTTAGATTATGCAAATCCATTATAATTAGAGACTTTGAAACTTCTAGATCTAAGCGGTCAAACTCAACTGGTATTCATACAATAAAAAAAGTCCAACACCAAATGTGTTCGACTTTAGGTAATACATTGTATTTGCGCGTTTTTCATAACCGTGCTGAATTTTCACGGTTGTATCACGTTTGAATTATATACAAGTGCTACGTATGAGCTATATTGTTTTATAAAATTATAGCGCCTTTGTTGCTTGAATGACCAGGGCGCTCATGGTATATACAAGTATCATGGTTCCTAATAGAACAATAGACACTTGCCAACGAGATTCCTGCCTGTCACTTTCCTTAGACATTCTTTCCTCCACTCCTACATGTACCTAATACATGTGTAAGCAATATTATACAGGAAAATATTGTGTTTGTAACGTGTAATGCCTGAATTCTCTAAATATTATTTAAACTTCACAATTAGAAGCCGATTCTAATATAGAAGTTAAGAAATTTTGCACTTTAATATCTACCTGCACGTTGTTTTAATACTTTAGCAACTTGTTCTTTTTTATCTTTTGGAACATTGATGTAAAGCGGCACAGCGTCTTGGTCTTTCATTCTGATTTCTAATTCGAAATGCTTCTTCTTTTCAGCACCCCAAACCGTTTTTTTCATACCTTTATATGGCATAAGTTTTCCGTAAATTACAACACCATTTTCGTAGATACCAACAATACGCGAGAACATCGTGAATGCATTTAACAAAAATATTGCTAAAAACATTAAATACACTACGTTAAATGTTGTGAAATAAGAATAGGTTGTAGCAAACATACCAAAGAAGTTAATCAACATTGTTCCAATCAGCATATTGCGTGATGGGAATACATGCATGATTTTGTCCCCTGCACTCCTTACCACTTTGAAAAGCAAAAACATTGACCTCAATAAATAAAGTAATGCAGCTACATCAATTGCTAAAACTATTTTTCCCCATAAATCCATTTGTAACCCTCCATGTTAGTGTTTATTTCTATCTATTATACCATTAAAGCCCTGTGAAATGCCCATATTTTGAGCAATTACACAGAGCTTTATAAAAAAATTCGAAAAATAATTAAACACATAAACACATCTACCGATATTATAGGTGAAACCCATTTATACATCATCAACTTCTATATCAATAGAAGACGCCGGCAATCCCCTTTGCCGGCCATTTTTTTATAGAGCTTTCCAAATCTACGATTTGGCTAAAAGCTCTTACTCAACGATGCGATAGCGTCGATTGAGTTTCCTGACCGCCCGAAGGGCACTAAGTTCACTTCACAAACTAGTCTAACAGCCATTCCCCAACAACACGACAGTGTCGATTGAGTTTCCTAACCGCCCGAAGGGCACTAAGTTCACTTCACAAACTAGTCTAAAAGCCATTCCCCAACAACACGATAGCGTCGATTGAGTTTCCTAACCGCCCGAAGGGCACTTAGTTCATTTCACAGACTTGTCTAACAGCCATTCCCCAACAACACGATAGCGTTGATTGAGTCTAATCAACTTCAACCAAAGCGTCAAATCCTACACCTTTTCCCCATACAGAAGAAATAGGCAATACATTTACAAATGCATCAGGGTCTAAGTTGGCTATAAACTGTTTAATAACCATAGATTCACGCGGAGAACAAATTGAAACCACTTTCATTTTCTCTTCTTTTGTAAATCCACCTTTTATAACATACATGCTTGTTCCGCGTTTTACATCATTATTTATATAATCTGAAATTGCGTCACATGCATCACTAATGACTTCAATTTTAACTTTCTTTGATCCCATACCAAATAGGATTGTGTCAACAACTTTCATAAACACATATTGTGTGATGATCGCATATAGTGCCACACGTTTATCAAAGATAAGAAGTGAACTTACTATTACAATCAAATCAATTACAAGTAAAATCTGACTTAAACTCATAAACGAGAAGACTCTTCTATGTAGAATTTTCGCAATCGATTCCGTTCCACCCATTGAGTAGCCACGTTTAAGAATCAGTCCAACACCTGTACCAGCAAATATGCCGTAATAAACAGCTGCTAAGAATAAATCGTTTTCGATAAACTCAAAATTCAGTGCTTCAAACCCAATCAGAACCAGTGGGAAAGTTAATGTTAAAAAGACTATTTTTAACCCTTCAGCTTTTCCAATAAATAGGATTGAACTTATTAATATAGCTATCGATACAACATAAAATACAATTGTGTATGGTACACCAATCAATTCTGATAAAACAATCGAAGCTCCTGTTGCACCGCCAGTGATAAGACCATTTGGTCGAAGAATAGACGTTACTCCAAAAGCTAATGACGAGCAGCCTAATGTCAGAAAGATCAGGTCCATGAAGAATTTTTCAAATGACCACTTGTTCATCGCATATACCTCCAATATTTTTAGTCACTGGACTAGTATAAGGGCTGAAATGTGGTTATTCAATCATTTTTTTAAAAAATTCTATTACGATTTCTTAATCTGACAGAACACTCTAATTACAAGGCTTAAGAGGGATTATGAGGTAACTGAATTGTGAACTTTACACCTCCTGAATCGGAGGATTCAAACTCGATGTTTCCATCAAAAACATTATGAACAATGTTAGAAACTATGTTCAGTCCAAGACCCACACCATCATCCTCTCTTGATGTTGTATAGAATGGATCAAACATTCTTTTTTCAGTCTCAATGTCAACACCAACACCCTCGTCTGCAACGGTTAAGATAAAGCTTTTTTCTTGAATCCAGGTGCATATTTCAACACGCCCCCTATTTTGTCCTTTGTAAGCATGGACATATATATTGTCGATCAGTTGGTAAAGAATCTGGGAGAAATCCTTTGACCTGCCATATAAATAAACCTGACTTGTTAACTTTAAGTCTATAGAAAGATGTTTATACTCATGTTTACTCTTAACATACTTAAGTGAATCTTCAATAACCCCGTTCACATCAAATAGCGCCCATTCTGATTCATCATTTGCAACAGACAACAATTTGAATGTTTCTACCAAGTTAGAGGCTTTAAAAAGACTTCTTGAAACAAGTCCAACAGTTTCATTAACCGCGTCAAAATATGTGGTGAGCTGTACTTTACTTAAATCACCGTTCATGAGCCTTTCATAAACATCTTTAGTGCCTTCATCCAAATATGAAATACTTGTTATGCCTACACCAAGAGGTGTGTTAATTTCGTGTGCTATACCTGAAACCAGTTGTGCTGTTGCTGTTATTTTTTCAGCTTTTACCAACCGGTCTTGCGTTTGATTTAAAGAAACAATGGTGTCATTTAAACTTTCATTAGCCACCCTAAGTTGATCCGTACGTTCCTCTACTAAGTTTTCAAGATTATTTGTTAAACCATTAATTTCGTGGGTCATTACATTAAATTGTTCGGCCAATTGATTAAGTTCTTCATACTCACCACTTTCGATGTCGTGGTCGTATGAACCCCCTGCAAGTTCTTTTGAAGCGGTCACTAGCTTTTCTATCATATGTGATATATGACTGGATTTTCGTATTGATAAATACACAGAAATAGATAGGATAAGAGATAGTAGCAATAGACTTGTCACAACAACACTGTATAAAGGACGCATAATATTCTGATGGAGCTGAAATACTGACACAGACCATAAGCGGTCTTCTAAAATAACAGTACTTGGGACATACTTTTTATCTAAATACTCCACCTCTTGATACATTTGTTTTGTATTCAATAAGGCATCATAATTGTCATAGTTCTCACGTTGGAATACCAGTTCTTCAATTGAATGTGCTATATATAAACCTCTTTCATCAGTTACAGATATAAGGTTGCCCTCCCCTATATTTATAGACTGGATAAGGTCAGATAACTCCTCAGTATTTAATATTCCGACTAGAATATCTTCACCAAAAGCAATACTCACGCCAACTACAGGATATTTAGAACGATAGGAGTGAAAAGCTCTTGACCAGTGGACCGAGTCGTTAATCGCATGATAAAAATACGGATAACTTGACTGATCCGTATTTATAACTCTGGGATTCATAGGAGATGAGTGGATGACCATCCCATCATGATTTAATATAAGAATAGATGATAACCGTTCATTGTTTTGTAAAATTGCATCTATGAAAACTTGATATGCATCTTTTTCAATTAAATGCTCTGTGATTATTACGTCTCTTATTTCATATAACACTTCAACAGGTTCAGTAAAATAACTTTCAATTTGAAAAGCAATTGAATCAGCAATTGCTTGATTTTTGACACGTTGCTCATCTTCTATAAAGTTAACTAGAATAAAAGTAATCAGCACAATAACAGTAGCCGTGGTAATAGCACGATTAACAGCAGTTCCAACAATCAAATCTCGGCTGAGTTTTCTGGTTCTCTTCATTGCCATCACCCTATCGATTTCTTTATCTCACTTGAATGTATTTTCCATCTTCAATAGTTAAAACAAACATTTGTTTTTCTACGTCACCGAATTCATCCATAACGATATCACCAAGAATGCCCATAAAAATTCTTTTATTAATTATTCTGTTTT
>Ga0070724_10000470_pt1 | contig 29090 bp, 27 predicted proteins | sample tdDd001_FD_67278 | JGI IMG/M metagenome (GOLD analysis project Ga0070724, IMG submission 67278) | Marine sediment microbial communities from the Atlantic coast under amendment with organic carbon and nitrate - tdDd00.1 | ecosystem: Environmental > Aquatic > Marine > Coastal > Sediment | place... | reverse complement strand
TAACTTCTAACCTAATAGCAATGAACCGCCAAACAGCGCCATGACGCCACCCGTTACACGGAAAACCCATTTATCGAGTTTGAGCCTAATGAGCCAAGTTCCAAGCAGGGCGCCCATGGTATGCAACATGCCTGTCGCGGCCACAAAACCGACAAAATACACCAGTGCCATGGAAGATGTCGGCATCTCTGCGCCGTGGGCGTAGCCGTGAAAAATGGCAAACACCATCACCATTAACGCGCCGACTTTAGTTGGTAGCGATAGTTTGCTCGCGAGCACCACGCCCATGATCAGTACGGAGCTTGCTATAACGACTTCAACGCCCCCCAGAGCGAGCCCCATCACCGCGATTAACGCGCCCACTACCATGGCAGCCATAAACGCCAATGGCAATCGCCACATCGCTTTACCGCCCATCAGCGCCGCCCACAGACCCACGGCAACCATGGCAGCCATATGATCTAAGCCGGTGATCGGGTGCAAAATTCCAGTGAGCAGGCCACCGTCACTATGACCGCTATGAGCAAACGCCGCGGTTGGGCTTAACAAAGCGACTAAGGTAATGCTTCTTTTCATGATTCCATCCTATATTCGTTCTTATATTGTTGGTTTAATGATTGTTCGTTTAGTGTTTGTTATTGGGTTAACATATCCTTGGTAATGGTTCCGTTGAGGGCAGATCAAGCAGTCGACTGCCTCCAAAACAACCTTTTACTGTAATTCTTCCACTGCGGTTTACTTCACCAATAATAGCGGCGTTGGCCCCAGCTTCTGTCGCTCTCATGGCTTGCAGCGCCTGCTCGGCAGACCCTTTAGACACAATAGCAATCAGTTTGCCTTCATTGGCGAAATTGAGCGGGTCCATACCAAGCAGTTCGCACACCCCGCGTACCGCGGGTGCAAGTGGTAGGTCAGCTTCGTTCACTTCAAGTCCGTAACCGGATATCTGTTTAAACTCATGCATTATCGCCGTCACCCCACCTCGGGTAGCATCGCGCAGAGTTTTTACCCCAGAGATTGGCAGTAATGCGGAGACAATAGGATACAGTGGCTGACAGTCGCTCTCGATTTCGCCGTCTAAGCCCAGCGACTCACGCAAGTTCAAAATGGTCGCGCCATGATCGGCAATGGTGCCAGAAACAATAATTTGATCGCCGGGCTCGATTTGCTCGGCTCCCCAGCTAATGTTTGAAGGGATGACGCCGATGCCGCTGGTATTAATGAAAATCTTATCGGCCGCCCCTTTGGCAACCACTTTGGTGTCACCGGTTACGATAGCAACCCCCGCTTGCTCGGCAGTTTGCGCCATAGAACACACAATCTGTTGCAAAACGCTAAGCTCTAGCCCTTCTTCCAAGATAAACCCACACGACAAAAACTGCGGTTTGGCGCCGCACATAGCAACATCATTGGCCGTCCCACACACCGCGAGTTTGCCGATATCGCCACCGGGAAAGAATATTGGGTCAACGACATAAGAGTCGGTCGAAAAGGCCAACTGTTCACCGTGGGCAATTAACTCGCCCATCGGCAAGCGCGCTTGATCTTCTTGCTTAGCTAGGTAGGAGTTTGAAAAACTCTCAACAAATAGCTCCTGAATCAATTGCGCCATTGCCGCGCCACCACTGCCATGGGCAAGAGTAATTCGTTTGCTCATTGGTGTTCCTCTCTTCGGTATTGGTAGTAAGCCGCGCACGCACCTTCCGACGAGACCATTAAGGCTCCAATCGCGTTATCTGGTCGGCAACTGGTGGCAAAGATCGAGCAATCGGTTGGTTTGCAGCGGCCAGTTAGCACCTCTCCACAACGGCATTCTGCGGGATCTTTTGCGGTTGATTTCTCTGGGCAAAACTTAACCTCTGCGTCAAACGCTTGATACTCTTTGTTTAATTGGATGCCTGAGTTTTCGATGTCGCCCAGCCCACGCCATTCACTGCGCTGCTGCGCTTCAAAAACCTCCTGCATCGCTATTAACGCTTGCTGGTTACCTTGTGGCTGAACAATTCGCTTGTATTGGTTTTCAACTTCACAGCGCTGCTCGGCAATTTGCTCCACCAGCATCAGCAGTGCTTGCAAAATATCTAACGGTTCAAACCCTGTGATCACCGATGGCTTACCATATTGATTGGCAATAAATTGGTAAGGCTCAGAGCCGATGATCATGCTGACATGGCCCGGCATGAGAAAACCATCCAGACGTAAATCCCCCGGCTCTAATAAACACTGCAGGGTCGGAGTGATAGTAATGTGTTGACAAAATAAGCTGAAGTTGTCGATTTTATTGAGTTTGGCTTGTTTTAGAGTCATCGCTGTCGATGGCATGGTCGTTTCAAAACCCAGGCCAAAAAACACCACTTCACGGTCGGGATTTTGCTGCGCTAATGCCAACGCATCGAGCGGTGAGTAGACGATGCGTACGTCTGCGCCGCGGGCGCGAGCATCCTGAAGCGAGCCCGATGAGCCCGGGGCTCGTATCGCATCGCCAAAGGTGCAAAAAATCACTTGTGGGTTTTCGGCAATCGCAATGCATTCATCTAGTCGAGACTTAGGCAACACGCAAACCGGACAACCCGGCCCGTGAACAAACTCAATGGAATCGGGCAGCAGTTGATCGATACCAAATTTAAAAATGGTATGGGTGTGACCACCGCACACCTCCATCACTTGTAATGGCTTTCTGCTCTCTGGGATCGCCTCTAGGGTTTGATTAATCCGCTCGATGATAAGGCGGGCATATTTGGGATCACGAAATTCATCGACATACTGCATTACGCCTTCTCCTTGTCGCTGTGGCCTAAGCCAGTAAAGTCATCGACTTCATGCGCTAGTGCTTGCATCGACTCTAGCGCTGCTAACGTTTGCCGCGCTTCCTCTTCATTGAGTAAGCTCATGGCAAAACCGACATGAACTAACGCCCATTTGCCAACTAGAGCATCGAGTGGCTCTATGGCCACGCAAGCAACGTTCACTTGACGCTTGACGCCGCAAACATCGATGGTCGCTAGCATATTTGCTGCATCGCTAATGGCGATGATTTGCCCAGGAATGCCTAAACACATAACGCGCCCTCCAACCAACTTAACCACGCTGGCATGCCTTCATTGGTGGTTGCAGAGAGTTTAATCACCTTTATTTGCGGGTTAATGCGGCGTGCATTTTCTATGCACACCTCAACGTCAAATGAAACGTATGGCAGCAGGTCGATCTTATTGATGATCATCAGATCAGCGGCGGCGAACATATTCGGGTACTTAAGTGGTTTGTCTTCCCCTTCGGTGACCGACAAAATCGCCACCTTGTGATTTTCACCAAGATCAAAGCTTGCCGGGCAAACTAAGTTGCCTACGTTTTCGATAAACAGCACCCCGCCTTTTTCTAATTCGAGCTGGTGACAGGCATCGTGCACCATTTGCGCGTCTAAATGGCAACCTTTGCCAGTGTTCACTTGCACCGCGGGCACCCCAGTAGCGCGAATTCTATCGGCATCATTCGCCGTTTGCTGATCGCCTTCGATAACCGCACAGCCGCGTTGAGATTTCAGCTGGAGTAAGGTTTGGGTCAATAACGTGGTTTTTCCAGAGCCGGGGCTGGAAACCAAGTTAAGCACCAGTTGTTCATCTTGACTAAAATGCTCACGGTTGTGCGCCGCGATGTGGTTATTTTTATCCAACACATCGAGCTCAATTTCAACCAATCGGCGCTGACCCATACCGGGTACGTGCGTCCCTGCCTCGCCGTGGCCATAGTGCAAGTCGCCTTTGTCGCTACGCTGAGGTTGGTGCTCCTGTGACGCTTGATGCTTTTTAGCCGCTTCTCCTCCCTCCGAGGCTGTCAGGTGATAATGGTAATGGTGGTGAACATCCCCTTGATGATGGTAGTGATGGTGAATCACTTCCGCTTGCTGATCTTGGTGGTGACTAGGTTGATGTTTGGCTTCATGGTGATGATTTGGCTCATGGTGATGCTGGCCTTCTACTTTTGCTTCTCCGCAACCACATACGCTACACATTTACTCTACCTCTACTTCCTTAATACGCAGGTTTTCACCCTGCGCTACTTTTAATTGATACTCTTTGCACAAGGGACAAGCGTCACCTTGCCGTGAAACAGCTACTTGCTTATCACAGACAAAACACCACGCTTTTCCTTTTGGTTGCGCAATATGTAACCTTGCTCCCTCGACTAATGTGCCTTTGCTCGCTTCACTAAAACAAAACCGCAGCGCGCTTGGCTCTACGCACGAAAATGCGCCTACCTCCAGCCATACTGCTGTGACGCGATTAAACCCTTTGACTTGGCTCTGCTCGGCTAGTAGCGATACTGTTTCATGACACAATGACATCTCATGCATGACAACTCTCCATGGTTAAGCTGTAAGAAACACAAGGATCGAATGTTTTTATCAACAGATGGGCGTACATCGGGTCTTGATTGGGTAACACGCTGCCTTGGAGGCTTTGCGCCAATGTGCCACTCTCATCACAATGTCGGTCGGTTGGCGCTTCTATCTGATAAGCTGAAATAGCGCCCAAGTTATTACCGTTTTCAAACGCCACTTGATGAACCAGACGCCCGCGAGATGCTTCAATTTCAACGTGGCCGCTAGCGAGTACCTTGGCTTTAGGTGGCAAATAGCCACCTGAGAGTAGCTGGGCCAGCTCAATTAACCTTGCTAAGGTACGCATAAAGAGCTCGCCACACTCGGCGTCAAAATACCCCACATAATCGTGGGCTTGGCAGCGGCGAAGCGGCCCGTTTGCTTTCACTCTGGTACCAAAGCCGCGCGCCGAACTGTGATACAGCGCGTTGAGCAGTTTTGCGTACGGAGCGCGCGCGCCTGCCATCCAATGCTGCAGTTCTCTTTTGGAGCCAAACGATAGCCATTGCTCGGGCGCCAGGCCATACAGCAAGTTGGCGGCCTGCTTATCGCCTTTGCGCACCTCTACGGTTGCGGTTAACGCGTCGTCGCCCATGCAGATATCATCTAGCATCAACCAACTCTGCCAACTATGCTCTTTGACCCATTCCATTCGCGCAGCGTCGCTGGATAAACCAAGCTTTAACCCCAGCGCGCTTTCACTGGCTTGCTGCTGGGCCACCGGACAAAGTGCGTACAAGATGGCAATGGTTTTTTGCGCCTGCGCCGCTGTCATTCCAACTAAACTTCGGCCCACGTTTGGCCGCACACACTTCACCTTCACGCGGTGAATTTCTGCGCCGTCCAAACTAAGTTCAACTGCAACGTTACCCGATAGATTGTTCATTACGAAACCCTGAAAAAAGCCGTCGTTTATCTTCATCTATCGACTCAGTTTTGCAGTCGAATGCCCACACCATCCTAGAGAGTTCGCTAACGATTTTGTCTGCTTCTTGCTGACAAGCCACCCCTTTGATTGGCGACATCAACGAACAAGAAAGGTACTGGCCTAACTCTTCATGTTCTCCCACGTTAAAAAGGTAATCACTGCCGGCTAACTTAATGCCTAACTTGCTGGTGACATGACGCCTTGGCCAGATATCATCTGGGCCGGGAAAGATCATTAAGCTCAGCATCCAAGGGGTAAAAACCACCCCCGTCCACTGCCCGTCAACACATTGAAATGGTGACACTGTGACGTTTAGGTCATCACGGCAAAATGACATCTGTGCCATTTCTTGCTGGTGAATGTGTTGAAAAACACGCTCAACCAACTCTGCCGGGCTTTGACTCAATCCTGCTATTTCACTCATTGTTTTGTCTATCCTTACCACTTCTCGCCCCAATGCTCATAGGAGCTAAGACTCTCAATGGTTTCCAAGGCCAACTTTGCATCATCTGCGCTGATTTTTTCGGCCGCAAAGCCGCCAATTTGGATCAGCAAGTAGTCACCAATGGCCACCGACTCCTCTAACATCAACAAGCTCACCTCACGCTGAGTGTTGAAGCTTTCAACAGTGGCGACCCCGTTACCTAGCGCGATAACTTTGCTCGGTACACCTAAACACATGACGCTTCCTCGATCATTACGCCGTGACACTGTAGCGTTTTAGCGACGAGTTCAACCAGTTGATCGAGCTGAGATTCGATAACCTCGGTAAGCCCTATACTGGGTTCAACTGATTCCGGCACTATGCCTATCACGATCACTTTTTTAGGGTGTTCGTCGGTCATGATGAGAGCCGATAACAGATCGGATAAACCCAATTGATGGGGCGAGATTTTTTGCGCAAAAAAGGTGGGCACTTGATCACCGGTTAAGGTGACAATAGTGCCAGGCTTGTCGCCTGTCACCACTGCATCGGCGATCACGACCAAGTCTTGATTGGCGATATTTTCGAGTAGTTCCATTCCTGCGGTTCCGCCATCGAGAACATCGAGCGCTTGGTCATAGCGGTATAACTGTTCGAACCGCTCAACAACGCGCACCCCAACGGCTTCGTCACTCAATAAAATATTGCCGACTCCGAGTAGTAATGCCGTCATCGTTACAACACCTTCACTTTGGTCACTTCGGTGCCACGCGTATCGATAATATGGATGGCACAGGACATACAAGGGTCAAACGAGTGGACGGTGCGGATCACCTCAAGCGGACGCTCTGGATCGGCTACTGGCGTACCCACCAAGGAGTGTTCATAAGGGCCAGGATCGCCGTTATGGTTACGCGGGCCCGAGTTCCAAGTCGACGGCACCACCGCCTGATAGTTGGCGATTTTTCCATCACGGATCACCACCCAGTGAGACAATAACCCTCGCGGCGCTTCATGGAAGCCGACCCCTCGGATCTCGCCGTCTGGCATGGTGGGTTTAATAAAAGTTTGGGTATCCCCCGTTGCGATGTTGTCGACTAATAACTGCCATTGATCAACCAACACCTCTTGCAACATACCGCAACGCACCGCTCGGCTCGCAATTCGGCCAAGGGTTGAGTGCAACTGCTCTACACCGATACTTTTACCCGTTAAGGTGTGATAGGCAGAGAGCACGTCTTGTAAATGTTTTTCGCAGCTCGCATCGCCTTTCGCCAGCATACACAGCACTTGGGCCAATGGGCCAACTTGAACGGTTTTGTCGTACAGGGTTGGCGATTTTACCCAACTGTATTTGTTGTCTTCATCCCAACCTGTGTAGTTTGGCTCGGTTTTTCCTTGCCATGGGTGAAGCGGTTCATCGTCTTGGTACCAAGAGTGCTTAGCACTTTCAGTGATCCCCTTGCGTAACCACTCATCTTTATGGCTACTGATCTCTCTAAAGGTGCCAAGATCGCCGTTTTCGATATAGCCACCCGGCATCAAAAAGCTGCCGTTTTGGCTATCGGTCGGGAAATCTGGGATCGACAGGTAGTTGGTCACGCCGCTGCCTACTTCAAGCCACTCTGGGTAGTAAGCGGCAACGATGGCCACATCCAACTTGTACACTTGCTCGATAAACGCCCCTAAGCGATCAATGAAGGATTTCACCAACATTAAGCGTTCCATGTTGAGAACGCCGATACCATCCAGGTTGATAGGGTTAGCGACCCCACCCACGGCAAGGTTCTGGATGTGGGGGGTTTTACCGCCTAACACCGCCACCACGCGGTTGGCATCGCGCTGGTGCTCTAGCGCTTGTAGATAGTGAGAAACACAGATTAAGTTCACTTCTGGCGGTAACTTCATCGCTTTATGGCCCCAGTAACCATTGGCAAAGATCCCCAGTTGACCACTTTCTACTAAAGTGGCGAGTTTCTGTTTTACTTTTGCCAGTTCAGCTGCGCTATTGCCCGGCCAATCGGATAAGGGTTCGATGATCGCAGCGGCTTTTACTGGATCGGCTTCAAGAGCGGACGTCACGTCTACCCAATCCAAGGCCGAAAGGTGGTAAAAGTGAACGATATGATCATGAATGCTGTGCGCGGCCGCGATGATATTACGGATGTATTGCGCGTTAACGGGCACGTCTAAGTTAAGCGCATCTTCTACTGCGCGCACCGAGGCAACGGCATGAACGGTTGTACAGACTCCACAGATTCGCTGGGTGACGACCCAAGCATCCATAGGATCGCGCCCTTTTAAGATCTCTTCCATCCCACGCCACATGGTGCCCGATGACCATGCTTTTACGACTTTGCCGTCTTCTATTTCACAATCAACACGCAAATGACCTTCGATTCGAGTCACCGGATCAACAGTTATACGTTGGCTCATGATTTACCTCTATTTTGTTGTTTTGCCTGTTGGCCATGATGAATACGGTCAAGCGCAGGAAGCACTGGAACCAAACGAACGATCAGCAAATACGCGCTGACTTCAATTGCAATGAGCCCTAATGAAAGCAGTAGCTCTTCTGTTTTTGGGAAATAGTGATAGCCGTCTCCTGGATTAAAGGCCAGTAGCGACAGGTTGATGCGCCACATGGCGGTGCCGATTAACATGCTTAACGCGCCAGCAAAGAGGAACCTTGCATCGCGGCGCAGCCTGTCCCAGTGAAATACCAACAGTGGGAACAGCAACAGTAAGGTTTCAGCCCAGAACATCACGCAGTACCTATCCCAAGAAGCAAGGTGAGACACTTTGTTGGTCAGTACCAGTTCACCAAATCTCAGTACCACGAAGCTAATTAAGAACAAGTCCAAAACTTGAGTTAAACGGTAAAACAGTGGCGTTTCATCTGGGCTATTACCGCGCATTCCAGCGCGAACCAATGAGCCTTCAAATACCACGATCGAGAAACCCATGATGAAAGCCGTTAACAATGAAAAAACCGGCAATAACTCGTAACTTTGCCAAAGCGGATGGATCTTTTCGCCAGCGACAATAAACAACGACCCCATCGACGATTGGTGCATGGTTGGCAATAAGGCGCCCAGTGCAATAACCGCAAACATGAACTTATTAAGCTTTTTCAATGACAACTGCCAACCGAGCTTTTCAAGCACTGCCGGTGCAAACTCAAGCACCAAGACCCCAATATAGATCGTCATACAGAGGGCGGTTTCAAACAGCACTGAGTTAACGTTGAAATGGCTTGGCAAAAAGAAGTACGGCATGTTCCACCAGCGTCCCATATCTAGGGTGATGGACAGCCCGCCTAATGCGTAACCAAATAAACTCGCCAGTAGCGCAGGCCTAACCAAAGGGTGATATTCACCGCGGTTAAACACATACACCACCCAAGCTAGCGCCCAACCACCACAGGCGAAACCGGTACCAACTAACAGATCGAACGCGATCCATAGCCCCCACGGGTAGCCACCGTTTAGCCCGGTAACAGCACCGATCCCAAAGAACATCCGATGCACGATAACGAAAGTACAAATCGCAACAAAAGGAGCAAAGAACATCACCGGCCAGCTGACCAGTTTTCCGCCGAGAGGTTTAGCGTGTGCCATCGTCATCCTCCTTGCTCAACTTGGCGAGTCTTGCCTGCTCAGCTTCCTCATCTTGTTTAAGCATATTTAACCGGGTTTTAAACATGAGCCCTCCGAACACCACCAAAGGCAGTGCCAGGCCTTGATACAACCCGTGTTGAATGGTTTCGGCGCGCGCGCCATCTGCGCGCTCTTTTAGGGGGGGTAAGCCGAGCTTTTCAGCAGGAATACCCGAAAGGACAAGCACTTGAGTGCCTCCGCCTTCTTTCTCACCGTAAATATGCGGCTCGTAATGAGGAATGGCTTTGTCATGCAGTTCGTCACTGTCTAGCGTTAGTCTCGGGTATTGGTAGGTATCGCCCGGTGTGGCAGCAACTCGGCGGCGCGCTTCTTTTAACAGTTCATCTCGCTGACCAAAAATAACCGCACCGGTTGGGCATACTTCAACGCAGCCCGGCACTAGGCCATTATCAATCCGTTCAACGCCTTTTTGGTTACACAGCTGACATTTTTGAATTTGGCCAAGTGGATCGTTGTATTCATATTTGGGTACACTAAATGGACAAGCCACCATGCAGTATCGACATCCAGAACAAACGCTCGGATCATTGGTCACGATGCCAGTTACTGGGTCTTTTTTCATCGCACTGACCGGGCACACCGATACGCAGTTTGGGTCAACACAGTGCATGCACTGCCGTTTTATATAGGCGTAACCATCTTCTAAGCGGTCTTTGTTTTCCCCGCTGCCGTCACTCCAGATCTGGATGACATTGTGGGTATACTCACTCAGTTTTGGGTTGCTTGAGTGGATCTCGCTGCTCGGGTTGCTATCTAAGTGGTTAACTTCTTGACACTTAAAAACACAAGCCTGACAACCAACACACAAGGTTGAGTCGTAAAGCATCCCCACTCCTTCTGGAAGCGGAGCGTGATTAGGCCTTGCCTGCGCACTCCCTACTCCCGCTAGCACCGATGAACTGGCTGCTAGCTTTAAAAAATTTCGCCGATCCATGACTAATCCTCAGGCTGTTGAGTCGAATCTTCACGCTTCGATTTTTGCTGTTTGCCAAGCTCGCGCACGGTCATCAGGCTAACGCCTGCGACAACACCGGCCGCGCCACTTAGCAAGGCAACGGCTGAGTTCCCTTTTTCCCCACCCACTTTTTCTTCAATATTGGGATGGATGGAACTCGGCGTTTGCCGCTCGACGTAAGCCAATTCATGGATCTGTTTAGTAAAGCCGACGTTTTCTTCGTTGCAGCCGATACAAGGGTGGCCAATGCCCACTGGCCATATTCCGCCTCCCACGTCGCAAAACTCGAGGGTTGAGCAGTTACCCCAGGTTTCCGGGCCCTTACAGCCAAGCTTATATAAACACCAGCCCGCCAGATGCCCTTCATCACCGAACTCTTTAGCAAAACGACCGGCATCAAAATGGGCACGACGCTCACAGTGTTCATGGATCAATCGACCGTAAGCAAAAGTTGGGCGGTTTTTACTATCAAGTTTTGGTGCCTTGGCAAACGTAATGTAATGGGCAACGGTGGCAAGGAAGTTATGTGGATTCGGAGGACAGCCGGGAATATTAATCACCGTTTTACCAGGTAATATCGCTTGTAGGCTTTGAGCCCCCGTCGGGTTAACGCCAACCGAAGGAACGCCGCCCCAAGAGCTGCACGAACCAATCGCGATAATCACCGCCGCGCCTTCTGCAGCTTCTTTGATATGCTCAACAATTGGTTTGCCAGCCACCATGCAATACACCCCGCCATCTTTGGTTGGGATCGAGCCATCGACCACTAACACGTACTGGCCGTGGTATTTCTCTATGGCATGGTGTTTATTGGCTTCTACTTGATGGCCAGCAGCGGCGCTAAGCACTTCGTGGTATTCAAGTGAAATGGTTTCTAGTAATAAGTTTTCTAAGGTGGGGTGGGTAGAACGCAGTAACGATTCTGTACAGCCTGTACACTCCTGCGCTCCTATCCATATTACCGGCGGCCTCGTCTTACTGGTCATAGCGTTAGCCAGCGCGCTCGATGCGTGCCCACTAAGCCCCATGGTCGCAGCAAGCCCCGTACAGAATTTCATGAAATCCCGACGCGACACACCAAGGCGATCTAAAACTGCTAATTGATGCTTATCCATGTGTATGATTCTTATAGTTGTTAAGATTTTTTAATCTTTTTGTAGGGCGAGAGACGCAACAGTTAACATCTCACTCACACGCAATAATCAACAAACAACAAATATGCAACATTGATTTAAATCAATGTTTTTTGTAGGTGTATTACTTTTCATCATAAAGTGAGAGGACGGTTATATTCTTTTGAGTAATAAATCAGTTACGGGATAACATATTGAAAATTAGAACCTTGAGTTTACAATCTGCGTTGAACTGCCTTAAAACTCACCCCAACAATAACCATAAGCTATAAGTCGAAATACTAATCAATAAAATGCTAACACACTGATGTTGACTACTAATCTAGTGATTAAAACGTATTAACTTTTAACATAATTAACCCCCCAGACATCCGGTTTAGCCCAAGCAGATCATGTCAGGGCTCCGCTCACCCCCACCAGTCACACTCTTCGAAAGAGTTAATCCGCTACAAATGTCACAAATCCCTTTACCCCGCAGCATTTGGCTTTACAATTAGCAGCAAGTTTACGTATTACAAGGTTTATCCCCATGTCTATCCAATGGTTTCCGGGCCACATGCACAAAGCCCGCAAAGAAATCGAAGAAGTTATCCCTCAAGTAGATGTTATTATCGAAGTGCTTGATGCTCGTATTCCGTTTAGTAGCGAGAACCCGATGATTTCGTCTTTGCGTGGCGATAAGCCTTGTGTAAAAGTGTTGAACAAGCGCGATCTGGCTGATCCTGAGCTTACTGAGTTATGGATTGCACACCTTGAAAAAGAGCAAGGTGTAAAAGCACTCGCGATCACGACTTCCAATGCGCATGAAGTGCAAAAAATCATGGAACTGGTTCGCAAGCTAGCGCCGCACCGTGAGCAGCTAGGTAAAAACATTCGTACCATGATCATGGGTATTCCGAATGTGGGCAAATCCACCATCATTAATTCACTGGCAGGCCGTACGATTGCGGTAACCGGTAACCAACCGGCGGTAACCCGTCGCCAGCAGCGCATTAACCTGCAAAATGGCGTGGTGCTTTCGGACACGCCTGGGATCTTATGGCCTAAAGTTGAGAACCCGCACAGTGGCTTTCGTTTAGCGGCAACTGGCGCGGTAAAAGATACGGCGATGGAATACGATGAAGTTGCTTTTTATACGGTTGAGTATCTCGGCAAACAGTACCCTCACCTGCTGCAAGAACGCTACCAGATTGAAGAGTTGCCAGAGTCAGACGTTGAGTGGATGGAAGAGATCGGTCGTAAACGTGGCGCGCTACGTTCAGGTGGCCGTGTCGACCTGCACAAAGCATCAGAGATCTTATTGCATGAGCTTCGAAGTGGCACCATAGGCCAAATCACCCTAGAGCTGCCAGAAATGATCACCCAAGAGTTGATTGAAGTAGAAGCCGAAGCTGAGCGAAAAGCGGAAGAAAAAATCAAAAAGAAAGAAGAGCGTCGCAAACGTTACTTGCGTAACAAGCGTTAGGTTGCCGACTTTACTGATATTTATATAAAATGGGAGCTGTGGCTCCCTTTTTTTTGTATTAGATTTTAGACAAGACAAAGATATTACGTAATATCTTGGCGTTATCGCTATTTATTGACTGGATAATCAAATATAATCGACCGCTAATACACGTTAAATGAACTTTGTAATAAGGCTTTTCTCCCGCAGTGATTTTAACCCAGCGATCTGACTTTAACACCCTATGTGATATCGACGACTTGTCGGGCCAACACATTGCTAGCTATAAGAATTGGCAATTAAGCAGTGCCTTTCAGCCTATCTTCGACCAAAATAAATCAATAATTGGCTTTGAAGCCTTATTGCGTGCTCAGTGCCTTAAAACCCATGCGACGATCGCACCGTGTGCCCTATTTAACTCCGATGATGTCCCAGACAGCGATAAGATCAACATCGACCGTTTAAGCCAAGCGGTACACATTCGCAATTTCGCTCAGTCATCTCACTCACACTTAAGGTTATTTTTAAATATCTTGCCTATCTCGAGTGAATATCGGGCAAGTACCCAAGAGACCAACGGGCTTTTGCTACACCGATTAGGAGAGCTCGCTATGTGCTCTCAACAGGTAGTCATGGAGATTGTTGAAAGTGAATCCGTTAACGATCAGTTACTTTGTAGTGCAGTCAATGAACTGAAAGCCAATGGTTTTGGTGTCGCTATTGATGATTTTGGTTCGCTTGCTTCCACTGTCGAGCGAATAAAACTGCTTGCGCCCAACATCATTAAAATCGACCGGTGCTTACTGTGCGAATACATGCAGGGCAACCAAGCCCCTTTGAGCAACATTATTACCATGGCCAAACGCATTGGCGCACCGACAGTTATCGAAGGCATAGAAGATCACACTCAGTTTGCCGCTATGCAAGCACTTAACTTCGATTTCTACCAAGGATTTTATCTCGCAAGACCAGCCCCTTTGCATTAAGCGACAAAAAAGTGAAGCAGATGCCTCACTTTTTAACTTTGTCTTACCTGCTATTACGCGGGGGCTATTCCGGCCAATTGCAGCAACACCTGCTCGAGTTGCCCCCAGTCGAGTAACTGGCTATCAATGACTTCAAGGCGGGTTTCAAAACCTTCTAAACTCATCTCGTTGACGGAAACGATGCCATTTGACACATTAAATGCAAAGCAGCCCTTCTCGGTATTAACCACCGCTTTTACACGCTCGGCTGTTAGTGCACTCAACATGCTGAACAGTTGGTCAAAATCAAAGCTATACTCAGCACCAAACAACCAACCGCAACTATAGTAACCTTGACCTTTGTTTTCCTTTCTCACAAAAGCTTTACCCGGCTCCAACATAAACTGAGGCTCTAACTCTGCGTGCTCATGATGGTGAGATTGAAGATGGGCAGACTGCATTTCTTTGGTGCGCTCAACATCAAGTAGTGACAATGGCAGTGCGCCTTGAGTTACGATATGGCTATGGTTTGATGCAACGTTCGCCTGCGCTAGCCATAGGTTAAACTGCTCAATATCACTCGGGTCACATTGATCGGCCTTGTTCGCCACCACAATATCAGCGCTTTCCAACTGTTCATTGAAATTGCTGTTGGTGGTATAGCGTTCATCACTTAGGTTACGTGGGTCAACCAACGCAATGGTAGCTTTGAGATCAACACTGGTCTTATATTGATCCGACGTTAACACGGCGACCACCTGTTTAGGATGGCCAAGTCCCGTTGGTTCGATGATTAAGCGATCGGGTTTTTGACGAAGTAAGGCGGTAATACCAACCGACATAGGTACGCCAGCTGTGCAGCACATACAGCCACCCGGGACTTGCTTAATCATTGCCCCTTGATCTGTCATCATGGCTCCATCAATACCTATCTCGCCAAACTCGTTGACGAGCACGGCCCAGTTTTCGGACTCTGGCTTATTTTTTAATAGGTTAAGAATGGTTGTGGTTTTACCGACACCAAGAAAGCCGGTAATAATGTTCGTAGGAACTGCTGTGATCATAGATATACTCCTTATAGGCAGGAGTATACTTGTTTTTTGCTGCTGACTAAACGACAAAAGGCGCACTGCAAAGAGTACGCCTTAAACCTCGTTACTCAATCGTGAGTTTGCGAATCGGGGTATTATGTTTTACCCTGAACAATGTACGAGGACTTAGAAATTTTTCTACTGAATCCATCCAAATTGTAGGTAAGGCTTATTGCCCCTCCCTGTTGAATTGAGTTACTTTGCCTTACAACTTAACTATGACTCATTTCCCCAATAATACAAGCTTTGCGGCCAATTTTATCTATTTCTGTGAACGATGTTCCGTATTTCAGTTTATCTGCTTTGCCCCTCTATAACTTCATATATGGAATTGAACTTTGCATCTTTGGCTGTGTAGGATTTTTGACGGAGCTGTATAATTAATCACACCTCGAACTTAAGCCATAACCTCCCGATTTAAGGACACTTTTCTATCATGACCAAGAGAGAGAAAATCAAGCAATCTCTACTCGCTGCTTTTCCCCGCGATGCTATTAACCAATTTCTTTCTCGTGATACGACACCAGTATCAGTATTGCTTCAATCTTGTATTGTCGGCGTACTGGCTGGTTTGGTTGGAACCTACTTTGAAGTAGCGGTCCATTTTGTTTCAGAGTCTCGCACCGACTGGCTCAAAAACGAAATCGGCCATGCTATCCCGTTGTGGTTAGCGGCGTTTCTCATCAGTGCCGCACTCGCGTTTGTCGGTTATTTTCTTGTGCACCGCTTTGCGCCCGAAGCCGCAGGCTCAGGTATTCCTGAAATTGAAGGCGCGATGGACAACATGCGACCGGTTAGATGGTGGCGTGTACTACCCGTTAAATTTTTTGGGGGCATGGGAGCACTTGGCTCTGGTATGGTACTTGGCCGAGAAGGCCCAACCGTACAGATGGGCGGCAACATTGGCCGTATGGTCACAGACATTTTCCGCGTAAAAGATGACGATAGCCGCCATTCGTTATTAGCCTCGGGCGCCGCGGGCGGTTTGGCTGCGGCATTCAACGCTCCTTTAGCCGGGATTATGTTCGTCGTTGAAGAAATGCGACCTCAATTTCGCTACTCATTAATCTCTATCAAAGCGGTTATTATTTCGGCTATTTCCGCCAATATCGTATTTAGATCGATTAATGGTCAAGGGGCGGTGATCACCTTACCGCAATATCAACCACCTGAGCTCGAAGCTCTGTGGTTATTCTTACTGCTTGGTATTTTATTTGGAGTTTTTGGCGTACTGTTCAACAAGCTCATCACGCTATCACAAGATCTTTTTGTTTCTATCCACAAAAACGATCGAAAGCGCTACCTTATCACCGGTACGATCTTGGGTGGCAGCTTTGGCTTGTTGCTACTGTACATGCCCGAGCTAACCGGCGGTGGCATTGAAATCATTCATCACGTCGCCAGTGGTGACTACAGCGCCAATGTATTACTGCTGTTGTTCCTTGGCCGGATCTTAACCACCCTACTCTGTTTTGGTTCGGGTGCCCCTGGCGGTGTCTTCGCCCCTATGTTGGCACTCGGTACCCTGTTTGGTTACGCATTTGGCTTGACCGCGCAAACGCTTATGCCCGACTTAACCATGACTCCTGGCATGTTCGCCATTGCAGGCATGGGAGCGCTATTTGCAGCAACGGTCCGCGCGCCAATAACCGGAATTTTACTGGTGATTGAAATGACCAATAACTACTACCTAATCTTACCATTGATCATCACCTGCCTTGGCGCGGTAATTGTTGCTCAGATGCTGGGTGGACAACCGATTTACAGTCAGCTGCTTCATCGAACGCTCAAAAATGACAAGCTTCGCCAGCAAGACTTGCCACCACAGCAGGCAGAAACCAACTAACCACTTTCACCTTCTATGCTGCTCAATGCGAGTTGGGTATTGAGCAGCTCAAAATGACAACACGAAAGCAACAAATAGTTGTTTTTGCGGCCATTTTCAAAGCGAATTTGTTTTATTTTTGTTACACTTCTTACTGACCATTGAACATTAAGGAAGTGTGTTTTGAATTTCGCCAAGGTATTTAGGCTACGGTATGTCCCTCTCTCTCAAGCCTCTCTGGCCCTTGGGTTTATTGGCTTAGGTCAAGCTTGGACTCTGTATGCTCCCGGTATTGGCGAATGGATACGCCCCTATTGCGCCATAACCGGCTCACTGCTTCTGCTACCGGTATTATTTCACTACTTTTCCAACTATCGTACTTTTCTTAACGAAATACGCCATCCACTAAGTGGTAGCTTAATGGCTCCAATTAGCATGGCGCTGTTGATCTTATGTGACTATCTGGCAACTATCGTACCTCTCATCGCCTACCCTTTATGGTTCGCCTCATTAGCACTGCATATTATGTTAATGACGCTATTTTTCTATTTTCAGTTCAAAAACTTCAACATTGCCAACATTGTGCCCAGTTGGTTTCTTTACCCCGTTGGGTTAATTAGCAGTTCACTCGCCGGCTCACAGCTTGGCCATACGGTCTTTTCCGAAACGTTGGCGAGTGTCTGCATCGCGATTTACTTTTTTATGCTTCCTTTGGTGTTGTATCGCTTGGTGTTTGCCGGCATGCTACCCCGCCGAGCAAAACCCACGCTTGCGATAATGGCCGCGCCAATTAACCTCACCTTAGCGGCCTACTTAGTCAACTTTAGTGAACCAGACCCGATTTTAACCGGGGCACTCGCTGGGATTGCCATCACCATGACACTGTTAATTTACCTCTGTTATATCCCATTGATGCGTCTAAGGTTCCAGCCTTCCATTGCAGCCGTTACCTTTCCGTCTGTTATCAGCGCTGTCGCCATGCACCATTTAACCACCTGGTTTCAGAGTGACTACCCACACTGGTTCTGGTTAAGAAGCTTTGGCATCACCGAGCTGTTTATTGCCACGGGTTTGGTTATTTGGGTATCTAAAGGGTATATAAAAATGTACTTCAGTGACGATGACCAATCGCTGCATACCAAATAAGGCTAGATAATTATTTTCCTATGTCACTTTGAGTTATTAAACGGATATCTGACTAAACCGTTCTAAAATGACATCGTAAATTCATCCTCTTTTTATTATTTCTTCAACTGAAAATCAATATGTTACACCCCCTAAAACTAGGGATTAGATAAGGATTAATATATATAGAATAGTCAATAGTGGAGTAAAGTTCAAAATAATAACTTTCTCATAGTGACAGTACTTTAGTGTTGAGCAATAACTTATTTTGTCGGCTGGCATTAACGTTATTTACAACAATGAGTACTAAACAATGAAAATCAACCCTAACAGCTCAAGATTGTTGCCTTCTTTTATTGGAGAAAGGCTTAACCAGTATCTCAATGAGAATATTTACATTCGTAAAAACTCGAAACACTTGGTTCAGGGCTTGAACCCGACTAAAGGAGGAATTTTACTCCGAAGCAATGATTACCTTGGTATATCTAACCACCAGTCACTCAAAGAAACTCAAATAAAAGCGATTCAAAATGCAGACAAAGAAATTGTCATGTCGGGCGTGTTTGAGCAAAAAGAGAAAGACAAAGCCTCGTTTGAATATCAACTGTGTGAATTTACTAACTTTGCCCAATGCATTGTAACGCAATCCGGTTGGGCGGCGAATGTTGGTTTATTACACACTATCGCTTCAGAAGCGACACCAGTATATATCGACTTTTACGCCCATATGTCACTATGGCACGGCGCACAAAATGCAAACAGTCCCATTTTTTCTTTTATGCATAATAAGACCAACCATCTTAAAAAGCTTATCAAGCAAAATGGCCCTGGGATTGTTATTGTTGACTCTGTCTATAGTACTATTGGGACTGTGTCCCCATTGGCAGAAGTGATTGAAATCGCGAACGAACATAACTGTGCGATCATCGTCGACGAGTCACACTCTTTAGGCACACACGGGCCACAAGGTGCGGGGCTCTTAGTCGAGTTAGGGCTAACAGACCAAGTCGATTTCATGACGGTTAGCCTAGCCAAAGCGTTCGCCTATCGAGCCGGAGCCATACTTTGTCACGATAACATGGAGCAATGGCTACCCTTTACCTCTCTACCTGCGATATTCAGCTCGGCCATTTTGCCTCATGAGATGGAAACCTTAACCGCTACGTTGGAGTTAATAAAAAGCAGTGACGAAAAAAGACAAGCATTATTCGAGCAATCAAACAAACTGCGTACGGGGTTAAAACAGCTTGGTTACAAGATACAAAGTCAGTCACAAATAATTGCGATTGAAACAGGAAGTGAAGAAAACACCGAGAGAGTGAGGGACTATTTCGAACAATATGGGCTCTTTGGCTCGGTATTTTGCCACCCAGCTACACCGAAAAATCGTAGCATTATACGTTTATCATTAAACAGTGATATAAGTAATCGGGAAATTGACTCAATTTTAACCATTTGCAGTCAAGCCAAACAGCTTAATATCACCTAGTTTAAGGCTTAATTACAGCAGCGCGGTGCGCGCTGCTGCTTGCTTTACACCCAAGTTGCCACCTTGGTAATGAGAATATCTTTTGAAGCGGGTTTTAGAATATAATCATTCATACCGCTTTCAGAAATAGCCTTTAAAGTGTCTTCACATTTTTCGCCAGTGAAACAAATAATCGGCACTTCCTTACCATTATGTTTATATTGAGCACTGCGAATGGCTTTGGTTGTTTCAATGCCGTCCATCTCCGGCATTTCCAAATCCATTAATATAATATTCACTGTGTTTGATTTTAATAATCTCAGAGCCGTTTTTCCATTTTCGGCTTGTAGTACTCTATAACCTTGTCGCTCTAACAAGGTGGAGGAGTAAGTTCGCAGTGATGCATTATCGTCGACAATCAGCACCGTCGACTGAATGGGCGATCGCTTAGGTTTAGCCGTGGACTGTGGTGACTTTTGCGACACTTCAAAGAAGAGTTTATCGAGTTTTACCGCGAGATTTTGACCAAAAGTATGAATTTCCATTAACTCGTACGGCAAAATACGATTTAATTTAAAACAATCTAGAATATTGCCAGAATAGAGATAAACAATCTTACCTTCAAAACTGCATAGCTTCCGTTCTAACGCCGAAAAACCACTCACATCGCTGCTATATACATCCAGATCGATCAATACGACGTCTTCGACTAACTCTAGCGAGTTGAGGTGAAACTCTTCGGTAAAATGGGTTAATTGATAACCGGAAAAAAACGCATGGGACTGAAGCGCACTTAGGGTATTGTTTTTCCTGCCTATATAAAGTAACGACTTCTCTCGCACCAAGCTCGATTTAATATCGAAAACCGATTCGGAGTTGTACTTAGGAAAATACAAGAAGAACTTGGTTCCTTTTCCCTCTTCACTTTCGCAACGGATCTTGCCGTTGAAGGCCGTCATCACTTTGCGGCAAAATGGTAACCCAAGCCCAAAACCGCCCTTCTTACCGGAAGTATAGAAATCTTCAAAAATATGCTCTCGGCTCTCTTCATCAATGCCCGGCCCCGTATCTTCGATACTAATCACATTCCACTCGTCTTCTATATCTAAACTGACATGAATATGGAAGTTGGCTTTGAATTTGTAGTAAAAAGCGTTTTTTAGCAAATTAAAGATCACGTACCGCATCAGAACATCACTACCAAAGAAATCATCACTTTGAGAGTATTCAAGGTGGATCATGCTCCTATCTGATTTGGCAGAATAATGGAAACTGTTGATCGCGCCCTCTAAGGTCGCACCAAGCGAGTAACGCTTAAAACTGGTGTTCGACAGCTTATGCTCATCTATGGAAGTTAACAACAAGCTAATGGTCTCGTTGCCCTTTTCAATCACCGACAAAGAATCATCAAGAATAACGTTAACTTCATCAAGATCTTTGGCGTCCATATGGTAGGTATCTGACAAATGTTGAGCGTTTCTTTCTGGTAGAAGATGCTTCACCACCTCAAGCGAACTGTATACAGCACTAAGTGGATTACGCATTTCATGGGCGATACCCGCACCAAACGATTTTGCTAATGATACCTTAGATTCATGTTCAGCCTGGTTGCGATAGTGAAAGAGCGTACCGAACACGTAAGTAAAAACAAAAATCGGAATATAGTTCCAATCTAACGAGTGCGTTTCGTTATACCCGCCCGTCAAGTAGACACTCGCATAGGCTGTAACGTAAGCGGCGATGCTTTGCAGAGCAACGATTTTGCTGTCGTATATCAATAAGATTTGAAGAAATATCGCCGACATCAGTGACATAACCCAAATCATTGACCAGTCGTTCTTTAACAGCATGAAAAAGAAGAAATAAGGTAAACACACCCCTAGAGCAAAAATATAGTAAACGTGCAAATGCTTTTTAAACGCGTAGGGAATTTTATGGCGCAGCAGTATAGGAAACAGCAAAACAGCACAAAAAATACGTAGGCCAAGGTTCTCGTACCCAGAAGGAACAAGCATCTGCCAAATCGCATAGTATGACGGAAAACCAACGATCCCCATCACTGCAACAATGGTGAGATTAGGCTCCGCATATTCATATATTTTCTTAGCTCTATCAAACATTTGCACTACTAGCCAATTGTGTTGTTATTCTTATCCCTGCATATGAATATTTATAGCACAATTCGCTCAAACTATCACTTGAGCATCACGATCTAATGTGACTTGGCGTAAAGCAATGGCTGATTATTTCCTTGGATAGAAGATTAACCATGAGGCTCACCTTGTTAATTGCTGCGGGCAAAAAAAAACCGCCAGCAATGCTGGCGGTTTAATTTAATCTAATCTAAGTGCTTGGAGGTTCAGATTAGATAAGTGCAACAGATTCGTTAGCGATAACCCACTCTTCGTTAGTTGGGATAACCATAGCAACCGGAGAGTCTGCTTTAGTGATCACACCGCTATCACCAAAACGAGCCGCTGCGTTTGCAGCTTCATCTTCTTGGTAACCGAAGATTTTTAGGTAACCTAGGATTTCGTGACGAATCGCAAGTGCGTTCTCACCGATACCACCGGTAAAGATGATACCGTCAAGGTTGTCTAGTGCCACCATGTAAGAGCCAATGTACTTAGCTACGCGGTAGGTGAACACTTGGAAAGCCAATTTAGCGCCTTCATGGCCTTCTTCCATCGCTTCTAGGATGCCGCGAGCATCGCTAGTCAGGCCAGAAACACCCAAGAAGCCAGAATTAGAGTTTAGTTCTGTAAAGATCTGGTCTTGAGACCAGCCTTTTTTCAGCAAGAATTCGATGATGCCTGGGTCTAAGTCGCCACAACGAGTACCCATCATTAGGCCCGCTAGTGGAGTAAAGCCCATGCTGGTGTCAACACTTTTGCCGTCTTTAATTGCACATACAGATGCGCCGTTACCAAGGTGAACAGAGATAAAGCTGCTCTCTTCAATTGGCTTATTAACCATTTTTGCAGCTTCACGGCTAACGTAGTAGTGGCTAGTACCGTGGAAACCGTAACGACGAACACCATATTCGGTGTACAGTTTGTTTGAGATAGCGCCAGTGTATGCTTTTGCAGGCATAGTTTGGTGGAATGCGGTATCAAATACTGCGAACTGTGGAAGCTCTGGGAATGCTGCTAACGCAGACTTAATGCCAAGAATGTTTGCCGGTGCGTGTAAAGGAGCAAGGTCTTTTACTGACTCGATGTCTGCGATAACTTGGTCATTAATGCGTACTGTGCTTGAGAACTTCTCACCACCGTGAACCACTCGGTGACCGACAGCAACTAGGTCTTTTTCAAAACCATACTCGCTAACTAGGTCAACCAAACGGTTGATTGCGAGTTGATGGTGGTTCCCCTCACCTTCAACTGCAACCTCCGATTTGTTTCCTTGATGTTTCCAGCTCATACGGGCATCAGGTAGACCAAAACACTCGCCTAGACCGCTTAATACGGCGTCCCCATTTGAAGAGTCGATAACTGCAAACTTCATAGAAGAACTGCCAGAGTTGATTACAAGTACATATGCGTTTTGCATGGGATAGAATTCCTATTGGTACTAATAAATGAGCTGAAGACTTAGATTCAACAAAATGTGTAACGCCATTATTCAATATTTTTTTAATGATTCAACTTTATTTTGGTTTTATCTACCCTTAATCGCATTTTTTATTGATCTAACGCATAAATCGATTTCTTTCGGCACTCAAATTATAATTATTCTTATCAAGAAGACCAATCCACTCAACTTTTTTTGAGTATCTAGCTATGAAATTGGTTTACCGGTGTAATTGCTACCTAAGAGCCAAAGTTTTGCTAACCTTAAGGGAATAGCCATAACGACACGAGTCCAGTATGAACGTTAGACATGAGTTTTGTAGGCTTTATCTATGGTAATCTTTGCAGACCTACTTGTTGCACTTGGCATTGTTTTTCTGCTTTTAGGGTTAAAGCCTGCAATGTCTATCTGTGTTAAAACAAAAGACGTTGGCTGGCAGTTGCTTTTTGCGTTAGTTATTGCGTTCGCCATCGGTTATCTTGCTTACCTCATCTACTTGCTCGGGCTAAGCCGAGTCACCTACCTCGACATTGGCTTGTCTTCTATCTTGTTTGGGGGGAGCCTGTTTGTTTCCTTTGTGCTTAGGTTTAGCTTGACCAGTATCGATAAAATCGACGATATAGCGAAAGTAGAACGACATAACGCTTTGCACGACTCGTTAACCTCTTTGCCTAATCGCTCTTTTTGCGGCCAGACGATAGCCACAAAGCTTCTCGAAGCAAAGCCTTTCGCCGTGTTGTTATTTGATATCAACAATTTCAAAAATGTAAATGACGCAATGGGCCATCAAACTGGCGACCTTCTGCTTAAGTACATTGGGGAGCGTCTCGCAGAAATCGTACCCAAGGATGTCTTTTTTGCGCGTATTGGCGGCGATGAGTTCGTGATTATCCTCAACACCAACAACAAAACCACGATACAAAACTACTACTCAGAAATTGTTGAACAACTCAGTACTCGTTTCCAGCTCAAGCAGTATAGTATTCCGGTTTCTGTCAGCGTTGGGGTAAGCTTGTATCCGGACTTTGGTCTCACCCATGATAGCTTGTTTAAACAAGCCGATGCTGCGATGTATGAAGCCAAACGCACCGGGCTCGGGCTATCTTTCTATTCCGACTCACTTGAGAGCAAAGCCAAAGAGCAACTCGACATCGCAACACGCATCACCAGCGCCCTGCACAACCAAGAATTTAAGCTTTACTATCAACCGATCGTTAACACAAAAAAACAGACGCTTTATGGTTATGAAGCACTCATTCGTTGGCCGCAACAAGATGGCAGCTTTATCCCTCCCGATCTCTTTATTCCGGTTGCCGAGCGAACCCATTTAATTCGTGATATTACCGACTGGGTGGTAAACCAAGTTATGCTCGATCTGCATCTATTTGACCGCGCAGGGATTGTTGCAAGTGTTCATCTTAATTTGTCCGCCCACGACTTAACCAACAGTGCGTTACTTAATAACTTACGGCAACTGGTAGAAAGTGATCAGCTCAACTCATCTCAAGTGGTTTTAGAGGTAACCGAGAGCGATATGCTAAAAGATATTGGCAATACAAAAGTGGTTTTAGATGAGCTTAGAAAAATGGGATTCAAAATTAGCCTAGACGATTTTGGAACGGGCTACTCTTCGTTAACGCTTCTTCGGGAATTGCCTATTGACCAAATCAAGATTGACCGCTCGTTCGTCTCTAGCATGCACATTAGCGAAGCCGACCACGCTATTGTCACCAGTTCCATTGCATTGGCGCACGGGTTGCGATGTACGGTTATCGCAGAAGGGGTAGAAGAACAAGAGTTAATCGCTTTACTAAACAATGCAAACTGCGATTACGTTCAGGGTTTTATTAACGGCAAAGCCCTGTCTCTTGAGGAAATCATTTACTGGACTGAGCAACATCACCTAAAAATGGCTTCAAACTCGCATTGAAGCCATCAAGAATTAACCACGGCTAGGTGCTAAAAGCGATAACCTGCCGTTAAAAAGAACCCATAAAGATCGGCCTCACCGGAGCGAGCGTCATTATCGACCTTCAGGTGGTTTGCTCTCACTTCACCACCAAACTCAAAATTATTGTCTAGCTGATAACGAGCACCGAAACCCCAAAGGTAGCCCCAACCTGAAACCGTGTCTTTCAATGCATCGGTGTTAGCGTTGGTTTTTGTGTACTCTTGTGCTTTCAAAACACCATAAGACAAACCTGCGAAGGTGTATAAAGCCGTTTTCTCGCTAAGCATATAGCTTAACTTTGGTGCCCAGTTAAACGTTAAGCTGCTCACTTCCTCAACTTGGTAAATAGCGTGGTTGTCTTCTTTTTTCTTCGAGTTGTAGTGCACGTCCATAGACGCCACATAACCTAAATAAAGATCTTTGTTTTCAGTCCACTTATTCGACTCTGAAGTGTAATCGAGTGATAGAGCCCGCCCATACAGTTCAAAATTCTGATCACCAGTCACATCGGTTTTTAACTTAGATGCACCGTATTTGATCGAAAATGCACGGTTTTTTTGGGCTTCACTGGCATGCGCACTATAAGAGAAAGAAGCTAAAAGACTAGCGCTTATCAATACTACTAATGGAGTTTTCACTGAATATCATCCAACTTTAGGCAAAGCCTTTAATTTGTTGCAAACGCGAGTCTTCGACCTTCAAAACAAGATCCAAAGCTCGCGGCAAGGAATAGCGATGAATTGTACCGCATTGATTAATTTATCAAACCTATTAATTATAGACTTCGGTTGAACTAACAACAAAAAGTGAAACCGATCACACTCTTAAATCACCTTGACTCAACCAATTCGGTAGCTCATTACCACGTCAATGTAAATTAATTGTTACAAGCACTACTTTACCTTTCTCTTTCTTGAATGTCGACAGACTCAAAATCACCAGCAATAGTTAAACTATTCTCATTACCATATCAGAGGAGCAGTGAACGATGACCTCGCAAACCCAATACACTGCAAAACAAGCTGACTCGAATGGATTAATTAGTTGGAGTAATCAAGAGAACCACACTTGGAACTTATTGATATCACGCCAGCTCAAACAACTGCCAAACAAAGCGTGTAACGAGTACCTACAAGGACTTAAAAAACTCAACTTACCGCAAGAGCACTTACCCCAGTTAGGCGAACTTAATCGGGTGTTGCAGCCATGCACTGGCTGGACATGCAAAGCCGTACCTGCGCTGATTAGCTTTGATACGTTTTTCAAGTTACTGGCGTCTCGCCAGTTTCCCGTAGCAACGTTTATCCGCACCCCGCAAGAAATCGACTACTTAGAAGAACCGGATATATTCCATGAGATCTTCGGCCACTGTGCCATGTTAACCCACCCCGCTTTTGCCGCATTTACCCAAATGTATGGCCAACTAGGGCTTAACGCCTCGCACCAAGAGCGAATATATCTGGCGCGGCTCTACTGGTTTACCGTTGAGTTTGGCTTGCTCAACACGGCAGATGGCATCCGGATCTTTGGCGGTGGTATTTTATCGAGCCCGGGAGAAACTGAGTATGTCTATTCAGGAAAGCCGACAATCAAGCCTTTTGAGTTACTCGATGTATTAAGGACGCCTTATCGCATCGACATCATGCAACCTATCTATTTCACTTTGGATTCGATAGAACAGCTCTTTGAACTGAGCAAACTTGACCTTTTAGCGTACGTACACCGAGCGATCTCCTTAGGGCTGCATCCGCCCACCTACCCTTCAAAGCAAGACTGCGGAGACAATAATGACGAATGATTTAAGCCAACTTCAATGTGTAGCCTGTCGCCTCGGGGCGACAAAAGTAACCGAGCAAGAAATCGACACCCTACTTAAGGATTTACCAAATTGGACGGCAATAACCAGCGAGGGCATTCGCCAACTTAGCTGCCAGTTTCGATTTAAAAACTTTGCACAAGCGCTGGCCTTTACCAACCAAGTCGGCGCCATGGCAGAAGAACAAGGCCACCACCCCGCTCTGTTAACGGAATGGGGTTTAGTAACCGTAACTTGGTGGAGCCACTCGATAAAAGGACTGCACAAAAACGACTTTATCTGCGCGGCGAAAACCAGCGCGATCTATAACGACAGTAACTAAATGCCCACGCGGTAAATAACACGCTTCAGATACAATAAAGGCCGCGTTTAGCGGCCTTTGGTTCGTTAACAAGTTCAGCAGATCACTCTTTACCAAACACGTTGTTTTCTTGCTCTTGAACGCGAATAAACGTTGTACGTTTGGTTAGCTCTTTTAGTTTGGCTGCACCAACATAAGTACACGTAGAACGTACGCCACCTAGAATGTCTGAGATGGTGTCGTTCACATCACCACGGTAAGGTAGTAGGACGGTTTTGCCCTCTGCGGCGCGGTATTTTGCTACGCCACCTGAATGCTTAGCCATGGCTGACTGAGAAGACATGCCGTAGAACTTCATAAACTGCTTGCCATCTTTTTCGACGATCTCACCACCAGATTGCTCATGGCCAGCTAGCATGCCGCCAAGCATTACAAAGTCTGCACCGCCGCCAAAGGCTTTAGCAACATCACCTGCACACGCACAGCCACCATCACCGATGATCATACCGCCAAGGCCGTGAGCCGCATCGCCACACTCAATAATGGCAGAAAGTTGCGGGTAACCAACACCGGTCTTAACGCGGGTAGTACACACCGAGCCAGGGCCAATGCCTACTTTAACAATGTCGGCGCCAGCAAGAATAAGCTCTTCACACATGTCGCCAGTCACTACGTTACCAGCAGAGATGGTCATGGTTGGGAACTCAGCGCGTACGCGCTCTACGTACTCGACTAAGTGTTCTGAGTAACCGTTCGCAATGTCGATGCAGATAAACTCTAGATCATCGCTTAACGCAAGAATGTCTTTGGTTTTTTGGAAATCGTTATCAGACGTACCCGTAGAAACAAACACCTTGTTTAAGGTCTCTTTGTCCGCTCCTTTAACAAATTCTGCCCACTGCTCAACGGAGTAATGTTTGTGCATTGCTGTCATCACGCCGTGTTTAGCAAGCTCAGTAGCCATTTCAAAACTACCCACTGAATCCATGTTAGCTGCAATAACAGGAACACCAGACCATTGACGACCACTGTGCTTAAATGTAAACTCGCGGGTTAAATTTACTTGAGAACGGCTTTTTAGAGTTGAACGTTTCGGGCGAAATAGTACATCTTTAAAACCTAACTTAAGTTCTTGTTCGATACGCATGGTATGCAATTTCCTTTATTAACTAAATTGTATGCCCTAGAAACGGACTGGCAGGTCTATTTCTAGCGTGATTTCACTTTGGCAGAAGTGCTATCACGATCTTCGGGCACAAAAAAACCGGAGCGTTGGCAGACGCTCCGGTTTTCAGCATTATAGGCACTAAAAAATTCCTGACAAGTCTGATATTTGCATTTTTTTTGTGTTACCTTTATTGAGATTGCATACCCTAAATACCCCTCCACCTGCCTTATAGCAAAAAATACTAACATCCCTCTTTTTTATTACCAATAAATCACTTTAGATAACAACAAGTTAAACGATTGCGTTTAGCAGAATCTAGATTCCTCTAATTTGATATATCTCTTTTTTCAAACAACTCCATATACTTAAAGTGGGATCCCACGGAGAGTAAAGTTATGACTAGGGTCGCATTTTTTAGCTCAAAGTCTTATGACAAGCACTCGTTCAACCAAAAAAATAGTGACGATTTGTTCACTTTTGAATTCCATAAATGCCAATTAACCGATGAAAGCGCGCGGTTAGCCAGTGGTTGCGAGGTCGTTTGTGCCTTCGTTAATGACGACTTGTCGTCCAGTGTCCTTAAACAGTTAGCCAAAAATGGCACTCGGCTTATTGCGTTACGTTGTTGTGGTCACGATAAAGTCGATTTAAAAGCCGCGCATATCTATGGCATGCAAGTTGTTCATGTCCCAGAGTACTCCCCCGAGTCCGTTGCAGAGCATGCGGTTGGGCTGATGTTAACCCTCAATCGTAAGCTTCATAAAGCTTACATGCGCACCCGTGAGGCCGATTTCTCTCTTGAGGGTTTAGTTGGCTACAATTTGCATCAGAAAACGGCTGGGATCATCGGTGTGGGTGCCATAGG
>Ga0070724_10000466_pt1 | contig 29249 bp, 22 predicted proteins | sample tdDd001_FD_67278 | JGI IMG/M metagenome (GOLD analysis project Ga0070724, IMG submission 67278) | Marine sediment microbial communities from the Atlantic coast under amendment with organic carbon and nitrate - tdDd00.1 | ecosystem: Environmental > Aquatic > Marine > Coastal > Sediment | place... | reverse complement strand
TCTTGTAGCGACTCTGCTTGCGCAGTCATTTCTTCACTTGCTGCAGCACTTTCCTCAGATGTAGCTGCATTACCTTGGGTAACAATAGAGACTTGGTGTATCCCTTCATCGATTTGTGTAATCGCAGCTGCTTGATCATTTGAAGCATCTGCTATATTGCTCACCAGGTTGGTTGCATCTGCAATACCTGTCACAATACTATCTAGGGCACTGGATGTTTTTCGTGCAATTTCTGTACCCGCCTGTACTTTTTCTATTGAATCTTCTATTAATACTGTGGTCTCTTTAGCAGCATTTGCGCTTCTAGCAGCTAAGTTTCTAACTTCTTCTGCTACAACAGCAAAACCTTTGCCATGTTCTCCAGCCCTTGCAGCTTCTACGGCTGCATTTAGAGCTAAAATATTCGTTTGGAAGGCGATTTCGTCAATAACTTTAATGATGTTAGCGATGCTTGAAGATGCATCATTAATTTCAGTCATTGCACCTAACATTTCCTTCATCTGTTCATTACCAACGGTTGCATTCGATTCGACTTCTTGAGATAGAGCATTGGCCGTATTGGCATTTTCTGCATTGGTTCGGGTTTGCTCAGAAATTCTCGCCATTGAAGCAGTAATTTCGTCGATAGAACTGGCTTGTTCTGTAGAACCTTGAGAAAGTTCTTGAGCAGATTGTGAAACTTGAGATGCACCCCCTGCAACCTGCATGGCAGCATTGTTTATCTCCGTTAACATTTCGTTGAATGACCCAACAATTTCATTAATAGATTCTTTCATTTCAACAAAATCACCTTTATACTCTCTTGAAATCTCAAGATCCAAATTTTTCTTAGACATCTGCGATAAAACGTCAGAGGCCTCTGTGATATAAGAACGGATCGATGAAACCATATCTGTTAAGCTGGAGTATATGTTATCGAAGTTATCAGATATTTGTTTCGTATCATGATCTGCTTCAGCAACCGATGTGTAGATTTCCAGTTTCCCATTTGCTAAGTCATCCAAGTTTGAAATAAGTTTTCGAACTTCGTTTGACTGGAACTCTGCTTGTTTTTTCTGTACACGAGCAGCTTTTCTAATCTCAGTCTGGTCAACAACCAGTTCAATGGCACCAAGGATCTTTCCATTTGAATCTTTAATCGGCATACCTTCATAGTCAATTTCAAGTTCCGCACCATTTGGTCGCGCAATCGTTTGGCTCTTTGAGTTTACACCATCTTTAATTGCTCTTGCACAAACACAGCGGTCCGTGCCACACTCTTCTGTTTTAAAGAGGTCATAACACTTTGAACCTAAGGCTTGATTCATGTTTTTACCTACAGTTTCAAGAGCAGCGTCATTCATATACTGAACATTAAAGTCAGTGTCAACAGCCATCATAATAGCTGGTACTTTACGAATATGACCTTCTAAAATATCAGACAAGTGGTTAACATTGTCTAACAACTGACCCCAACACCCGTTAAATCCTGTTGAGTCAAGTCTTTGGGTTAACTGGCCTCGTTCTATAGTCTCAGAAAGTTGAATAGACTGTTCAATGAATCCTTCAACCTTCATACGTACTTCATTTAAACTTAAGCTGATTTGGTCAGCTTCCGACTTAGCTTCTAAGTCAAAACTCAAATCCCCATCAGCAACCATTTTAATAGCCTTTGACTGTTCTTGAATATTGTCAACCATCAGCTTAAAGGAGTCAGAAAGTTGTCCAATCTCATCTTGATTCTTCACCTTAACATCTACGTCAACATTCCCAACTGCTAATGCCTGTGCAGCCACTGTCATTTTAGAAATTGGATTGGCAATAAGGCCAGCAAAGTATAATGAAATCCCAATAACTATTGCTGATACAATACCAGCAATTAACATTGCTAAATTACGCATTGCAATAACAGGCGCATTCACTTCAGCAACATCTATCTCAGCTAAAATAACCCAGTCAAGCCCATTGATGTTTAGAGGGGCATACGCACAGAAAACTTGTGTTTGGCGATAATCCTCAATTATTTCGGCACTGGACTGACCAGACAATGCTTGTCTAGCGCCAGCTGTATCAATGGTTCTGGTCAATACTGTGCTCTCCCCTGCATTTGAAAATCTGGAATCTGACCGCATGAGTAAATCACTCCCTACCAGGTAGGTTTCGCCAGAATCTCCAAGACCAGACCGTTCTTGCATAACTCCATTAATTTGTGCGAGTGATAATTGGAAAGCTAAGACACCTTCAAAATTACCGCTTTCATCTATAACAGGCGCCCCTAGAAATGCAGCGGGTTCACCACTTGGTTCATAATATGTAAAATCAATAAGCGAAACCTCTGTTGCACCTTCTTTAAAAGCAGTTGCAAGACCCGAGTCATTGTACGGACCACTGACTAAGTTGGTTGCAAAGTCTGCTTCTTTTGTAACCGTATAAACAACTTCACCACTTGGGTTAATCAGGAAAATATCATAATACCCATACAGGTTCATATATTCAGTTAACAATACTCCAAATGCACTCTCAGCACTGCCGTACTCTGCTCCTCTTGGTCCACTTGTCTGATAGGCCTTGTCAAATGCTAAAAGACCATCTTTAACTTCAATAGAGTGGCTTAAGAACTTAATATCACCAACACGTTCAGTGAAATAAGACTCAATTTGCCCTTTCTTAACTTCTCGTAATGATACCAGCTGCTCAAAGCTTTTGGCTGTTAAGGCCTCATTTGCACTTTGATAACTCAACGTTGATACCAAAATAAGTGGTATGAGTGTTAAAACTAAAATAATCGTTAACAGTTTCCATTTTATTCTCAACCTATTAAACATAAACACCTTCCTCCCATTGAACCTCTATCGATAGACAAAATTAAGTAAATAGATGTGTGACATTTCTTCGATAATAGATAGAGGAATTTATTGCCGCTGTAGTAATTATTCCCTATTATTTCAATTTCAAATTTTATAATGGTTCTGTGCTATAATATTTATGTATCTTAACCTTTCCAAGGAGGACAGATTTTGAAGCGACGCATAATTGTAACCATTTTAATTTTTATATTTGTAGTACTCGTATTTGTTGATAGATATATGAAACTGGAGTCCAATTTTGGACTTTTTAAATACATCACGCAATCCACCACGTTGACACAATCCGAGCGGGATTGGCTTGAGGAACATGGCCCGCTTATTTATGGTGCTGATAATTCTACACCACCTATCAGATATGTTGATCCCATTACAGGCCAATACAAAGGTGTTACGATTGACTACCTACAAGCCCTATCAATCGAACTTGAAACTGAAATAATTTTCAAACCTATGGTTTGGGCAAAAGCACTGGATGACCTTGAAAAGGGAAAAACGGATTTAGCGGATATGTTCCCGTCTGAACAACGTTCAAAAGTCTTCTTATTCTCAGACCCAATCCACTTCCAAAGAACCGTTATTGTAGTCCCTCGTGAAGATAACGAAACCGAAGACATGTTTGACTTAATCGGTAAAAAAGTTGCATCCCAAAGTGGTGACTACGTAAATGAATTCCTAAATAGCAATGTTGAAGGGATTAATTTTGTACACGTTCCTGTTTACGGAGACTTAGTAAAACAAGTTATATCTGGAAATGTGCAAGCTGCTGTTGGTGACGAGCCTGTATTATCCTACTATATTGAAGAATATGGACTTTCAGAAGAGCTAAAAATAGTAGCAAACCCCCTATACCAACTCCACTCTGTTTTTAGTGTGCCAAAAGATGAAAAAATACTACAAGGTATATTAAACAAAGGCATATTTGCCCTTGAACGAAAAGACACCATGACTAAAATACAGCAGAAATGGTTCGGACTTTCTAAACCCATTAGTAAAGAAACAACGGACGAAAAAATGGTCCTCATCGTTTCATTCTTCATGCTTAATATTATCCTTGCAAGTTACCTCTTTTTCACATGGAACAGTGAACTAAAAGAAGAGGTTGAAGAACGTACGAAAGAACTTAAAATTAGCCGTAACGACCTCCAGACAACATTTGATAGCCTTACGCACCAAATGGTCGTTCTTGATGAAAGTCATAAGATCATCACCGTTAATAAAGTCTTCTGCGATACCTTAGGTTTAGATAAAAACAAAGTCCTTGGCGCTCAATTTGAAAACATTGATGGTCTACCGAACAAACCTATGATCATGACTGTTATTTCAAGTTCACTAGAGTCTGGGAAAAAATCTGAAATTGAACTTGATTTCATGAACCAAACCTACTTAGTTTCGACCTTCCCTCTTATTGAGTCTAAGGCAGAATCAAACCGTCTACTTTTAATGATACAAAACGTTACCGAATTACGACTTGCAGAGCAGCAGGTACTTCAAGCAAGTAAAATGGCTGCTATTGGTCAACTTGCTGCAGGGGTTGCCCACGAAATTAGAAATCCCCTTGGTCTGATAAGAAACCACAGTTACTTCCTTAAAAAAACCGATAACATTTCTGTTGAAATGCGCGATAAGTCTTTTGCACAAATTGAAAATGCAGTGGAACAGGCCAGTCAAATCATTGACAACCTCTTAAACTTCTCACGGATTACAGACAACAGAATCACAAAAGTGAATCTATTTGCTTACCTAAAAGATATGATTGAACTGAATCATAAGGTTATGGAAAAAAGAGATGTTATTTATAGAGTTAATGTAGATCCAAACTTGAACTGGACCGTTATGGAAGACTCCTTACAATCGGTTATCATCAACTTAATATCAAACTCAGTTGATGCCATGCCAGATGGTGGACGTCTAACGATAAGCTGTTGGGTTCAAGGAGAAAAACTTATTATTACCTGCAGTGATACTGGAACCGGTATGAGCCAGTCTGAACTGGAAAAAGTCTTTAATCCATTCTTTACAACTAAAGATACGGGTGAAGGTACTGGACTTGGTCTTTATATCACGTATAACCAGATTCAAAAAATGAATGGTCAAATCACTGTCGAAAGTACACCAGATGTTGGTACGACATTTAGAATTGAGCTCCCTCGACTTAAGGAGGCATCTGAAAATGAAGAAACACTTGTTTAAGATCCTCATCGTTGATGATGAGGCTGAGTACCGGGATATCATGGAAATGATTTTAAAAAGTAATGATTTCCAAACAGATACTGCAAACTCCGGACAAGAAGCACTAAAGAAACTTAATAAGGAAAACTACCATTTGGTTCTTTCAGATTTAAAGATGCCTGAAATGAGTGGATTAGAACTACTGGATCATATTAAAGAAGACCACCCTGAACAAGATGTCATTATTTGTACAGGTTACGGTACTGTAAAAAATGCTGTAGACGCAATGAAACGTGGTGCTTTCTCCTACTTTATCAAGGGACATGATCCTGATGAACTTCTACTGGACATTGAAAAAATAATGCGCCTTGCTGATTTGAAATTTAAAAATGAAGCCATGAATGATTCACATGCCTCTGAGTTCATGATGGAGTCGAAAAACCCAAAGTTCCAAGAAGCTTTACGTATAATTAAATCAGCTGCAGACTCCAATGCGAACATACTTCTACTCGGGGAGTCTGGTGTTGGTAAAGAAGTCATAGCTAATTACATTCATACACTGAGTGAGCGTAACGATAATCCCTTTATCGCTGTTAACTGCCACGCCTTCTCAGAATCTTTACTTGAATCAGAACTGTTTGGTCACGAAAAAGGCGCTTTCACCGGTGCAACCGACCGTCGTATTGGTCGTTTTGAAGCTGCACATGAAGGCACTCTTTTCTTAGATGAAATTGGTGACACCTCATTAAGCACTCAGGCGAAACTGCTTAGAAGTTTAGAGGCTAGAAAAATAGAACGTATTGGTTCTAACGTTTCTATCGATGTTGATTTTAGACTGGTTTCTGCTACCAACAGAGATTTAAGAACCATGGTTGCTGAGCAGAGTTTTAGAGAAGATTTATTCTACCGTATTAGTACCATCACAGTAGAACTGCCTCCACTTCGTGAAAGAAAAGAAGATATTCCTGACTTGGTCAACTTCTTCCTTAGAAAATCACAAATTGACATGAAAAAGGAAATACACGAAGTTGAAGATGCAGTGTGGGATTATTTAACGTCTTATGACTATCCTGGTAACATCCGTGAACTGAAAAACATAATTGAACGATTTGTCGTGTTAGCCAGTGAGGGTGTCATCAGTCATAGGGATATCCCAGGAAACTATGTCCCTACAACAGATGAACACACTGCTGAGATTGGGCAAGAAATTTCACACACCATTCCACTCAAGGAGTTTAGAAAAGATGCTGAGTCTTCTTACATTCAGCGTGTTCTTGAGCAAAACAACTACAATATGACGCAGACTTCAAAGGTTTTAGGCATTAGTCGTCGACAGTTGTTTAACAAAATTACCGAATATGGCATTAAAAAAGATGAGAAATAACGGGAAATTTAATTCCCGTCGAACGAAAAACTTCTCAGTTCCATGAGATTAATCAAATGTTTTACCTGTAGGAATCTATCCTTTCTATGCAAATTACAAGAGCGATCATTCTACAACCATTGAAATAGCTAGATTCTATATTTTTTAATAATCTTACTAATAAAATAGATATTTTGGCATAAACCTTGCAATAAAGATAAATAGATAGCAAAATAGGCCAAAATATTTAAGAAACTTACTAACGGCGTATTTAATTGCATTAAGGGGAGGGAAATTTAGTGGCACAAGTAGTTGATTTTCTCAACGCACTTATTTGGAGCCACTGGCTGGTCAAACTCTGTTTAGGGGCTGGCCTCTGGTTTACGATTAGCACTAGATTTGTACAAATAAGACATGTTGGTGAAATGCTCAGGTTAATCTTTCAAGGTGAATCTTCTGAACAAGGCGTATCTCCTTTTCAAGCTCTGGCTATATCTATTTCAGGACGTGTTGGTACAGGTAACATCGCAGGTGTAACAACGGCAATTGCACTTGGCGGACCTGGTGCTGTATTTTGGATGTGGACAATCGCGTTTTTAGGGGCTGCATCAGCCTTTGTTGAATCCACATTGGCTCAAATTTATAAATGTGAGCAGGACGGCGAATATCGCGGTGGACCTGCATACTATATTGAAAAAGGTATGGGGAATAAAACCTATTCCTCTGTTTTTGCTGTGTCAACGATCGTATCCATGGGCATATTCATGCCCGGTGTACAATCAAACTCCATAGCTGCTGGGCTCGATAATGCGTTTGGGATTCCACCACTCATTACAGCCTTTGCACTCATTGCAGTACTGGCTACCATACTCTTTGGTGGTGTTAAAAGAATTGGTAAAGTTGCAGAATTTGTTGTGCCTTTTATGGCAGTTGCTTATATTTTCGTTGCCCTAATTATCATAGGAATGAATATTGAAAAACTGCCAGGTGTTATTGAACTCATTTATCGATCAGCTTTTGCAATCGAACCTGCCTTCAGTGGTGTGGTTGGGATGGCTATATCTTGGGGTGTTAAACGTGGTATTTACTCCAATGAAGCCGGTCAAGGGACTGGCCCTCATGCTGCCGCAGCAGCTGAAGTCTCACACCCTGTTAAACAAGGACTGGTTCAAGCCTTCTCCATTTATGTTGACACATGGTTTATCTGTTCAGCAACTGCATTTATGATCCTTATAACAGGAATGTACAATGTGGAAAATCCATTTGGCGGATTTATTAAAAACAATATTGGTGATGTTGAAGTCGGACCTGCATATACCCAGATGGCTGTTGAAACTGCCTTTCCGGGCTTTGGTGCTCCATTTGTTGGTATTGCCCTACTCTTCTTTGCCTTTACAACGATTATGGCTTACTACTATATTGCTGAAACTAATGTGGCCTACTTAAACCGGGAAAGAAAATCTCCATGGATGATGGTCGGCCTACGCGCAATATTACTAGGTTCAACTTTCTTTGGCGCTGTTAAAACAGCTGAACTTGCTTGGGGTATGGGGGATGTTGGTGTTGGCTTAATGGCTTGGTTAAACATGATTGCCCTATTAATCATTCAAAAGCCAGCAATCATCGCCTTAAGAGACTATGAAAAACAAAAGAAACAAGGTCTTGACCCTGTCTTCTCACCTACTGAACTCGGTATAAAACATGCACACTGGTGGGAACAACCCGAAACTAAAGAACGTTATGACAACAAGATCATATAGTTGTTACATTTTATCCATACTTTAAATGACAAAAGCGTCACTTTTATTTAAAGATCAAGCATATATAATAAAAGTGTAGTTAATCAATAATCGCTAAGGGGAAATTGCTCATGAAAAAGAAAATTCTAATCATCGCTACAGGTGGTACAATTGCCTGTGCCGAGGGAGATAATGGACTAACACCACAATACAATGTTGAAGAACTCCTTTCCTTTGTCCCTAGGGCTCGAAAACTTTGTGATATTGATGGTGAAATGATCATGAACATTGATTCAAGTAACATGACACCAAACTGTTGGGTGGAAATTGCTCAGGCTATTTACAAAGCTTATGACCACTACGATGGATTTGTTATAACACATGGAACAGACACTATGGCATATACTTCTGCTGCACTCACATATATGTTAGAAGGATTAGACAAACCGGTAATCATTACGGGGTCCCAATATCCAATAGCACAGGAGTATACAGATGCTGTACACAATTTAAATGATGCCATTCACTTCGCAGTTGAAAACTTGGCGGGTGTCTTTATTGTATTTGATGGAAAGCTAATTTCTGGACCACGCGCCATGAAGGTAAAAACAAGATCTTATGATGCGTTTGAAAGTGTTAACTTCCCTTATATTGCAGAGATACAACATGACCGAATTCAGTACAAACGTTTTGTATTCTCCAGATTTAAGCCAAAAGGCACAAAACTCGTATTACACCCTGAGGTTGATAGCTCTATATTAGTTATTAAACTCTTCCCAGGTATAGATCCGAAGATTTTTAACTATATACGTGAAAACTACCGAGGTGTTATTATTGAAAGCTTCGGAATTGGTGGGGTTCCTTTTGAGAACGTAGATATAGCCAGTGAAGTGGGTAATATGATCCGTCATGGCATGTGTGTCATGATGACCACACAGTGCCTAGAAGAAGGTGTAGACTTTGAGGTCTATGAAGTCGGCAATAAAATTCCAAAAGACGGAATCATCTATGCTAATGATATGAATACAGAAGCTTCTGTGGCAAAACTCATGTGTGCGATGGGACGTCATAAAAATGTTAAAGATGTAAAAAAACAAGTTGAAACGCAAGTTCAGTATGACATGCACCAGGAAGAGTACTTCTAAATACTATTTAAAACGCAAAAAGCGACTCATTTACTTGAGTCGCTTTCTTTATTGTATGAGTACAATTATCAGACCTATATTTTGGCATGTTACTCTAACCTATTCGTGTCTAACAGCATTAAATTTTAAGATCCGCTATAAACTTTGTAATTTGGAGTTTTGTCTGTTCAACATCTTTTTTAAGAGGATTAACGAAGTCATATGAACCCACTAACGTATTGCCTTTAATCGCTTCTTTGAAATGGTCAAGTGTTTTGCCTGGACCCCCTTCATGACAGTAAAAGAATCCAATATTTTTGCCTTGAAGTTTTGCTTCATCTATAAAGGTTCTAATTGGAGGTGTAAATGTAAATGCCCAAACCGGTGAACCAATTAGGATTAGATCATAAGCTTGCAAATCACAGGTTATAGGTTGAATAGGAGGTTTCTCCTTCATTACCGCTTGCCTTCCACCCCATATATATTTATAAAACCCTTTGGTTTTAAGTTCTTTCATAGGTTCAATTTTCTGAATATCTGCACCCATTTGACTCGCCATTTCATTTGCAATAAACTCCGTATTGCCTTCAAACGAGTAATAAAGAATCAGTATTTTCATATTTCCTCCTGTTAAACTGCCCATTTTTTTATAGTATACCAACTACTCAATAGAATACGCTATTATTCTTATATAGACTTTAGAGAAGTATTAAAACCACTCTAGATTAGTTTTAAATGGATGGATTATTTATGCTGCATCTTGGTTTTTAGAGGTCTTCTTCTGATTTTTTATATACAAACTTCTTAAAATAAAGGCAACCCCACCAAACAATCTAAACAAAGCAGTCAACATTAATGCAAACACAATATTTCGTTTTACCATGAACATGTGTCCAATCATGGGTGCAATGGCTAAACTTAAATTGATGAATGTATTATAAAAACCCATGTAAACTGCACGTTCTTTTTCTGGCAACACCTCTAACAGTCCACTTAACAATACGGTGAGTGTGCCTGAAGTGAATATGCCTGTGACAACTGCCACCGTTGACATCATAACTAGATTTTTAGAGATGATATAACAAAGGGGCGTTAATGCCATACCCACAGTACAAATTGCTGTGACAGCAGGGTTTCCTAATTTCTTAATATACTTGGGCCACATTTTATAACCTATGATCATGGTAATAAACGAACCCATATTTATGATGGCAAGCCACATTTCGTTGGCACCTAGTATTTTAATCATATAGATTGAAAATAGTGGCCAGCCCATTTGCCAACCAAAATGAAAAATAAGAGAACAGACCATAAACAATTTAAATCCATTGTTTTTCTTCATGCCTTTAAGAGATGTCTTCCAGTCTGGGATCTCTTTTAACTCATGTTCACGCACTTCAAATTGATTCATAACTCCAATTTCAGTTAAGCCTGCTATAAAGCTTAATAAGAAAAAGATTTGGTAGATCATTATCCTTTGGGCTTCATTACCTGGTAATTCTGACAAGACATAACCACTCACTAAGGTAAGTGCCATAACAGCGTACGCACCATACTGGTTTCCTTTTCCTATAGCTGATGCCCTATTTTCCTCAATAAACACATCCCCTATAAAACTTTGGTAACCAGACAGGTAAACCGCCATAGGGATACTCATAAGACCTGAAAGAACAACAAAGGCCATGGGTTGACTACTTTTCGGTAACATAGGAATGAATGCAAACAAAAGAATTATAAATCGACTGCTCATAATGGTTCTTTTAAGTGCTGTTTTTTTACACGCCTGTCGACTTAGCCAAACAGAACCAGCAAATACGGTTAAAAACATTAGAAATCCTGGAAGTGCATTGTATAATGATATATGAAATTCAGATCCTCCAATTCGTTCTAAAAACTTAACTGCATAAGGTTTATATAATCTCTCCATAACTTTAAACAGTATGCTATATATAACTAGAATCTTTAAATTATGTTGATACAACTTATCTTTACTGGTCATTATACACCTCCAATTGTTATTATTTCGACTCCCTAACAATATACATTTATTTTGGTGAACATTCAACTATATTTATGATAGTTTTTTTAAATGTATTCATTTGTAAATAAAATGAAAACTTTTCTCATTTCATAGGGACGGTACTTGACTTTTGAAGCAAATGGGCATATGATGAACTCAGAAGATAAAAAGGGAGGATTCACATGGCTAGAAAAGCTAGGGAAAAAAATGTGTTTGGCACTTATCTGATAAAACAATTTGGTGGTGCAAGTCGTCCCCTCTTTAATGATGAACAAGATAGGAATAAGTTCATCGAAGTGTTACAAAAAGCTAAATCTAAATTTGGATTTAAACTTTTTGCTTATTGTTTAAACGATCCAAATGGTTATGAAATCATCTTATATGACAATGGCAGTGATATATCGAAAATCATGAAGAGTATCAATATTTCCTATAGCATGTATGTAAAATGTGAAAGTAAACTTTTCAAAGATCGATATAAAAGCATATTAATTGAAGATTTCCCTACCCTGATTAAAATGACACGTCAAGTGAACAAGGAAGATCAAACAAGCCAGTGGAACAGTTATTGTGTATACTCAGACCTTTCAAATGACCCATTTAACTTGATTGATATAGATGACCTACTCCACTTAGTCGATGAGGATCTTACGCTTGCAAAATCCACACTTATGAATTATATGGACGGTCAAGCTGAAGCGGTCCTGTGTGATAGCGATAAAACATTTTGTCAGGACAATGAAAAGTGTTTAACGTGTGAAGAGGATGCAATGGACAAACTCAACTCCATTGCAAAAAATAAAGGACTTACACTTGAAGCACTCTTAAAAAATAAACCCCTTAGAAATACTTTAATTAAACAGTTTCGAAGGGAATCCACTTTATCACTCAAAACACTTGGTACCCTATTTGGGGGATTGTCTGAGTCAACCATATGCAAAATATTAAATCAAGAAGATTAGCCACTTAAGTGAGTGGCCTTCTTTTCAAAAGACAATTCAAGTATCGTCCCCTTTTGTCTAATTAACTATATAGTTTCTAAAGATAAAGATTTAAAGGAGTTAAACCCTTAATATGGGGCATATCACTGGTAAGATAAAAAAATGAGGTGAAAGTATGTTTGATCTAAATATTTCTAGTCAATTTACTGAAAACAAATCTCCTGGATTAAAAGAATCTACACTTTATGATGTCATTGTCATAGGTGGAGGTCCAGCAGGTCTAAATGCTGCACTCTATGCTAAACGTAAGGGACTACAAACTGCAATTATAGTGGATAAACTGGGTGGACAGGTTCTAGACACCTCTTCAGTTGAAAATTACTTAGGATTTGAAGAAATAAGTGGTGAAGGTCTCACTGAAAAATTCAGACATCATGTAACTAACTTAGATATACCTATAAAAAAAGATTCACGAGTTGACCGCATTGAGGATGGAAATATTAAAAAAATCCATACGTCATCTGGTCTTGTATATCAAAGCAAATCTGTAATCATTGCAACTGGTAGCAAACCAAGACAACTTGGCGTACCCGGTGAAGAAGCTTACTTAGGTAAGGGCGTTGCATATTGTGCAATCTGTGATGGTCCTTTCTTTACCGATCTCGAAGTTGCTGTTGCTGGAGGTGGAAACTCAGCGGTTGAAGCTGCAATCGACTTATCAAAAATCGCGAGTAAAGTGAAGCTCATTCACAGAAGTGATTTGAAGGCTGACCAAATATTAATTGATAGGTTAAACGCTATCCAAAACATTGAAGTTTACACACAAACACAAATCATTGAGTTAGGGGGGCAAGCCCTACTCGAACACGTAAAAGTTCAAGATAAGTCTAGTGGTGAAGAGAAAATAATCCAGGTAAATGGAATATTTGTAGAGATTGGTTACCTACCAAACTCCACAGCATTTGAGGGTTTACTGGAGAGGACACCCTCTGGAGAGATCATCGTCAATGATAAAACCGAAACCAACATTCCAGGCATTTACGCTGCTGGGGATGTAGCAACCGTTCCATATAAGCAAATAATCATAGCCGCTAGTGAAGGTGCAAAAGCAGCCCTCTCAGCCAATGACTATGTGAACAAACTTAAAATATAAAGGAGGAGCATTATGGCACTTTTAAACAACGAACTTAAAGACCAATTAAAAGGCATATTAAATCAAATGAAAGATGAAGTTACTGTTGCCCTATTTACTAGCACTGAGGACTGTGAAAGCTGTGAAGACACTAAAAACTTCATGGAGGAAGTGTCTGGTGTATCAGATAAAGTTCAGCTTAAGACATATGATATAAAGGCTGACCAAGAAGTTGCTGAAACCCTTAACATTAGTTTAACGCCTTCCATCGTACTTCTAGATAAAAACGGGAAAAACAATGGCATTAAGTTTAACGGTATTCCAGCAGGTCATGAAATAAACTCATTCATTACTGGACTTATTGAAGTCAGTGGTGCTGGAGAAGAGCTTCCTGAGACATTCCTTGAACGATTAGGTAAAATAGACAAACCTGTACACATTAAAGTTTTTGTTACTCTAGGGTGCCCACATTGTCCTGGTGCTGTTTCCAAAGCACATAAACTTGCTTTAGAAAGTGAGTTCATCACCGCTGAAATGATAGAATCTCAAACATTTTTCTCAGAGGCTGACAAGTATGATGTAAGTGGCGTTCCAAAAATTATCATAAACGAAGACCATGATTTGGTTGGTAATCAACCTATTGAAAGTTTTATGGACATCATTGAATCCCTATAACTAAAATGCGAATTATGAGTCTTGTCAAACTATAAACTTTTAAAAAGAGAAAACCTCAGTGTCCATATTATGACCAGTCAAAGGAGTTATCTATCAGTCCTTTTCCTGTTTCATAATGGGTACACTGAGGTTTTTATACTATTAGTTATTAAACAAGTACCTTTTGGTCGAAGTCTATTTCTGCTTGTTCTTTGTCTAACGCTTTATTTAGACCAGTAAATAGAACAAAGGTTGTTATTAAAGTAAGTACATCTGCAATGGGTTGGGAAAGTAAAATCCCTTGAACTCCCATAAGACTAGGTAAGATTGTGATGGCTGGAATTAAGAAAATTCCCTGTCTTGCTACGGATAAAACTAGTGCTTCTTTACCTTTACCAAAGGCTTGGAAAACACCATTTCCAATAATCATGTATCCAACAAATGGTAACATTACAGAGTTGTATCTCAGCGCTTTGGCGCCAAAAGCAATCACCTCTGGATCATTGGAGAAAGCACCCAAAATGGGTTCAGCAAAGAAAGCAAAAATAACACATGCTATCACATTAAACAAAGTTGTTATGCGAATGGAGAATCGTATAGACTCTCGTACTCGGTCGTATAACTTAGCACCATAGTTGAATCCAACAACAGGCATAAATCCTTGAAGATAACCAAAGGTAATATAGAAGGACATTGAAAGCACACGTGTACTGACCCCCATAGCTGCTACCGCTGAATCTCCGTATACCATTGCTGCTGAGTTTATTAGACCCATTGATAAACTGATAAGGACCTGTCTTAAAAGTGTTGGTACACCAATTTTAAAGATTTCACCATACACCAGTTTTGAGGGTTTGAACTTTGAAAGTTTTAATGGAACCTGACACTTACCTCTGAGATAATATGAAAGCAAAAATCCTGTTGAGATAATTTGCCCAGTAATTGTTGCCCATGCTGCCCCTTTAACACCCAGTCCAAAACCAAAGATAAATATTGGATCTAAAATCATGTTGAGGACCGCACCCAGTGAAAGGGCCATCATAGAGAATGTAGCTCCCCCTTCTGCTCGAATTATGTTGTTCATTGTCATGTTAATCATAGTGAATACTGAGAATATAATCATAATCCTGCCGTAGTCCAGTGCATATGGCATGATTGTCGCCGAAGCACCAAATGTCGCCAAAATACTTTCAAGACTTGGTAGAGCTATTAAGGTGAATCCCGCTGCAACAATTAAGGTGGTTACAAATGCGGTTGAAGCAGCTACCTCAGCTGAATCTTGATCTTTCGCACCTAAGAGCCTTGAGATATACGAGTTTGCACCAACACCAAACATCTGACCCACAGCACCAATTAACATAATAAGTGGGAAGGCAACTGAAACTGCCCCAATTGCACTTGTGTCATTTAACATACCTATGAAAAGAGTGTCTACAATATTATATATTGCATTAACAAGCATACCAATTATTCCTGGTACCGCTAACTTTAAGAGAACTTTTTTAATGTTGTCCTCACCCATAAATTTTGCCCTATTATTCATTACATCCATCCTCTTTCGAAATCAGTGTATCTAAAAAATCCTCAATAAACTTGATGTTCTCATCTGTTTTTCCTTCATACTGTTTCTGTAAAACCCAGAATGAGTTAACAATCATACTAGCTAGTCTCTCTGTGTCAGGAATTCGTCTAACTAGTGAATCACTTTCATTTAACATACTTACTAAATGGTCTTGTATATAGGCCATATGCGAAACAAGTTTATCTTCTGTTTCACTTACTTTTGTATTTCCATTTCTTCGTTCCTCTAGAATTAGACGGCCACCGAGACCCTTCCTGTTCACAACTCCCATATATAAGGTGTTCATAAACTTTTTCAATTTAATTGGCAGAGTTAAATCAGCCACTCGAATCCCGTCTAACTCTCTTAGAGTTATATTCCATGACTTCATAAGAACCGTTTGATATAGTACTTCTTTATTAGGAAAATAATTATAAACTGTACCACTTGCAACACCCGCATGTTTTGCAATTTTTCTCATATTAACGGTATCATAGTCACCTTGGATAAAAAGCTCTTCAGCAGCAAGAATCAACTTCTCTTCAACATTTTTTATTACCTTAGGCATGTTCTCCCCCAATCTAATTCTGTGTCTCAAACAATTATTGTCTCTATCTGATCGTTCAAAATATGAATTTAGTTTATAACCATTTTTTATGAACACCGTTCATTTACACGTCCATTATATGAACAACGTTCATAAAAAGCAATAACCTTAAGGAATAATTAATGATTTGTTCACATATTCCTAGTACTCGTACGCTATGCTATACTAGGGTTTATCTAACTAGGAGGAAACGAATGAATTTTAATGATAAGAAAAGTTTTGCTGAGTATGTGGCAATTGTATGTATAGGTCTCTTTATAACATTTCTACTTGCCACAAACTTTCCAGGTATTCAATTTCAAGTAGGCAGGTTCTTTAAACTGCTCACACCGTTCTACATAGGTTTTGGCATTGCTTATATATTAAACAGGCCCATCAATTTTATTCACAAAAGAATGAATTGGAAAAGATCTTATGTTATAACTGGTACATACTTAGGCATCATTTTTATGATTGCCTTATTTGTAAGTTACCTTTTGCCACAAATTGCATATAACTCCATAACTCTTGGACAAGCCATCACAGAGTGGATTGGACAACAAAATACACTTTTATCTAGTTTTGACTTTGGACCGCTAGAGAAAGTTGTAAACGACAATCTAAACAAACTAACGGAACTTATGGGGACTGCGTCAAACTTTCTACTGGCAAATATTTCTACGTTTTTTGGTGGCTTAGCTTCAATCCTTATGCAAACCGTTATGGGTATTATAACTTCTATTTATATGTTGGCAGACTCAAAAAAGATGGCTTTACTCTCAACAAAGGTCCTTACAGCATTATTTAAAGAAGAAAAGACACAAAAGATTACAAACTTCTTTGTAAGAGTGAATGAAGTCTTTTCACATTTCTTAACAGGGCTTATTGTTGAAGCAATGGTCGTTGGTTTTTTAGCATTTATAGGTTTAATGGTATTGGGAGCAAAATACGCTTTAATATTAGCTGTCATTATTTGCTTTACTAACGTCATCCCATACGTTGGACCTTTTATTGGTGCAGTCCCAGCAATTATTGCCACATTAACTTATGACCCAATGAAAGCCCTATGGGTGGCCTTGTTTATTGTTGTATTACAGCAGCTTGATGGCAATGTTATCGGACCTAGAATTATGGGAAATTTTATTGGGTTAAGCCCAATTTGGATTATTCTAGCGATCACTCTTGGAGGTGGATACGCAGGTTTATTAGGGATGATTCTATCTATTCCTCTAGCAGCGATCATTAAAATTGTTCTTTCTGAGTTGATGGACAAACGCTTACAAGAAAACACATAGATCTGACTCATCTTCAAAAAATATTGAAAGCGCTAAGGAATCTTCCCTAGCGCTTTTTATATGCCTTGTTTTTTTATATGTTTGTAATGATTAATGGTTTTTATTAAATACGGATGGAAGGTCTTTGAAGGTTTCCAACCTGCACATTTTATTTTTGAGGTGTTAACACCATATTTATAGTCGTGGTTCAGTCTATCTTCCACATACGTAATTAAAGATTCTGGTTTTCCTAACTCATTAAGAATCCTTTTGACAACATTTATGTTTTCTACTTCATATCCTGATCCAATGTTAAATACTTCATTTTGATATCCTGTTGACAGTAAATGCAATACTGCACCTGCATGGTCTACAGCAGCAATCCACTCTCTTTTCTGGTCTCCCCTTCCGTAAATGGGAACTTTCTTATGTGACAAAGCATTAAGGATGACTTTTGGTATGAGTTTCTCACTATGTTGCCAAGGCCCAAATGAGTTACAGCCTCTTGTGATCAAATATTTAAGTGAGGAAGTATCACAGTAACTCTTAACCAGCTTTTCTGCTTCCACTTTTGAACTCGAATAAGGATTTCTAGGTCTATAGGGGTCTGTCTCTGTAAACAAATGCCCTCCATAGCCTTGTCCATACACCTCATCTGTTGAGATCTGTACAAACATTTCTACGTGTTGTCTTAAACAGACATTTAATAAAGACCGAACCCCTTCTACATTCGTTTTCATAAAAGGATATGCATCAATTAAGCTATTATCTACATGAGATTCAGCTGCAAAGTTCACGACAACTTCTATATTAAAGTCACTCATAACTTTAGCGGTGGATATTTCATCACAAATATCACCTGTTATAAATTCAAACCTTGGATCGGATTTAAACTGAGTTAATCGTTCTGGTCTAGCAGCATAAGTGAGTTTATCTAACACGACAATTTTACTACTTGAACTCTTTTCTTTTTCCATTAATAGATCTACAAAATGACCACCTATGAAGCCTGCGCCACCTGTAACTAATATATTTTTATTTGTCATAAAACCACCACTATACACTTAGTCAAATCATACTATCTAATTTAAAAACCTAAACTTATATAAAAACACTGACCTCTAACATGCCTGTGCATCATCTAAATTGATCATAACATATTCGTCCATGTTATGTTTGTCTTAACGATTTTCGAAAAACAAAAGCTAATTTTTTCATATACAAAAAGAATGGAAGGTGCCTAACACCCTCCATTCTTTATTTCTTATATTATTTTAAAGGGAGTACTTGTTTACTGTACTACAGGCATATCGTTATTTACCCAGCCTAGAGGTGCGTTTGCGCCAACACCCATACCACCGTTTAGGGAAACGGCATCAATACCAAGTAAACGCATAGCCGCAACTGTTTGACCAGCTGTTTGACCAGAGTAGCAGTAAACTACAACAGGCTTATCTTTTGGTAGATCAGCGAAACCAAGTTCCATACCAGCACCCCAAGGTAAATTAGAAGCGCCATCGATGTGTTTTTCGCCGAAGTCTTTAGCACTACGGATTGATAGAAGATAGAAATCTTCACCTGCATCTAACATTGCTTTAAGGTTTTTTTCAGAAACTTTGTAGTTTTTGAAAGTTGTTTCTTTAACATCTGCTAGTCCAGCATAGTAATCATGTAGTGCAGTCTGAACAGCAGGGTCAATTTCAGAAACATTTTCTGTAGGCACATTAGCGTCTTGTGTGATTACAGCTTCATAACCTTCAACTTTAGAAATCCCAAAGTTAAATCCAAGGTTTACACTTCTTGCATCAAAACCAGCTACGTTTAACGTATGTACTGCCTGACCAGCCGTTTGACCAGAGTAGCAGTATACAAAGAGTGGCTTGTCCCCCGGAAGTTTAACTAGAATATCACTAATTGCAGTGCCACCCCAAGGTGCATTTATAGCGCCTTCAACGTGACCCTTTGCGTAATCTGCAGCACTACGGATATCCAGTACCGTCATGTCATCACCGGCCTGAACTTTACCGATAAATTCTTTTTGATTAATTTTGTAAATGTGGTCTGGCATGTTAGCAAAATACGCCATTACTTCAGATTCTAGAGAGCTAGAAACTGTTTCATAACCTTTGTTAGTCCAGCCAAGAGGTGCATTTGCACCCACGCCCATACCACCATTTAGTGATACTGCATCAATTCCTAACAGACGGAGACCAGCAACCGTTTGACCAGCTGTTTGTCCTGAATAGCAGTAAACCACTACAGGTTTGTCAGTCGGTAGAGTTTCAAAGCCCAATTCCATGCCTGCACCCCAAGGTAGGTTTGCAGCACCATCAATATGAGCATTTGCGAAGTCTTTAGCTGAGCGAATAGAAAGAAGGTAGAAATCTTCTTGACCTTCTAACATAGCTTTAAGATTGTCTTCAGAGACTTTGTAATTCTTAAAAGTTGTCTCTTTAACATCAGCTAGACCAACATAGTAATTATGTAGAGCATCCTGGATTTCAGGAGCAATTTCAGTTATATCTTCAGACACTTGAGTTGCTTCAGTTGTGATGACTGCTTCATAACCATCAACTTTTGAGATACCAAAATTAAAACCAAGATTTACACTTCTAGCATCAAAACCAGCTAGATTTAAAGTATGAACTGCTTGACCTGCTGTCTGGCCAGAGTAGCAGTATACAAATAGTGGTTTGTCTTGAGGTAACTTTGATAGTACGTCACTAATTGCGGTGCCACCCCAAGGCGCATTAATTGCCCCTTCAACGTGACCTTTACCATAATCAGCAGCACTACGAATATCTAGTACAGTTACATCTTCACCAGCTTGAACTTTTTCAATGAACTCTTTCTGGTTAATTTTGTAGATGTGACTTGGCATATTTGCAAAGTAGGCCATAACTTCTTCTTCAAGAGATACGGACTTAACAGGTTCTTCTGCTGGTGCTTCAGCAGTTTCTTCACTTGTTGTCTCTGCAGGTGCCTCTGTAGCAACTTCCATGGATGTTTCTTGAACTTGTGGTTCACTTGCACATCCTGTGAAACTCATAGCTAGAGCTAATACAAGGACAAGTGATAACCAATTAGTATACTTTTTCATGTTTCTCCCCCTCTGCGGTATTATGATCCGTCTGATTCAGTTACAACAGTCTCAGTTTCCTTCTCTGCCGAAGGCATACCTTGATTTGACCATTCTAACCATGCGCCATCATAAACCTTTACGTTTGTATAACCCGCTTCCATTAATAACGCTGCAGTTTGAGTCGCTCTAAACGACGATTTGCAGTAAAGAATTAACTCGTCTTCTTTTTCGAAGCCAAGATCTTTGTAATTCAGCTCGATCGTACGACCCGATTTAAAAGATCCATCTTTGTATAGGTTTTCTGTATGTGCGTAAAGTTTTGCTCCTGGGATTGCACCCTCGTCGTATTCCGCGCGGGAACGAACGTCGATTAATTTCGCCATAGACTCACCGTTTGCAACTGCTTTTACATCATCAAGTGATGCTAACATAGCTGTGTTTGCATCTTTCGCAGTGTAGCTAGTCTTTTCAATTACAGGCGTCTCTGCCGACATTGGTAGTCCTAAGCGTTCAAGACCTCTGGTACCTTGATTGATTACACGTACATCTTCATGACCATAAAGTTTCATTACCCACCAAAGTCGAGATGCGTAAACGCCACCTTTGTCATCATAAATATAAACGGTGTCATCATTTGCGATTCCTTTATCAGACATAACTTGTTCAAAGACTTCCTTCGAAGCCAGAAGGCCGCCGACTGGTTCAGAAATCGTTACCATGCTTGGAGGTAGACAAATTGCTCCTTCAAGATGGCCACGTTCATAACTCTCCGTGTCACGTGCATCTACAACAACGACTTCACTGTTAGACATTGCCTCACCAACGGTCTTAGCTTCAACAATGTTTTTAGCGCCATCGTAAGTTACCTGTGATGCGCAACCTGTCACAATAAGTGCGACAACGAGTACAAGAACCGCAATTAAACTGCGTTTCTTACGCTGGTTCATAATTTTTCCTCCCTGCTTCTTACCATGATATCAATTGTGTTTCTGGAAATTGTTAATGGCATCAAAGTTTGTTAAGCAGTTGACAATCTTTGATAAAGCTTGCCGCTTTTTGAACCTCACCTATATTATACGCATAATATATGCTTATGCTGGTATTGATAAAAATGATACTGTATCGATATTTCTTAAAGTAAGCTACAAGACCTTACCGCTCGAACATGCTATCATAGGGGTATAGAGACACTTTCGGAGGTTTACATGAAAAAGCGTTATGCATTATATATATTAGCAATTCTTATATACTTAATCGTCAATTTATTGACAATAAGCAAATTTCCTTTTGTTCATTCAGATGAAACCTGGTTAGCTGGTCTGAGTTTAACCATAAAAAAAGCAGGGACATTTCAGGTTACTGAACCCTTTTTTGCCGTTTACCCACGTCAAGCTCATGCTATTAAATCAATTTTTCACTGGGTGCAAGGGACGTGGATGTCAGTATTTGGCTATGGCGTCGTTCAGGTTAGGCTCTTGTCATTTATAGTCTCATCACTTTCGCTGGTCATGTATTTTAAATTTTTGAGTATTAAACTCAATAGAGCTCAAAATCAAATTATAAATAAACCGAGTCCATTAAAATCAAGCCAGAGCATGGGTGCAAGCGTACACACGTCAGTATTAAGCAGTTGGCTTCCCTTTCTTTGTACAGGCTTAATGGCTCTGAGCATACAATTTATTTATACTTCCCATCTGGGTCGACAAGAAGCTTTTATATTGTTCTTTATGGCATTAGCATATTTTCTTGTGGATATACATATAGTCCACCAGCATTATCCAAAAGCATTAATTTACACCTGTGTAACGGGGGTCATAACTGGACTTGCAATAGGATTTCATCCGAATAGCTTTTTAATAGCCTGTGTTGTAGGCTCAATGTTAATCTATGACGCTTTATTAAACCAAAGAATATTACCTACGCTTTTATACACTACACTCACCGGTCTTATTGCATCCATTTATGTATTTATATCTATCTCGTGGAATAGAAGTTTTATTGCAGATTATGGACGTTATGGTCAAAGCCAGGGCATTTCTGGATCAGTTATGGGCAAATTCAGTGCTTTTCCAACATTTATCCATAAACTTTTTAATCAAATCAGTGGGACCTATTACACGCCAAATATACGTTTAGAGCTTATTTTATTAGGTGTGTTAAGTGTTTTATCTCTTGTTCTATTAACTTATAGGTGGTTTGTTAAACGTTATCACACTCAAGAACTTGCCCTTCCTCTTTTAGGTATCTTAGGATTAAGTTTAGGTTTGGTTATTATCGGTCGATATAATGCAACTTCAATCGTTTTTTACATCCCATTTATTGGGCTAATGGCCTTTGGTCTCATGCAAACCTTAAGCTCAATGGGGGCCAAAACATATAAATTCCAAATCCTACTTGTCATCTTACTTATAAGTCTTAGTATAAAATCTGGCATAACTATATGCCAGTATGAGCTAGAAGATTATAATGACTATACATCTGAGCTAACCAAGGCCCTAAGTAAAGACATAAAGGAAGATCAAACCAAGTCGAAAAGTCCTTCAAAAGTACTGGTGAACTTAAACGCAGGTTTTGCATTTAACCCAAATACTTTCTTAGATTATCGAGATTTAGGGGCACTCACTGCTTCAGAAACCTCATTAAATACTTCTTTGGAAACATACTTAACAGACAACTCTATTAACTATATAGTGCTTTCTGAAGAGATGGACTACATTTACAGAAATCCTGACCCATGGGATATTTTATATGGTCCTATGGATTATTATCCACATCTTCTTAATATAATTGAAAAAGAGTACGACATAATACACACATTTGAAAGTCCACAGTATGGCATGCGGATTGTAAGATATAATGATGGTTACCCATGGACGATAAGGGTTTTTAAGAAGCGCAGATAATGATAAAATAGATGTACTAATGTAAAGGGGTGTTCTCGTGTTATCAATCTTTTTTAGAAATCTACATTCAAGCCTTGGAACTACTAAGTTTTCTTTGGTTTATGGACTTATATTCAGTGTTTTAATTTCCGCCATTGCGCTGGGTGTATCAACAATATTAGACAATCAGGTTATGACGTCAACCCGTCTGGTTACAGATTTGCTTATGTACTTTGTGATAGGTGTATTCATTGCCCGAAAGATGGCGAGAAGGTATTAAGATCCTTAACTTTAGATCAGAACAAATCACAACCTAGATATACACACTTGTACGAAAAAGTTTTACCTACTTATACTTGTACATGAAAAAGGTATCTGATTCCGTTACGAATCAGATACCTTTTTAAGCGCTTTTTTAATATTTTCTTTCAAACTCATCTTATCATCATTGTCATTACACCTTATAACCTGAGACCGTCCATATCCATCAATGAGTAATATTCTGTTAGAAAGTTTTATCGCTTCATCTATATCATGAGTAATAAAAACGATGGTCATTTGATGTTTTGCTTGAATGGTAAGGAGCAAATCTTGGAGTTTTTCTCTAGTTATAGCATCTAAACTGCTAAAGGGTTCATCCATAAGCAATAAATCTGGTGTGGACATCATTGCCCTTGCAATGGCAACCCGTTGGCGCATCCCCCCTGACATGTGTATGGGGTACTTAAACATATGATCTCTTAGGCCTACCTCGCTTAAAAGTGTCTCTGAACGTTTAATCAAACCTGGATCTTTTATGTTCTTTGTCTTGGCCAAACAAGGGAAAACAACGTTATCTATAGCATTCTTCCATGGAAACAGTTGGTCAAGAGTCTGAAACACTATTCCAATCTTCATGTCTGCTTTTTTTTCATAAGTTCCGGCTAAAACCACAGGTCTACTGCTTGTTCTATCAACACCACCTATCAATCTTAGAAAAGTGCTTTTACCAATCCCTGTTGGACCTAGAACAGTAATAACCTCATTGTCACCAATAAATAGTTCCAGTTCATGAAGAATCACTTCATCATATCCAATGGAACACTTGTCAAAATGTATCATTCGATCATGCCCCACTTCCTAAGTGTTTTTGATTCAATGACTTCAAAAATGCCCTTTTCAACAATAAGTCCAACACCAATTACTATAATTAATCCAGCAAACATGCCAGCTGTATCCATAAAAACTCGATTTTTAAATATAAACCAACCCAATCCACCGCCACCACCAATAGCTCCAAAAATCATTTCAGCGCTAATCAGTGCTCGCCATCCCCTCGCCCACCCGGTACGTAGACCCGATAATATGTGAGGTAAAACTGCAGGAAAATATACATGTTTCCACTTGGTTAATCCATGAATATCAAAACCTCTACACACTTGTTCATAGACTTTTGGAATACTATGAATACCAGAGCGAAGGTTTAAATATAGGGGCCAAATGACAGAGTGCACTATAACTGCAACAATCGCTGATTCTCCAACACCAAACCAAATCATAAAAATTGGTAGTATTGCGATTCCAGGTAAGGGATGAAACAAAGCACACAAGGTATTTACACCTTCGCCTACTTGTCCATACCTCTCCGATAGAAACAAGGCACCGCTGACCACAGCGCATGCTATAAACAATCCTTTAATAATAACAATGATTGACCTAAACACCTGCCCCAACAAGTCATCATTCGTAAATGAGTACATTATTTTTTGTAAAACCATCAATGGGCTTGGTAAAACTAATGGAGAATACAGGCCACTAAAATATAATCCTGTCCAGAGTATTAACAAAATGACTAACACTAAAATGCTGTTTAACTGTGTCCTTTTAATCATTTTAATCGTCCTTACTCTTCAACTGACCAAAGTAAAGTGTCTTCTTTTATTGAATGGGTTAGATATTTGGCTTCAACCATAAAATCCACAAAAGTCTCTAATCCTTCTACCTTTTGAGAATACTCAAGTCCGCTGTCATATAAATAGGTTTTAAGTAATGACTTTTCAATACCATACACTTCTGACAAAAGCGTTACAGTCTCTTCTGGATTCTTATTCATATATTCGATTGCCCTCTTAAGTGCATTATTTACACTTGATACCGTTTGGGTATCCGACAAGATTTCTTCACGTAAAGTCCCTACTATAAAAGTGAATGGACCACCAAAGGCTTCTTCACCAGAAATCACCCGCTGCATCCCCTGTTCCTCTTCTTGGAAGACAAAGGGTGGAGATGTGAAATGCATGGTAACTTCAGAACCGGCAAGTAACATTTGAACCCCATCAGGGTGTTTTAAACTCACCAACTGGTTGTCAAAAGCTTTTGGGTCACCCATTTCTCTTTTAGCAGCCATACTCAACAAAATGTGTTGTATGCTTCCTGGCTGTGGCAGGGCAATTTTGTGTGAAGGATTTATATCTTTTAAAGAATTTATGCTTGTGTCATTGGACATTAATCCAAGTGGCGCTTTAGAAAGGCCTGTGAATATCTGCCAGTTCATACCGTTTTCCACACCAATCAAATAAGGTGGAATTCCCATAAACCCGATATCTAGCTCGTCTGTTAATATGGCTTCACGTATGGCTGCTGTGTTCCCAAGTTGAACCCATTCTACATGTAAGTTCGGATCTTCTTCATGAATGAAATTTAGCTCCTGCATTACTGTAATTGGAGCGTATGCAAGACCATACTGCTTAGCTATTTTAACGGTTTTTATGTTTTGGCTTTGGTCAATACTTACATCTTGACTGTTTTGTTTACAAGCCGATAAACTAACCAACATGCCACAAACAACCAGTCCTAATAAGAGGCATTTTATGTTAGTTCTGATGTGTTTTTTAATCATTATGTCGATTCCCCCTGCTCCCCCTAATAACTAAGTTTTCATTAGTTACTGAAGTGATATGTAAATTATCAAAGAACTTTCCAATTCTATCTCTAATTTCTTTTTCAGTATTACCATAAATCAAACCAAAACCAGCACGCGCTGAAGCATTTTCCGTTTTTGGTATTGATTGTCCTTGACTATAATGACACCTGAAATCTTCTACCCCCTCTATTGTTAACATATCTTCTTTATGCGTAGTGGAGGTGATTTGACCCGGTTGAGCAAAGAACAATTGTACACTCACACAAGACTGGTTGTCTCTAAAATCATAGTCTTGAATACTATCTAAAGAAACGGCCTGTCCTTGAACTAGGTCCAGTTGTGCATCTAAAATATCAAACCCTGTGATTGCAGGTATAAATTGATCTTCATAAGCACCACCGATTCGACAAGCAATTTCATTTACGACCATGCCCTTAGCACCTATTAAAAATTGAAAATAGATAGGTCCATTTTCAATTTCAAAAGCCTTCACAATGTCTTCTGTTAAGTCTTTTGCCGTGTCTCCGTACTCCTTAATATGAACTGATGGATGTTCATGAGACACACAGACTCCAATTTTTTCATCTTCTGAAAAAGTGACACGGTCGGTCATAGTCAATATGTATGTCTTACCTTCCTTAACCCAGCCGCTTACAGTCACTTCCTGGTTTTCGTAATACGCTTCAAGTAATGCCTCTCCTGTCTTAGAATACTTAAGACACTCTGCTAAGTTCTCAGCTACTTGTTCAGGGTTATATACTTTAAAAATGCCACGTTGTCCTTGCGAATCCACTGGTTTTAGAACAGCTGGGTACTGGAAAGATTCTAAGTCTTTATAATCTGTGTCCTTTGATAACAGTTCATAAGCAACTGTTGGGATACGGTGGTCGCAAAATATTGATTTCATGTATTTTTTATTGGTCACTGCTAGGGCTGTTTCAGGATTAAGACCACTGATTAATCCAAGTGTCTTAGCTACACGTGCAGCTGTTAATACTGGCTGGTCTGTTCCTACTGTAAGTACAGCATCAGCACCTGTCTCTCGTGCTGCTTGGACTGTTTTTTCATATGAAAAAGTGTCTGCTAAAACCGTGTAATCAGCAATTAGTTTGCCTGGTGAAGACTCTAGGTAATCACTCACAATAACTGTGTCCCCTCGTTCTTTAATCCGCTTAATTGCACACAGCTGATTGGTTCCCCCACCTAACATCATCACTCTCATTTGTCTTCACTCCTTGACATGTCTGGCCAACAACTTTATTTACTTCATATGCAGGTTTTTGAGTTTTAAAAAACTTTCTATAGATATGGCTTAATAGACCATAATTCAAATTTAAACGAACAAACAACTTAAGTAACTTTTTGAAATTGTAATTGGAACGGCCTTCTGCACGTGGGGTAAATGGAATACAGACGTTGCCAACCCCCCTGCACTTTTCTAACAAGACACAAGATAAATATACAAAACCACATTCCGTGTTTATGATCTTATCTCGAAGGCTTTTTCGAATCACTCTGTAACTACTTACCCTGTTACCTTGTAGGACTTTAAAATTCCTTTTGAAGAACTGACCTGTCACTTTTGAACCCAGTTTCCTATACTCACCATCTTGGCGTGAAACAAAAACGCCATAGACCAGGTCCGTTTTATCATCCAGTCTTTTCACTAAACTTGGTATGAGCTCTGGTTCATGTTGTAAATCATCATCCATTGTTATAATGATATCTCCACTTGCAAAATGAAGGCCTGCATAAGTCGCATTTTGTTGACCAAAGTTTTCTGACAAACCTACACCCACGACAGACTTTGAAATTAAACAAAGATCCTGAATGACTTGAAAACTATTGTCAGGACTAAAATCGTCTACAAAAATCAGTTCATACCCACCAAAATCAGGGTGTTTTTGTATGGTTATATCAATACGTCTATGAAGTTCATTAATCGCTTTGGCACCACAATAAACTGGCACAATAATTGATATCATAAGTTACACCTTTGTATGGCTCTTTCAACGGATTGAACAATGTGTTCAATGTCATTCTTGTTTAACTTGCTATGAACTGGCAATCTATATAATCGTTCAAAAATATCTTTTTCATATGGAAACTGGTCTTTGGAATACCCTAGTTTTTCACCCATTTTTGAAACATGAAGTGGCACAAAATGTTGTCTGATTGGAATTTGAGTCTCATCCATTATTTTTTTAAAGAGTTTTGCTTTACTCACAGTTTCAAATATTAGATAAAAAACATGACCATTTGATTTTCCAGCACTCTGTGTTTCATGTACGCTTGAACTCAATTTTTGATTTGAGTAGGCAGTGGCTTCTAAATTCCTATTCTTTTGTATGTCTGTTTGGTACTCTCCATTAAAACCCATAAAACACTTAACACCCTGATTAGAATATTTTGATAAGGTGTTTATGTATGTACTCACAATTTCTCTACGTTTTTCCATACGAGACTCAAAGCTTTCTAACTGCCCCCGCAGGAGGGCCATCAGTAAATCCGATGGCACATAACTTGATCCATATCCTTGCCATTCATACTTGTTTCGGTCTCCACGCAAAAATGCAATACGGTCTGTTCCTTTTTCAATCATACGTTCTGCCAACTCAACATCGATATAATTGTCAGGTTTCACTCTTGGTATAACTAGAGCGCCGCCTTCACCGGCAACATCATTTTTTGTTCCGTGGAAGCTTAAACATCCATAGTCTCCATAAGTCCCCAGCGCTTTTCCCTTATACTTTGAACCAAAGGCTTGTGCCGCATCTTCAATGAGTTTTATTTTATGTTTTTGACAGAGTTGAGCTAATACATCGAGATCGTGGCATATCCCACCATAATGAACAGCAATCACGGCTTTCGTTTTCTTGTTTATATATTTCTCAATTTCTTTAGAACTAATACATAAACTTTGATTATCCACTTGAGTAAATACAGGTTTTGCACCCACAGCTAACACAGCATT
>Ga0070724_10000464_pt1 | contig 29307 bp, 14 predicted proteins | sample tdDd001_FD_67278 | JGI IMG/M metagenome (GOLD analysis project Ga0070724, IMG submission 67278) | Marine sediment microbial communities from the Atlantic coast under amendment with organic carbon and nitrate - tdDd00.1 | ecosystem: Environmental > Aquatic > Marine > Coastal > Sediment | place... | reverse complement strand
AACATGCAATTCTCATCCCTGAGCACGAGATATCAAAATACACGCCGCATCATGTTTGCCCTGGTATACAAATGGCGTACCTCTTCCTAAGTCAAGCCACTAAAAGTAAAGAATCAAAAAAACCTCCCAAGTATGACTTAGGAGGATTTTCATGTGATTCAACAAACTAAACTTACTTGGTATACAAGCTCTTCTCTTTAATAAATTGGATTTCACCATATTTGGCCAATTCCTTCATATTAATTTTCGATTTATCACCCACTATCATTGTAACAATAGCTTGATTTCTAATAGTCTTCTTATAGAAATTTGAGATATCATCGAAGCTAATTGTTTTAGCTTTCTCATCAATTAAAATCGACGGATCGGCATCGTATCCCATCTCTTTCCAACTAGCTATGCTAAATGTCAGATTTCTAAATGTAGGACGAGCCGTAATACATGTTTGAGCCAAGTAAGGTTTGATAAAACTCATTCGTTCAGGCTTCTCAGGCATATCTTTTTTAAGAGCGTAAAAAACCTTCATGGCATCCAGTGTTTTGTCGGCCTGAGTTCCAATCATCCCAATAAAGTAGTTATTTAAACCGGCATGAGATGGCGAAACATACCAAGCTCCCGCCGAATAGGCCAATGAACGGTATTCACGAATTTCCTGTAATACCAAACCAGAAAAACCACCTCCGAAATAGGTATTAAAGGCTTCCCGTTCAGGCACCTCCTCTTTCGAGAACGTCTTACCATTCATTAAGAAGTAAATATTCGACTGAATAGCATCCTTACGATTCACAAAATAGACTATATTTTCCTGATAATTTTTTACCTGAATGCGCCCAGATTGATCTGCTTTTGTTGGCTTAGCAGTGAATTCAATATGCTTTGCAATCATCTCTTTCACCTGCTTGGCGTTTGAGTTACCTGCAAAATGAATGTCGCACTCATAAGCAAATACCTCTGAACCGATGCGATTGAAATCGGCTATTTCGAAATGCTTAATGGCTTTCTTAGACATACGGTGAATCGTGCTCGACTTATCACCATACATCACCTGTCCGACTAAGGCCTGTGCTACTCCTGCAGGGTCTTCTCTCTCATATTTACGTCCGGATAAAATATTCTCTTTCGTTATTTCTAGATCTTTCTCATTAACTACAGGTCCCGCAATCAGTTTCCCTAATAATTCATAAGCTTTATCTAAATCTTTTTCCATACCCGTAATTACAACTTGCATTTCTTCACTAGTACTTGAGAACTCATATGTACATGCAATTTTAGCAAATTCAGTCTGCAAATCGTCACGCTTAATTTCCCTAGTTCCTGCTCTGCTCATGAGTTCAGCAAACAAACCAACCTCTTTTATTTTTAAGTTTCCTACCTTAAAAACAAGAGTCGACGTATAAATATCGTTCTTGGTATTTTTAGCACAATACAAGTTTATCCCATCCCCTAAACTCAAGCTTTGAATATCCTTATCAAAATCGACAAAATTAGGCTCAACTTTTACTTCTGCTATATTCTGAAATTGCTTAGCAAAGCTCGATACTCCTTTGGTATTGGTTTTTATAGGATCGTAGTTAGGCTTGCTTAATTTTTCTTTTTTAGGCGATCCCATTTTCGAATAAAAAGCTAAATAATTGTCGCCGTAATATTTTTTAGCAACTCGTATTAAATCTTCTTTAGTAATGGCATTAATACGGTTCGAATAGCTTTCTAAATCATTTATATCCTTACCTAACAAGAAAAGTTGAGCGATAGAATTAGCTTTTTCTTCAGCGTCCTCCATACTTAACTGAAAAGTCACATACATTTCCTTCTTAACCTGTTCCAAAGCTGCCTCATCGAAACCTCCATCTCGAACTTCGTGTACTGCCTTTAATGCTAGATTTTCTGCTGTACGCATCTTTTGGCCTATCAACTTCGGAATAACCAAAAAGATATCTGCTCCATAATCTTGATAATGCATCGAAATGGCTTCAACTTCCATAACATCGCCATTCTGAACCAACTTATTTAAGCTTCCTGTTCCTTGCTCATTAAAAATAAGCTTATTGAACAATGTCAGCGGTAACTCATCAACATGCCCCTCTGGAACGGTTCTAAATCCAAGCATTGCCATTTTTATTGGACTATACTTTCCTGTTACTTGCTCGCGCCCCTTAAATTCAGTCTCAACGTATTCTTCTTGCTTAGGTAAATCGCCTCGCTTCCACTGCCCAAACTTTTCTTCCAGCATAGGAAGAACCATCTCGCTATCGAAATCGCCAATTAAAACTAAAGCCATATTATTGGCCACATAATAGGTCTTAAAAAACGCATACATTTTAGTTAATGATGGGTTCTTTAGGTGTTCAGTCGTTCCAATAATGGTTTGCTGACCATAAGGGTGTTGCTTGTAAAAATTCTTATTAAATGCATCAAGCAAATTGGTAATAAAGTTATCCTGATACATATTTTTCTCTTCGTAAACCGTTTCCAATTCCGACTGAAAAGCTCTAAAAACCGGATTCATAAATCGGTGGCTATACAGTTCGGCCCAACGCTCTATTTGGTTAGGAGGGAATGCATTATAAAAAACCGTTTGATCCCAACCGGTACCTGCGTTTAAGTTGGTACCTCCCATTTGATTAATCAAATTACTGGTTTCATTCAAAATTGAATACTGACCTGCTTCAATAGATTCCTGATTAATCTCTTTCTGAATTTTTAAACGCAAACTATCGTTCTGAGTCTGCCCTAGTTTATCGTAAAGAGCAATTATTCTATCGTTGTGAGGTTTCTCTTTTCCCCAATCGCTAGTTCCCAATTCTGCAGTCCCCTTAAACAACATATGCTCCTGATAATGAGCCATACCAGTGGCATCTTTGGGATCATTTTTTGCCCCAGCTTTTACCACTAACATACCAAAAACCTCTTTTTTGCTATGATCTTCGTTCAGAATAATGGTTAAGCCATTATCCAACTTGAATTGTTTTATCTCACTTTTCTGCGCCTTTAGCGCACTCACTGATACAAGCATAAAAGCCATTATCAGTAGTCTATAAAATCCTTTTTGTTTCATCGATATAATTCTTAATATGTAATTATAGCCTTCAAACATCATGCATTCTCAGCAGAATCTTCGAAAGCCTAGTCGTTTAAATTGCCATTCTGAAAACCATCTCAAACTTCGTGTCTCCCTTTTCAGAGATATCGTAATCCTTATTCAATAGGAAGGATTGACGAAATCCGACTTTTGCATTAATCATATTCCCAAAAAGAATATCGATAAAGGTTTCAAATCCCACAGATGCATATTCCTTCTTCGTGATTGAACGATCGAAATCAGTGATATTATAATCGGCAAATAATTTAGCCGACATACGGTTTGTATAGAAAACACCATTGATACCAAACTCAGGGTAAGCCACTGGCAGGTTATAATCGGCAGTCAAGCTCAAAATCTTTTTGTAGCCCGGTGTTGTATAACCTCTGGCATATTCAAAACTATCAGAATAAGCATAACGAGAGCCCTTCCATTTGTAATTCGAAGCTAATTCTAGGTTATGATTTTTCATTAATCCAGGTAAGAAAAATCTTACTCCAGCCTTAAACTCTTCAGCCTTATTCTTCTCAAAGGATTTGCTGTAACTAAGCGATAAACTCTGTCCCCAACGTGATCCAATATTTTTATAGGATGAGCGTCGAATATTATAAAAGTTCAATGCAAAGGAGTAATCAGCGAAAGAATAGTCTTTAAAGCCAATATTCTTTTTTTGAAATTTAATTTCGTGCCCCGAAATGCCTGAAGCTAAAGTTAAGCCTCGATAATTAATTCCTGATGATAGATTTAAAGGCAAGACAAATGAAAAACGTCCCTCTTTTTCATCAACCTCTTGTGTATTGAAAAAACCGTCATCTCTATCATTTGTCATTGAGAAGGAAAGCGCTTGCTTCACCCAAAAACCAGCATAAGTTAAGTTGGCATTTACTTCGTGTGACTTTTCATTCGTATTGTAAGTATATGCGGCTTCAGCACCTAAGGTATTCAAATCATTCTCCGATTTTACATTTAAGCCATACTCTGTATTCGAAGCCTGTATGCCCCAAGAATGTACTTTTACCAAATGTCCCAATCGATTATACTTCTTAATTTTATCGTTACGATGCTCAGCCGATTCGATAATACTTCCACCTTCCGATTTGATCGCTTCACTATCGAACATAGGCATTTCTTGAAGTTCTATTACTTCAACTTCTTTATTCAAAGCTTGCTTAAGATTGATTTTTCTTAATTCAGAACCATCAGCCTTTACATTTGAGTAAACCATAGACTTACCATCTTGAGAAATTGTAGGCCAAAAAGCACCCACAGGTACCGAACTGATTTGCTCAATACTCTCATCCTTTGGATTCAAGCTATAGATATTGTCGATACCAGAGAAGGTCGCTGAGAAATAATAATTCCCATTAGCCACTTCAATATCAGTTACAACTTGATTTTTTGGACCCCATACAAGCTTTTCAGAATTTCGCTTAATATCGAAAACAGTCACATTAAATTTACCCTTCTTGCGACCCGAACAAATAATTTCATTCTCGTTTACCCACTTTGGGTACATCAAGTAATCGTTATCCTTATTCGCTAATCGTTTGATTTCGCATCCCGTTTCAGAATTTAAAATAACCAATACACAGTTCTGTTCTTTTGTAAACTCAACCACTGCAATTTGCTTCCCATCCTTAGACAGTTGTGGTGAAAAGAACTTCGCATTCTTAGTGATTTTACTCTTCTTACCCGAAGCCATATCGTAAACTACAATATCAGAGTAGTTGTAATTAGCCCATCGAGGATGTGGTGTCGATTCTGACCAGGCGAACATACCATTTGCCACAGAGAAACCGCTATTGGCAGTATTCGACGGATGACAAATAGCTGTTTCCTTCCCCTCTGGAGATAGTTCTATAATTTTAGGAATACTGCTGTATGACGATTTTAAAACATACAAATCATCACCAGAATACGTTGGGAAAGTATAGTTGGTGATATCCTTAGCCTTCTTGCTTATTTTTTCACCTTCAAGAATCTCCATTTCAGAAATTTGCTTCTTGTATTCATCCTGATAATGCGAATATGCTTTCTCGTAAAGTTCACGAGTTGACATGCCTGTATGCATTCTCAACGCATTAGAAAATGGGTAAATCAAGCGTCGCATTCTCATGGTATTTTTCAACACTTTTGCCCAAATATCGTTGCCATATTGATCACGCAAATAAGAGCAAAGTAAGTAACCATACTCGTAGTGATTAGGCATCATATTCTTAAACGAGCCCATTCTGATATGCTTATATTTGAAATTTTCATTTGCATTCCAGTTGGCATGGTTATTCTGTTGAAAAGCTGACAATCGACCTCGACCACCATTGCTCAAAGCTGTTTCATTAACTACGGCATCACCTTCGAAAAACCAATCAGGCACCGTAAAATTTGTAATCAAGCCCCAGCCTTGCTCCCCTTGAAAAAGATACAGTACACTTGCTAAACCTCGCTTAGTATTCGCATACTGAAGCGCATGTCGGTATTCGTGAATGGAAAGCACATCGATAAAATCATCGCCACCTACCATGTACGGATCTTGTGGGTTGGTGCAGTAGAACTCACTCTTATAAGGTGCCACCGATACATAACCATTAGGTGCACTTGTATTGGCTTGTAAAACAATACTTATTTTACGAACCTTACCGCCTAAGGATTCTGTATTGTTCGCAGCAAGATGGTGCACATAGTCTGAAACTCGTTGTGCCTTTGCAGACATATAATCGGGGAAAATCACCCTTACTGTATCGGTATTTATTTGCATCCATTTCTCCGAAGCTGGATTTCCACTTACACTCCCCTGCCCAAAATTTATATGTGTAAAAAGACATACAAAGGCGATTGTCACCAGTAATTTAATTCTATTCATATGATTGATTTATCTAATTTCAAGTTTAAGCCTACAAAGGAGAAAATTAAAATTAGAAAACCATTTTGAATATATATTTTAAGGCTTCTGATTTCGGAAATTGCTAGGAATTAGTGGCGTCCCGAATGCTGAAGAAACTGTAAAGGTGTGATTTTCTGAAACTTCTTAAAAGCAGTATAAAATGCGCTATTACTTTTAAATCCTGCTTCTAATCCAACGCCTTCGATATTTAACTGAGAGGTTTTACCCGCTAACAACATAGATTTAGCTTTCTCAACACGGAATTTATTGATATAAGAATTGAAGTTTTGTTGGCTTAGTTTATTGATCACTGTTGATACCAAACGAGGGTGTTCTTCTATCTTTTCAGAGATCTGAACGATGGTCAATTCTGGATTTAAATACAACTCTTCAGTTTGTAATAGCGTATCTACTTTTTCTAAAACTTGTTTGTATTTTTCTTGTTCTTTTTCCGATTGAGCACAATCAATATCAACTTTGTTGGTTGACTTTAAAGAAGGATCTTTTTCAATAATTAAATTCTTAGATGACTGCTGTAACAAGCCGTGGTAAGACGTCCAATAAACAAGTGAAATCCCAAATACAGATCCTATTATGTCATTTATAAAATCAGTGAAAAATATTGCAGTTATAATGGATAAAATCAAATATATAATAACGGAAGTAATAGCAACTAAAACCCAATTTAGTTCACGACGTTCTAAAGAGCTGTATTGATTCTTCAGTAACTTAGAGTGCTTTCTTACCTTTTTAAAAGTGAGTATGATAATGACAAAGCCATATAAAATACCTAATAGTTCAAATAATATATATAAAACTGAGTCATCTAGTGTTTGCCTTAATTCTAATGATGAAAAATAGATAAATACATTAACCACAAACTCAACCAAGCCCGGGATAAGGACATAGTAATTTGCTTTATTATTTTTAATAATTGAGATTTCACCTAGATAAACATAGAGTAAACTGGGCAGTAACGAAAAGAAGCTAAACGGTAACAATTCCATATACGGGCTATGTATATACTCATTTACAGTTTCACAAATATCAGACAGAGATGAGAGGCCTGAAACGATTAAGAAAAAACTAAGAAACAATAAGGCGTTCTTCTTTTTCTTGTTCAAGAATAAAAGAAACATCCCAACAGATAATGCCAGCGACATCTCAACTGTGCTCAATAGTGTTACTAAAAGATCATTAAGCTCTATCACTCGAAATTTATTTAAAGTTTAATTTTACAAAAAAAGAACTTTTAAAGCAGTCCTACTATTTTTAATTTTAGAGCTCTTCAAAAAATATGCCTGAAATTATATTTAATACTAAAGGGTGATTTTTTTGTAGGCATGCAGCAAGTCTGTGACTTGTGGTCTAAAAGGATAAAGGCACTAATCGCCTATCCTTTCCAAACTAAGCATCCGACTTTATCTTTTCCAGGTACTCACTTGGTGTAAGATCTGTAAACTTTTTAAATATTCGATAAAAGGATGTCTTTGAGTTAAAACCACACTCCTCAGCGATAGCAATGAGGGTAAAATCGCGACTTTGTGGATCCTGCAAACGCTCCTTAATCTCAGCAACCCTAAAACCATTGACATAGTCGTTGAAATTGCTTTGCAAGCCATCGCGCAAAGTGTTTGACAGATGTGCTTCGGTCCATTGAATTTGGCTGGCTAAGTATGCTTTGGTTAGTCTCTTGTCCCTATAAAGATGCTTATCCTTCATCAAGTCATTCAACTCTTTGATAGGCACAGTCCATTCTTCATTTGATTTAATCGAAGGCTTGACTGCCGCCGGCTTCTTAACTGTTTTTTTGTTCTTCTCCTGCTGCTTGCTATTGACTTTATCCCCGGTTTTTCTTTTAAACCAATTTAGCCAGGCAATCAGCGCCAATGCCAATGCAATTAAAAGACCATACAGGAGTTCACTTTCCTGAGTCCAATCCCGATTTACTTCGATATGAACTTGTGAGCTATCAGGATTCCATTTCATATGATTATTCGAAACCTCAACCTCAAGGGTATAGTCACCGACTTCCAGCTCAGGCAGCTCTATTTGATGCTGCGAAAAAGGCAAACGCTTCCATAGCGAATCCTGCGGCAAAATTCTATAGGCATAAGCGTTTTTGTAAGCATCGATATAAGAATCCGAACACAGATCGATCATAACATGCTGATCCGAGTTTAAGAGGCTGATTTTATGCTTGACCTGCCCCTGGCTTTTCTCCTGTCGATGAATGCTTAAGTCTCCCCTGGTAGATGTCGCCTGAATAAACTTCAAATTTGGAGTAAAGGTATTCATCTTAAAATCTGAAGCTTGAAAAGCATTCAAGCCATTATTACCCCCAAAGAACATTTGGCCATCGGGATGCGTACAGGCCACTTTATACTCAAAAATATTGCCCTGTAAACCGTCTTCCTGATAGAAATTAGCCACCTGTTTTTTATCGGTATCAAAGCAAGATAAGCCTCTATTGGTTCCCAACCACAAGCGACCCAAACGATCTTCCTGAATACTTAGAACAACCCCTCCAGACAAGCCATCTTTAAGGCCAAAAGTCTCAAATGAATCTACCTTATCATGATAGAGATTTAAGCCTTTTCCTGTCCCAATCCAAAGTCTCTTATTAGAATCTTCGAAGATGGCATACACCCTATTATTACTTAAACTTCCAGGCTCTTTATTCTGTTTATAGCTTCTAAATTTATTTTTGCCCTTTTCCAGCCTGCACAAACCTTTCATATGACTTCCAATCCATATATCGCCATTGGCTCTTTGTTTTATCACTTTTAGGTTCGTACTGCTCAGTCCACTTACAGAGTCCTTTTTATAAAGATGAATCTCAGCCGTAGTGGGATTCCATTTCCACAGGCCTTTATCAATTTCAGCAAACCAATACGAAGCTTGACTGTCTTGCATAATTTCGAAAACACCTTTCTTGAAGCTTATTTTTCCATGTGCATCAAAAATCTCAAAACGATCTTTCTCTGGCTTATAAAGTAAAACGCCCCCATCGGTTCCAAAGAATAGTTTACCATCCTTATCCACATAAGCAGTCCGAATGGCATTGTGTTTCCGCCATCTTTTCATTCCTGATTTCATTCGATATGATCTAAACTTACCATTAGCCGGATCAAAAGAGTTTATACCGTCCTTAAGCGTACCAATCCAGATTTTTCCTGTAGAATCAACCCTTGCAACTCTTAGCGTATTGTCAACCAATGAATTCGCCTCACCCGGTATATTTTGATACAAATCAAAAACCAACTTGTCTGAATTAAAATAGTTAACGCCCTGCATACTGCCAACCCAAAAGTTTCCCGATCGATCAGCTAAGAGTGACAAGATGGTATTACTTGAAATACTTTCGGGGTGCAAAGGGTGGTTTTGGTAATGGTAAAACCTGGCCGTCTCGCGATCGAAACAATCGAGCCCTTTTTTACCACCAACCCATAATTGGCCATGCAAATCTTCGGTGATTGAACGGATACTATTATCCGATAAAGAATGTGGATTTTTATCGGAATGGCGATACTTCGAAAAACTTTCGCTTTCAGGATTATAGCGATTCAAACCATTGGCTGTAGCCAACCACATAACAGCCTTACTGTCTTTAAATACAGATTCAATATAATTTGAACTGATTGAAAGCTTACTGTTATTTCCTTTTGATCGCTTAAAAACACGTTTCTTTTTAAGCGCAATATCTAAAACGGTTAAACCGTTTCCAGCCGTAGCAATCCAAAGCTTATTCTCAGCATCAAAACAGAGGTCATTTATCACACGTTCTCCTTTGGAATAACTTATTGTTTTGCTACTAAAGGGAAAGTGTTCATACTGATTAAACTTTTTTGTCTGCTGACTATAGCGGTACAAACCATTACGTGTTCCCACCCAAATATCGTTTTGGTCGGATGTCACAATAGCGTTCACATATTGAGATTGAGAGGCTTTTGTTTGATAGGGTAAGGCGTGATGAATCATCTTACCCGAAAAAGCATCCATCTGAACAAGACCATTGGATGTTCCCAGCCAAATATAGCCCTGCTGATCTTCACAAATGGAATTGATTCTCTGATGTGCAATATTCTTAAAATACTCAGATGGTAGTGGAAAAGAACGAAGGGTATAGCCATCGTAGCGATTAATGCCCTCTTTGGTTCCCATCCAAATAAAACCTTTGGAATCCTGAAATAAAGCATACACCACATTGGAATTTAAACCATCAGAGGTATTCAGTTTCCGAAAACGAAGCGTTTCATTTTTAGAAAAAGCATAGCCTGAAAAGCAAAGGCATAAAATAAGAAGCGTGATGTATTTAAAAATTTTCATTTATAGAAATCAAAAGTAAATTCTTTTATAAAAGCCAGCATTGGCATATACAAACATAAAACGGCTTAAAAATAGCATTTCATTCCCGATAGATAAAGAAATAGCATCGTAAAAATAAAAGCTCCTTAAAGTATAATAACCTTAAGGAGCTCCTTATTTGATTCAGAGTATTTTTAATACCCAAAGGAATAAACTCCTTTTTTATTTAAGTGCTTGACGTCTTAATAAAGCCTCCATATAATAATAGTCAGCATAAACCAGTGCCACATCAATTTCATTTCCCTGTGGTTTCGCTCCCGTACTATGAAGCAAAAAAGCATCATTCACACCTTTAGCCGAATAAGCTGGAGAAGCCAATGAATTTAAAATGCCATCAGCGGCAGCACAATAACGCTTTGCCAATTCCGGTGTTTTAACCAAAGTACTCAGTTCAACCAAGCCTGCAGCAGCAATCGCAGCCGCAGAAGCATCACGGGGCTCACCCGCTTTACCTGTCAGGTTAAAATCCCAATATGGGATATAATCCTCTGGAAGACCTGCAATAAATCGCTCTGAAACTTTCTTAGCAAAATCCAAAAACTTAGGATCACCGGTTTCACGGTATAGCATGGTATACCCATACACAGCCCAGGATTGTCCTCTTGCCCAAACACTCTCGTCAGCATAACCCTGGGAGGTATTTTTGTTTCGAACTGTACCTGTCGTTTCATCGTATTCTACCACATGATAACAAGAATAATCATCTCTGAAATGATTTTTCATTGTGGTTTCGGCATGTTTCACGGCAATATCTTTATAAACAGGATCGCCAGTTTCCTTCGAAGCCCAAAACAAAAGCTCCAAATTCAGCATATTATCAATAATCGTGATGTGCTGCTTCCATTGAGGGTGTAGTTCATTCGACCATGATTTAATGGTTCCCACTTTAGGATTATATCTTGATATTAGTGACTTGGCTGACTGAATCAAAATATCACGATATTCTTTATTCCCAGTCAATCGGTAAGCCTGTCCGTAGGAACAATACATCATGAATCCCACATCGTGATGCTCACGATTGAATTTATAAGGTTCAAGAGCTAAAGTCCTTTTTAAAGCTTCCTCTTTCCAATAGTCATTCTGAGTGCTTTCATACATCTGCCAAAGAATACCCGGATAAAAACCAACGGTCCAAACCAGAACATCGTTCTTGGGCATTTTCCAATGCTTATCGCCAGATTCTATCAAGCGAGGATGTGTGGTATAGTCGGTGTTTAAAGCCACTGACTTTTTTAATTGATCCTCACAAAAGCTTAACTCATTCTCAATATTAATTTTCAGCTTCTCCTGAAAAATTGAGCAAGCTAATTGATGTGTTTTTTCACTACTTTTTGATACAGGAGAAGTGGTACAAGCCGTTAAACCAAGGAATAAACTTACAAGCGTGATAAGACACGTTCTTTTATATAACATTCTTTTGCTTTATCATATTTATCAGGATCAAAGAGAATTGATCTCTTTGATCCTAAGCTTAATCTATTTCCATAATGGATTTTGCTCCATCATCTTATTCTCTGTCAATTCTTTCAATGGGATTGGTAGCAAGTAATGCTTCGCTTCAACATTATTAGAAGAACGGTACAACCATTCTCTTGAACTAGCAATATTAGCTGCCTGCATATCGATCTTTAAATCGTTAAGTTTTTCTTCCAATACACCCCATCGAATCAAATCATGTTTACGAATACCTTCAAAACAAAATTCTCTCATTCTTTCATCCATCAATTCATTATGAAAGTTCTCTTTTGTTGAAACTAAAATAGGATCAATATTAGCTAAACCTGCTCGCGTACGTACCTGATTTAAATAAGGAACGGCATCAGAAGTTTGATCCAATTCGTTTAAAGCTTCGGCTTTCATCAAAAGAATATCTGAATAACGAAGAATAGGGAAATTAATACCCGTGTAGTTCTTATCAATATCACCGGATTCCAGGCCAATCCAGCCTAAAGAACCATCTGTATTTGTGACCTTTTGTACACGACGGAATTTCCCTGGGAACCATTCATATTCATTTTTCTGAATTTTAACCACACCTTTTTTGTCCACTTTAAAATCAGCGACATTCCAGTCATAACGAACATCTTCATCCTGATCGTAAGCGTTGATTAAAGATAAACCGGCATAAGTAAATGCATATCCATATGGTGAACCTGCTTTCTGGCACATAATACCATTTAGGTTACCATGCTTACCGCTTTCCTCTATCCCTGAACTTTTCAAGTTTTCAAACTGAATTTCAAATATCACCTCAGTATCATTATTGACACCTTGAATTTCATTTAAAAAGACTTCTGAGTAATTAGCAAGCAAGTCGTGTTCTCCGCTATCAATAATCAAATCACAATACTCAATTACTTTAGCATACGACTCAGCTGGCATATCTTCCAAAGCAACACCTGCTTTCGTTAAATATACTCTAGATAAAAGCCCCCAAGCTGCTGTTCGACTAACACGTCCGTACTCAAGATCTTCAGAAGGAAGCGCTAAATTAGGTGCTATTGCTTCAAGCTCATTAATAATAAACTGGTAAACTTCCTGAGCTGATGAGCGAGGAAAATCATTAGCTGTTTGTGCATCAGTAATAGGCTCTGTTCTTAATGGTACACCACCCCACCAACGTACTAAATCGAAATAATAGAAAGCTCTTAGAAATCGAGTTTCAGCTTCGTATCGTGATTTTCTCGCTTCATCCTTGAATTCTGCACCTGGCATATTGGCTAATAATAAATTGGCATTATTAATGCCTCGATACAAGGTTCGCCATGTATTCTCAATATCCACGGTCGTTGAATTGTGAATATACAAACCAATTGTCCACGAATTGTATGAACGAGAGAAAACGGCCTCGTCTGTACCGACCATAAACTGAATACCCAATTGCTCGCCGTATGTATAACGACTTCCAATATCACTATAGACTGAATTTAAAGCCAATCGACAATCGCCTTCGTTTCTATAAAAATTACTAGGGCTAATGGTTGATAATGGGTTTTGATCCAAATCCTTTTCACATCCGGTAAAAAAGATTGAAAACACTGCTATTATTATAAGAAATGATCTTTTCATTTGAATAAATATTTTTAGAACTCCGACCTCAAAACAAAATCATGAAATAAGAGTTCAATGTTTCTTTTGACATGAATCACAAATAAGACAGCATACACCGAACACCCAATAAGTGATTCATGTTAAAAGTTTTACTTAAAAAGTTACATCAATACCAAAGGTTACTGTTGTACTCACTGGATAAGCTGAATAATCTAGTCCAGGAGTCAAAGCGCCTAACTTTCCAACAGAAACCTCAGGATCATAACCTGAGTAATTGGTCCATGTCCACAAATTCTGAGCTGCTGCATAAACTCTGGCTTTTGAGAAGTAAGTCTTTTTCAATAATTCCTTACCGAAAGAATAACCTATAGATAAAGTCTTCAACTTAAGATAAGAACCATCTTCAACTACTCGATCTGACACTTTATTTCCTTCAGGAGCGTACCCTAATACCGCTTTGTCACCACGAATTGTATGAACATCGTTTGTTGGGTTCATAGGTGTATAACGATCTGCTACAGAAGCGTAAAAGTTGTAATTCTCCTTAATGCTTGGACTTTCAAAAATAATTCTATTCGCATTCAAGATATCATTTCCGTAAGACCATTGAAACAAGAAGGACAGATCCCAATTCTTATAGTTAAACGTATTGTTAATACCTCCAAAATGCATCGGTTCAGGGTTACCAATTACGGTTCTGTCCCTTTCGTCAATAGTCCCGTCAGAGTTAAGATCTTTGTATTTCACCGAACCAGGAATAACAGCGCCTCCATTATCAGCGATACCAGTCTTAAGAACATAACCATCACCATTTTCGTAATTGAAATCATCAACTTGATAAAGACCATCCGATACCAGACCGTAAATCTGACCCACTGGATTTCCTACTGATGTGATATACTGATGTTCTGTATATTTATAATTCCACTCCGGATTAACCGAAAGAGAAGACTCACCATCATTCAATTTAATGGTCTTATTACGGTTGAATGAGATATTAAAGTTTGTTGTCCATTTGAAATCATCTGTTTCGATGTTTCTTGAAGTAATCGCAATTTCCAGACCTTTATTCTCAATCTCACCAACATTTGTCCATACCGATTTAAAGGATGTTGAAGGTGCCATTGAACGGTTTAATAATAAATCTACCGTGTTCTTTTTGTAAGCATCAACAGTTACATTTAATCGATTATCGAAGAATCCCATATCGATACCTGCATTATATTGGTAGGTTGTTTCCCACTTTAGTTTAGGATCTGCCAAATTGGTCATGTAAATACCCTTTGAATATTGATCATCAAAAGCATAACCACTGTAAGCATCAGCATTCATCTGACTATGTGCTGAATAGGCACCCACTTTATTATTTCCTGTTGCTCCCCATCCGGCACGAAGTTTCAGATTCGAGAACACATTTAAATCACTAATAAAAGGTTCTTCAATCATTCTCCAACCAGCAGAAAATGATGGAAAGTAGCCCCATTTATTATCTCCTAAAAACTTAGAAGAACCATCCATACGGAAAGAAGCCGTTAATAAATACTTATCTCTGAAAGAATAATCCAGACGTGAAAAATAGGATAGCATGGTAACTTTTTCAGCATATGATTCCGGTACTTTAGGATCTTCTCCTAAACCAATATTATCAACACCCAGATTATCAAGTGGCATGTGCGTATTACGAGCTCTAAACCAATCGTTATTACGAACACTATATTCATATCCTAATAACCCCGTTATCTTATGGCCATCAAATTTAGTATCATACGTTAAGGTGTTTGAAGTCGATACGGTATAGTATCTTCTATCGGTTAGCTGACCATTAATACCATTTGCCCCTTTATATCCCTCTAGCGTTTCTTGTCCATAAAATAATTCCTGACGTCTGTTATCTGAAACATAACCTCCGGTAAGCTTCAATTTCAAGCCCTTAGCTAAACTAAAATCAGTATAGATATTTGTTCGGAATACATTCCAATCTGTTTTTCTATCCGTATTATTCAGCGTTTTAACTGGATTAAAACGCATGTTGTTAGGGTCTTCCAGATCAATTCCATTCTGCAAGCCATCATCATTAATTGGTTCAACCGGACGGAAAGTAATCGCATCCGCCAAAATACTAACTCTATTGTTACCTGATACTTTATCACCAGTCTGTTGCATGACAGAATAGTTCATGTTAATACCAACCTTAATCTTATCGGTTAATTTATGATCGAGTTTCAAACGTCCATTGTATTTTTCATAGCCTGTTTGAATCATCGTACCCTGCTGATTCAAATAATCAAAAGAAGCATAGTGTTTGGTTTTATCATTACCACCACTCATCGACACCGTGTGATTTTGAATAATTGCATTTCTGAAAATTTCATCCTGCCAATTCGTTCCCTTAGTATCTCTATATAATTCAGGATCTACCCAAAAGGTGTAGAAATCATCGATAGAAGATCCGCCTTTTGCGTAAGCAACCTCTTTTTGTAATTCAACAAATTCAAAAGGGTTCATCACATCAATTCTGTTCTCAATCCATTGCACACCTACAGATGAATTAAAACTCACCTTTGAGGGACCTGTTTTTCCGCCTTTGGTATTAATGATAATAACACCATTTGCTCCTCGAGAACCATAAATTGCAGTTGCTGATGCATCTTTTAACACATCATAACTCTCAACATCACGAGTTGAAATCATCCCAGGGTCAAAACTCTCCATAGGAATACCATCAATCACATATAAAGGTGTATTATCGCCTGTTACAGAATTACCTCCACGGATAACGATTTGCATGCCAGAACCTGGTTGTCCATCTGTATTCGTCACTTGTACCCCTGCCATACGTCCAGCCAAAGCCTGGTCGAAATTTGCTACGGGCGCTTTTGCCAATTCATCTGGTCGAACCGATGCGATTGAACCTGTAATATCTTTGATACTTTTGGTTCCATATCCTACAACGACGACCTGATCGAGTTGCTGTGTATCTTCCTCCAACACAATGGCAAGATTCACTTGACCTTCAAGCTGAATAGTTTGGGTTTTAAATCCGATAAAAGAGATGACAAGCTCTGCCTTAGGGTTTACCTGCAAACTAAATTTTCCATCAATATCTGTAGATGTACCATTAGTCGTTCCTTTTTCCAATATACTTACGCCTGGCAAACTAATACCTGATGCATCATTTACAATACCACTAACCTTTTTGCCTTGGGCAAAAATTAGGGTCGACGAAAACATAAACACAAGCAATAGTACCGCGTGTGCCAATTTTCTAAGTTTATTTATATTTTTCATGTGTCTTTAATTTGATCTTTGTAAGGTCACATGGAAGTCGCCAATCAAGCATTTCCTTTAGATTAGAAATACCTGCCAATGGCTCGTTTCATGAATTTCATTTCTATAGATTAGGTTAATCTTATTCAGACAACACTATTTTTTCACTGCACTTACTGTTACTTTTGATAAAAAGGTTGTTCTTGTCAAATTCTTCAGGGATTTATCTTTATGAATTGATCTAAACGCAACAACTACTTTTTCTCCCAGGTATTTCTTTAGATTAATACGCTGAAGCACAGCCTGATTTTGTTTATGAATACTCTCCATATACAACTCATCCCAATTGGCCGATTCAATATCTCCATTATAATTGGTCGAGATCAGAATCTTTAAGTCATTTCCTTTATCTGTACCGTATTTTGAATAAGCCTCGATATTCAACACAGGCTTTTTACAATCATTCAAATCAATCACTTCAGAGATCAACCAATCATCGTTTTCTAACTTATTAGGAACCATGACAACACCGCGCTTAGATTCACCATCCGTATCGTTAACTGTCCAGTTGCCCCATGAACTCGTCCATTTTTTATTGGCCGATTGCACAGGCTCTCCTATTAGGCTAATACAGGTAAAGTTCCCTGTTTGATTTTCACCTTCAAGTGGCTTTAACTCTTGCCAACCATCTTCAAAAAGGACGACTTTCCCTTTTTTAGAGTCTTTGGCAGCACCTTTGGCCATACTAAGCACTGGAGTAAGAGTAAGAAGAGATACCAGCATGACTGCTGATACCCTTCTTGTTATATTTTGATAATTTATATTCATCCGTTTATAATTTTCAATGAATTGTACGATGAAGTTATTATTTACGAATTGCCTTTACCTCAAAATTATAGATACAGTGATTACGGGTTGCGTTATCAACGTTTATCCCCGAAGAAGCAAGCGTTTCATGATGTAAAGCAATGGTTATATTTTTACCATCAAATTGACTTAGATCAATGATACGCTCCTGACAATTTGCACTTGCCAAAGCTTCGTATGGAATTTCCACCCAATTAGCAGTCGATACATCACCAGCAAAATCCTCTGATACTTTAAGTTTTAAAGTTTGTCCATCTAGGCCATACTTATAATAACCTGCAAATATTAATTCTGCATTGACACAACCTAATAGGTTGACATTTTCAGCAAGCAACCAGTCATCATTTTCAGATTTCTTAGGAATAATAACAGCTCCTCTTGGACCTTGAACTTGGTCAAGATCTAAAACGCCCCAGTTACCCCATCCATAGGTCCATTTATAATTACTCGCTTGAACAGGATCTCCAATAATAGAAACCGTAGTCATATTACCTAAGCCTTTTTCACCCAGTGTTGCAATCACATCATCCCAACCATCAGTAAAAATAACCTCAGGAACCGCAACTTGAATGGTCACTGTCATTACATCAGTAAAAGTCACCTCACCTTTTTCGTTTGTAGCCTTCACCGATAAAGGATAGATGCCAACTGCCAATGTGTTTCCTTTTAGAAGCGAAATCACACCTGTATTCTCATCAATTGCAAAAGCGCCTTTATCATCAACCAATGCAAATGTAATTGGAGTAGAACCGGATACAGTAGGTCGTTCCGATTCAAAAGCAAAAGCCTCATTTACAGTGTATGCATTTGTTGTGTACGCGAAATCATAAGGTAAAACAGCTTCTATTTTAACAATTTGGAAAGATGCAGCATTTTCAAATTCAGTACTTCCATGTGCATTGCTAGCAACAACGGTTAAGCTATAGGTATCAATAGCTAATGTGTGATCTACAGGTAATGAAATGACACCAGTATTTTCGTCAATTATGAAAGCTCCCATATCATCTTTCAAAGCGAAAGTAAATGGTGCAGTCCCACCAACAGTTGGTGCAGTACTTGCTTTTGGCTGTGTTTGCTGTATATCCAGATAGGCTTGTGGTGTATAAAGCAGATCTTCAGGGGTCGTTTCAACCTGTATCGTAACAACATCATCAAATTCTGTCTCTCCGCCTGCGTTAGTAACTTTTACAGATAATGTATAGTCACCAGCATTAATTTCAGAAGTAAGAGATAAAGAAATCTCACCTGTTTCTGCATTTATACGAAAATCACTTTCTTCTTTTAATTCAAAAGTTGCCGGCTTACTACCTTTAAATACAGGAACACTTGTTAACTGCCCTTCAAGCCCACGCACAATCGTTTGTGTATATGGAGCATATTGCAAGCCTTCAATTGCTGAAGGTAAAACTAGCAACTCAAAAGCTTTTGGGAAAACGGTTTCTCCGGCACTATTGTTTACTTTTATATCAAGCAAGTAGGTACCTGCCACAAGTTGGTTATCAGCTTTCAAATTAATGATACCTGTTGTATCAACAATTTGAAACTCTCCTTCTACATAAACACCACCTTCTTCAGCAGTACCAGCGACAATTTCAAAATTAGTTTTACCACTAGAAAAAACAACAGGCTGAGCTGTTTCCATGGCCTTGCCTTCGTAAACTTCGCTTACCGAAGCATACCGAAGATCTGTGGGTGCCATTGCCTCCTTATTTTCCGACTCTTCATCACAAGAAAAAGTGAAAATCGAAAGGCCTGCAAAGGCTAAAGCCATCCACTGGGTTTTAAAGCGCCATTTGCTTTTACAATCGTTTGAATGATTCATTAGATTAGGGTTTTAATCATATTAGTATTAGATTTTTTTAGATATCAATGTCGTCTTCGAAAACGACTGCGTAAATGTATCTAAGCCAGAAAATGTCAGCATGATACTTTTATCCAAAAAACATCCATTATCATCCAAACAACACAATTCTAGCGCCTAACACCTATTAACCGTACAATAAAAGCATGTGCTTGTACGAATTTGGCTGTAAAAATATCAAAGTCTTTATAGTGACAAAATTCTTATGTCAAACGCACTGACAATAAGTGATATTTGTATTGGTTTTAAGGAGTTGTCTATACAAAATAACCAGTGATTACAAACCAATTGAATTTTCAATTCGAGATAAGAGATCAAAGAAATTTGGCATAAAAAAAATACCGGAGAAACTCCGGCATTTTCTTGTGATTCTATCTTTCACCTTTGGCATATTTCGAAGGGGAAACCTTAAAATGATCACTAAAGCATTTACTGAAATACCTTGGGGTGGTAAAGCCAACTGAATAAGCAACATTAGCAACACTAACGCCTGTTTCGGTCTGAAGCAATAGGGCAGCTTTTTTCAATCGGCTACTTAGAATAAACTCATTGGGTGTCTGACCTGTAATTCCTTTAATTTTGGAATACAAATTAGTCCGTCCCAAACACATCTCCTTAGCAAATGTATTTACATCAAACTTGGAGTTATCAAGATGCTTGTCCACAATATCAATTGCTTTTTCAAGTAGTTCAGCATCCAGAGAGTTGGTTGTAATACTTTTTATTCCCAAACCAGGATTCGTTTGGAAACTTTCCTGTAATTGTGTTCTGGATTTTATCAGGTTACGACATCGAGCTTGAAGCAGCTTAATATTGAATGGTTTGGTAATGTAATCATCAGCCCCTATTTCTAAGCCCTCTAACCTATGCTCAACAGCTTCTTTGGCAGTAAGCAAAATAATGGGGATATGACAAGTTGTTAGATCAGATTTTAGCTTCTGACACATATCCGTACCCGTCATGACCGGCATCATCACGTCACTTATAATCAAATTGGGCTGATGCTTTTGAGCTGCTTCCAGTCCCAACTGACCATTTTCTGCCTCAATAATATGATATTCATCTTTAAATGAAGAACAAAGCATTGCTCTAACTTCTGCATTATCTTCTACAATAAGTAAACTCTCCGATTTTGCAAGCAGATCACCTGTATCTGATATTTCTATTTCAGGATCATCAATCTTATCAATTAAAACAGGTGATTGCAAACTACTTTCAAGCAATTGTTCTTTATCCCAGACCACTTTTTCATCTTCAAAATGATCTTTACCAAGTGGTATGCTCACCTCGAAACACGCTCCTTCTCCAAGTTCACTTTCTACACGAATACAACCACCATGCATATCAACAATCCCCTTGGTTAAAGCCAATCCAATACCTGAGCCAAGCTCTTGTTGTTTGTGTTCACTGATGTTTTCAACCTGATAGAAACGATCAAATATTTTTTCCAAATAGGCTTTAGGCATCCCCGGACCTGAATCGATAACCTTAATGATTAAGTCTTTCTTTTCTTGATTAATCAGAATATAGATAGACCCTCCTTTAGGCGTAAATTTGAAAGCATTGGACAACAAATTAAATAAGACTTTCTCCAACTGTCTTGCATCAAACCACAAAGGAATTTTGTCCTGATAACAAACAAGCTTATAGTTGATTTCCTGCCTTTCAGCATGCTCTTTAAATGAATCAAATATTATATTAGAAAATTCAACAAAGTCGTGTTTGTTAATTTTCAATTTCATATGCCCCAATTCCTGCTTCCTAAACTCAAGCAGTTCATCTATCAGATTTTTCAATCGAAGAGAATTCTTATAGGCCACCGACATCTTTCGGCTCATTACCGATGTCATGGATTCTGACGCATCAAGCAGACTTTCCAATTGACCAAGGATTAAGGTCAATGGGGTTCGGAATTCATGTGATATATTGGTGAAAAATTGCAATTTGGAACGGTTCATTTCCCGGATTCTCACTTTATCATTTTGCTCTTTCTTCAGATTTTCCTCTAATAAAGCTTTAGAGATTAAAACCCGATTAATATAAAACAAAATGCCACTAATGATGGCAATATAAATTAAATAGGCCCACCATGTATTGTAGTAAGGTGGATCAATCAGAATCTGCATGCTGGTTTCAGCACCTTCTTCCCCCTGACGCATTATTTCCTTTACCGTAAATGTATAAGTTCCAGGTTTTAGATTGGTATAACTAACACTTCTTCTGTACCCTGCATCTACCCAATCCGTGTCAAACCCTTCCAGTTTATACGAATATTTTGTCTTATTCGTTTTTAAATAATTAAACGACGTAAAGTCGAAAGAGATAACACTATGATTATGATTTAAACGAATGGACTTCGTAAAAGGCAGTGTATGAGACAAAATACCACTTTCATCATTTGGATTAACTTCCTTATTATTGACCCGCAAAGCAGTAAAATAGAGAGGATGAACAATCATTTTATGTTGTAACTCCTTCTCATAAAAAGAAACCATACCATGTATACCACCTATAAATACTTCTCCATCAGTTGTGATATACAAACCTCGTTCGTTGATTTCACTTAAAGGAAAACCATTTTGATAATCATACGCCCTAAAACTCTCATCTTCTACATCAAAACGGCTAACACCTTTACTTGTGGCAACCCACAAAAAACCATATCTGGACTCTGCAATACCATAAATAAAATCAGAAGGCAAATCGTAATCATGACTGGTGTAAAGAGTAAAACTATCATCTTCAGGATTGAATCGATTAAGGCCGCCCCCGGAGGTTGCCACCCAAATTCTTCGCATATGATCCTGATAAATCTGATAAACAAAATTACTCCCAATACTATTGGGATCCTGTGAATCATTTCTGAAGTTTTTTAATTCACCACTCTTTAAACCGTATAAACTCAAGCCTTTATTTTCAGAACCTATCCATAAGCGTTCATTTCTGTCTAATAATAAAGCATAAATCTTTTGTCCAATTTTTTTATTAAAATCCTCATTTTCAAAAAAGAAACTGAACTCCTCTTTCTCAACATCAAACAACACAACCCCTTCATTTGTTCCCAACAATAAATTGTCTTCAAAAGGGATTATTGCAGAAATAATATTACTAGGAATTGAATTTGCTTTATCTTGATTCTTAAGGTATTTTTTTATTCGACCCGTTTTGGTATCTAAAACATTTAAGCCTCCCAAATGTGTTCCAATCCAAAGTCTGTCTTTATTATCTAGATAAAGACTTTTAGCATTATTATGAGACAGACTATAAGCATCATTGCCCTTAGTGATATACTTAAATTTCTTTTTCTTTCTATCAAAGAAATTGACACCTCCTCCTTCTGTAGCAATCCAAAGATTCTTGTCGTCATCTTCGAGCATAGAGCCTACAACTCTATAATTTATCGATTTATTTTGATCAGAATCAGCAATATAATAACGAAAGATATTTGTTTTGGGATTGTAAATATTTACACCTCCAAAATAACTCCCAATCCAGATACTTCCTTCCTGATCGCGAAATAAGGTGTAAATGGAATTGTGACTTAAGCTGTAAGGTTTCTTATCGGATTGATAATAGTTTGTGAAAATATTCTTTTCTGGTTCCAGAATACTTAGCCCTAAAAATGTACCTATCCAAATTCTTCCTTGTTTATCCTCGGTAATATCTCGTACCACATTATGAGCCAAGCCAGAATCCTGATTATAATGAGCTATTAATTCTTCCTTTTGAAAACAATATACACCATCTTCTGTGCTTCCAACCCAGATGAAGCCCTGCGAACTTTTATAAATGCACGACACCTCAACATCTAATAAAGAATCTAAATGATGACTTTGAACATTATACCTAAAAAGTCCTTTATCACGAGTGCCAATAAGCAGGTTACCTTCACCATCTTCAAAAATCTCATTAACCTTTACACGATGAGGAAAAATTTGAGTCGCTGCCGTATACTTGTGATTTTCCTGATCTAAACGAAAAAGCCCCAGGTTAGTACCCACCCAAATATTATTATCACTGATAAAAAAACAATTGACATTTTGATTTGGAAAATTTGTCAGGACTTCAGTCTTTAAATTGATATTTGAAACACCTTCAGCACTCAATATCCACAATTTATTATGAGCATCTACTTTTAAATCCCGAATATTATTCCCCAAGAGGCTACTGGTATCCTGTCTGTCATGACGAAAAACATCTATCTCATAGCCATTATAGCGATTTAAGCCATCACGAGTTCCAATCCACATAGTCCCAAGCTTATCCTGCTCAAGGGCTGTGACCGAAATTTGCGACAAACCATTTTTGAGATCTAAATGGTCGAAATAAATGTCTTGTGCCCTACAAATCAACACGCCCACAAGAAGGATAAATACAAGTATAGCTCTCTTCATATAATAATTAATAGAATTAACCTTCAGTTTTTCAGGGCAAATTTATTTAACATCCATCTTATTGAAATAATTCAAAGCCCTTTGCAAATAAACTAAATCTCAGTTCAAATTGAAATTTATAAAAACAAAAAAAAAGGCAAAGCTCCATTTATAATGGAACTTTGCCTACACCAAACCTATTATATCTCAAAACCAAAATGAAATACAATTACAAGAAATATATTTTCTCTATTACAATTACTTAGCCAATTCAAGGTTTTCATTCAAAGGTTCCAATTTTGGTAACATCAAGTGAATAATCAACAAAATAACGAGGTATAGCATTCCAGCTACTAAGAACATCCAGAAGTAAAATGAATTTCCAGCTGCATCTAAACCCTGACCTAGTGCAAAATCGACAACCATACCTGATAGTGCTCCAACCATTCCACCGATACCAACAACAGAAGCAATCGCCTTTTTAGGCATCACATCAGAAACAAGGGTGAAAAGGTTAGCTGACCAAGCCTGGTGACCACCAGAAGCCAAAGCGATTAAACTCACTGCGATCCACACATTACTTGTTAGTGCTGCTAATGATACTGGTGCAATACAAAGTGCGCAAATCAATAATGAAATTTTACGAGCCGAATTCAAAGTCCATCCTCTATTTATAAATATCTTAGATAAATAACCACCTCCGATACTACCGAAATCGGCTACTATATAAATGACAACCAAAGCGCCACCCAATTCTTTAATACTTTCTAAACCAAATTGCTGTTTGAAGAAAATACCAGACCAGAACATGAAGAAGAACCAGACTGCATCGGTAATTTTACCAATCGCGAAAGCCCAGGTTTGACGTAAAGGCAGTACTCGTGACCACGATAATTTCTCTGTGTCTTTTTTAGCATCTTCTTCCGAAGGTTTGCAATCGTGAAGAATGTATTCCAACTCCTCCTTAGTAACTTTAGGGTGCTCTTCCGGACGCTTATATATTTTAAGCCAAATTCCTACCCATATAGCACTAAATGTTGCCGTCACAAGAAAAGCAAATTGCCAATTGTCACCATTCGATGCTACAACTAAAGGAATAATCGCTGGAGCTAGAACTGCTCCAACATTTGATCCTGCATTAAAAATACCCGTCGCAAAAGCACGGTCTTTTTTGGGAAACCATTCTGCAACAGTTTTAACAGCTGCAGGAAAGTTTCCAGCCTCACCAATACCAAGTCCAAAACGAGCTCCAATAAATCCAATAAGAGCAAAGCCTGGCTGAACGGCTGCATGCAAGACACCAAAGATACTCCAAATCGCAATAGACAAGGTGTAACCAATTCTTGTTCCGTAACGATCAATTATACCACCCATGGTTAACATGCCAAGTGCATAAGCTGCCTTAAAAGCCATATTAATATAACCGTAGTCGGCATTGGTCCAATCAAATCGATCCATTAATGTTGGTCCCAATACACCCATAATACTACGATCCATATAGTTAATCGTCGTAGCAAAAAAGAGCATCGCCAAGATTCTATAGCGATAATTTCCTTGAGGTTTTTCCATAATTATTTTCCTTATAAATCTTTTAAAGAAGATTCCCTCCTTATGATTTTAATTTTTTAATAATATTCAATGCTTTTTCACAGGATGCTTGTATTGCAGAATAATCGTATGATCCATCTACTTTCTTAACCATCAATTGTGAGCCCATTCCTACACAGTGTACACCTGCATCAAACCAAGCCTTTAGATTCTCTTCATCTGGTTTCACACCTCCTGTTGGCATGATGGACGACCAAGGGAAAGGACCTTTTACTGCTTTCACAAACTCAGGACCACCCACTTGTGCACCTGGGAAAATCTTTACAACCTCTGCCCCTAATTCTTCGGCATAGGAAATCTCACTAAGCGAACCACAACCTGGAGACCAGGCTACTTTACGTCGGTTACACACCTTTGCCATCTCGTCATTTAAGATAGGTGAAACAACAAAGTTAGTACCCAATTGAATATATAATGAGGTTGTTCCAGCGTCGATAACAGACCCAACGCCCAACATCATATCAGGGCATTCTGTTGCTGCCCACTTATTTAATTCATCAAATATTTGATGCGCATAATCACCTCGGTTAACAAACTCGAATAATCGAGCTCCTCCTTCGTAACAAGCTCTTACGACCTCTTTGCAAATCTCTACATCTTTATGAAAAAAAACAGGAATCATACCAGTTTCTTTCATTTTTAATGCCACTTCTATTCTTGAAAATCTAGCCATCTCTTTTTTAATTATGAATTATGAGTTATGAATCATGTAATACAAACGTCACAGGAAAAAGTCCATTAAACTTCCTTTCATCAATTCATAACTTATAATTCAATATTCATAATTAACTTATCGTGCTACACGTCCTGAAGCATCACCATCCATTAACTTAGCAACTTCCTCAACTGTGACCTGGTTATAATCACCATAAACAGTATGCTTTAAACAAGATGCTGCAACAGCAAAATTCAAGGCTTTTTGGTCTCTTTCAGGCCATGTTAAAAGACCATAGATTAAACCACCCATAAACGAATCGCCACCACCAACACGATCAACAATATCTGTAATCTGATAGGTGTTATTAGCTTTAAACAACTCCTTACCATCGTATAGTACACCCGACCATGAATTATGATTGGCATTGATAGAACCTCTTAGGGTTGTAATCACTTTTTTACAACGAGGATATTGTTTCATAATTTGTTTCGAAACGAAAAGATAAGCATCGGCATCAACATGACCGCCCGTTACATCAACACCCTCTGGTTTAACTCCCAATACTTTTTCAGCATCTTCCTCATTACCAAGAATCACATCAGTTCCTGCTACCAATTCTGGCATCACCTCTCCTGCTGTTTTCCCATAATTCCAAAGATTCTTACGATAATTCAAGTCACAGGAAACTGTAATACCCCTTTCATTTGCCGCATTAATAGCTTCCAAACAAACATCAGCAGCACCCTGAGATATAGCCGGCGTAATACCAGTCCAATGGAACCAGTTTACTCCATCGAAAACCTGATCCCAATCGATCATACCCAATTCAATTTCTGAAATGGCAGAATGTGCACGATCATAAACCACTTTAGAACCTCGGCTAACGGCTCCTGTTTCCAGGAAATAAATTCCTAATCGATCTCCACCATATATTATATGATCCGTATTTACGCCATATTTCTTTAAATCCATCTCACAAGCACGAGCGATATCATTTTTAGGCAGTCGAGTTACAAAATTCGATTCAATTCCATAGTTTGCCAATGATACCGCAACATTTGCTTCACCTCCACCAAAAGTGGCTTTGAATTCTGATGCTTGCGAAAATCTTTCATATCCTGGTGTTGCCAAACGCAACATGATTTCTCCAAAAGTAACTACTTTATTACCCATCACTTATCTATCTTTATATTTATTGAAATAATTCTTATTTTACAATCACTCTTACTGGTGAACCCAACTCTTCAGATTGAGATTTCATTAAGTCCTCAAAGTTCTTTTGCTTACTCCATTTCTTATTCTCAACTTCCCATGCAGCAAAAAAGTAATGTCTTGCAGACTGATTGTTCTTAATTTTTTGAGTTACAAAATGAGTTTCACCAACTGGCATATTATAACGAGAGCCTTTCATTCTTTTTTCACTTAACAAGGGAGCATCACCAGTTCTCATTTTACTATCTGTAGGAAGTAGAATTCCCATTCCCAAATAGTCTTTATTCATTGATTGTATATCATGAGTGGCAACAGCAGTATAGTCACTATTAGCAACAAAACCGAAAGGCTTATTACCTTTCAAATGACTGGTCACAATACCAATAGCTAATTCGGCCTCATTTTCTAATCCTGAAACTGTCACATCACTTTGGAACCAATATTTACCTGCCCAAACCGTAATTTTTTCCTGAGCCTTAAGCTTCTTGCCATCAACATCCCATCCCTCGAAATTCAGTTCAAAAATTGAACGAACAGGACCTCGTGATACCAATTGAAATTCAAAAGAACCAACGTTCCCAAGACGGTATAAAGAATCCTGATGAAATAAAGCCAAACCACCCGCTCCCAATGAAGGACCAACATGCAAAACATCCATTCCCCAATCAGACAACTGGTGGTAACTACCAACTTCCTTAGTTCCTACTTTATTCATCACCATTTCAGGTGATAACTTTCCAAATAAATCTTTAGCATTTCTACAATCAAAATAGTTGCGAAATGCCATTATATCGTTTTCCCAACTCACACTCTCAGCCTGAAATCTAACAGGAACACCTGTATATCCTTTAGGTGAAATCGCATGATCAGTACCTTCAAATCCTTCTTCAATTGATCCAACTCCCAAACGAACATTAGTTCGAACGGTATAGACAGGTGCCTCTTTTGGATCTACAAAATTTAATTTCACATTCTTTAATTCATTAGCATCCATATCACATACAAACACTAACTCATCCCATTGCCCATCACGGTCTAAATCGTCGACCTGACTTGGAATATATTCTCCTTTTTGATCAATAACTACAAGAACCTTATCTGTGGGAATATCACCTACAAACTCTTTAATGACCTCTCTTTTTATAACAATAGGCGCATCTTTTCGTGCCTGACTCATCTCATTTTTTAATTCCAGAGAAGGGCTTGAACTACATGCTTGAAGCATAGTAGCGATTACAGCAATAGCATAGTAATAATGTTTCATGTTTATATTTTTATTGATCAAGATAAAAACCCTGTTTAATTTTTCTAAGAAATCAGGATTCAAGCTTGTCTAGCAAGCTCCATAAATCCATATTATTAGAAATGAAATACGTACTCTTATACCTGGTTTAATTTATAAAAAGGGACAACACCCAAGGCTAAAGTGTGTCCCCTTTTATTACTAAAACTTATTCTTCATTAGAAGGTTTACCGATAGTAGCTAAAATACCACCATCTACGTAAACAACGTGTCCATTAACAAAATCTGATGCTCTTGATGCCAAAAAGACTGCAGTACCTGCTAAATCTTCTGGATCTCCCCAGCGAGCTGCTGGTGTTCTATTAATAATAAATTCATTAAATGGATGACCATCAACACGGATAGCTTCAGTTTGAGAAGTAGCAAAGTAACCTGGTCCGATACCATTAGTTTGGATACCAAATTTAGCCCACTCTGTAGCCATATTCTTTGTCAACATTTTCAAACCACCCTTTGCTGATGCGTATGCACAAACATCATTACGTCCTAGTTCACTCATCATAGAACAGATGTTGATGATTTTACCTTCACGACGCTCAATCATTTTACGACCAACGTATTTTCCCATAATGAAAGGACCTACTAAGTCGATATCAATCACCTGACGGTAATCTTTAACTTCCATATCCTGCATAGGAACTCGTTTGATGATACCTGCGTTGTTCACCAAAATACCAATAGGACCAACTTCATTCTCGATCTTCTCAATACCAGCAATTACACCAGCTTCATCAGTTACGTCAAAAATATATCCTTTACAGTCAATTCCTTTTTTTGCG
>Ga0070724_10000463_pt1 | contig 29346 bp, 31 predicted proteins | sample tdDd001_FD_67278 | JGI IMG/M metagenome (GOLD analysis project Ga0070724, IMG submission 67278) | Marine sediment microbial communities from the Atlantic coast under amendment with organic carbon and nitrate - tdDd00.1 | ecosystem: Environmental > Aquatic > Marine > Coastal > Sediment | place... | reverse complement strand
GCCGTTGCTTAATACAATAACGGGCACGGTTCCTTTGGGGCTGGCTGCCAATAGCTCCGGTGGTTTGTTACGTGTCACTATGTCTCGTAGCATGACTGGCTGCTCTGCAAGTAGCAGGCTCATTCTTGCGCGCATGGCATAAGGGCAGCGGCGTAAAGAATAAAAAACTGGTAGTGACATTGAGCCCTCTTTAAACATCGGTTTTAAAGCATTAGGCCATCTTTGATGGCGATAACTTAGTGGTAGTTAATCGCGGTTTGCAAAAGAAAACTCAGAAGACACCACCTAGCGGTATAAGGTTAGCTGAGTCTAGCCGCTACGCTAGCTATTTGGTGGGTCAGGATTACAAAATCACCTTCATCGACATGGATTACAGGGCAAAGGTGACTTGGCGGTTTGGCTTTAGCGAATTAGCGGCCTTCCAGAATCCGGCCGCACTCAAACCTGTGATATGACTCGTGAAAGCACTTTTCGATGAAGATATATGTAAGGTTCTATACTAGCCTGTGTTGATGACCATCAATACTGAGGTAGAGCAGGTGCTGGAACGAGTAAAACAGATACTGGATACTAACGATTTAAACTATGAATCAACGGAAACGTCAATTCAGCTGAAGTTGGGCCGAGCTGGTGGGAAAGTTAAAATAAAATACGACTATAAAAGCAATTCGTATATCTACAATTGCAATGAGTATCTACTGGGGTTATCTAGCCTTATTTTTTTCGCCATGTCATTTAATACTATGTATCAGCCAGATCAACAAACATGGTCGGGCTATTTCGCGGGTATTATGTTTGCAGCCGCCGTTTTTAACCTGTTTCAAATCGTACTGGCGCACGTGCAGTTATTGGATTTAAAAGCGCAGTTACGAGAAGTCGGTATTTACCTGAAACCCAGCCCTTAATGCGGTGTTAAGGGAGAACAATCATGAAAATAAGCCCAAAACTCATCGTTGTAACTACGCTATTCGTGTTGCCCATACTATTTATCGCTTCAAAGTACCTGACTGATATTAAGCGATATGAAGCAGAGCAGGAAATTCAACGCATACAACCTAAACTGACTCAGGTGGCTAAAAGTACGAGCCAAGCTTACCGCTTTCCTCTTGATACTCGTGTTGTACAACAAGGTTTTGCGTCATTTAATACCTCACCAAGGTTTCCCAATTTGTATCATGCAGCGATCGACTACTATGCAGAAGTAGGGGCACCAGTCTACGCAATATCGGATGGTGTTGTGAGTTATTCGGGGTACATGAGTGGGTATCCGGGGTTGGTGATCATCGACCATGAGAAGGATGGTCTTTACTCTCTGTATGGTCATCTCTCGTTGAAACAAAAACTCGTGCCGTTAGGCCCTATTAAGAAAGGGGACTTGCTTGGGTATATTGCAGATCCATCAGAGGACTTTGGTATCGGCAGTTATGCGCACATACATTTTGCAATTCGATTTGGCGCTAAAAAAGATTACTCACAAAATGGTGTAGACCGATGGATGGCGGGTTACACACCAACGCACCCGGTGTTTAAGGGCTTTATCGATCCAGATAAATTTATTGTTTTAACAATGGCAGAGAAATAGCAGGCAAAAAACAAGGCTTAAGCTGCATCTTTCGATCTTCGTGGTGAGGCCTTACGACTGCTCTCGATTATTTTGTTATTGCTTTCGGTGTTGTGTGAGCGAAAGGTTTGATTTTGCGGAGAAAATATGGACATATCTTTACGAAAAGCAGTGGCATCAGATTTGGATTTTCTGATTGAACTGCGTAACAATACGATGCGCGGCTATCTGAAAGAGGCAGGCATACCGACCTCGCTAGATGCTTATTTAAGCCGAGTGCAATTCAAGTTTGAACATGCACAGATCATTATCCTAGATGGTTTGCCGATTGGGTTATTCAAAGCCGAGTATCAAGAAGATAACAATCGATGGGATCTGATCCAAATTCAGGTGCATCCTGCTTATCAGAATTTAAAAATAGGCAGCGTATTAATTCGCGCGTTGATCCAAAAAGCCAGAGCTTCTCGTTCTTGTGTGGCGCTAAAGGTCATTAAAACCAACCCCGCTTACAGGCTATACCAACGCCTTGGTTTTGAAAGAGTGGCAGAAAATAATGTCGAGTATGAACTAGAACTACAGCCAATAAGTGCCGGTTAGAGTTGGATGGAATACTACATATAGTAATCCAATTACTCGCCTATATACCTTATTAATCAACACACAAGGAAAGTCATGGAAGAACTTCAAGGCGGCCGAGAAGGCTTGGTACATCGGTTAGGCGATAAAGTTTATCGACCAAGTGGTTTTTGGTCGCCGGCCATTCATCGGTTGTTCGCGCATTTAAAAAGCGAGCAGTTTGATTTCGCGCCAGAGTCGTTTGGTTTTGATGACAATGGCAATGAGATCCTGTCTTATGTTTCTGGCGATGTTTATAACTACCCATTAGTTGGCGCTATTTCAACGGAACAAGCGCTGTGCTCTTCCGCTGCTCTTTTACGCCAGTATCACGATGCCACCGTATCCTTCGTTCAAAATCAGCAATGCGATGATTTAAAATGGCTTATACCAGCTAGAGAGCCGCAAGAAGTCATCTGTCACGGTGATTACGCGCCCTATAATGTGGCATTAAGTGGAGACACGGTCGTCGGCCTTTTCGATTTCGATACCGCCCATCCAGGCCCAAGAATATGGGATATTGCCTATGCGGTTTATTGCTGGGCACCGTTCAAAACTAACGAGTATGATGCATTAGGCAACTTAACTGACCAAGCATTGCGTGCTAAGCAGTTTTGTGACTCGTATGGTTTACCCCATCAAGACCGAGAGCTGCTAGTGGATGCCATGATCTCAAGGGTAAGCGCATTGGTCGATTTCATGCACAGCGAAGCAGAAAAAGGCAATGAGGCATTCATCGCCAATATCAAGGATGGCCATCATCTCGCCTATATTGCAGATATTGAGTACCTAAAACGCAATAAAAGACGCATTACGGAAAGCCTCTTTTAGTCGTCAAGTTGGTGCTTGTGAAAGTACAGCGTAATCTCAGTTAACGGATCGCGGGGAATATCAGCTAAGAGCTTATCTTTATTGAACTTGCACGAAGGTGATGCATTTTAATTCATATCATGTTGAAATGAAGCCTGAATGAATTATTAACGTTGCGCGAAATAAGGACTATTTATGCTAGGAAAGCACCAACAAGCGTACGGCGAGTTCTACCGTTCGACTCATGACAATGAGCATTTAGATACCAAAACGGAACTGTTAGTCGGGCTGTCTGCTGCGATGGCGATGAACTGTCTGCCATGTACCCGCTACTATCTTACTCAAGCGAAGAAAGCCGGCATTACCAAAGGTGAAATTTCAGATGTTACCGCAAAAGTCATGGCGGTTGCGGCTGGGCAGAAGAAGCTTCAAATGCAAGAAGTGCTCGAGAAATACCAGATAGATCTGGACGCTTTTGAGTGACCCGCAGTTAAGCTGAATCATCGGGAGGCGATGGATGATCACTGGCGAATGTTTTTGTGGTGAGGTGAAATATAGGGTTGACGGAGCGCTTCATGATGCTCGTTCTTGCCACTGCTCACGCTGCCGTAAAGCGTTTAGTTCACAAGCTTCAGCGTATGCGTTGGTTAACCCAAGTGAGTTTGCCTGGCTAACCGGAGAGGCCCAGCTTACGTCCTATGTCGGTGAACATGGCTTTGGGCTCCAGTTTTGCAGCAAGTGTGGCTCGACGTTAGTTGGGGTTTTCCACGGGCAAGTACACGGCGTCACGCTTGGTTGCGTAAACGGCGATCCAGATATTCAACTTAGTCGTCATATTTATGTGGGTTCAAAGGCCTCGTGGGAACTGATTGCCGACGGGGTGCCTCAGTATGATGAGCTTCCTCCAGACGACGAATAGATATAATCGTGGCGGTGTACAGATAAGAATAATGAACAAAATACTCATCATAGGCAATTCCGGCTCAGGTAAAAGTTGGCTTGCGGCAAATCTGTCGAAGCAGCTTCAAATCCATGAAATCAACTTAGACTCCGTGGTATGGCAGCCTGGTGGCTTTAATCAAAAGCGTCCGCAGCAGGAGATAGATAAGCAGTTATCGCAGTTGGGTCTGCAACCATCGTGGGTGGTTGAAGGAGTATTTGGCGCCTTGGCTGAAAAGCTTATCGATACCGCTGATACTTTACTGTTTTTAGACATGGATTGGCCGCTCTGCGAGCGTTCGCTACTTTTGCGTGGCTCTCAGAGCGCAAAGCAATTAGATAAGGCAATGGCAGAAATTAAGTTTCAAGAATTGCTTCACTGGGCATCGGACTATTACCAGCGGGAGTCGAAAAGCTCGCGCTATTATCACAGTCTGCTGTTTGATGGTTTTAAAGGGAATAAAACTCGTCTAACGAGCCGAGAGCAGGTCAACTTGTTCGTGAACGCGATGTTATGAATAACCTATTTAGTTATGTTTCTGCCTTGAAGGAGAGCGATCCTTTATTGCCGATCACAGCCCAGCGCACAGCTGATAATAGTTATACGGATGATGGCGTTGAGATTAGCAGCAGTGAAGTGATCACTGAGTTTGCTAACGGCGTAACGTTAAAGCAGCAAATTGAATTTGATAGTAGTGAACAGCCATACAAACAGGTGTGCGCAGAGTGTTGGATCAGCTACGAAGTGTTGTTTGAGCCAGAAAATGTGACGGTGAGGCCGAAGAAAAAAAGCTTTATCAATTCATGCCAAGAGTCGTTTTGGCTCAAGATAAATAAGTCGCAATTGAGCACCTAGCAACGCAGAGTATAAACAAGGAATGTTATGGAACTGGTGCCGTTTTTAGAAAAGGATTTTGAACAACTCATAAGTTGGATCACCTCTGAGCGACTCAATTACCAATGGGGTGGGCCGAAGTACAATTTCCCTCTTACTCGTGATCAAATCATGGCGCATTGCTCAAAACCCGAAACGTTTCCCTTTCTGTTTAAGGTCGGCGGCGATAACGCGGGTTTTATTGAGTTACGTTATCAGTCTGAAGGGCAGTACCGAATTTGCCGAGTGTTGATTGCGCAGGAATTTCGAGGTATGGGCCTATCGACACCGATGTTGAAGATGGCGATCGAAAAAGCGACAGCCGAATTTGAATGTAATACGCTGACCTTGGCGGTTTTCGAGCACAACTTGAGCGCTAGAAACTGTTATTTAGGCCTAGGTTTTGAAGAGATCGCGATAACTCAAGCGACTCGTACCTTCGATGATGAAACGTGGAATAGCATAGAGATGGCAAAGTCTTTAGTGTGAAGTTGACCTTCTTGTTCGTATTTTTTACTTCTAACTCATTAAACAATAACGAGAATAATCGCCGCATTGATCTTGCGAGTATATGGCACATGTGTCACATTGATCCTATCAGAAGCAGTTCTAATCAATACGTGGCTAGGTTTTTATGAATTGGAGTGTAAGCAATGGAAGTACGCTTTTGTGAAAAGTGCGGTAAAGAGACCGAACATAAAGAGATCGTTAAGCAAAAACCATCCAAATATGGCAAGAGTAAAAAAGAGCAGTTTAAGGCATTTCTGGAAGGGTTTTTCTCAGGTTCGGCAAGCCCAGCGTTAGCATCATTGGATCTTCTCGATCGCTACGTTGAGTGCCAAGAGTGCCACCATAGAACGTTGGAAAATCATGGTGATGAGTTTCAGTAAGTAAACGGATGCTAGCTTGCACTGGTTAGCGTTAAATCAACAGCTATAAAGGAAAATGATGTTCACACTTGAGGTAGAAAAAGGCTTACAACTCGCGCTGATTGAACCGGCATTTGCGGCTAAATATTTTGAGATTGTGTCTCGCGAGCGCGAATATCTTGGCCAATGGTTAGCATGGCCGCTTCATGCCGATGGCGAAGCCTTTTTTGAAGGTTTTGTGCAAAAATCACTGCACGACTATGCCGACAAGAAATCACTGACTTGTGCGATGATTTTCCAAGGGGAGCTGGTGGGGAATATCAGCTTTAACAGCGTGAACCATTCACTGAAAAAAGTCGAAATTGGCTATTGGCTCAGCAAGGAATATCAAGGTAACGGCATTGTCACCAAATCTGTCTCTAAGCTCATCGATATGGCGTTTGTGGAATTTGCGATGGAGAAAGTGCAAATCTCTGCTGCGGAGGGCAACCGAGCCAGCCGAAATGTCTGTGAGCGGTTGGGTTTTAGTTTAGAAGGGATTATCACTCGAGCAGAGAACCTAAACGGTCGTATCGTTGACCACGCAGTGTATGGTTTGAGTCGCAGCGCGTGGGAAGCAAATAATAGTTTGTCGCCTGCATGAGATGCTCGCAAATAATCCAAGGTTAAACTCTGTCTGAGTTTTATATCTAAGCCACCGAGCCAAATAGTCGCCTATAGAGCAACACCAATAGCTTGCGCAGATCACGAGATGCTCTGCGCAAGCTGTTTAGCCGGCTGTTCCTTCCGGCCTTGGTGTGTGCTTGTTTATCGCCATTGGTGGCCAGTTAATTGGCTGCCAAAGGTTCTGCGTTAAGTTGCTGTGGCTGATGGGTTGGTGCTTTAATGGTGAATGAAATAGCAAGTGACACTACTAATAAGCCCATCATTAGGTAGAAGGTAGCGGCGAAGCCACCAAACAGTGAAGCGACCACCGAGCCAATGAAGCTACCGATGCCAAAGTTAAGGTAAATAAAGCCATAGTTTTTGGTTAGGTTGTTTAGACCAAAAAAGTCACTCACCAAAGATGGGTAAACGGTAATGGTGCCGCCAAAACAAAACGCGATGCAAGCGACGGCGAAGTAGAAGGTCGTCGCTGTCGCAGGGCCAAAAAGTAGCGCGCTAACGCCCAGTAGGCAGGTAAATAGGGCAATAGAGATAACCCGTACACGAGCGATGCGATCAGATAATACGCCCAGCACTAAGCGCCCACCTAAGTTACCCATGGCAATAATTGCCACAGCCGCTGCTGCTGTCGCCATCGACAAATGGACGTAGTTCTCGCCAATGTCTTTCGCTACGCCAATCACGTATAAACCGCTCATGCAGACGGTAAGGAACATAGCCGCTAACATCCAAAACTGAGAATGTTTCATCGCTTCGCCCAAGGTGAAATCTCGGCTTACGCTCTCGGTCTGACTTTGGCTCTCTTGTTTTGGTGCGTCGGTCATCATCAGCCCGCCAATCACAACCATTACCATGCATACCGCACCCCATACTTCGAACGTGATCTTAAGGCCGGTGTGGGTAAGCAGGTACATCAGGATGTATTTAAACGCCAGCGCGCCCAATCCGTAAGCGCCAATCGCACAAGCTGAAGCCAGTCCTTTACGCTCTGGGAAGAATTTCACGCAGTTAGAAAGCACCATTAGGTAACCGGTGCCATCGGCAAAACCGACGAGTAGGCCAGCAAAGATGTACAGCATGATCAGGTTGGTTGCGTGGCCCGTTAGGTAAAGGCTAATACCAATCATAACTCCGGAAGCTATGGTCACTTTACGGATACCAAAGCGCTCTTGCATCTTGCCGGAAAGGGAAGATGCGACGGCGAGGGAAAGGCTCAAAATGCCAAATGAAAAGGCAACTTGACTAACAGGCTCGGAAAGTTTGTCGGCAAGTTGAGCGTTAAATAGGCTCCATGTGTACACCGAGCCGAGGGCAAACTGGGTGATCACGGTTCCCAGTAGGGTAAGGACGCGAGTGCGGGCCGATACCGGATTGGCCATAATGTTATCTCCATTGATTTAAAATCTTTGGGGCGCCATAGCGCCCGTTAATGCCCTACAAAATACGGGGCTTAACGGCGATAACAAGAGCGTGGCAAAACTATAAAATGAGATGTGTCAATAGCGGAATGAATGGCAATATAGCGGCATGAATTACAAACCCGTAATTAAATACAAACGGAAAATCACAGCGCCATGCGCTGACGAAAAGCCTTCAAATTCCCACGGCTAACTGGGATTTGCGTTTCGATACCGCCGAGTTTCAGTAAGTAGGTGCTGTTCATCCACGGGATGATCTCTTTGATTTTTTCTAGGTTCACTAGGTAGGAGCGGTGGGTGCGGAAAAAACGCTCGTCGGCCAGTTTCTCCATCAGTTCGCTGATGCTGCACTGGGCGATAAACTCCCCCTCGTCAGTAAATACCTTGGTGACTTTCTCACTCGCTTCGGCGTAGCGCACCTTGTCTATCGAGGTAATACAAATACGGCCATCTTTGTGCAGGTTAAGAGTATTGGTTTTCGTTTCTGCTTTAGGCTCGGGGCGGCTTTGGTGCGTTGCTTCGAGTTTGCTGAGTAAGCCTTTCACGCGCTCTTCGCTCATCGGCTTAAGCAAGTAATCGAACGCTTCAAGTTCAAAGGCATCGACCGCAAACTCTTTATAAGCGGTGGTAAAGACGATGTGCGGTTTTTGCGCAAACTGGTGGATATTGCGCGCCAGCAACATGCCATCAATTGAAGGCACTTGGATGTCTAAAAATGCGATGTCGACTTTGTTGCTTTGCAGGTACTTAAAGGCTTCAAGGCCGTCTTCAAAGGTGGCGACAATTTCGATATCACTATAGGTTTGAATAAGATAAGTGAGCTCTTCTCTGGCTAAATACTCATCTTCAACAATTAGGGCTTTTAACATGCAGGCTCCATCGCGGTTTGGCTTTCGCTGGGCTTAATATAAAACGACATTTGGGTGCCTTGTTCAAGGCGTTTAATGCTCAGCCCTTCTCCATAGAGCATGGTTAGGCGCTGGTGGACATTACTCAGACCAATATGGTGTTGGTTGATGTCGCCGCTGTAAAGGGCATCAATGATTGGTTGGCTGATCCCCACACCGCTATCCGATATGGTGACTTTGACCCGTTCACCCATCTGCTTAACACTAACCGAGACCATACCCGGCGCGGATGAAGGCTGAATGCCGTGTAAAATGGCATTTTCAACCAACGGCTGAATGAGTAAACATGGGATCATTGACTCAACCGGATCGATATCGAAGCGAACCGTGAGTTTGTCACCAAAACGGGCTTGCTCGATGGCAACATAGTCTTTGACTTGTTGCAGGGCAATATGAATATCAATCAGCTCCTCGGTACGCTCTAAGTTGTAGCGCAGAATATCGGCCAGCTTGCTAATCAGTTGGCGTGCTTGATCAGGGCGAATGCGCACTAAAGTCGAAATTGCATTGAGGGCGTTAAACAGAAAGTGTGGATTAATACGGCTTTGCAGCGCGTTAAACTCCGCCTTGCTGGCCATGGTTCTTAGTTGCTCGACGCGAGCTACTTCCATTTGAGTCGAAATAAGCTGCGATAACCCCATAGCCATTTCCCGTAGTGCGGGGCGGATTTGATGCGGCTTGTGATAAAAGACCTTGAGCGTGCCGCTGACTTTCCCGTCTTCCCACAGTGGAATAATGAGTAGGGAGTGAAACTCATGTACGTTGAGGGTGTTGCTGATGATCTGTTGACCAGTGCGAATGGCTTGTTGGGTCATTTCGCTAATTTGATGCGCCTCAAGGTAGTTTTCTTGCCCTGCGCCAACATAGGCGAGTACGTCTTTGGTATTGGTGATCGCCACGGCGTTGGCTTGGGTTTCCTCGCGGATGATCTGGCAAACCGTCGCCAGCGAATCTCGGCTGTTTTTACGAAAATGTGGCAAAGTTTTATTGGCGATATCTAAGGCTAGCTTAGCTTGCTCGGCGGCGACCAGATCTTTTTCTCTATCGAGTCCCTGAACAAGACGAATAATAAGGCCAATACACAGCGCGCCAGAGATCATCGGCACACTAATATGAGCAACGATTTGATAGGCACGAGCTTTGTCTTCTGATAACGCGACAATTAACAGCATGGTCAGCATTTCACAAAACACTCCCGCCAAAATACCTAATTTGGCGTAATGCTTTTTGGCGCATTTTCGGTGTATCCAAGTCGCCAGTAGCCCGGCAATGATGCTAGTAATAAGGCACGCCAGCGAGGTTGGGCCATCAACATCAATCAGATAGCGGTGGGCTCCTGCAATCAACCCGGCCGAAATCCCAACCCAAGGGCCGAACAAAATGCCACCTGCGAGCACCGCGATAATGCGCACGTTTACCAGCGAGCCATCGACTTCTACCCCAGTATAGGTGCTAAACACCGCAAACAAGATAAACAGCAGCGAAATTGCCGCGGTTTCAACCGGACGGCGATGCTGCTTTTTCACAATGTGCTGAAACGGGTGGGTCAAGGTGAGCAGAAACAGCGCCATTAGCAGCAAAGCTGCGCGTTCAAACACCGCCAGCAGCATCATTAATTGTTCAGTGTACACAGCATGCCTCGCTCAGAGCCTTAAAAAAGGGGACAGATTGTACGCCTTAATGATAAGGATTACACCCTTTCGAGTAGGGATAGTATTTGCTGCAAAAAAGTAATAGGCCAGCTTATCTGCTGGCCTATTTGCATTACTTAGCGTAGGTGGTTGATTATTCCTCCGATGGTTTCGCGCTGAGCTGGCCTAGCGCAACAAAGCACAGGTAGGCGATGGAGCAGCCAAAGGCGAGGATGCCAAGCTCGGCTAAATTTGGCTGATAGCTTTGCACCGCGCCTAACCAAGTTTGCTTAGGACCGAGTACTTGCACTTGCCCTTGAATGATAAACGCCAGCTCGGTTATCAGCAGCGTTGGCAGCGCAATAATGGCGCTGAGTGCTGGCTTAGCATGGTAAGCGATAAAAGCAAACAACAGCAAAATAGGCATCCAAAGCGCGGCCCAAGGTTGCAAGGAAGGAATACTGCTGCGAGTCAGATAGAGATAGTTAACCACCAGTAGTACCGCAAGCGCCGCGAGGGCAAAGCGACCAAGCCGAGTTATGTTCGCTTGTTTGTCGGGCTTGAAGAGCAACGGGGTTAAACTAACAGCACTAGCAAGTGCGCAGAGTAAGGTGAAAATGGACGCATTGACGCCATAGTAGCCTGCGCGGCCAACAATGGTGCCAAATACGCTGCCGAGTATTAGAGGCGTTGCAATCGCCAAACATAACGTGGTTACCGTTAGCCAATGGTCGAAACTGAGGCGATGGTTGGTTTGCAATGAGTAGAATTTCATTGCCAATAAAACCAACTCTATGGCGTAGAGCGTACCCATCCACCAAATTGGTGAGCTAAAGTTTGGCGAGAAAATCAGCCACACGACATTCATGAGTGATCCCAACTCGGTGGCTAAAGCAGCAAAGGCACCAATGAGCAGCGACAACGCGGTATTCACTAACAAGGCTTTATGGGTCTTAAGGGGTTCATTATCAAACAGCTCACCTGCTGCCATTAATATTGAAACCCCAGAGCTGGCGAGGGCTAAGAACACGTAGGTGACCAGAGGCAGTGTCCATACTAACCCATCGTTGGCGACAAATGTTGGGCCGACAAACCACTCTTGAAAGGCAAAATAACCACCAAATAGTAGCCCAGCGGCAGACAGTGCTAAAAACGACAAATTGACATTTCCAGTTTTCATTGTGCTGATCTCCTATGAACGGCTTTGTGGTGTGTATCGGCGGATGTAATAGACCTTCGCCTGCGTACCAAGTTCTGGTTTTAGCGGTTGGCCATCGTATTTTTTAATCAACTGAGAGACTTCACTCTCGGGATCATCCAGATCGCCCACGACTCGTGCGTGAGAAGGGCAGGCGTCGACACACACAGGGTTAAGGCCCACTTTGAGTCGGTGAACGCAGAAGTTACATTTTTCTACGGTTCCCCGCTCTCGCACGCGAGGGTATTCACTCGCCCCTTCAGGGTTACTCAGTGGGCTGCCTTCGCCGCCGGTTTCTTGCAACATACTGATTGGGGTAAATGTGCCAGCAGCGACACCGGTATCATCCAGCCATTTCTGGTGTGGGCGTTGCCAGTTGAAGCTGATCACCCCATAAGGGCAATTGGCCATGCAGGCCTTACAACCGATGCACTTGTCGGGATCATGGAGAGTTAAGCCACCTTCACCTTTGTGCATCGCTTGAGTGGGGCAACCTTGCACGCATGGGGCGTTATCGCAGTGGTTGCACATGGTGGAAATATACTCAAAGTTAACATCCGGATACTTGCCGCTGGTTACGATGACTTTGTCACACCAGTTGATTTCGGCAGGCGTATGATTTTCGGCTTTACAAGCAAAGACGCAGCCCGAGCAGCCTACACATTTTTGTTGATCAATTACCATTCCAAAACGCATTGTCTAGCCTCCTATACCTTCTCAATCCGAACACCGATCTGACCGTAAAAGGCAGACGATCCTGACAATTGCTCGTAAACTGGTGGAAGTAGTTCGTTGTTATTCCCACCAAATGGAGTTTCACCAAATTGCTCCGAAGCGACTCGGCCGTAGGCCCAGTGGCCAAGACCAAAGGCTTTTGCCACGGTTCCCGGTCGAATGCCTTCAAATAAGGCTGCTTTACAAATGATGTTGCCTTGCTGTGAGGTAATACGCACTGTGTCACCCTCTTTAATATTCAACGCTTTGGCATCGATAGGGTTCAATTTGGCAACATCGGCATGTTTGCGCCCTCCGGGATCAATATCTAAGTTTTGTTGGAACCACGTATTATTGGCTGAGCGTCCTTCCCGGCTTAAGCGGGACTTATGGTCGACAAATAGCATCGGGAACTCTTTTTCATCGCCGAATCGATAAGGGGGTTCATAGTGAGGGATAAATGCTTGTTCGCCGCGAGCGAGATAGCCGGTGGCTTTCATCACATTATCGACATCGGTATGATGTTTTTTGGCGTGTTTTCCTAACGCTACTTTCATCGTTTCGCTGTAAAACTCGAATTTCTTGGTCGCAGTTTTCATGTTGCTCCAGCGTTTACGGAACGGATAAGACTTAGAGTTCCATACACCTTTGCTTTGAAATTCCTCCCATCCACTGAAATGATCGCCTTCTTGGTACTGGCTTGGATCCCAAAGTTTTTGAGTCAAGACTTTGGTGGCGTACATGGCTAGCTCATTGGCATTAGCTGGCTCATTCCCTGTTTCTGGGTCTTTGAACTCGGTTAACAGATAACGCATCGGGTCGTTGAAACCGCGCCGAGCAAGCTCTTCAGCGATTAACCACGGCACGCCACATTCATCTTCAACCGCTTGGCCAAGAGGTTTGATTGCCGGTTGAGTGATCGACACTTGGGTATAACGATTGCCCGCTGTTTTTTGAATTCCCCAACGTTCAAACATGAAGTGAGGAGCAGGTAAAATGAGATCAGAGTACCAGCTAAATTCACTGATGTTGGTGGTGATATGCGCCACAAACGGGACTTTTAATAGGGCCTTTTCCCAGTGCTGGCTACCCGGAGCTGAAAACGTGAAATTGTTACAATAACCCAGTACAAATTCTGGTAAATAAGGGTCTTCGGTTAGAATACTCTCGGCCACAGCATTCGTGACCACGCCACCGCCACTTTTGCCTTTTTTCAGAGCAGGGAATTCAAGCCTTCCGCGGCGGTCGATTTTCTCTTTCTTGAGCCCGTTTAAGCCGGTTGTATCGACGTATTTCTTAGAAGAAGGGACGCTGCCAAGCGGGACAGATGCCCATTTAAGCACGCCACCTTCTTGGTCAACGGAGCCAAGTAGCCCATTGAGCGCGTGCAGTATCATTGCGGTATAACCGCCGCGGTGCTGCATTTGTACTCCGCGAGAACGCCAGATTTGCACCCTTGGCGCGGCATCGATAAGTTTCGCCGCTACGCGACGAATTTGCATGGCGTTAATACCGCACAGTTCGGCTGCCCATTCTGGGGTATGATCTTTTAGTGCTAAGTTCCACCAAGCGACAAGTCCGTGAGTGTGGATTTCTTTAAATGTACCTGGGTCTACCTCTTCACCAGAGACAAAATGGTTTTTGCCATCTTTGAAGTTACCGACAAAGTCTTGGTGCCAGCCACCCTCTACCAATATTTGATGGGCAAGCGCTAACCCAAGCGCGGCGTCTTGGCCCGGAACTACCGGGAGCCATTCGTCGGCTTTTGCTGCCGAGGCGGAAAAGCGAGGATCGACGATGGCCACTTGAGCGCTGTCTAACGTGTCTCCCCATTGGCTGCAGTAATAGGAAACCTGCCGATTGGCACTAAGTGGGTCGACACCGAAAGATAGGATATAGCGGGTATCTTTAATGTCGTATTGACGGTATCCCCAGTTGCCTTCGGTAAAAAAGCTACCGAGTTTGTCGGATTCTGCGCACAGCGCACTGTGTGTAATGGCATTCGGAGAGCCAAGTACTTGGGTAAAGTTCTTGATCAATAAATCGCTTAAATAGGAGTAACGGCCCCGAAGCGTGACATAGCGATGGGTTTCGTTACGCTCTCGCAGCGCCATGAGCCGATCTGCGATTAGCTTTATCGCTTCTTCCCAGCTGATCGGCTTGAACTTTGGATCGATGCCGCGACCTTTTTCAGCATTCGTTCTTATCATTGGCGTGCGAACGCGGTCAGGATCATAGAGCTCTTGTAAAGCAAGATATTGACGAGGGCAGCTAGAGGTGCCGTGTACTTTGGAGTACTCATTGCCGCGAATGTGCAATGCGCGTCCGTCTTGAATGTAAACTTGCTTAGCACAAAATGAGGTGCAACCGTTACATGTTGTACCTACCCACTTGCCACTGTTAGGCGCATAGACCATGCCAGCTTCGGCCATCGCCTTCATTATTGGGGTAGGGGCAAATAATGAAATCAGAGCCAGGCTACCAGCTCCTAGCAGCACTTGTCGCCGTGAAATGCGCAAACCATCCTTTATGTCCATAGACTCATCTCCACTTAGTTCTTGTTAGTTTTGGCGATAGTGAGTAGTAACCGCGAGCTTCCATCGCTAAATGTGTTCTTTTGTTAACAATAGTAAGAAGTAGAGGGGGGACGATTAGAAACAAAACCGTTTATTGATATGCGTCAATATTTATTTGTATGAGCTTGATTAGCAAATTTTAACTATTTATTAGTCTGAAAAATTAATTGCTGTTAAATCAATAGCTTTCTGATGTGAGGTGTCTATTTTGAATATTGAGTACAGCCATTGTTTAAATAGAAAAAATGACGCTGTCAACTATGATGTAATTGTATTTAGACTAATAGATTGGTTACGCTGGTTTCGCCTTTGTTATATACGAGAAACTGCACCCTAGGGTAACAATAATAAAGAAGGGATTTACTATGCCTACTGCAAATGAAGATAAATTCTATCGTGGTGTTAAGGTGCTGCACGATCCAGTTCGCAACAAAGGCACCGCGTTTACCGACGCAGAGCGTGATCTTTTAGGCTTGAGAGGTTTGCTGCCTCCTCGCATCCACACCACAGCAGAGCAGGAGTTACGGGTGCTGGGCAACATCCGCAGTAAGGCGACCGACCTTGAAAAGTACCTCTATTTAATTGCCCTTCAAGACAGAAATGAGACGCTCTATTATCGCATTGTGATGAACAATATCGAAGAGATCATGCCGTTAATCTATACCCCAACAGTGGGGAAAGCCTGTCAGGAGTTCGGTCATATATTTCGGCGACCAAGAGGTTTGTTTATTTCAATTAATGATCGCGGCCGGGTGGCGGAAATTCTAAATAATTGGCCCCATAAAGAAACGCGAATAATAGTCGTTACCGACGGCGAAAGAATATTGGGCCTAGGCGATCAGGGTGCGGATGGAATGGGGATTCCGATTGGTAAACTTTCGCTGTATACCGCCTGCGCGGGCATTAATCCGACTCAGTGCCTGCCAATAACCATTGATGTTGGCACAAATAATGAAACCTTACTTAACGATCCGCTCTATATTGGTTTAGAGCGCCGGCGAGTGCGCGGCAATGAATATAATGAGCTAATTGAAGAGTTTATTCGCGCTGCGGAGCAGCAGTTTTCTGGCGTGTTGATTCAATTGGAAGATTTTGGCAACGCCAATGCTTTCAGGCTACTGAAAAACTACCGCGATAAAAGCTGCGTGTTCGACGATGATATTCAAGGTACTGGTGCTGTCGGCTTGGCAGGCATATTGAGCGCACTGCGTATTACTGGTGGTGAGCTTGAAGAGCAACGAATTCTGTTTTTTGGCGCAGGTCAGGCGGCGATTGGAATTGGTAATACTGTGGTGGCCGCTTTGGTGGCGAAAGGCGTACCTTTAGAGCAAGCTAGGCAGTGCTGCTGGTATTTTGACTCTAAAGGGCTGCTGACTCAGGGTAGAGACAATGTCACCCAGCCTAAACTGCCTTTTGTTCATCAAGCCAATGCGACAACTGATTTTCTTGAAGCTATCCGCCTAGTAAAACCGACAGCCATTATTGGCGCGTCTGGTCAGCCCGCTAATTTCTCTGAGTCCGTTATTCAGGCGATGCTCGAGATTAACAGCCAGCCGATCATTTTTGCCTTATCCAACCCAACCTCTAAAGCAGAGTGTACCGCTGAACAGTGTTATCAGTGGAGTAACGGCAAGGCAATATTTGCCAGCGGCAGCCCTTTTAAACCCGTACTATTGGGTAACCGCACTTTTGCCTCTGGGCAGGGCAATAATGCCTATATCTTCCCGGGAGTCGGGCTCGGCATTGTGGCGAGTGGCGCGCAGCGAGTAACCGATGAAATGTTTTTGGTGGCCGCGCAAACTCTGGCCAATACGGTAACGGAAAAGGATTTAACGCTCGGCAGGGTTTACCCAGCGTTATCGCGCATCCGCGAGGTCTCCACACTGATTGCAGCCGCGGTGGCCGAAGTGGCTTATGAGCAGGGCTTAACCAACAAACCACGGCCTGATGACATTCTTGCCGATATTCACCAGCAGATGTATCAGCCTGTTTATCCGCATTATGCTTAGCTTCTGTGAGCTGAAAGCAGCACTTCTTGTTTGGCCAACAGCATAAGGCTGTTGGCCTAGCTGTTATTGTTTCGCAAAAAACCAAAGTGACGCTCGACGTGTTCAGTGACGGCTTATTTGCGACAACCTGCAAGATAGCGTATCTGGCTTTCCGGTTTACTCTGTTACAAGGGAGAATAAAAGCGCAATAATGTGGTACTACGTGGTACTATTTTTGGCTGCATATTCTGCGTTGCAGGTTGACTACTTACGTAGTATTTACATTCAGTAGTTCTGGAAGGGCCGCTGAACCCCTAAAATGTCATGTACGATGATTAGATACGAGTTACAGATATGACTTCTCAACAGCTTACTCCGCCCCTGACAGACCGGGCTGGATTTTTTCACAGCCGCATTTTTTTAACACTTCTTATTGTTGCAATCTCTTTGCTTGCTTTGACAGAAATTGCTGATCAGTACGCTCACCAACAGCTAAACCAATCTATGCTTGAAGCCGGGGTAGCGTTTGGCAGCGCGAGGTTGCTAGATTCGGTTATTTCGATGCTGGAGAGTATTGAGGTTTCATTTGGGGTTGGTATTAACATCGGCGCTATTTTGAGCCCATTAAAAGACCTGATTGATAAGTTCTGCACTGTCATGACTGTTGCCATGGGATCGCTGGCACTGCAAAAGATCTTGGTTACGATTCTTTCTACAAAAGTAGCCAACCTCATCGTTTGCCTGAGTTCATCCGCGCTGTTAGTGACGATGTGGGTTAAGAGTGCCACTAAGTACAAGAACAAGGCCCTGCCCGTATTCAAAGCCGTAGTTCTGGTTCGCTTTTTGATTATCGCATCGGTTGGATTAAATCTGATGGTGGATGCGTTCTTCCTAAGCGAAATGACTCAGGAAAACAGTGCTCAGATAGAAAGAGTCACCGCCTCGATTGAAGATGTCAGTGCGCTTCAAGAAAAGAGCGCAGAAGAGAGCGATGATCAGAGCTATCTGGCCAGCATGAAAGAAGGTTTTAGCAAGATGACCAACGCAGTGGCGCAGCAGCAAGCTAAAATCGCCGCGATGAAAGCCGATATCGAATCGTCTATTTCCAGCTTCATTAATTTGATGGTTTTGTTTCTGTTAAAGACCGTGCTTCTACCTCTTGTGTTTCTTATGGCTTTGAAAAAGCTGTTTGAGAAAGGAGTGAATCTCTGAAATGAACGAGCATGTCTTATTGCTTATTAAAGTGCTGGGTGTTCTAGGCGCCCTATATGTCGGATTATATGCGGTTATGTTAATCGGTTGGTTTTTGCTTTGAATGGGGCAAACAACGGCATCGGTACCAGACACTAATAACCGAATCTAAAAGCACCTATTGATTTCAAATCAGTAGGTGTTTTTTTTAAAAATTCCCCCTTCAAAATCAATCCCTCACGATCACCCATTTGGGTGATGCGGAAAAAAATCATATGTCTTACTTTCTTATTGATAACTCAATTATCAAGGAAGAAAGACATGAAAGTATCTTATTTTTATCCCACTATGACGCTGATTGCGGCTGCGATGCTCAGTGCTTGTGGTGGCGGTGAAGACTCAGATCCTGTGCCTAAGGTCAATTACTTACAAGTAACGGCGATCGATGGGTACTTAAACGGGGCGGAAGTCTGGCTAGATCTAAATAAAAACTATCATTGGGATACGGGCGAGCCAAAGGCAGTAACAGCCGGTGGTGGTAAAGCCAACCTCAACGTGGATGGTATTGATAATCCGAGTAGTTTTCCGTTGGTGGTAAAGGTTATCGCAGGCCAAACCATTGATGAAGACCAGCCAACTAAGCCAGTGACCTCTGGCTATTTGATGTCTGCGCCGTCGGGCGAGCTCGATGTTACGCCGCTATCAACATTGGTACAGGTGTCATTGAGCAATGATTCCAGCCTAACCAAAGAGCAAGCGACAGAGAAAATTGCCGCCGATCTAGGTGTGCCTAAAGAGGAGTTACTGGGGGACTACATCGCAAGTGAGTCACCTGACACGGCACTAAAGGCTGCGGCGCTCGTGCAGGCAGAAGTGATGCCTCAAGGTGAGGTCGAAGCCTCTCAGTCTGCTGCGATTGTGCAGCAAGCGACGGCGGTGGCGCCGATTGTTAAGGAGTTAAAAGAAGGCGAGAAAATTATTGTTGATGGTGATTCTTGGGTCGCATCGCAAGATGACGATGATGACGACAACGATGGTGTGCCGGATGTGGATGATGTGTTCCCAAACAACGCTCAAGAGAGTGCAGACAGAGACAACGACGGTATTGGTGACAACGCCGACAAGTTCCCTGACGATCCAAAAGAGCAGTTTGATTTTGATGAAGACAGCGTCGGTGACAACGCGGATGCCTTTCCGCTTGATCCGTTGGAGTCAAAAGACTCAGACAGTGATGGGCTTGGTGACAATGCGGATAAGTTCCCGTTAGACCCAAACGAGAAGTATGATTCAGATGGGGATGAAGTAGGCGATAACGCGGATGAGTTTCCAACTGATCCCACCGAAAGCAAAGACAGCGATAAAGACGGCCTGGGTGACAACGCGGATAAATTCCCAACCGATCCAACCGAAAAATACGATGACGACAATGACAAAGTCGGCAATAACAGCGACGCGTTTCCAAATGATCCTAGTGAGCATAAAGACACTGACAAAGATGGCACTGGGGATAATGCCGATAAATTCCCAGACGATCCTAGCGAGTCGCTCGACAGTGATGAAGATGGGGTCGGTGATGGCAGTGATAACTGCAAAACCGAGGCAAACCCAGACCAAGCCGATAGTGATGGCGATGGAGTGGGAGATGTCTGCCAGAGCGTAGACGTAACATTTGATAGTGCCGTGTTTGACCAAGCAACTTGGCAATAATTGCAATGAAAAGGAAGACATCATGATGAATATTAATAAATTTTTGCTTGCTGCGTTCGCTATGGGTGGATGCGTTATTAGTTCGCAAAGTGTGGCGGCAGAAGGATTAAAGGTTTTTAAAGCGGGCGATGTGATCAAAGCGGCGGAGATGAACAGCAACTTCAGCCTGCTGCAAGATCTGGCGAACAAAGCGCAATTGGACTTCTCGTTTAAAGAAGTGGCGATAGATTGTCAGGTAGACAGCCAAGCATTGGCGAACTATCTGTCTGCGCCATCGCCAACACGTTTTACGAAGCTCAAACTGACCGGGACTTGTGAAGGTGATAGTAAGGGCGAACTGTCTATTACCCGCGGTGGTTTGTGGATAGAAGGCGGCGAGATCTCAGCGCAGGTACTGGTACGTGGGATGCCAGATATAAGTTTCGCTGATGTTAGTTTTACCAGTAGTTTACGACCAGAGTTTTGGGTCGATGGCGGCGGTTCTGCTTATCTGCAAAATGTGACATTTGCTTCTGGTGCAAACCCAGTTGTTACTGGCAATAGTGCCTTGGCTTACAACGGCGACATATCGGGATTAGACTTATTTGCGAATCAAGCGTCTAGGCTGTTTTTCTTCTCTCCGACCGGGGTTGCCAATAGTGTAACGGTCGAAACGGGAAGCGCGTTAGAGTTTACCGAAATGAGCACTAAAACCCTTTCGGCCAGTCTGAGCGCGAGTTTTAAAGGTAAATTGCTAAAAGCCGACGATGTGTATATAAATAATGGCGCATCCGGGTTTACCGAGTCTTTAGTGGTGGCCAATGAGCTTAACCTTAAGGCTAACGCGTCGTTATACTCTGATGTGATTAACGGCAATATCATTGCGGTTCTACAAAGCTCTGCTTTGAAAACCAGTGGCAATGTGGAAGCTACCGAGCTTGCGGTTAACTATGCCTCTAGTATTAGGGTGAAGGGCAATGCGACATTGACGGGTTTTTACGTCAATACCGTCTCAAGTGCTCGAGTTGACGGTACAATGACCGCGACTGAAGCGGCGATTGTCGATGGCTCTACCATGAGAGCCGACAAAATTGCAGTAGAGAAGAATGTCTTTATTCGCCGAGCGACAGTTCAAGTCGACAGCGAAGTGAACTATGGCACCATTGATGCGGGCGCATTCAGCGATTTGATTTTGAATATGCCAATCGCCACCATGTGCCAAGATATTGGTAATCGTAGCGATGTGGTTGGTTGGAGTCGGTTGGAATCAAAAGGCTACCCTCACGACTGCAGCAACTAGAATCGGAATATCATCTTCTTGGTAATTCCTGTTAGTTATATTGTCCTTTGCGTCTATGCATTTTTTGTATAGACGCTTTTTTGTTTTTTTGAGCCCGCCGCCCATTATGCGCAACCTCTAGCTGCTAGTTTTATTAATAACACAATTAGAATAAAGACCCTAAATTGGGCTAAAGAAATTATGTATAACGGACCACTGCCGGATGAATTGGTTAACAAGATTTATGATACGGCGTTAGAGCCACGTTTATGGCCAGAGTTGCTAGAACAGATCACCGAGTACCTAAAACCATGTTATGAGGCCGAGCCAACTGCGGGAGCAAGTTCGGAATTCGTGTGGGAAGCAGAGCCACATAATGGCGAACAGTGCCTATATGGCACGCTGCTTAGTCACATGAAACGTAGCCGTGATATTGCCCATCGGCTAGGAGCGGTGAAGCAAAACGAGTTTATTCAGCGTAAGCTGCTCAATCAACTCCCACTGGCTTGCTTGGTGTTAGATAGCAGCAGTGAAGTGGTGAGCCTGAACGACGCGGCGCAGCAGTTTTTGTTGGCAGAGAACGAGCTTTCTATCTTTCAAGACAGGTTGATATTTGAAAGTGGCCGATTAAAAGCTGAGTTCGAACAAGCGATAAACGCGTTATTTTACCCAGGACAAAAAAACAAGGAAACGGCGATCATTATTCGGCCGATGTTTGATGCTCACCCCTGCAGTATCAATTTGGTTCGGGTGGATAACCTGCATGGCCTCGAAAGCCATGTATTTATGTTTATCGCTACCGTAGAGCAGCGACGAAATGTTGATGTGTCTGGGTTTGTCACCAGCTATGCATTGACGCAAGCTGAGGCCGATCTCGTGAGCTTTTTAGTCGAGGGCAAAACCTTGCAGTTGGTCGCGGCGGATAGAAAGGTCTCAATCAACACGGTACGCACCCAGCTAAAGTCGATATTTGCGAAAACATCCTGTCATCGACAAAGCGAACTGGTGAAACTGGCTTTATTGCAGTCGACCCAAAAACAGGCCAAAGATAAGCAAGAGCACAAGCTCGTTCATTTGGATGCGGGCTGCTTTCATCAAACGATGTCACTTCCCGATGGGCGGACGCTGGGCTTTAGTGACATCGGCAGTAAAACTCATGCACCTTTGCTGATGCTGCATCCGTCAACGGGGTCTCGGTTACAATTGCATCCAAACAAACAAATCGCGTTTGACCAAAAAGTGCGGGTGATCACCATTGATAGGCCGGGGTATGGTTTGTCTGATCCGGTTGATAAACAGAGCTTTTCGGGCTTTGCCGCCGATATTGGCCACCTGCTTGAGCACCTCAATATTGACCGCTTCTCTATTGTTGGCTTTTGTGGCGGTGGGCCATATGCGTTAGCTGTGGCATCCCGCTTTCGACAGCGGGTGATACGCACGAGTTTGATTTCCTCCGTTACCCCTTTTCAAGAAATTAACCTGTTACACGGAGTGAAAACAAGCAATAAATTGCTCGCGCATTTGGCGCTTAAAGCACCTAAGATCTTACGGCACCTTGTCTATCTGGTGGCCAAAAATGTGGTTGATGAGCCGGAGCGTTATTTTGACCAAGTTATCGACCACCTTGGCGCAAGCGACGCCGCCGTATTGCAAGAGCCAGAGGCGGTAGAGAATTTTATGTTGGCATTTCAAGAGGCCATCAGGCAAGGTTCAAGCGCCTTTGTGCAAGATCTCTATATTCTCTCAAGCCCTTGGGAGATAGACTATCGTTCGATAACTTCCCCAATCACGGTCTGGCATGGTCATGAAGACCGACACGTTCCTATTCAGTTTGCCAAACAATTAGCCCACGCCCTACCTAAGGTAACCATGAAAGATAAGCCGTTTCATGGCCATTTTCTCATATATTATTTATGGGGTGATATTGTCGAAGACGCAGTGCGTTGTGAGGAGGAAGTGGTGAAGTCCGAAGAGGTATAACGACCGATACTACCCATTTCTCAGGTAGCGTGTAGCATTTTTCACAAGCTTTTGAACTCCATCTGTTTTCCGTATTTTGGCAACATCGCACTCCTAGACAGGAGATTGTAATGACAAACCACAGCCAATTTACTTCCCGCGCGAAAGGCGCACTGCTTGGGCTCGCTTTAGGGGATGCTCTAGGGACAACGCTGGAGTTTAAAGCCAAAGACTCATTTGAACCCATTACTGATATGGTTGGTGGTGGCCCTTTTAATTTGGCCGCAGGGCAGTGGACGGATGATACCTCAATGGCGCTTTGTTTGGCTGATTCGCTGCTAGAGCACTTTGGTCATAATGCGCAAGATCAGATGGAGCGTTACGTTCAATGGCGTAACGAGGGCTATAACTCTGTTACGGGCCACTGTTTTGATATTGGCAATACGGTCTCTGCTGCGCTCGACAAATTTGAGGCTACGGGTGAGCCATACGCTGGAAGTTACGCAGAGCACACCGCAGGAAATGGAAGCCTTATGCGCCTTGCGCCTGTGGTGATGTTCTACATGAATCATCACACGAACAGCCGTGAAAAAGTGAATAAGTTTGCCCAGTTGAGCTCCAAAACGACTCACAGTGAAGCGCGCTGCCTAAAAGCTTGTGAAGTGTTGTCGAATTTGCCCTATGACATTTTACTCGGTGAGCGAGACAAAAAGACATTAGTTGAAAACCTGATGTCGTATCAAGTCGAGTGCCCCGAGATTTTGCAAGCCATTGAGGAAGCAAGCGTTGAAGAGACGACAAGAAGCGAGATATTTGGTCGCGGTTATGTGGTGGATTCACTAAAAGCCGCACTTTGGTGTTTTATCAACTCAGATGACTTTGAAAAAGGTGCTCTGCTTGCGGCCAACTTAGGCGATGACGCCGACACCACGGCCGCCATTTACGGGCAAATTGCAGGCGCGTATTACGGCGAAGAGGGCTTACCTGAACACTGGCTTTCGAAGCTTGCGTGGCGAGAGGGAATTGCCCAAAAAGCTGAGATGTTGGCGTTAAATGGACCCCAACAGGCGAAAAATGAGCATGTATTTCAGGTGTTGCTGCGTGACCCAGTACAGTTAGAGCCACTTGAACCACAAGCTCTGCCTCAAGAGGGGATAGAGGCGTTGGCGAAAAACTGCCCAGTGCTTGATATGCGCCAACCGTTAACACGCGAGCAGATTTTAAATCACGTACAAGCCTATTTTCGCCACACATTTGATGCGCCGGAGTTGGTTGTTACTGAGTCTTGCAATGTCATTGACGATCTGGAGCGCTTTTATTACGCCAAGTTAGATGGCGTCTCTCCGGATGATGTGGAGTACCATTCGTTTATTGGGGCACTGTCGGATCGTGGATTAGTGGGGTATTTAGCTATTTGTCATGAACTGCCCGATACTATGGGCTTTGACGCGAGTACGGCATTAGAGCCTGATTTTGAGCTTCAATTTGAAGTAGAAATCAAAGACACCAACGACTGGGCGACAGTCGGTGACTTCATCAATAGCTGTATCAAAATCAACGACGCGTATCTTGCATTAAAAGAGTAAGCTCTGAGCTAGAATGACAGTAAAAGTCGACTTAGTTTCTACCTCGGAAATGGAGAAAACTCCATCGCTTCGACTTGCTGCAAGGTCGCAAGTCGAACCCCTAGAAAAGCCAGTTGTGACTGGGCACTATACGCTGTTCGGCGCGTAAAAATGTGAGTCTCGCAAAGTGGCGTGTGTGGATTACAACTCGGCATAAGATGCCAAGCAAGTTATTTAACTACTGGGAAAGGTCACTTAAATCATTGTAACTATAAAATAAATGTAATTTACAGTTCACACAATGTCTCCCGACTTCCAATAAGATACACATTTTTTGACCACTCCTAAGTAGCAATTAGTATTGTAGCACTTACAGATTAGGGAGAATCATTATGCTTCAATGTACTTATGGTGGGGATTTTACTAAACACTTTACTGACAACATGAAGGCCCTCGGTTTGCCAGTACCAACGACACTTTTTGATAGCTTTACCAGCGCCATTGCAAATGCAGCTATCATGCTAGAAACGCTGTCAACGTTAGGTTCTAAAGCGACAGTTGCAGAATTGATAGGAGCGACGACAAAGTTGGAGGGTTTGAAGGTGGCTGGCGCATTGGTCGCTTCTCTTTATGTTGGGGCGGTCATTGGGAGTATTGGTGTTGCGGCGACCAAGTCATTAACTTGTGGTATGACTTTAACTGATATATTTGACTTTCAATCTAGATACAACCTTAAGTTTAAAGGTAGTCATCAGTTTTACGCGACTTACCCAGAAATATTAGCGGCAAAATATAGAAATCAATCTACTTACTGGACAAAAGCAATCGCAAAGGCAAACTAAACTATGACACGAAATTGGTTGTTACTTATTACCCTAGCAAGTGCGATATCAATGCTTGCATGGACATTCTTTCACTACTTTCAGTTTAATGCATTTTGGATATTGTTATTCATTGCGATTGCTAGTTTTGCCTATAGGCATATAAAAAAGCCGAACTAAGGCTGTCAACATCGAGCATAGACTGCTGGTTAGGTGGTCTTGTTTACTTTCATAAGCTTTTAATCTTAATCCTTTCCTAAAGCTCTGAGAAAATCGCACTTCTAGACAGGAGATTGCAATGACAAACCATAGCAAATTCACTTTACCTGTTAAAAGTGCACTCCTGGGCCCGTTTTAGGTGGCCAGAATAATATCAAGACTATAGATAAGTAATATCTTGTCGCTATCAACGATATTGTTGAAGTAGCCATGGTCGTTATAAATTATAGTTTGATGTGAAATAGATGCCAAGTCGTAAGTGAGATCACCAACGATAGGAGTTGGTTGTCTCGCTTGCGTATTAAAGTCCACGATGAGAGAAAAGATGACCAATCCATACCTGCTTCCTGAAGATTTGTATTCGTTACTGTTTGTTGGTGATGTGCACGGACGTGTTGATAAACTTAATGAGCTATTAGAGCAGGAATGCTCTATTGAGCATGAGATTGTTGATGAAGACGACAAATCGGATTTCTATACCAGCCGAGTGGTGTTTGTTGGTGATTTAATTGATAACACCCCAGGCCATAATGCCGATCATATTGCGACGTTGCCTTGGTTCCAGCTTCTGAGTTAGAGAAAATTCCTGAGCTTCCACTGATTGCCAGCGCGCAAGTTGAGCCATTAACCAAGCCAGTTGTGGTTGGCCATTACACGCTATTTGGTGTTCCTAAGTGTCAATCACCCAAAGTGGCGTGTGTGGATTACAACGCCTCTAAGGGAGGCAACCCGTTAGTGGGCTATCGCTTTGAGCTGCCAGTTGATAACTCGGACGCTATTGAGTTAGATGATGATCAGTTTACCTTTGCCTTTAAGCGCGATTTGGAAGAGAGCGCAGCTAATGGAAAAGCCAAGCTGTTAGAAGACTATTTAGCGACGTTGCCCGCCATTGGTGATCATGAGCGAGAAAAGTATCAACCTTTGCTAAACCATATTTCTGACAAGTTGCGTTTGGAGTGGGACCCACTTGGGGTTGGCTCTGAACCAGATATGCAAGATGAGTATAATGATTATGTTCCAACAGTATTGCAGTTACTCTGGCACAGCGAGCCGAATGTATTGGCCTTTTATCTGTTGGTGTGTGAACAAGAATACATTGGCGTTGAGCGCCAAGAAGCAGAGATGTTAAGTGGGTTGGTGGCGAATCAATTGTTTCACCTTTGTAAAGTGGCTCCAGTTAGCCAAGGTCAATAACAATGCTGGGTTGTTGGTTCGCTCTCTATTGTAAAAATCTAAGCCTCATCACACAACGATGAGGCGTTTTTGTCTCTGCTATAGCCGATTATGCTGTCGGCACACATTATGCTAGTTGAATGTGGATTTTAGCTTTCAGTTACTCATTCTAATTATTAACCGTGCTGTTAAAGCTTTAATTCTCATGGAGTTACATTGTAACTATCGGCTGTGTAAGCAGCGCAATAACGAACTCATGGGCTGCTGCCCGAGGGTTATTGAGGTTGAACGATGCGATTGAATATCAAGAATAAAGCAATGATTGCCATGGCGCTGAGCCTACTGTGTGTGGTGGCAATACTTGTGACTTACTCACTGAACCGTAGTCAGAAGATTATTTTGGACAACACCTTTGAGCAGCAACTGCCAGCGACGCTTGGTGAAGTGAGCAACGGGATCAATTTTGAGCTAGAGGGGCCGATTGTCGCCTCTCAAGTATTGGCTTCTTCCCCCTTATTTACGAATTACCAACAAGGCGATGATCAGCAAGCGATCAGCGAGTATCTTTTATCAATAAAACAAAGCTTTAATGCTATTACTGCGTTCTATGTTACCTCGGTAGATAGCCAATATTTCATTGCTGAAGGGGTATTAAAGCAGGTTTCTAAATCTTCTGATAAAGATCAGTGGTTCTATCAGTTTATGGCTAACAACCAACCGTTTGAGCTTTCTATCGATACCGATGCATCGACCGGGCAAGTGGCGGTGTTTGTAAACTACGCGGTGATGAAAAATGGCAAAAAAATCGGTGTCGCAGGCATTGGGCTATCACTCGACTCACTATCAAAAATGATAGCCAACTATCGAATTGGTAGTGAAGGTATGGTTTATCTGGTTGATAAGAGTGGGATCATTAAGCTTCATCCGGATAATTCTTTGATTGGAAAGTCAATCAACGCCATTGGCTTGCAAGAAGTGGGCGCTCGGTTGCAAAACGGAGAAATGGAACAGCTCGTTGAAATAGCATCAGGCTCCGGAGATAAGATAGTCAGTTGGCGCGCTCTGCCAAGTATTGACTGGATTGTGGTCGGTCAAGTAGACAAATCAGACGTGCTGGCAGAGCTGGATGGGTTGGTAAAAACCGTGGTGTTGATGGGGTTAGTGATTTTACTGCTATTTACAGGTTTAACATCGTGGCTCATTGGGCGTTTGTTGCATCCGTTTAGCGTAACCGCAGAGATGTTGTTAGGGATTGGGTCGGGTTGTGGTGACCTTACCGTCCGGTTAGACGACAGTCGTCACGATGAAGTTGGCGCGATTGCTCGGGGTTATAACCAGTTTGTAGAGTACTTATCTACTTTGCTGCGAGATATTTCAAACATTCGCGCAGAAGTGTATCAGTCGGTGACGAGTATCGAAGCTCAGGCAAGCGAGATGGTGGCTCAAATTCAGCACCAAACCGAGAAGGTTGAACAGGTGGCGACTGCTATTCATGAAATGGGTGCAAGTGCAGATGAGGTGGCGAACAACGCCAAAAACACTTCCGACAGTACCGTTGCCACCAACTTGTTAGCGGAAGAGGGTTTATCGTCAGTCAACAGCACCTATGAAAGCGTCAATCAAATGAATGCCCAACTTGGCAGTACCAGTGAAGCGGTGGTCAAGCTCGCCAATGATACTAAGGCCATCGATACGGTGCTGGATGTGATCAGTGGCGTGTCGGAGCAAACCAATCTATTGGCGCTCAATGCAGCCATTGAAGCGGCGCGTGCGGGTGAGCAAGGGCGTGGTTTTGCAGTGGTGGCAGATGAAGTTCGCACCTTAGCGTCGCGCACACAGGCTTCGGCCTCGGAGATCCGCTCGATAATTGATAACTTACAGAAGCTAAGTAGCGATGTGGTTTCTGCGGTTTCTGATAGCCAAAACCTGGCATTAGATTGTAACCAGGCCGCGAAGGCATCAGAAACGCATTTGGCAAAAATATCAGGTAACGTCAGTGATATAAACCAACTTAGTGCCCAAATTGCTACCGCAACCAGTGAGCAATCGAATGTGGTGAGCGAGATCTCTCCGCATATTTCCAGCATTGCAGAAATCGCGCACAGTAATACCGCAATGGTGGAGGCAACGACCCAAAGTTGTGGTCAACTCAAACAGAAAGTAGAGACGTTAGATGGCCTGATCCGTCAGTTTAAGATCGACCGTTAACGCCGTTTGGTGTCTAGCAATCAAAATAACAAATGTAATTGATAGACCGCACAGTGGTTTGTGGCTCGTAAAATAGGATTTTATATTTAGAACTGGCTACGAATATGGTTATGCTGATGTTGCATTGAGCACAAAATCCTCTTCTTTTTATGGACAAAAAGCGGGGGGCTTTCAAATTATTGGGCTAACGAAAGCGATTTATATGGGTTTAATTTCACATTGTGAGCTATGCCCGATGATCTTTTGTTACTTTCTGATAACGTTGGCTATGATGCTATAAAAAAGGTTTGAAGGAAAACCTATATTTGTTGTTGCTAGGTACAGGGAATAAAAAATGAGTAATTTTGTTTGGAACGATTTTGGTGTCTTAACTAGTGTTAGTAAAGATGAAAAATTTGTATGGGTTTCGAGTGCTGAAGGCCATGAGCTTAAGATGAGCATTGTCAGCTATGAAGACATTGTTGATAGTGTGTATCAA